>OHEU01000002.1_pt1 | contig 170225 bp, 130 predicted proteins | sample 1567341 | NCBI WGS metagenome assembly OHEU01 (sample SAMEA3879524, study PRJEB24766) | human gut metagenome | biome: human-associated habitat; feature: feces | place: USA | collected 1985/1987 | reverse complement strand
CGACATCCCATTCACAAGGCCATGGGCGGCCATGCCTCCCACGGCCACACCTCCGCCGGACTTTACTAAAACGCGGATTGTGACGGAAACGTGTTAACAGGGCGTGTGGAACTTGGCTGAAACTAAAATAGTATTTTCCATACAACTCATTTCCGTTAATTTTAACGACCAGCTGAAACGACAGCGCCTTCCGGGAATTCCGGGAGGCGCTGCTTTCTGTTATTATCCGGTCTGGACAGAAATGAACGACTGGCGACCAAACAATAGCCACGGGCAGTTCCGATGTTCGGCGGAACTGCCCTTTTAGTAACATGAGGATTACTTAGAAACTGTTTTGCAGAAATGATATTTCGGCGTAATTTCGCACTGACAAAATACAAAAGTGAGTATGATTACACATTATATTGGCAGACCTGACAGCAACGAGGGAAGGAGTGAGGTGGAAACCAGGACCTATGATTTTCTGGATTCGCTTGGTATTCAATATGAAACGGTATGCCACGAGGCGGCATTCACCATGGAGCAGTGCCAGGAAATCGAGAAGACGCTCGGGGTTCCTATCTGCAAGAACCTGTTCCTCTGCAACCGCCAGCAGACTCAGTTCTATCTGCTGATGCTTCCGGGAGACAAGCATTTCAAGACTAAATTCCTGTCTTCGGAACTCGGATGCGCCAGGCTGTCATTCGCGGACGAAAGCAAAATGACCGAACTGCTCGGAATCCATCCGGGTTCGGTGTCGGTGATGGGACTTGTCAATGACAAAGAACTGAAAGTCGTGCTTGTCATTGACAATGACCTGATGAAATCAGAATATCTGGGGTGCCACCCGTGCATCAATACGGCAACATTGAAAATAAAGATGACGGACCTGCTGGAGAAGATAATTCCGGCAACGGGACATACATGTAAGATAGTGACACTCAGGACTGAAGAGTAATTCCGCAGCTACAGGGACACGGAGACTGAAGCCTTCACTCCCATTGACTTCAATGCTGCTATCGAAAGAGGCAAGGCCAATGCGAATGAGATCACATCCGAAATCGGCTGCGATACAAGGAGTCCGTCAATGCCGGCCAGGCTTTCCAAAATGAAGAGCAGCGGAATGAAGAAGATGCCTTGGCGGGACATCGCCACGACTACTGCCGGGATGACGCGGCGGATGTTCTGCAGGTACATATTGGAAAGGACAATGATGCCGACCAGCGGGAACGCGGCACATTGCCACCTCAATGCTATTGACCCGTATCTAATGACTTCGGCGTCATCGGCACGGAATATCGACACGATTTCAGGGGCGAACAGTATTCCTGTCACGGCAAACACTACGCAGTATGCGGTCATCACTGAAGCGCTGAACCAGAATGCCTTACGGACCCTGTCATATTTTTCCGCACCGAAATTGAAGCCGCATACCGGCTGGAATCCCTGTCCGAAGCCGATGAGGGCGGATGCCACGAAGATAATGACGCGGTTCACGATGGAGAAGGCTGCAATAGCTGAATCGCCATAGTTTCCGGCCATCTGGTTCAGACAGATGGCAGCTATACAGCCCAGGCCCTGTCTTGCAAGAGATGGCAATCCGCCTGCCACGATTTCACGATACTGTGGCATTGACGGTCTGAAATTCCTCAAACGGATTTTGATTCCGCCCCGCATTCCGGTCATACTCAGCATGATAAAGAAACTGACCGCTTCCGAAATGGCAGTCGCAAGACCGGCTCCAGCAACGCCCATATCCAGTGCAAAAATGAAAATCGGGTCGAGAATGACATTGAGGACGGCTCCTATCGAAATCCCTATCATTGACATGAACGCATTGCCCTGGAGCCTCATCTGGTTGTTCAGGACGAAGGTTCCGACGATGAACGGGGTTCCGAGGAGAATGTAGCGGAAGTAGCCGACTGCGGCAGGCATGATGGTTTCGGTGGCTCCGAGAAAGCGCAATATCGGGCGCGTGAACAGGAAGCCAAGAACCGCAAAGGCGCATCCTGTCAATATTGACGTATAGAATCCGCAGGCTGCCATTGTGCCGGCCCCTTCTGTGTTGCGCGAGCCCAATGCCCTGGAGATATAGTTCCCCGACCCGTGTCCGAAAAAGAATGAAACAGCCTGAACCAGAGCCATATATGAAAACACAATTCCAAGCGCAGCTGTGGATTGCGTGTCAATGTTACCCACGAAATAGGTATCGACCAGGCTGTATATGCTCGTGATGAGCATGCTGACGATGGACGGCATCGCGAACTCCCCTACCAGGTGCCCCACCGGCTTTGTCGTCATCTTTATATATTTTTCTTCTGTCTCGTTTTTCATACGGCAAAGTTACAACAAGTAAGCATAAAAAAATAAGTTGGGAAAGATTTGTGATGGATTTTCGAGGATAGATTCCTTTTCGAAGAAGGAGTGTACTGGACGTACACGACTGATGAAAAAAGGAATATAGACCGAAAAGACGAGCAAAGATTACCAAGTTACTTTTTAAGGATTACTAAAACGCCGGGAGAGCACAGCTGGACAGCCGCGAGGCACTACCGGGAAATCAGCAACCAAGAAACAATATCCAAGACACGGACATATACGACACATCCGGCTATGCCTTATAGCAAAGCACTGTAGCCCAGACCTCACAGCCCTCACAGCGGCCCACGAAGCCAAGCTTTTCGGTAGTCGTAGCCTTGACCGAAACACAATCAGCATTGACACCCATCACATCAGCGAGAGTCTGACGCATCAGAGGCACGTAACGGCCGATTTTCGGGCGCTGGAGAGCAATGGTGATATCCGCATTGCCCAGTTCAAAACCCTCAGCACGAACAAGTTCCATAACTTTGGAAAGAAGAATCTTGCTGTCGATCCCCTTCCACTGATCCGAACTGTCCGGAAAATGACGGCCAATGTCACCAAGGGCAAGACTGCCCAGAAGAGCATCACAAAGAGCATGAATCGCCACGTCACCGTCAGAGTGAGCGACAAAACCGAAATCAGACTCGACATTCACGCCACCGAGCCACATCTTAAGGCCCGCACCCAACTGATGCACATCATAACCGTTTCCGACCCTTATCGGGCAGCCTGTCAACTTACCGTTATCCATATATAAAATATTGAAAAACAATTAATTAAAATAATGCAGGTCAATGCTAGGGAAAACAACCGCAGCAGCATTGACAAAAGCCCGGCAAATAGGCGGCGGACTCTATGGCAAAAGTAAAGAAAATTTGTTAAATTTGCTTGTTATAGTAAATGATAACTGAATTTTCGCGAAAGCTCAACAAGTTTGACAATTTGCAAAACTCGGATAATAATAAGAACATACAGATATGGCATATTTCGGTTGGTTCGGAGACAACGAACACAGGGTTTTCGATTACAAACCCATATACTTCGATAAAGAGAAAGATGAACTGAAGCAGAAATTCGGTAAAGTTGACGGCTCACTTGAACATAAGGACGGAGCTTATGTTCCCGGCTCATATCTGAAAGGAGCCTTCCGCGACGGCCCCAAGAAGAAAGGTTCGAACAAAGCACAGAAATTCATAACATTGATAGGATTGATTCTGTTCTTCATCGTCATGATCTATATCACCAAGTTCTATTCGTTGCTGTAAAACCGGTATGGACATAAGGATATTACCAAGCAACATCGCCAATATGATTGCTGCCGGAGAGGTCGTACAGAGACCGTCCTCGGTAGTCAAGGAACTTGTCGAGAACGCAGTGGACGCGGGAGCAACACAGGTGACCGTGATACTCAGCGACGCCGGAAGGACATTGATCCAAGTCATTGACAATGGCTGCGGCATGACGCCGGACCAGGCGGTTTTGTGCTTCGAAAGACATGCGACATCCAAAATAGCGACCGCGGACGACTTGCTGGACATCACCACATTCGGATTCCGCGGAGAAGCATTGGCCTCCATCGCGGCGGTAGCGGAGGTCACACTCAAGACCAGACGCGCAGAAGATGAAGTCGGATGCCAGGTCGTGTATGATGACTCCAAGCATGTTTCCACAGACGAGATTTCCACACCGGCAGGCTCCAACTTCGCCGTAAGGAATCTGTTCTACAACATTCCGGCACGACGCAAGTTCCTGAAATCTGACAATGTCGAGATGAAGCACGTCGTAGAAGAATTCGTGCACGTGGCATTGACAAGATCCAACATCGGATTCACATTGATCCACAACGGAAAGAACGTCTATGTGCTGAAACCGGCCAAATCATTGAAATTCAGGATTCAGGACCTGCTCGGAAGCTACGTCGTGAGCCAGGTCGTGGATATCAGCGCAGACACTTCTGTCGTCAATGTCAGAGGATATGTCGGACGGCCGGACCAGGCAAAGAAGACATTGGGCAATCAATATTTCTTCGTGAACGGCAGATATTTCAGAAGTCCGTACCTCCACAAGGCAGTCATGAACGCCTACGAAAACATGCTGCCTCAGGGAGCCACTCCGGCGTATTTCATTTACCTTGAGGTAGATCCGCACAAGCTCGACGTGAATATAAGCCCGACCAAGACAGAGGTCAAGTTCGAGGACGACAGCGTGATTTTCCAGACGCTCTACGCCTGCGTTAAAGAATCGCTGGGAAGGAACTCATTCGGAGCCAGCATCGACTTCGACACGAAGGACATGGCCGAAATACCTGCATTCAGCAACGACTTCGACAAATTCAGACCGGAAGTGTCAATGCCGGATGTCTCTCTGGACAACGAGTATAACCCGTTCGACAACCCTGACGGCGGTCCCGGACCATCAGAAACGGGATTCGGTTCGCCAATGCCGACAGGCGGAAACGACAGAATCCCGAGCGGAATGACAGGGTCCGATGACATGCAGGGCTGGATTCCAAGCGGGATGACAGGAGGAATGCCGAGCGGAATGCCGGGCGGAATGCCTGGCGGAATGCCTGGCGGAAGCCTTGGAGCAGCGTCCGGAGGAGACATGCCAATGCCGGCAGGCCTGCAGATGCCCGTCCACAAGACAAGCGTCGATTTCCCGATGCCGGACTACACGGGAGCCAGCGACCCGAACTTCGGCATGACAGAAGACATCGGAAGCGGCGCAAACTATTATGAATCAGCAGCATCCAAATACGTCGACAAAAGGGACGACTACGGCAAACTGTTTGAAGACAGGATGGCCGCCATGCCGTCATTGATTCTGATACAGAAGAAATATATCGCCACGACAGTGAAGTCCGGCATGCTTCTGATAAACATCCGCAGGGCATTGGAACGAATCATGTACGAAAGATTCCTGAAAGCGCTGAGCGGCGGAGAGCATGTGACCCAGCAGGCCCTGTTCCCTGTCCAGGTTCCGGTCGGCGTGGAAAACAGACTTATCTTCGACGAACACTCCGCACTGCTCAGGTCATTGGGCTTCGACATCGCGCCGTTCGGAAACGACACCATAGTCGTAAATGGTATGCCGGAGGGATTCCAGGTAGATCAGAACAGCGTGGAAGAAGCTATGGCTGAGGTGCTTATAGCATTGTCAGATAACCACACGGCTCTTCCGGGGATGATGGAATCCGCCATGGCCGAAAAGTTCGCAAAGATGGCAGCAAGCGAAGGAAAGCCTATCGAGACAGTTTCTGCGGCAAAAAGCCTGATGGACTCGCTCTTCGCATGTTCAAACTCAGAGTACACAAGCAACGGACGAAAGATCATGACTATCATGACTATAGACGACATTGAAAAAAGATTTTAAAAGAAATGGGTTACTACTACGATAACGGAAACAATTTCATTTCACAGATACCGACCGTGACAAAGAATCTCGTGGCAATCAACATACTGATGTTCATCGCCACGTTGGTAAATGAAAACTTCATGGTCACCAATTTCGCCATGTTCTACCCGGCGTCGCCATTCTTCAAGCCGTGGCAGATATTGACGCACATGTTCATGCACGGCGGATTCTGGCACATATTCTTCAACATGTATTCCCTCCTGATGTTCGGCTCCATACTTGAACGCAGCCTCGGCCCGAAGAAGTTCCTCATATTCTACTTCGTGACCGGACTGGGAGCAGTGGCCCTGCATACGGGCGTGGAATGGATGCAGGCCAGAGTATTTATCGCAAACGGGGCCGTCCAGGCTTACCAGCAACTTCTCGTGACCCCGACACTCGGAGCGTCCGGAGCCATTTATGGCGTACTCATCGGATTCGCAATGCTCTATCCACAAGCCCGTCTGATATTGATATTCCCTCCTATACCGGTGAAAGCCAAATGGCTGGTCATCATATTCGCGGCAATCGAGCTGTTCTTCGGCATCAACGGAATCCAGGAGGGCGTGGCGCATTTCGCACACCTCGGAGGAATGCTCTTCGGCTGGCTGCTGATACGTTGGTGGAGAAAACACGGCAAATTGTACTACTAAACATTTCCGGTCGTGGCACGCGGGACAAGAAAAAAGAAAAGCCTCTTTTTCGGCATAACATCACGGACATTGATGACAATATCCGCGATGCTGCTCGTATTGAGCTATCTTTCAATGTATTGTAACCCGGCCAAGTTCTGGTTTATGACCATTTTCGGGCTACTTTTCCTACCGTTGCTGCTCATGAATGCCTTTCTGCTATGCTGGGCTGCATACCGCAGGTCACGAGCCATAATCATACCCCTCCTCGCATTGATTCCTTCCGTTTTCATCGTGGGCCGGTTCATCAGATTCTCCGAACCGAATGCCTCCGCCGAAGACAAGGACGGGATAAAAATAGTTTCCTACAATGTCGGAAGATTCATGCTCGCACAAGAAGACGAGAAACCATCCATAGAAGCATGCGCAGACTCGGTGCTGAACTTCCTGAAAGGCGAAGACGCCGACATAATCTGCCTCCAGGAATTCTATACGCGTAACTCGAAAAAAGTGATGTCGTACCTGTCGAAAAAGCTGAAAGGCTATGACATACAGTATTTTGTCAATGTCAATGACCACGGCTGCTACGGCAATGTCACCCTGTCGAAATACCGCGCCGTGGCGAAGGGCAAAATCGACTTCGAACAGAGCGCGAATCTTGCATTGTACTCAGACTACGTAATCGGAGGCGAACCGTTCAGGGTATATAACTGTCATTTCGAAAGTTACAACATCTCACTTTCCCGTCTTGCCACATCGCTGGAAAAGGATTACCAGAAGACGATGAAAGACACCGAGATAAAGATGAAGAGGTCCATCGTGCGCAGGCCACGTCAGGTGAGCAAGGTGCTGGAAGACATCGAGAACTGTACGGAAAACGTGATAATCGCGGGTGATTTCAATGACAATCCGATGTCCTACACGTACTGGAGACTCCGGAAGACCGGAAAGGATTCATTCGTGGAGGCCGGACACGGGACCGGAGCCACATTCACGAGATTCAGCCCATTCCTGAGAATCGATTACATTCTCTTCCCGGAAACATACAACGCATTATCACACAAAGTAATAAAGAAGAATTATTCGGATCATTATCCGATAGAAGCTATAATTTCAAAATAAGATGAAAGATATCGAAGAAGTAAAGGCCGAAACACTGAAGGCCCTGAAAGAAGGAGCAGTAATCCTCTACCCTACCGACACGGTCTGGGGACTCGGCTGCGATGCCACCAATCCTGAGGCAGTCGCAAGAATATATGAAATCAAACGCCGTTCAGACAGCAAGGCGCTCGTCCTGCTGGCATCAGACATGGATATGATATGCCGTTACGTGAAGGTCATTCCTGACATCGCAATCCAATTGGTAGAGGTCAATGACAGACCGATGACTCTCATTTATCCCGGAGCGATACACGGACAGGCCCCGAAGCCGGGCGAAAAGGCTGTAGCCGACAGGCACTTCCTCGCATATAATGCTGTAGCTGAGGATGATACAGTGGGCATCCGTATTCCTGACATGGATTTCTGCAAGAATGTAATCTACAAACTCGGAAGACCTATCGTTTCCACCTCGGCGAACATCTCAGGCGAGCCTACACCTCACAAATTCGCCGACATACCGGAGGAAATCAAATCCGCAGTCGATTACATCGTAGAGCCCCGTCTGGAGAAAGGTTCGACAGGTCAGGCATCACAGATAATCAAGGTGGAAGTGGACGGAGGAATAAAGATAATCCGCGAATAATCATGGAAATTTTCTGGGCCGAAGAGGTCGGTGGAGGGTTGTGCCGACTGGGAGAAGAAGAATCAGCACACTGCGTGAGGGTCCTGAGACACAGGGCAGGAGACTCTGTCTCCGTAATCGACGGATTCGGGACAATGTATGAGTGCGAACTTGTCAATGATTCCCCGAAATGTGCTGATGCCAGGATAGTCAAGGAGCATCATGGCTGGGGAAGCCATGACTATGAACTTACTATGGCTGCATGCCCTACCAAGAACATTGACAGGTACGAATGGTTCGCTGAAAAGGCGACGGAATTCGGCATTGACAAGATTGTTCCTGTGATAGGCGAGCACTCCGAGCGGAAGATTCTGAAGCCGGAACGCCTGAAAAAAATCCTGCTTTCAGCTACAAAACAGTCCCTGAAGGCGAGGATTCCGGAACTGGCAGAAGTCACTACGGTCAAGAAATTCATCGGAGAGACCGCTGATGAGGATGCCCTGAAACTGATTGCCTATTGCTTCGATGATGCAGATGAAAGGCACTCGATAAAAGAGGCCCTGGAAGGATATGTGGGCAAACGTATCATCGTCCTGATAGGTCCTGAGGGCGATTTTTCTCACGATGAGGCGGCGGCAGCCATAAAAGCAGGCTACATTCCCGTACACATCGGTGAGTCCAGGCTCAGGACAGAAACCGCGGCTCTGGCAGCTGTGGCCATGACATATTACAAACACATATAACCGACATGATATGAAACGCTACATTTCACTTGACGTACTCAGAGGACTGACAGTCACATTCATGTGTATCGTGAACAATCCCGGTTCATGGGGATGCATGTTCCCTCCGCTCAAACACGCGCCATGGGCAGGCTGCACACCGACAGACCTTGTATATCCATTCTTCATCTTCTGTATGGGTGTGGCAATGGCTTTCACATTCTCAAAATACAACGGACTGGACAAGAATGGACTGAAGAAAATCATCAAGAGAGGTTTCGGACTTTTCGGCGTAGGTCTTCTCCTGAACCTTTTCCCATTCTTCCCGCTCTATCCGCATGACCCAGACGCGACTTTCTGGCAGAACTGGACTTACTGGATAGGACACATCCGTATCTTCGGCGTACTGCAGCGCATCGCCATGGCTTATGTGATCGCAGGCCTGGTCGCTTTGTGGCTGAGAAAACCATCCAAGATCATGATTGCAATCGGCGGTTTGTTCATACTATATACAGGAATATTGGTCATCTTCGGAGAAGAGCCGGGACCATTCACACTTGAGGGAACTATTTCCAGAAAGATCGATGTGGCACTTCTTGGTGACAATCATGTATATCATGGCTACTCATTTGCTTCAGGCGAGCGTGCGGCATTTGACCCCGAGGGAATATTGGGAGGATTGACAGCTGCCTGCACCGCATTGCTGGGATATCTGGTCGGACATGTCATCTATACCTCTTCCAAAAGACACGCAGCAGCTCCGGAAGACTTGACTGCAGCACCGTCATACACAGTCAGCAGAATATTCGTATATGGCTCATTATCATTGGCATCGGCAATGATTCTCAGCATCTGGATTCCTATCAGCAAGCCGCTCTGGTCCGCGTCTTACGTACTTTACGCAGGCGGATGGGCGATGTTGACATTGGCATTCCTGATGTTTGTCATTGACATAAAAGGTGTTGAAAAGCCTTTCCGGCCTTTCAAGATTATGGGAATGAACGCACTCGCGGCATTTGTGCTTTCCGGCATCATCGGCAAACTTCTGCCGGCATTCGGATTCAGGTCCTCAGCATATTTCGGAGCCAACGAATACATGTCGCTCCTGTATGCATTGATATTCGCCCTGGTCATCTTCATCTGCTCCTGGGCGCTTTACAGGAAGAACATCATCATAAAACTTTAGAATGTTCATAGGTATCATATCAGACACTCACGGCGTTTTCAGCCAGGAGTTCAAGGACTTCCTCTCCCCTACAGACCAGATTTGGCATGCAGGGGACTTCGGGGGAAGCATAAATTTCGTAGATGAGATAGCGGCTTTCAAACCACTGGTAGGGGTCTATGGCAACTGCGATGGACAGGACGTGAGGCTCACCTATCCCGAATACCAATGTTTCGAATGCGAGGGGAAGCGTGTACTGATGATGCATATCGGAGGAAGGCCCGGTAGGTACGACTACAAGGCAAGGGCTCTTATGGACCGGTACTCTCCTGACATCTTCGTCTGCGGACATTCGCATATTCTCATGGTGAAGAATGACGAGTCGAGGAACCTGCTCTACATCAATCCGGGAGCCTGCGGACTACAGGGCTGGCAGGTGGAAAGAACCGCACTAAGAGTCCATATCGAGGACGGAAAAATCTTCGGAATGGAGCTCTTCCGGGAACCTAGAACGTTACAAACGCGTTAAGTATGAAAGTTTTACGGGCAAAACTAAAAATAATTAAAATTTTTCTTTGACGTTTCTAAAATTGAGTGTACTTTTGCGCCATTAAAAAAATAAAAGTTTAACTAGTTAAAGTGTTAGAGCCATGAAAAAGGTATTTATGTCTTTGGCAGTTGTAGCTATGATGGTTGCTGCTGCTTCATGTGGAAACAATGCTGCCAAGAAGGCAGAGGAAGCTGCTCAGGCTAAAGCTGACAGCGTAAGAGTTGCTGACAGCCTCGCTGCTGTTGCCGCTGCTGCTGCAGACACAACAAGCTGCTGCGCTGATTCAACTGCTGCTGAAGTAGCTGAGTAATTTCCAAGACGGAAGCCCGGTGCGCCCGAAATGTGGTGCACGAATGAATTGCGGTACCTTGAGGTAACTCAGGATGCTGCTTTTTTTTATTCTCATGGACAAAGATTGCTATCTTTGCAGCACTTAACGGAACGAAAATGGCGACGAAGGAGAAAACAGTGTGGTTCTGCACTAATTGCGGAAACGAGAGTCCGAAATGGATGGGGAAATGCCCCGCATGCGGGCAGTGGAACACCATGGTAGAACAGACGGTAGCGACCGGGAAGGCGAACAGAAACCAGTCCGTCGCAGCCTCGACTCCAGGCCACAGGCCAATGAATCTCAAGGAGATAGACTCCTCAGCAGAAAACAGGATTGCTCTCGGACTTGAAGAAATCGACCGTCTTCTTGGAGGAGGCATAGTCAAAGGCTCGCTTGTCCTTATCGGAGGTGAGCCGGGCATCGGCAAATCCACATTGTCCCTTCAGATTCCGCTTCACTCCCCCGGACTGAAAACCCTTTATGTATCTGGAGAAGAGAGCGCCAGACAGGTAAAGATGAGGGCCGACAGACTTGGCGGAGACAATTCCAACTGCTTCATTTACAGCGAAACAGATATCAGCAACATAATCTCACAGGCAGAGGCGCTGAAGCCGGATCTCATGGTCGTGGATTCCGTGCAGACAATGTTCTCTTCGAACATTGACTCTTCCGCAGGCTCTGTAAGCCAGATTAAGGAAGTCACCGCAATGCTTCTCCATTTCGCGAAGCTTTCAGGCATCCCGGTAATCCTCATAGGACATATCACAAAGGACGGATTCATAGCCGGACCTAAGATATTGGAGCACATCGTGGACGTGGTTCTCCAGTTCGAGGGTGACAACAAGGGCTCCTACAGACTTCTGCGCAGCATAAAGAACAGATTCGGCTCGACATCCGAACTTGCCGTGTTCGAAATGACCGGAACAGGACTGAGAGAAGTCAAGAATCCATCTGAAATGCTAATACCGATGCATGAAGAAGGACTCAGCGGAACAGCGATATGCGCAATGCTGGACGGCCTGAGGCCATTTCTCTTCGAAGTACAGGCGCTGGTAAGTTCAGCAGCGTACGGAACCCCTCAGCGTTCAGCGACAGGTTTCGATGTACGCAGACTTAACATGCTCTTGGCTGTTCTGGAAAAGCGAGCCGGATTCAAGCTCAACATGAAGGATGTCTTTCTCAACATGGCAGGTGGCCTGCGCGTGACCGATCCCGCATGTGACCTTGCAGTTGTGTGCGCTGTGCTGTCATCGAATTTCGATTTCGCCATTCCTGCAGACATCTGCTTCGCCGGAGAAGTCGGACTGAGCGGAGAAATCCGCCCTGTGAACCAGTCGGATAGAAGAGTTACGGAAGCGGCCCGCCTCGGATTCAGGAAAATATACATTTCCTCATTCACAACAGTGGACAATAACGCTGCCAAAGGTATCGAAGTCGTGAAAGTAGCTGATATTCCATCACTTGTGAGAAGTTTATTCAGACAATAACAAACAAATACAGATATGACCACCAAAAATCTCGACAAATTCTCAGTTCTTATTGCAGTAATTGCTGTCGCTTTGACCATCAGCATAATGTCATTGACAAGCCAGATAGAAAAGGGAGATGAGCAGCCGATTCAGGAACCGGTTCCAGTTCAGGCAGATACTCTGGCGACTCCGGTGCCGACGACTGAGATGCCGGCAGCTGACAGCCTTGAAGTCCAGCCTGCCGAGGAGAATTATATGGAAGACAAAGACGTCTAGTCTTTCCTGCACGTGAATCTGAAAAAAAGGACTGGCCATCACTGGTCAGTCCCTTTTCATTTATATTGGCGAATGCCGATTACAGAGCCTGTGCAACTGCAACAGCCACTGCAACGGTAGCACCTACCATAGGGTTGTTACCCATTCCGAGGAAGCCCATCATCTCAACGTGTGCAGGAACTGAAGATGAACCTGCGAACTGAGCGTCAGAGTGCATACGTCCGAGTGTATCGGTCATACCGTAAGAAGCTGGACCTGCAGCCATGTTGTCCGGGTGAAGTGTACGTCCGGTACCGCCACCTGATGCAACTGAGAAGTAAGGCTTGCCTGCGAGTACGCGCTCCTTCTTGTATGTACCGGCTACAGGGTGCTGGAAACGTGTAGGGTTGGTAGAGTTACCTGTGATGGAGATATCTACGTTCTCCTTCCACATGATGGCAACACCTTCGCGAACATCGTCAGCGCCATAGCAACGCACGCCGCCACGTACACCCTCTGAGTACTTTGTCTCAGAAATTACCTTTACCTCACCGGTATAGTAATCGAACTGGGTCTGTACATATGTGAAGCCGTTGATACGTGAAATAATCTTGGCAGCGTCCTTTCCGAGACCGTTAAGGATAACGCGGAGAGGTTTCTGGCGAACCTTGTTTGCCATTTCGGCAATCTTGATAGCGCCTTCTGCTGCTGCATAAGACTCGTGACCTGCGAGGAATGCAAAGCACTCTGTGTTCTCGCTAAGGAGACGTGCAGCGAGGTTACCATGTCCGAGACCTACTTTACGGTCATCAGCAACTGAACCAGGGATACAGAATGCCTGAAGACCTTCACCAATAGCCTCAGCAGCCTCAGCAGCTGTCTTGACACCCTTCTTGATAGCGATAGCTGCACCTACAACGTAAGCCCACTTCGCATTCTCGAAGCAGATTTTCTGGGTGTCTTCGCACATCTTGTATGGGTCGATGCCCTTTGCATCGCAGATAGCCTTAGCCTCTTCGATGTCTTTGATTCCATATTGATTGAGGGTAGCATTGATCTTATCAATACGACGCTCGTAGCTTTCAAAAAGTGCCATGTTCTCTTACTCTTTACGTGGGTCAATATACTTAACTGCGTCCTTGAAACGGCCGTAGGTTCCCTTGGCCTTCTCGATAGCCTCAGGGCCTGTAGCACCGCCCTTGAGAGCATCCATAAGTTTTCCGAGGTTTACGAACTCGTATCCGATAACTTCATTGTTCTCATCGAGAGCCATCTTGGTGCAATAGCCTTCGGTCATCTCGAGGTAACGGCTGCCTTTAGCCTTTGTACCGAACATTGTACCTACCTGGCTGCGGAGGTTCTTTCCGAGATCCTCAAGAGAGCCACCGACCGGAAGACCGCCTTCTGAGAAAGCAGACTGGGTACGTCCGTAAACGATCTGAAGGAAAAGCTCGCGCATAGCGGTATTGATAGCATCGCAAACGAGGTCAGTATTGAGAGCCTCAAGAAGAGTCTTGCCAGGGAGGATTTCAGATGCCATAGCAGCTGAGTGAGTCATACCTGAGCAACCGATAGTCTCAACGAGAGCCTCCTCGATAATGCCATCCTTAACATTGAGTGTCAATTTGCAGGCACCCTGCTGAGGAGCACACCAGCCGATACCATGTGTAAGGCCGGAAATGTCCTTAATTTCTTTTGAATGCACCCATTTGCCCTCTTCAGGGATAGGAGCATTGGCGTGATTCGCGCCTTTAGCTACGCAGCACATGTGCTGCACTTCCTGTGTGTAAATCATATTCTAGAATAATGAGTTATTTTTCACTTCTGCAAATTTAGTCATTTTTTAGGATTGAAACTTACTTTTCGGCAGAGATTATCACCATTTATGGCTATAAAACGAACAAACCTCCGCGAAAACTATTTCGCATCCTCCAAAGAACAGGTATATCCAAGTTTCTCGACAGCCTTCTTCAATGTCGCCTCATTTGTCTTGGCCGGATCATAGGTAATGGTGACCGTCTTCTTCTCCAAATTCACCTCCAGAGCCTTGACACCCTTCTCGAAAGAAATGTTCTCCTTCACCTTTTTCACGCAATTCTGGCAATGCATACCGACATTGAAAGTGACTGTCTTGACCGCCTTTTTCTGCGACTGCGCGACAACAGATTCAGCACCAGCCGCATACGAAGATACGGGCAAGGTCAATGTCAATGAAAGAGCGGCTACGGAAGCCGCAACAAATATCTTATTCATATCTGTAAAAATTTATTTCCAAAGTGTAAATCTCGCACCGAGATAAAACTTCGTACCCATAATAGGACCCCAGACCGCACTCGCGTCAAAATCCGGACGGGAAGTGTCGATGCAGGCATGTCCGCCGTCCATCCCCGCAACAGCCGTGCCGATGATGACATTCTTCTGACGGAAATTCGTAAGATTCTCAGCACCAAGGTAAAGGTCAATGCCTTTGAACCTCTTGGTAATCTGCAGATAGAGAAGCGGATAGGTCTTCGTATATCCGTCAGCATACAGGAGATTGCCGTCGCTGTCCTTGATGGTTTTCATGAAATCATAAACTCTGGCCTTGCCGTTCACTGAGGCGGTGAAATCAAAAATCCACTTGTTCAGATTTGTCGCAAACTGCAGATTCAGCACTCCCTTGTAACGGCTCGTCATCGGGCGCTCCTGAAGGCCGCGTCCCTCGAACTCCGTCTTGGCATCCGTGTAGCGGAATGTCGCGGTAACAGTAAAACCGCGGAACGGCACGACATTGAAATCAGCCTGATAACTGTTTGTGTATGACCGTCTTCCGTTCAGGGCATAAAAGTCAATGGCATTGACACCATTGTCATAATCGACAATCATCTGCTCGCCGAAACGGGTCCCGAAATAGTCGAAGCTCAGGTATGTATCCTCAGTCTTGCCGAAAGGCAGATAGAAAGTCGCGTTGCCCCCGTAGGTCCACGCATCCTCAAGCAGATGCCTGTCGAAAGAGCCGGTAAAGGACTTTCCGGTAGAGAAGACACCGATATTGTCAATGAGAGGAAGCGCCCTCCTGAGGCCCCGGCCGCCATTGGCCCTCAGCACAATCTGCTCAATCGGGGTATATTTCAATGTCAGTCTCGGCACGAACTTAATTCCGTCGCCACGGAACCAGTCTCCGCGCAAGCCAATGATGGACGAGAACTTGTCGCCCGCATGGAATGTGTACTCTCCGGAAACACCGGCATTGACAAAATTCCTGACCGCCTCGCCTGGGGTCAATGTCTGGGCCGCTACTTTTCTCATAAAGTCTTCATTGTACCTGTCGGCAGTACCGCCAAGGGCTAGCGTAAACTTGTGAGAATCATTGATTTCGTCCTGGAACAAGACATTGACGAAAGCCGAATTTTGGGTCGCAAAGTATTTGGATGCACCGAACCGGGAATCCATATCGGTCAGAGTATAGTCGGCAACGAAAGCGATATTCTTCGCATTGTCTTCGCTAATCGGCACACCTACTTTTACATACGCGTTCAACTGCCTGTTGGTGATGTCCGAGCCCCACGGAGAACCAGGGGTCAATGTATATGCACGATAATCATATCCGTCCTGGCCACCCTGTCTCTTATCCTGAAGGGCACGCACTCCGAATCTTACCTGGACTCCGCTCTGGCTATAATACAGCCAACGGTTTGCGACATTGAACTGAAGCATTTTAGGGTCGTCGCGGAAACCGTCGTGATTGTGGTCGGCGGTTTTGAAATTTCCGGAAACATGTCCGAGCAGGACGGTGCTCCATTTCTCGCCCATCTGGAGGGAAGATGCAATATTGAAATCAGTCTTGGAATCGTCCATGACTGAAGCGTTCAGGAACAGCGGCTTCTCGTCCGTCGGCTTTCTGTATTCCGTATTTATCTGGCCAGTAATGGATTCCGCGCCATTGTTCACTGAGGACAGACCTTTCGACACCTGGATACTCTCGAGCCATTGGCCAGGGACATAGGACAGTCCGAAAGGCGCAGCAAGTCCGCGCATTGAAGGACGGTTCTCATCCAGCATCTGTGTATAGACTCCGCTGAGTCCCAGAAGACGTATCTGTCTGGCACCCGTGACGGCATCCGAATATCCGACCGTCACACTGGCTGAGTTCTCGAAACTTTCGGCAAGGTTGCAGCAAGCCATCTTCTTCAGACCTGCAGATGAAATAACTTCGGTACGTAGTTCTTTGCCGCGTGAAAGGTAATTTCCGTCCTGACGGCCCACAAAAACCATCGCATCCAGGCTGTCCGACCTGTCTTTATAGAAGCCCGTCGTGTCAGGGGTCTGTGTCAATGCAAGTTCTCCGGTTCTCGTTCCTGCCAATGACAGGATTCCGGGAGCCAGCCAGCCTATCAGCATTGACGCCATGAAAAATAATTTATCAGCTCTCATTATACTTTGATGATCAAGAGGTTGAAACGCTCCGCCCACTTGGGAACGCGCCTCTATATCTTTGCAAAGATAATCACAATCTTTGGTTTATCCATCCGGATTTCCGGACAGCAAAAAGGCCGGCACTGAGAGTCATGTCCCGACGCCGGCCTTATACATATAAGTGTATCTGACTATTTGTTCAGTTCTGCGAGATGTTTTTCCCAAGCCCATGCTGAAGCGAGAGTTTCCTCAACGGTACGCTCTGCTTTCCAGCCAAGCTTCTGGTTTGCAAGTGTCGGGTCTGCCCAGATTGCAGTCACGTCTCCGGCACGGCGAGGAGCGAACTTATAGTTAAGTTTCACGCCATTGACCTTTTCGAAAGCATTGACAAGCTCAAGAACTGAAACAGGGCGTCCGGTACCGATATTGAAGATTTCGTAGTCCTTTTCCATCTTGCCGTCGAGCATTCTGGAGACAGCGAAGACGTGAGCCTTTGCAAGGTCAACGATGTCAATGTAGTCTCTCTGGCAGGTTCCGTCAGGGGTAGGATAGTCGTTGCCGAAGATGCTCAGGCACTCACGCTTTCCGATGGCGGTCTGTGTGATGAACGGAACGAGGTTGTTAGGAACGCCTCTCGGGAGTTCACCTATCAATGCTGACGGATGCGCTCCGATAGGGTTAAAATATCTGAGGGCGATACCCTTGATGCAACCCTCTCTGTCAGTGCCTGCCATGACATCCTTGCCGTATCTGGCATAAGCCATAACTGAATCGCGGAGGATATCCTCGCAAATCTGCTTGGTATTTCCGTAAGGAGAGGTTGCAGGCTGGCGAGGAGACTCCTCAGTTACAGGGAGTTTCTCAGGTTCGCCATAGACTGTGGCTGATGATGAGAAGAGCACATTGCATCCGCCGTGTGTGCGTGCCGCCTCAATGACATTGAGGAAAGAGCTCAGGTTGTTGCTGTAGTACTTGACAGGTTCTGCGACTGATTCACCGACAGCCTTGAACGCCGCGAAATGGATGACTGCATCAATGCGGTACTCCGAGAACAGTCTGTTAACTGCATCAAGGTCACAGAAGTCCATCTTGATGAACGGGATGTCCTCCCTTCCGGTGATTTTCTTGACTCCTTCGAAACATGTCATGTCGCAGTTTGACATATCGTCTGCGACTACCACTTCATAGCCGGCCTGAATCAGCTCGACAGTCACGTGGCTGCCGATAAATCCGGCACCGCCTGACACTAGAACTCTTTTGCTCATAGTTATTGTTTATTAAATCCAAGTTCCGCACTTGCGGGACTCAAGTTGTTAAATTCTTCATTCCTCAATGAACTGCAAATTTAAGAAATAATGCTGATAAAGGATTGTAAAATCTTCACTTGTTGCATATTCTTCATAACTTTGTCATGATTCAGGCACAACCATTATATTGCTGCCGCCTCGAGAAGAGGCATTATAATTTACAAATTATGAGACGCAATTTATTTATCATATCATTAATATTGCTGTCTGTCACCGGTTTCGGGGCTTTTGCCCAGACCGGACGTCCGGCGGCAGCGCAAAAATACATTGACCTCAAACTGAAGGAAGAGCCTTTCCGTTCAGGTCTCACGGGTGTTCTTGCGGTCACGTTCCGCGGGGATACCCTTGCCGAGCACAACAGCCGGCAGAAACTCATCCCGGCCTCCACTGCAAAACTCATCACTACGGGGCTGGCAATCAACGGATTGGGCGCGGATTACAGGTTCACCACCAAACTGGGGTACAGCGGAAGAATTTCCGATGACGGGACTTTGCATGGTGACCTCTATATCATCGGCGGAGGCGACCCGACCATTGCGAGCGGTGATAAAATCGCACCGTCCAGGGACAGCCTGTACGCCGAATGGGGCAGGATGCTCAAGAGAGCGGGTATAAGGAAAATCAATGGCGCTGTCATCGGGGACGGCAGGCTTTATGACGGGCCTATCGAAAATCCATCCTGGTCCTACGATGACCTCGGAACGTTCTACGGAACTGGCGGCAATGCACTTTGTTTCCATCGTAACATCCAGAAAATCAATGTATCTCCTTCGGAGGAGGGTAAGGTCAATGTTGCCGTGGCGTACCCGGTCACGCCTTGGATAGAGCTTTATTCTACCGCCAATGTCGCTCCCGCCGGAAGCGGGGACAATCTATACCTCATAAATACCGACCTCTTCCCCGTAGCTGAAATGCGTGGTTCATTGGCATCGGACAAGGGGGCAAAGACGGAAGAATGCAGCAACAAATACGGGGCATTGACCTGCGCCTGGTATTTTGCGGAGGCACTGGAGAGAGGCGGCGTCAATGTGGCACGTGTCGGCGACATTGACAGTTTCGGAAATATCCGCATCGCGCCTTCGTGGGGGCATCTTGAGAAGACGGGGCTGAACACTCTACGTAAGGCCCCGGCCCAGAAGGACATTACTATTATCGGAGAGAGCAAATCACCTTCTGTCAAGGAGATAGCACGCATCACAAATAAGCGCAGCGATAATTTCTATGCAGAGACCTTGATCAGGGAACTTTCCAGAGTCAGAACCGGTTCCGCCTGCTATGATTCCTGCAAGGTGGTGATTCTCAGGGAACTGGATTCACTGGGTATCAGTACGGAGTACGGTATCAGGATGGTTGACGGCAGCGGCCTCGCACGCCACAATTACATTGCCCCGGACTTTTTCTGCCGTTATCTGAAGGCGATGGCTGCATCCGAGGCCGGCAAGACATTCATTTCAGTCATCAATTATGCCGGCAATGAAGGCATGACGTCCCGACTCAAGGGCCAGACTGACGCTCTGAGGCATCGAGTCCACATGAAGAGCGGGTCGATGAACGGTGTCATCTGCTATAGCGGTTACATTCTTCCTCCGTCTGGAAAGCTCGAGGATACGGTAATCTTTTCCATCATGACCAACAACATCCCGACCAAGACGTCCGTCGTCACCCGTTTCATCGACAGGCTGATCGTGCTGCTCGCGGAATAAATGAGGGACGGAGTGATCTTTGTGCGCCCCGTCCCTATCACATTATATTACAGCAAGCCTACAGTTCCCAGGCATACAGTTCCGCAAGTGAGAGATTGTAGTCACGGGCTGCCTCAAGAGCCTCATCTTCAAGGGAATAATAAAGTGAAAACTCCATGATATTGTCTATGAGGGAAATCTCGCCGGCCTGAAGCCTGTGCTCTGTCAATGCCATGGCCTCAGTCGAGACGGCAAGTGACTCGGACAAAGTCGAAGAAATCTCCTGCAGGCCCTTGGCCTTTTCATACAAGCCCATGAGGCTGCTGTACAGCTGGTTGGCAGCGTCACGCTCCTCCAGTTTGGACGCCTCATAAGAAGAGTTTGCCTGACGCACCTTGCTGCGGACGGACCAGAGCGGAATGGACAGTCCGAGAGTAAGGCCACGGAAATTGCTGCCCTTCACAAGTTCAGCCATATATCCGGCGGTAAGAGTCGGATAATTGGACATCTTGGCAGTCCTCGCCTCACTGGCATTGACCTCAACATTCTTGCGCATGTAATCGAGTTCCGGACTGCGCTGCGACATCTCGTCATACCAGACGCGGAAATCGGCAGGCAACATCACATTCTCGTCATATACAAGAGCATTGACCTGAACAGCTTCGCCGCCGTTAAGACGCTGCAAATCAGCAAGAAGCGAAGTCCTCTCGATTTCATTGCGGGCCAGGGCGTTCTTCTGGGCGACATAGGCCAGATGTGCCTTATTGACCTCTATCATGTCAGTCTCTCCGCGCAACTGCATATCACGGTAAGCCGCCTCGATTTTCTCGGAGCGGGCAATCCTCTCAGACAATTCGGAAGCCAGAGCATTGCAATATACAATATTGATATACAAGCTCTTGGCCTCAAGCAGAACACGCTGGCGGTCGATGCGGTACTGTGCATCAGAAAGAGCCGTCTTGGAAGTCGCGAGCTTGCCGCGGGCTCCTGTCAATGCCGCAAGATCAACACTCTGTGTGACAGACACATCCTTTCTGGTACCGATATCAGCAGGACTGCTCCAGAGATAATCGAAACCAATCTCAGGAGCATCCAAAGCACGCTCCGCCTTATATCCATACTGCTCAGACTCTGCACGTTTCCTCAACGCCTGAAGTTCTGTATTATTCTGCTCTATCATTGACAAAATATCCGAGACCTTCTCCTGAGCAGAAGCCGGAACAGCAGAAGCCGAAGCCGCGACAAGCGACAGGGCGACGCATGCTGCCCGGAATGAAATATTTAATTTATTGATAATCATATAATTCCTATTTATTACTCTTTCTCCTGCTGATGAAAATATAGACCACAGGGATTATGAAGCCGTTGAGCATCGTCGAAGTCAGCAAACCGCCGAGGAGAACCTTCGCCATCGGGCTCTGAATCTCGTTGCCCGGAAGTTCGCCGCCGAGAGCGAGAGGCACGAGTGCCAATGCCGATGTCAATGCCGTCATGAGTATTGGGTTCAGTCTGTCCAGAGAGCCCCTGATTACAGCATCATGAAGAGACAAGCCCTCACTGCGAAGTTCATTGTACCTGTCAATCAAGAGCATACCGTTACGTGTGGCGATTCCGAAGAGAGAAATGAAACCGATAATCGCAGGGATACTGATAATCTTGTCCGCGAAGAAGATGGCGAAGATACCTCCGATAAGGGCCAGAGGAAGATTCAGGAGCACGGCAGAAGCCTGTCTGACATCCTTGAACTGACCATAAAGAAGCAGGAATATCACGATTATCGCCATCAATGACGTGAACAGCAATGTTCTGGAGGCCGACTGGGCGCTCTCGAACTGACCGCCATATTCCACATGATAACCTTCCGGCAGCTCGACATTGTCCTTAATCGCCTTCTGAATTCTGGTCACGGCACCCTGAAGGTCCCCATCTGAGACATTGGCAGAGATGACAATCTTGCGGGCCACATTCTCCCTGTTGATGGTATTAGGGCCGGCTGCAGAACGGAACTGCGCAATCTGTCCGAACGGAATCTTTCCGCCCACGGCATCCACAGAAATGTTTCTGATTTCCTCAATGCTGTTGCGGCTGTCATCCGCAGCCTTGAGAGTAAGGTCAAACACCTTGTTTCCCTCATATACCTGCGAAACCACCTTACCTGCAAGGTAAACCTCCACCATATCATTGAATTCAGACGGAGTTATACCATATTTGGCCATCATCTCACGATTCGGAACTATCTGAAGCTGAGGTCGTTCTATCTGCTGCTCGACATTCAGGTCCGCGATTCCCGGGATTCCTTCTATCTCAGACTTTATCTGATTTCCGAGCAGGAACATCTTGTCCAGATCAGTACCGAAAAGCTTGATTGCAATGTTCGCCCGGGTTCCGGAAAGCATGGCGTCAATACGGTGCGATATAGGCTGGCCTATCTCGACATTGACACCAGGCAGCGTATTCAGTTTGGCTCTCACCTCCGCAACGACTTCCTTCTTGGAGCGTTTGCCGAGTTCGAATGGCGCTTCGATTTCAGAGACATTGACACCAAGCGCATGCTCGTCAAGTTCGGCGCGGCCTGTCTTGCGTGCGACAGTCTTTATCTCAGGAACAGTCAGAAGGAGTTCCTCAGCCCTGCGGCCCACATTGTCTGACTCCTCCAGCGATACTCCGGGAAGAGTGCTGACATTGATAGTGAACGAGCCCTCGTTGAATGCAGGAAGGAAGCTGCTGCCGAGGCTGAAGAAGATTCCCAATGCCACTGCGAACAGGGCCAGAACTGCGCCCAGAGTGGTTTTCTTGTGGGAAATCACCCATTCGAGCGCCACATTGTAAACTTTCTGGAGCCATCTCACGATTGCAGGATCTTTACCGGCCTTGTCGCTCTTGTCGCCGCCGAGAAGATAACTGCAAAGGACAGGGGTCAATGTCAATGCTACCAGAGTAGATGCGAAAAGTGCCGTAATAAAGGCAATTCCGAGAGGTCGGAGCATACGGCCTTCCATTCCGGTAAGGAAGAAAAGCGGCACGAAACTGACCACGATGATAAAGGTAGAGTTCAGAATCGGCAGACGGACCTCACGGGAAGCATTGAAAACGACCTCGACAACGGATTTGCGCTCCGACTCAGGGAGTCTGCGGTTCTGTCTGAGATGCTTGAATACATTCTCCACATCGACGATCGCGTCATCGACCAGCGAGCCTATTGCAATCGCCATACCACCGATACTCATCGTATTGATAGTCAATCCCATAAACTTCAATGTAAGGATCGACACGACAAGCGACAGCGGAATGGTGACGAGTGAAATCAATGTCGTGCGTACGTTCATGAGAAAGAAGAACAGCACGATTATGACGAACAGCGCACCCTCGTAGAGGGACTTCTTGATATTGTCAATGGAGCTGTCGATGAATTTCTGCTGACGGAAAATGTCCGTTGCAACATTGATGTCAGCCGGAATCTGAGTTTTCAGGTCCTCGACGGCCTTGTCGAGTTTCGCTGTAAGTTCAATCGTGCTCGCGTTCGGCTGCTTGGTGACCGTCATCAGCACGGCAGGTTTGCCCCTGTGCGACGCGAGACCAAGTTTCGGAGCCTTCGCTCCTGCCTTGATTTCAGCGATACTTGCCAATGTTATAGGGGCATCACCATCCATCTTGACCACCGCACGGCCGATGGCATCGGCATCGTTGGTGGAGAGCACTCCGCGGATGATATATTCGTTGCCGTATTCATAGAGGACACCGCCGGCAGAACTCCTGTTCATATCCTGGGCAGCATTCATAACTTCCTGAAGGGTAATGCCGTAGTGGCGCATCTTCTCAGGAGAAAGCAGAATCTGGTACTCTTTTATATCGCCGCCGAGAACCGTTACCTGGGCTACACCGCCCAATGAAAGAAGGCGTGGTCTGATAGTCCAGTCAGCAATGGTGCGGAGGTCCTGCATCGACGTTTTGTCTGAAGTGAGACCAATAATGAACACCTCTCCGAGGATGGACGACTGTGGTCCCAATGTCGGTTTTCCGCATGTCGGCGGCAATGATTCACTTACCTCGGCAAGTTTCTCGGAGACAATCTGCCTGTCTTTGTAAATATCTGTACCCCAGTCGAATTCGACCCAGACTACGGAGAATCCGGTCGTAGATGAGGAACGTACTCGTCTGACATCAGTGGCACCGTTGACTGCTGATTCCACAGGGAAGGTAACAAGTTTTTCCACTTCTTCCGCAGCCATTCCGGTAGCCTCTGTCATAACCACGACGGTAGGGGCATTGAGGTCCGGGAATACATCCACGTCCATGTGGTACGTGGTGTAGATGCCGCCCACCATCAGCAAAACTGCAGCCATCAGAATAAACAGCCTGTTCTGCAATGAGAATCGGATGATTTTATCTAGCATAAGCTTTTATGATTTGAGTGCAGTTGCTATTAATGTTCGTGTGAGTGTCCAGGGATGGCGCTTGCCACTGAAGCGAGTTTCACCTGATATGCGCCGACGGTGACAACTTCATCGCCCTCGTTCAGGCCCTTCAGGATTTCCCTGCGGAGGCCGTCGCTCTCCCCTATCTTCACCTCCTGCTTGCGATATTCGGTCTTGCATATTTTCACATAGACTGAATAGACACCCTGTTCTTCTATCAATGCTGTTTCAGGCACAGATATAACATTATCTTTCTGGCCTTCAATAAGATACATTTCGCAGAACGCTCCAGGGATGAAATTTCCGGTATTGTTGAATTCGAAAATTACAGGAATATAGAATGAACCCTGTGCGGCTGACCTGCCGGCAGAAATCATGCGTCCCCCGAGATTTTTCACGCTGTATGTTTCCTCTGAATATGAAGGTCTGAAATTGGCGCCGATGATTCTGTTAGCACTTGCCCAATACTTTTCAGGAAGGTCGGCACGGAGCTGAAGTCTCCTGTTCTGGCTTACTATCGCTACCGGCTGGCCTGATGTGACATAGTCGCCTTCATTTACAAGAACCTCCTTCACATATCCTGTCATAGGAGACATAAGGGACAGGCCTTTTGCGCCTGCTTTGCTGGCATAGGCATCGTATTCAGCTTTCGCCGTCTCATATTCTTTCTTGGCCTGCTCGTAAGCCTTCTGTGAAATGGCATTGACCTTAATCAGGCTCTCTGCCCTTTCAAATTCCTTTTTGGCGGCTTCGTATGCGGCTGCAGACTTTGCTACAGGGTCACCGTCAGCCATATTCTTGGCAGAGATTACGGCAATTGCCTGTCCTTCAGCCACTCTGGAGCCGGGAAGAAGTCTGGACTGGTTTCCGGCGGCCTTACCTCCTAAAGTAATGACTCCGGATGTTGTAGCAACTACTGCCGTCTCGTCGCCCTGTGCCGGGAGAATTTCTCCGCTGGTCCTTATGGCGGCGCTGAATACTCCGCCTTTAACTATCTCTGTCTCAAGACCTGCCGCTTTGGCACGCTCTTCGGTAAATTCCACTACGCCCGGCTCGTGAGCATGTTCATCGTGAGAGTCATGGCTATGGCCTTCGTGATTGTGTGCATCATGAGAATGCCCCTCATGGTCATGCGAGTGGCCTTCTGCCTCATGATTATGTCCTTCATGGTTATGGGAGTCACAATCGTGGTCGTGTCCTTCGTGGTCATGACCGGCATGAGCTTCTGTGTGCTCGTGGTCATGTGCATCTGATCCTGCCTTGTTATTATTGTTTCCGCAGCCGACTGCCATCATAAGGCCGGCTACAAGATAATATGGTATATGTTTCATGTTTGTATGTAAGAATATATGTTCTGAATCCGGAATAGCCTTTCAGTCAGCGACTTGCAGGCCAATAAGAAATATTTTTCAGATGATTCAGGCTACAGGAGGGGCACGGAGCCCTTTGGTTCTTACACGATACTGATATGAAAGTTTGTCAGGGACAAGGATCTGTTTTTCCTTGGACTTGACTTCGACAGAGATTTCAGGAAGAATCTCCTGAGGAACGACATATTCAAGTGCCAGATGTCCTGACGGGACATTCTGAACCCTGGAAAGAAGAGTGACGAGAGAGTGGATGCGGCAGTTTTCCGTGCCGTTTCCGCAATGACGATGGTCCGAACCGCAACAATCAGCCTGACAGTTACAACAGTCGCTGCCGTCGAAGCAGATATAGTCGATATGATGGGCCGTCGCGGAATTGCCGCAATGATGATGGTGCGGAACTGCAGACATAAGCAGCATTATCAATGCCGCCATGCTCATCAGTATTTTGGAAACCATCTTTTTCATATTCTCAATCCAGACAAAGATACGACTTTTTGTGATACGTTTTAGAAACTGTTTTGAAATTATTCACAGAAGGTTTGAGTGGAAAAAACTTCAGATTCAACCGAGGGTTCAGGGAAGATAGCGGGCCTATCTGACCTGAAAACTCGGGAAGAAGATGAAGGAATTTTACCTCAAACAACTATTCAATCATTTCAAAACAGTTTCTTAGTCGATTTGTGGCACAAATTTACAAACTGTGCTCTGCAACCGGGTTGCGAATTTAAAAAACACGATGAAAACTTAAAAATCATAAAAACTTGCATTGACTTGAGCCACTTTTCCGGCATTGACACCGGATTTTTTGGCAGATTTGCAGATTCGGCACCAACGACATTGACAATATGGGAAAAACTTATTCTTTTGCGAGAGAACTGGGCGGCGTCCTGATGGAGGAGGCCAGAACCGTCATTGACATACTGATTCCTAAAACCTGCATAGTGTGCGGAGAGACATTGACCTCACGCGAAAGGCATCTATGCATAAATTGCCAGGCCGACCTTCCATTGACCTTTTTCTGGGAGCAGAAGAAAAATCCGATGGCCGACAAGGTCAATGCCTTCGTGCAGAAAAGAATTGAAGCCGAAGTCAATGCAGGTGAGGCTGTTACGCCAGAGGAAACCAGTATGGAACAAGCACTCCCGCAAATTCATTATTCCTTTGCGGCTGCCCTGTTTTTCTATCATGGAGAGAACAGGTACAAGAAGATTCCTCAACGGCTGAAATATCTGGCGGACATCGATGAAGGCACTTTTTACGCGGGGATGCTCGGCGAATTCATGAACGACTCGGAGCACTTTTCTGACATTGATTTTATCATTCCCGTCCCGTTGCATTGGGCGAGACAGTGGAAAAGGGGCTATAACCAGGCGGAGGTCATTGCCAATGCCCTTGCGGAAAAAATGGGAGTCCGCGTCAGGACGGACATCCTCCTCCGCCGGAAAAGCACTAAGACCCAGACCAAGTTAGGGGTAGAAGCGAAGAAAGCCAATGTAAGCCAAGCGTTTACATTGGCCCCTCATATTCCGGTCCCGAGTGCCCGACATGTCCTGCTCGTCGATGACGTTTTCACTACAGGCGCCACGATGGCAGCCTGCCTGTCCGTCCTACAGCCCTTATTCGGCCCCGAGGTCCGAATAAGCTGCGCCACTCTCGGCTTCGTGAACAATGGTTAGAAGGCTGGCGGCATTTGCATACCCTTTTGCGCAGTCCCCAAATCGTCCCGGATAGTTTTTCGTCGGGGGTCAGACATATTTTTCGAAATAGATGCAGGACGCAGGACGATGTTACGGGATTTTTTCGTAAATTGTCGGAATTAATAAACAAAACAGTAATGACTAGCGAAATAAGAAATCCTGAACTCTGGAGAGACGGAGAATTGAAAATCGAATGGGTCAGAAGACATATGCCGCTTCTGGCAGGACTTGAGAAAGAATTCAAGGAGACCAAGCCATTCAAAGGCAAGAAAATAGCATTGTCAGTGCATCTTGAGGCAAAGACAGCCCATCTCTGCGAGATATTGGCAGAAGGCGGCGCTGAGATGTATATCACAGGCAGCAATCCGCTTTCCACACAGGATGACATTGCTGCGGCGCTCGTTCATGAAGGACTGAACGTATTTGCGGTTCACGGAGCCACAGACGAAGAATATATGCAGGGCATCAGGCGCGTGATCGAAGTCGGCCCGAACATTATCATTGATGATGGCGGAGACCTTGTCAATATGATCCACACGGAATACAGAGAGCTGATTCCCAGTGTGATAGGCGGATGCGAAGAGACCACCACCGGTATTCTGAGGCTTGAGGCCATGAACAAGAAGAAGGAGCTGGAGTTCCCGATGATGCTCGTGAACAATGCGGACTGCAAGCACCTGTTCGACAACCGTTACGGTACAGGCCAGTCAGTATGGGACGGCATCAACAGGACGACCAACCTTATCGTAGCAGGCAAGAATGTCGTTGTCGCAGGCTACGGATGGTGCGGCAAGGGCGTGGCAATGAGAGCAAAGGGCCTCGGAGCCGATGTCATCGTCACCGAAATTGACCCGATCCGCGCAATGGAAGCCGTAATGGACGGATTCAAGGTCATGTCAATGTCAGAAGCCGCTGCAGAGGGCGACATCTTCGTGACTGTCACCGGATGCAATGATGTCATCACTGCAGAGCATTTCCTGAAGATGAAAGACGGAGCCATCTGCTGCAACGCAGGACATTTCGACGTGGAAGTTGCCGTGGCGGCATTGAAAGAAATGGCGGTCAGCCACGCTCCGGCAAGAAACAACATCGAAGCATACAAACTGGAGAACGGCAGGACAGTATATATCATTGCTGAAGGCCGTCTCGTAAACCTTGCGGCCGGTGACGGACATCCGGCAGAAATCATGGACATGTCTTTCGCAATCCAGGCCCTCAGCGCCAAGTATCTCGTGGACAATGAGAAAACTATCGTAAGGGAGAACGGGAAGATGCTCAATGCGGTGCCACGGGAAATCGACAATGAGGTCGCATTCCGCAAACTCGCGGACTGGGGCATCAATATCGACAAGCTCTCGGAAGAACAAAGCAAATATCTCTACGGAGGCCACTGATTATGTAACTAATTACTATTTATTAACTATGTTCGACAAAAGTGTTTATGTAAAGAGGCGTCAGACGCTGTTGGAAAGAATGAAGAACAGCGCAGCCGAAGGCAGAAGGGGTATTGCCCTGTTTATCGGCAATACGGAGGCTCCTGCACAGTATAAGGACAACTGCTACAAGTTCCGTCAGGACAGCACATGGCTGTATTTCTTCGGAATCGATGCTCCGCTCTATGCGGCTGTCATTGACCTTGACAACGGAGAAGAGACGATTTTCGCGGATGATGTGGAAATCAGCGATATCATCTGGATGGGTCCCCAGCCTAGCGTGGCTTCTATCGCAGCTGGTGTAGGTGTCGAGAAATCAGCACCTTACAAGGCGCTCGACGCTGTAGTCGGAAAAGCTGTTGCCGAAGGTCGTCCAGTGCATTTCATAAAGCCTTCAAGGTATTACAATACCATGAAGATCGCATCGCTTATCGGATGCGGAGACGGCGAAGTGGCCGGAAAGTTTTCACTGGCATTGACAAAAGCCATCATTTCCATGCGTCTGGTGAAGGAGGATTGCGAAATCGAGGTTCTCGACGATGCAGCTGACCTCGGGTATGAGATGCATTCTGTCGCAAGGGACAGCATCAGAACAGGCATTCTGGAGCAGGAAGTCGTCGGCAAGATGGAGGCTGTTACCCTGTCGAAGGGTTGGGGCGTTTCATTTGCCACAATTCTCACACAGCATGGCGAGACATTGCATAACCATCTGCATGACAAGATTATAGAGCCTGGCAAGCTGATGGTAATCGATGCCGGTGCCGAGAACAATATGCATTACGCCTCCGACTTCACACGTACATATCCGACAAGCGGCAAGTTCACCGCAAAGCAGAGGGATATTTACCAGATTGTGTGCGACTGCAACGAGTTGGCTTTCAATCTCACCAAGCCTGGAACGACATACAGGGACGTGCATATCCAGACTATGGCCCTCATGCTTGAGCGTCTCCGCGCACTCGATATCGTCCGCGGTGATGTCCAGAGCATGGTAGAAGCGGGCGTGGCAGGCTTGTTCATGCCTCACGGCCTCGGCCACAACATGGGTATGGATGTCCATGACATGGAAGATTACGGAGAAAATTATGTCGGCTATGATGATGACCAGGTGCGTTCTACCCAGCTCGGCCTCGGCAGCCTCAGAATGGCCAGAAAGCTCGTCCCGGGCAATGTCATCACTGATGAACCGGGAATCTATTTCATTCCGGCATTGATAGAGCAGTGGAAGGCGACCAATGCTGACCATGGTTTCGTAAACTACCAGAAACTGGAGTCTTATTATGATTTCGGAGGTATAAGACTCGAAGATGATGTCCTGGTAACTGCGGACGGCGCCCGCAGACTCGGAAAGCACAGACTACCTATCTTCCCTGACGACATCGAGGCGGCAATGAAGAAATAAACTCTTAACCAATTCCGTCTCGGGACAACTTAACGAGGACTTCACATTTAGGGGCTTAGGAGAACAGTTGGAAACAACTTTCAGATTCTGAGCCCCTTTACAATCCTAATCAACATCAACCATGAAACACAAAACCTCTAAATAACATTGAAAATGAAAAAGTTACTTTAGGGTCAGGTTTTTGTCTGTGTCCGCGTCGTCTGTTTCGCTGTATGATTTCCGGTGTGATTTTCGACCCTCTTGACAGGTAGATTCATCTGTAATTGCCTGTATCTCAATTAATTAAGTAATAAGTCTCTTGCCAAGAGGTGCCAATGAAGGGTGGTCTTGACAGATTCCTGCCGCGGCTTCAAACTCGTAATGCTCTCAATTTCAGAATCTTACCGCGAATTTATCCGGAATCACGCCTGCCAAGAAGGTCGAAATTTTGCGCCTGTCCACGCCATATGGGAATGTGGGTATCATTGTGGCCTGTCCCTATCGTAGAACCATGTTTGAGGGTGTCCTTGTTTTGTCACTGTCCATGCTTGCTATATGACCATCCGGGTATGTCTGAGGTCACTCCTTGTGGCAGACACACTGTCCGGAAAGCTACCTCTGCCACGAGGAATGGCAGTCAGGCAATCCCAGTTATGTGGTATCGTGGACAGTTGTAATATTCTGCTTGCAGTTCCTGAAAACTGTCCGGAAAAGAGGTGTTCTCTTCCAGAGGGCACTTGATGATTCGGCGTCCAATCACTATATTTGTCGGATAATTAACAATCTATAAAGACACAAGTCTAAGGTTTGTAAACCAGACAGGAATTAGTAACTTAAAAGAAATAAGTTGCCTCAGATTAAGAGAAGATTTTCGAGGATAAATCCGTTTTCGAAGATAGAGTGTGCCGGTGGCACATGACTGATGAGAAGACTGATGAGCAAACTGATATAAACCGAAAAGATTCCTAAGATGATGCAGGTTATGCTTGAAGGTTACCATATACAAATTACTAACACGTAAAACAATGGAAACAGGAATTATTGGGCAGGAGGAACTTATTGTCAATGAAATGAATACGGCAGAGGCGCTGGGCAGCGGTTCGCTGGCGGTGTTCGCAACACCTGCAATGATAGCATTGATGGAAAAAACGGCGAGGCTGAGCGTGGCACCGTTCCTGGAGGACGGACAGAGCACGGTCGGAACTCTTGTCAATGTCAAACATCTGTCGGCTTCACCGGTGGGCATGAAGATCACTTGCAGGACTGAACTCAAGGAAATCGACAGGAGGCGTCTGGTATTTCACGTGGAATGCTCGGATGAGGCAGGCATCATAGGAGAGGGAGAACACGAAAGATTCATTATCGACGAAGCAAAATTCATGGCCAAGACTGAGGCTAAACTCGTAAAATAAAATCATAAAACGAACATGACAAAAAACAACCTGGCAGGTAACGGACGCCTGCTGTCGCTTGATGCTCTCAGAGGGTTCGACATGATGTTCATCATGGGTCTGAGCGGAATTATCGTAAGTATCTGTGCGCTGTTCCCTGACGGTGACACTTCATGGCTAGCAATACAGATGAGCCATGTGAAATGGGAGGGATTCCATCACCATGACACCATATTCGCATTGTTCCTGTTCATCTCCGGTATGACATTCCCTTTTTCATCTGCAAAGAAACTGGAAAAAGGTTTGTCGAAAGGCGACATTACCAGAGAAGTCCTGAAACGTGCCTGCATATTGTTCTTCCTCGGACTGGTCTATCAGGGATTTTTCCATTTCCACTTCGCGACATTGAGAATCATGAGCGTTTTGGGAAGAATCGGTATCGCATGGGCCATCGCGGCCATAATATACTGCTACACAGGCAGAAAGACACAGTATGGCATAGCCGCAGGAATCCTCATAGGCTATTTCCTGCTGCTGAAATTCACCATCGCGCCGGATGCCCCTGCAGGAGCCGATTCAATGTCAAAGGTGGGCAACATTTCGTACTACATTGACAGAATCGTCCTCGGGAATCACGCATACAAGCCATACGGCGATCCGGAAGGCCTGCTGAGCACCATCCCGGCAATCGTCACCGCCCTGCTCGGCATGTTCACCGGAAGATATGTGAAAGAATCCGATGACAGCGGAGAGAAAAAGACATTGAAATTACTCGGCGCAGCAGTCATAACGGGGGTTGCAGCAGCATTGTGGTCAATCTGGTTCCCGGTCATCAAGAACCTGTGGACCAGCACTTTCGTCCTCGCCGCGGCATCTTATTCACTCGCCGTTTTCGCGATTTTCTACTATATCATTGACGTAAAAGGCTGGAGAAAAGGCGTCATTTTCTTCCAGGTTGTCGGCATGAACTCGATAACAATTTACTTGGCGCAGGCTTTCATTGACTTTCAGAAGATCGGCGATTTCTTCCTCAGCGGAGTGGCAGAGCTTGTTCCGGAAGTCTTCGGCGCAGTCATCCTCAGAATCGGGTACTTTGCCGCCGCCTGGCTGATGTTGTACTTCATGTACAAGAAGAACGTATTCCTTAAAGTCTGAAACGGACATCAACTATGCATAAATCAATCATAAACCATCTTACTGCAGCCGTTGCGGCATTGGCATTGACCCCAACGGCATTGGCACAGATCGGACTGGAGAAACGCGCCGCAATCGAGGCTGAATTCGGAGTGAAGGATGCGGTCGTAAGGTACGATACCAGGGCCGACATGATGAAAGAACTTTACCGGACCGGGGCGGAATATTATATGTATCCGTTCGATAATCCGGAGATGACGCCGGCACCGAAAGGCTACAAGCCATTCTATATCAGCTATCTGGGAAGACATGGGGCCAGATTCGCCATCAGCGACGATATCTACGAGAAGGTGAGGGCGATACTTGTCAATGCCCATGAAGCGGGCAAGCTGAACGACAAGGGAGAGGAGTTGTACCGAAGATACGAGGCATTTTATCCGCACGTGGCATTCCGCGGCGGGGATCTGACAATCAAAGGTCAGGAGCAGCTCCATAAGATAGCCAACATCATGTACCATGACTTCCCGGAGGTGTTCAAAGGAAAGACTGAGGCGACTGTGCTCTCAACTCCGGTTCCGAGAGTTCTTCTGACCATGCATTCTTTCATTGACGAAATCAGGGTACTGGACAGAGACTTCTCCTACAGCGTAGATGCGGGACGGAAATTCCTGCCGGTACTGGAGCCCAACGGTTCCAAAAATCCGTTCTACGAGAAGGTCCCGAGGACAAAGGCCGTCGCCGAGACAGCGGCTGCTATGCAGGCTGAACTGGCGGACCCTGAGGGATTTTGCTCCAGATTCTTCAATGACATTGACTTTGTCGAATCCTCTTACGGGATGTGGAAATTCGAGTCGGACATGAGGAGCGTCATCATGGATATCCAGTGTATCGGAGACGATGCGGCAACGGACAAGTTCGATGACATTTTCACGCCGGAAGAGTTGTTCAACCTGTGGGAACTGAGGAACTACAACGGATACACTATCTGGGGATTCTCCCCTATCGCCGACAACAGGAGTGTCACGAACAATGCCGCCGTCCTGAAAGACATCATGGTCAATGCCGACAGGAATATCGCCTCAGGCAAGGTCCGGCTCGACCTCAGGTTCACCCATGATACGGCGGTGCTTCCGACGGCCAGTTTTATGAGAATCAATAACTTCGGGGCTGTAATCTCCGATCCGCACGAGGTAAAGAACTATTGGCGCAGCGACCAGATTCCGATGGCGTCCAACATACAGTTCATCTTCTACCGGAGCAGGAAATCGCCTGAAATCCTGATAAAGGTTCTGTATAACGGCCACGAGGCCTCACTTCCGCTGGCTGAGGTCGCGCCTTCATACTATTCCTGGAACGCATTCAGGGACTTCTACTATAAACTAATCGAGGACGTCAAATAAGACATCCTCGATTTTCATTTTCCGTTAAGAAGTATAGTATCCATCTGAAGTTTGGGAACGTAATGGACCCCCTCCTTCGTATAGGGCTTGAGATCCGGCTCTCCTGAAGAACCGGCAGAGACAGGCTTAAGGAAAACACTCTCCGCCGCCTTGCCGACACATAGCACAGCCACAGGCTCGAGCCCGTTTCCGGTGCCGAACAAAGAACTGAGTCCGTCCTTGTCAATGTTACCCTTTATCAGACAGTTGAGCCCGAGTTCAGCCGCTTTCAGCGCCATGCTCTGGAGAGAAATGCCCAGATCAATGTCAATGTATCTTTCCTCCGGAATTGTCGAATAGACAATGATATATGCCCTTGCGGACTCTGACCTTGCCGGTTCACGGAACAGGATATTTCTCAATGCATTGACCTTGTCCGTGGAGGCAGCATTGACCTCTCCCTCCGCATTATCGGCCACTATCCGGAAGCGGAGCGCCTGGCGGTTCATTGCAGAGCCCAATTTGACATTGACCTCAACGATAGTGCGAAGCTGCTCCTCAGTCACGGTGAAGTCCTGGCGGTAACGTCTTATGCTGCGGTTCTTCACGAGCAGTGTGTTCAGCGACGGGGTGCTGTGCTTCACGGTCACCTTTCTGGCACCGCTGCCGAACACCTCTTCATACCTCTTTTCCAAATAATTGTCAGCCATAACCCGGACTATTCTTTCGGAAGGAAACCCTTCTGTACCAATACTTCTGCAATCTGGATGGCATTGGTGGCAGCTCCCTTGCGGATATTGTCGGCAACGCACCAGAAATTAAGTCCTGACTTCACGGAGAAATCGCGGCGCAGACGGCCCACGAAAACGTCATCATGTCCAAGGGCATAACGGCACATAGGATAAATCTTGTTGGCAGGGTCGTCCTGGACCGTCAGACCAGGCATTCCGTCCCACATCCTGCGCACGTCAGCCAGTTCGAAATCTTTCTCGAACTCCAAGTTTATCGACTCGGAATGGCCTCCGATGACAGGAACACGGGCAGTCGTTGCCGATACGCCGATGGAATCGTCACCAAGAATCTTATGAGTTTCATTGACCATCTTCATCTCCTCCTTGGTGTAGCCGTTTTCGGTAAAATCGTCGATATGGGGGATGATGTTTTCGTCGATAGGGTAAGGGAATTTCGCATCGTAAGTCCCCCACTCGGCACCGGCACGCTCGGCCTCCATCTGGACCACAGCCTTGTTGCCCGCACCCGTAACACTCTGATATGTAGATACTACCACCCTCTTGATTCCGTACGCCTTATGAAGCGGAGCGAGCGGAAGCATCATCTGTATGGTAGAGCAGTTGGGGTTCGCGATGATGAAGTCATCCTCAGTGAGCACATCGGCATTGACCTCAGGGACAACCAGTTTCTTCGTCGGGTCCATTCTCCAGCATGAAGAGTTGTCGACGACGCGGCAGCCGACGGCAGCAAACTTGGGGGCCAATTCTTTGGACGGGCCGCCGCCTGCGGAGAATATTGCCAGATCAGGTCGGGCTGCGATTGCATCCCCGGCGCTCATGACCGTATATTCCTTACCCTTGAATGTAACTTTACGCCCTACGGAGCGCTCTGAAGCTACCGGAAGAAATTCCGTCACAGGGAAATTCCTTTCTTCCAGGACTTCCATCATTCTGGTGCCGACAAGTCCGGTGACACCTACAACTGCTACTTTCATAATCCAATATTTATAGATTTTCGACTATCGGACGCATAATCCTGTCCAGGTCATCGGTCTCCAAAAGGAAGCCGTCATGCCCGAAATGCGATTTAATCTCATGATATACAGAACCTTTCACATTCTCAGACATGAATTTCATCTTATGAGGAGGGAACAGAAGGTCCGTATCAAAACAAATGAAGGTGGACTCTGCACGTATCATGCCGAGAGCCGCAACTTCGCCGCCTCTTCCCCTGCCGAGATTGTCGCTGTCCACAAGGTAAGTCAGATACCAGTAAGAATAGGCATCGAATATGTTGGCAAGTTTGTTTCCCTGATAGCGGAGATAAGAGCCGGCCCTGTCGGCGAACATGATATCGTCGGACTGCTCGCTCTGCTTACGGATATAGCCGTCCTCGCACCTGTAAGAGAGCAATGCGATGGTACGTGCACACTCAAGTCCCTTGCTGCCGCCCTTGAGGCTTTCGCAGGCGCGGAAAGTAGAGTCAGCCTCCAATGCCATTCTCTGGGACTCCTCAAATGCTGTAAGCCAAGGACTTACGCGAGAGCTTGTGGCAATATATACCGCACGGGGGAACACCTCCGGACGCAAAACCGACCACTCCAATGCCTGAAATCCGCCCATGCTGGCGCCCACAAGCAAATCGATCTTGTCAATGCCGAGATGTATTCGGACCAGGTCGAATGCCCGGGCGACATCGCGCACGGTAACCTTCGGGAATGAGAAATAATAAGGCTTGCCGGTTTCCGGGTCAATGCTGGAAGGTCCGCTGGACCCGTAGCAGGATCCGACCATATTGCAGCACACTACAAAGTACTTCTCCGTATCGAAGAGTTTTCCCGGGCCTACAAGTGCAGACCACCAGTCTTCCGCATTGGAATCGGATGTCAGCGCATGACAGATCCAGATAACTTTCATCCCCTTCTCATATTCCACCGGGGATGTATGATAAGCCACCTCAAGGGTGGAGACGCTTCCTCCCGATTCGAAAGAGAAACCGCCGTCAAGCCTATAAGTATGTCGTTCCATCGGATATCCTTTAGAGAGATTTTTTTTCAGGGCGCGAAGATAGTGAAACTCACGGCAAATACCAAAAAGGCCGGCCGGAAAATCATATCCCGGCCGACCTGCAAATAGTATTTTCAATCTGTGTATTATTCCATCGTGAAGACTTTCTTGAAAATCGCAGTGGACTTGTCACCGTCCATACCGAAGGCATAAGCGATATACTTTTCGCCCTTGTGGAGAGACTCGGTGGTCATCTTGGCTTTGCCCATAGTCATCTTGTACTGCATCATTGAACTGTACTTGTACATGACTTCCGCGAAGAATGCCTCATCGGTTTCGTACTTTTCATACTCAGAATATGCCAGCAAGTCATAGAAATAAGCCTCCATCTTGGATGGTTCGAACTCGATTTCGGCAACACCTGCGTTCATATTGACATTGATTCCGATGGTCATGTCAGACGGGAGTCCGCTTTCGGTAGTCGTAACGGCAGCTTCTGACACATCAGTGATACGATATCCGTTCTCATCCACACCGAACACGCATACGATCTGCTTGGTGCTTGATTCGAGGCTGGCAGCAGCCTGGAGCTGGTATGAAGAAAGCAGCTGGGCACCATTGTGGACCATATCCTTGTCCTTCCACCAATCCTTCACACTTTCATTGAAAGTATCGATGACGACCTCGGTCATGTTCTCTGCGCTTCCGTTGTACTTCTCGAGAAACTCATAAGGAAGGGTGTATGCAGCCCATGTAACATCGGCAGTCGGAGTGATATTGGCCGCGAATGTAGTGGCGCGGACATCCTGGAAACCTACTGCAAATGAGCAGGCAACCTTCTTCAGAGTCTTGGCCGTAAATTCATAAGTCATTGCAGCTGTGGTAGGTACGCCTGTAATGTCAGCACCGAACGCATAAGCCACATAGTCCTCACCATCTGTAAGATTAGTGTAATTCTTGAACTTGTTATGATAGCCTACATAATCTCTCCAGGTTCCGCCCTGAGATGCCATGTCGGCCTTGATCTTGTCCACGATGGCCTGCGCCTTGTCGCTTGGAAGGGCATTGTACTCACTCTTGGCCATCACGCCCCAGATGTATGAAACATGGATGTCGCTTGGATAGACATTGACACGGCCGAAGTTGATGCCAGGACGGTAATTGAACTGGAATGTGCACTCCCGGGCCTCCGGAAGAGGTGTATGGAACTCCACTCTGTAAACCTTAGGCGAGGTGACGCTGCCATCCTCATTCAAGCCATAAGCATAGAACATATAGTCAGTATCCGGCTTGTCAATGGTGATGTCATAGTTTTCCATGTTGCCATGGCGGAGGAATGATGTCCAGTCACTTCCGAACATAGAGCCCCACTCCTTGAAATACTCCATGTCGTTTGCGATAAGCGCGTCGTCATCAGGCCATTTCTCCATATTGGACTTGTATGTCACCATAGCGATATATGTCGCATTAGGGTCAGACGGAATACACTCCACGATTACCTGACGGGATTTAACGTCGAGAACCTTGAGTTCGAAGGTCAATGTCTTCGGAGTCACATACTTTGCGACCTGGGACACCTGTACCTTAACGTCTTTTGCTCCCTGGTATGAAAGGACGATCTCGCCGTTTCTTGGCTCCTCCACCGGATTCTCGTCAGCAATGAACTTGACCTTGTCAGGATCGACGCCTTCGAAATGAAGCCATTCGGCCTGTGAGGAAGCTTTCAGCTGTACACCTTCCGTAGGATTCGAAACGGTATAGTTGATGACGATTTCACTCGCCTCCTCAGGGAGACTGATGGCAGGAGTTTCAATCTTGATTTCTGGGACAGGAGCCGGCTCTGAGTCCTTCTTGCATCCTGTGGCAGCGGCGAATACAACGCCGACCAGAGCAAATGCTTTAATAAAGCGCAGTGGTTTCATAATTGTCTAAAGATATTTTGGTTTTATTATTCTTCCGGATATAACTGTTTGACCATAATGTTTGTATATGAGGCATCCGCATGAGATATGGAAACGGAAGCGCTGCGGTAATCAGAGTAATATTTCGTGTCTGTATTCTTATCGACAGTGAATGTTACAGTATGCTTTTCCGTATCGAGAACCAAGTCATGGATCCAGTCTGTGTTCCATCCTCCGACTGAGGCTCTTACAGGCTCACCCTTTCTCTCGTTCTCAATGCTGTAGCCGACGGTATATGTACCGCCTTCAGCAGGCACTGTTCCGAAATCATCGACCGTAATGACAGGCTTTGCTGCTGTCTCGAAAGGAATCCTGATAATCTTGTCAGTAGTCAGATTACCTTCCAGGTCCATTCCATAGACGATGATGTAGTAATTCTTGACATACTCACTGATTCCGTCATCACTTACGGTCTGCACTCCTTCCCAAAGGTCACCTTCCTCATAGCCATATTCGTCTTTGTACTTCTTCTCGATCTTGCCAGGGTTTCCGTAATAGTCGGCCCTCGTGAAATCGGCGACATCATCTGCCACGATCTGAGCGTCTGTCATTTCAGCGGCCTTTGACGCATTCATGACTTTTGCTACATAGGTGCAGGTCAAATCTGCAGGAACAACCTGGAATTCAATGACATTCGACCAAAGTTTGGTAATCGATACCTCGAAAGCCGGTTTTTCAGGAGATGCCTGCTTGAAGTTCAATGACGCATTGTATGCCTCAGGATAACTTACGCTGATGAATCCGGTACGCGGATCGCTCCCGGGCTCTGCAGCCGAATTGGCGTCAGCAACGAATGAAATCTCAGTGTCGGTAACATTGATGTCATGAATCCAGTCAACGCCATAGCCCGCAGTTGCGGTAATAGTCTTGCCTGCAATAGGATTTGTCACTGTATATGAGACAGTTACCTTTCCTCCTTCGGCCGGGATCAATGCTACCTCGCCGAAGCTTACGGATGGACGTTCAGGAGCATTGAAAGTCTGCTTGAAGAGTTCCTTGGAGGTAACTTTACCTTCCTCGGTCACGCCGAAAGCATAGACAACATAAGGAACGCCCTGATAAATGAGGGAGAATTCTTCCTTGTCAATGCTGCCCTTGCGCAAGCGTGAAGGGTTCTCCTTGACGTATTCGACGTCTGAGTCAATGACAGCCTGGTCACTGCCGTACTCATCGAACTCGCTCTGTCTCATTACGGAGAACACATAGGTGGCTTCCGCATCTGAAGGAACACATGAAAGTGTTACAGTGGATGGAAGAAGTTCATCTACTGTTATCTGGAATGAGTTATAGACGGCAGAAGCCTGAGTAACATTGACTTTAACAGGCTCGGCGCCCTCATAGGAGAGGACGATTTCTGCGTTTCTGACCTCTTCGTCTGCATTTTCAGCGACATTGAAAGTAACATTGGCCTCACCTGCGGTCACATCGGTCACCCAATTTGCTTCGCAGTCCGCATGAAGTGTCACTCCTTCGACAGGATTTGCAATACTGTATTTTATTTCTCCGTTTCCGCCAGCAGCGAAAAATGAAACTGTTGATTCTGATTCAAGTGTAATCACTGGTGCTGGTGCCGGCTCATCCTCTTTGCAGCCGACCAGCGCTACGGCAGCAACGGCAGCTGCCCACGTCAAAAATAGTTTACGCATAGTCTTCTCTATTATATAAAACAATTAGGCAATAACTATCCGGAATTTGTCTTGATGCAAACTACCTCAAAGGTTGTTAAGTCGCAACATTCAAACAAATTCCGGATCAAAATGGCCAGACTTGTCAAAATCGTCCAGCCAATCATATCAACATCAACCAGCCGTCTGCCGTAAAATTAGAAATTATTTTCAAAAGTCAATGCTCCCTGATGGCAAAAAATATAAAACTTTATAAAATATACCGTCCAAGGGGTCAAATCGAACATTTCATGTGTCTTAATAATAATAGAGGTCTTATTCCTCTAACCGCATAATACGAAAGGTTTTGTATCTTTGCACATAATTGCACAAACAAATAGTTTACATACAAACACGGTCAGATATGAGTTCAATAAAAATTCAGGGAAACAATCTCCCGAACATGCCATGGCAAGAGCGTCCGGAAGGATGCAAAGATGTTCTCTGGCGCTATTCCGCTAATCCTGTAATTCCAAGAGACCTTCTTCCGGATTCCAACAGCATTTTCAATTCAGCTGTAGTACCTTTCGAAGGTGGATTCGCAGGAGTTTTCCGTTGCGATGACAAGAACCGCAGAATGACACTCCACGCAGGTTTCTCAAAAGACGGTTTCAACTGGGATATCAATCCTGAAACAGTCAAATTCGAAGGCGCAGATCCTGAAATCGGAGAATGGGTATATGGCTATGACCCACGCGTTGCCAAAATCGAAGACAAATACTATGTGACATGGTGCAACGGCTATCATGGTCCTACCATCGGTGTCGCATGGACAACAGACTTCAAGACATTCCACCAGCTGGAGAATGCATTCCTTCCATACAACAGAAACGGAGTTCTCTTCCCTAAGAAGATCAACGGCAAGTTCGCTCTGCTTTCGCGCCCTAGCGACACAGGCCATACCGCATTCGGTGACATCTTCTATTCAGAGTCTCCTGATATGGAGTATTGGGGACACCACCGCCACGTGATGGCACCGGCTCCATTCGAGGTAAGTGCTTGGCAGTGCATGAAAATCGGCGCAGGCCCTGTTCCTATCGAGACCTCAGAAGGCTGGCTCCTTTTCTATCACGGAGTTCTCCACTCTTGCAACGGCTATGTCTATGCTTTCGGTTCAGCACTCCTCGACCTCGAGCAGCCATGGAAGGTCATCGCAAGAAGCGGTCAGTACCTCATCTCCCCTAGAGAGATTTACGAATTGACCGGAGACGTGCCAGACGTGACATTCCCATGCGCAGCCCTCCATGATCCGGAGACAGGCCGCGTAGCAATCTACTACGGATGCGCTGACACTGTTACCGGACTTGCATTCGGCTACATTCCGGAAATCATCGAGTTTACAAAACGCACAAATATCCTGTAATCGAATGACTGCAAGATACTTAGTCAAAGGTCTCCTCTTCCTGGCCGCAATGTCGGGATGGGGAGTTCTTTCTTCCGGTGCCGAAAATACCGAAATCGCGACCGCGAAAAAGCCGGTTCAGGTCAATGCCAAAGCACAGCCTGCCGACTATGTCAATCCTTTTGTCGGCACGACCAACTTCGGCACGACCAACCCCGGAGCCGTATGTCCGAACGGAATGATGAGCGTCGTCCCTTTCAATGTTATGGGATCTGACGAGAACGTCTGGGACAAGGACAGCCGCTGGTGGTCAACTCCTTATAGCTATGAGAACAAGTTCTTCACAGGCTTTTCTCACGTAAACCTGAGCGGAGTGGGATGTCCGGAACTCGGTTCACTTCTCACGATGCCCACATCCGGAAACCTCGAAGTGGATTACCATAAGTATGGTTCAGAATATACCGGAGAGCACTCTGTTCCAGGATATTACACAAATACATTGACCCGCTACGGCATCAGGACAGAAGTCTCGGCGACAATGCGCACCAGCATTGAAAGATTCACTTTCAAAGCCGGAAAGGCGAATATCCTCATGAATCTCGGCGAGGGACTCACCAACGAATCAGGCGCCACGGTCCGCAAAGTCAGCGACACCGAAATCGAAGGCTCCAAACTCATGGGTACCTTCTGCTACAATTCGCAGGCGGTATTCCCGATTTACTTCGTGATGCGTGTCAGCAAGGCACCGTCAAGCTGCGGCTACTGGAAAAAACAGCGTCTGATGACAGCAGAAGCTGCCTGGGACCCTGACCAGGGCAAGTATAAACTCTACACAAGATATGCACGCGAAATTTCCGGAGACGATGTAGGTTTCTGGTTCAGCTATGACAATGTCGCTGAAGGTGAGCAGATTATGGTCCAGGTAGGAGTTTCGTTCGTAAGCTGCGAGAATGCCAGAATGAACCTGGAAGCAGAGCAGCAGGGCTTCGATTTCGACAAGGTTCAGGCCAATGCCAATGCTTCCTGGAACGCAGACCTGTCCAGAATCAAGGTCGAAGGCGGCTCCGAGAAGCAGAAGGAAGTATTCTATACCGCTCTCTATCACGCACTTATACATCCGAACATCCTGAACGACGTAAACGGCGAATATCCTGTGATGGAATTCACCGGCGACGGCAAAGTGCCTTCAGAAACCAAGGCTGCGAGATATGACACCGGAAAACCGGGTATCGGAAAAGTCGCTCCGGGACATAACCGCTACACCGTATTCTCCCTGTGGGATACATACAGGAATGTGCACCAGCTCATGATATTGGTCTTCCCTGAGCGCCAGCTCGATATGGTAAGGTCAATGATATCGATGTACAACGAGTGGGGATGGATGCCGAAGTGGGAGCTCTACGGACGCGAGACCTTCACTATGGAGGGAGACCCGGCAATTCCAGTAATCACCGACACGTGGCTGAAAGGACTCAAAGACATTGACATTTATACTGCATATCAGGCTTTTATCAAATCTGCGACTCTGCCTGGAGCGGAGAACAGGATGAGACCGGACAATGACCCTTATGTCCATGACGGATTCATTCCGCTCGGATTCTTTGCCGCGGATTTCTCCGGAGACAACTCCGTTTCACATGCATTGGAATACTATGTGGCAGACAACGCCCTTTCACTCCTTGCCGCCGACCTCGGATATGAGGATGAGGCCAAGGCATTCAGGGAAAGGTCACTGAACTACAAGCGCTATTACAGTCAGGAGTCCGGAACTCTGAGACCTCTCAACGCTGACGGGTCATTCCTTTCTCCATTCAATCCCCGTCAGGGTGAGAATTTCGAGGAAGTTCCGGGTTTCCATGAAGGCAGCGCATGGAACTACACTTTTTTCATTCCTCATGATGTGGAAGGATATGCACAGCTGATGGGAGGGCAGAAAGTCTTCGTAGACAAGCTCCAGATGGTGTTCAATGAAGGTCTGTATGACCCTGCAAATGAGCCGGATATCGCTTACGCCTACTTGTTCAGCCGTTTCAAGGGCGACGAATGGCGCACACAGAAGATGATTCCTGAGCTCATTGCAAAGTACTTCACTACCCTTCCTGACGGAATTCCTGGCAATGATGATACCGGAACAATGTCAGCCTGGGCTATCTTCTCTATGATGGGCTTCTATCCGGACTGCCCGGGAGAGCCTTCATATACATTGACCTCACCTACATTTGAAAAGGTCACCATAGCCCTGGACCCGAAATGGTATAGTGGCCATAACGAGCTTGTAATCAGCAAGGTGGGCAGCAACGAGAATGGACGCGATTCTGTTTCTGGCAGAGGGTCATACGACAGGATTTCGTCAATGACACTCGGGCGAAAGGCTATTAAGGGTTACAGAGTTAGCCATGAGGAACTTACCCGCGGAGGTGAACTGGTATTCAAGTGCCGTTCCGCTAAATAGACAGGATACTAAAACATAAACATTGATAATATAATGAGACATAAACTTTTAGCATTGATTCTGCCGATCGCGGCCATAGTCGGATGCGCAAAGACTGGGGACAGCACAGACTACACCCGGTTCGTGAACACCAAAATCGGAAGCGGCGGACATGGCCACGTGTTTGTAGGTGCCAATGTTCCTTTCGGACTTGTCCAGCTTGGTCCTACAAGCATTCCTCAGACATGGGACTGGTGCTCAGGATATCATGACAGCGACACCACAGTCATAGGCTTTTCACATACCCACCTCGAGGGCACCGGTATCGGCGACCTTTTCGACGTGACTGTTATGCCGGTAATCGGTTCTGTGACATATGCACGTGGAGAGGCTCCTGCACAGGATGCCACTCCTGAAGAAATCGAGGCTGCCGTGAAGACGGGACTCTGGTCTTATGCCGACAGAACCAAGGAGATTACCAAGCCGGGATATTACAGCGTTCCGCTCACACGTTTCGGCATCAGGGCCGAGATGACAGCCACTTCACGTGTGGGTCTGCATCGCTATACTTTCCCTGCAAGTGATTCATCTGCAATCGTTTTCGACCTCGAAAACGGCGGATGCTGGGACAAAGCCACACAGACATTGACAGAAGCTGTCGATAGCGTGACAATCCGCGGCTACAGATATTCTACAGGCTGGGCGAAGAACCAGAAGGCTTTCTTCTATGCACAGTTCAGCAAGCCATTCGACAAGTTCGAGAACATGGGAGCGTACAGCCGCATTGACTTCCATACTATTGAGGGTGAGCAGATTATGGTCAAGGTTGCCCTCTCTCCTGTAAGCATGGACGGCGCTGAGGCCAACATGAAGGCCGAGATGCCTGAGTGGGATTTCGAAGGAACAGTAAAGGCTGCAGAGAAGGCCTGGAACGAGGAACTCTCGAAAATCAAGATTGATACTGACGACGCTGAGGCACGCACTGTGTTCTACACCGCGATGTACCACTCGATGATCCAGCCGTCTGTTTTCAATGACGTGAACCGTGACTACAGAGGCGCCAATGACCAGATTTACAGGAACGGTAACTTCGTGAACTACACGACTTTCTCATTGTGGGACACCTACCGTGCCGCGATGCCGCTCATGACCATCATCCATCCGGAAAAGGTCAATGACATTGCGAACACCATGATCAATATCTATGAGCAGCAGGGCAAACTTCCTGTATGGCATCTCTGGGGCAATGAGACTGACTGCATGGTCGGAAACCCTGGAGTAATCGCATTGGCAGACATCATGGTAAAAGGCTTTGACGGATTCGACAAAGAGCTGGCCTACCGAGCATTGAAAGATTCTGAAATGCGTCCGGACAGAGGTCAGGACATCCGTATGAAGTTCGGCTTCATCCCTGCTGACCAGAACTTCGGTGAGTCTGTCGCTTACGATATGGAATACGCAATCGCTGACGCCGCCATGGCCCAGGCCGCAAAATTCCTCGGAAAGGATGACGACTACAACTACTTCCTCGACAGAAGTCATTCATACAGAAACTATTTCGACAAGGAGACTTTGTTCATACGCGGCAAGAATTCTGACGGCAAGTTCATCGAGCCGTTCAATCCTTACCGGTCCGAGCACCGCGCTGACGTTTATTGCGAAGGCAACGCCTGGCAGTACACCTGGCTTGCGCCTCAGGACTACGAAGGTCTCGTAACTCTCTATGGTTCAACAGAGAAGTTCGTCGAGAGACTTGACAGCCTCTTCTCCGCAAAGAGCGAAATCGTAGGAGATAACACTTCAAGTGACATTTCCGGTCTCATCGGACAGTATGCCCATGGAAATGAGCCTAGCCATCACATCATTTATTTCTACACGATGGCCGGCCAGCCGTGGAAGACTGCAGACCTCGCCGCAAGAATCTTCAAAGAGTTCTATTTCAATGACCCTAACGGACTTGCAGGCAATGAGGACGTAGGTCAGATGTCTTCATGGTACATCCTTTCAAGCCTCGGCTTCTATCAGGCTGAACCTGCCAATCCTCGTTTCTGGTTCGGCAAGCCTGCCTTCAAGAATGCAGTCGTGAAAGTACCTGGAGGTGAGTTCAATGTCATTGCTGAGGGACTCAGCGAGACCAACAGATATATCCAGAGCATCACTCTCAACGGGGAGGAATACAAACTTCCTTACATTGAGTACACTGACATCTTCAGGGGCGGCAAACTCGTCTTCAAGATGGGCTCAGAACAGAAAGTATGGTATTAACACATAATCGATTATGGCAAACTATAAAACAGACTCAAGAATTGTACTTACGCTGGATGCAGGCGGTACCAATATGGTATTCAGCGCCATGCGTGGTGGAGAATATATCATTGACCCTATCACTCTTCCTTCGAATGCGAAGAATCTCGACCTGTGCCTCCAGACACTCGTGCTCGGATTCAGCACTATCATTGACAAACTCGACGAGAAGCCGGTAGCCATCAGTTTCGCATTCCCAGGACCTGCTGACTATCCTCACGGAATCATTGGCGGATATCTTCCGAATTTCCCTTCTTTCCGTGACGGCGTGGCTCTCGGACCATTCCTCGAGGAGAAATTCGGTATTCCGGTCTATATCAATAATGACGGCGACCTTTATGCTTACGGCGAGGCCCTCGGCGGCGCCCTTCCTGATGTCAATGCCAGACTTGCGGAGGCCGGAAGCGACAAGAGGTTCCGCAATCTTATCGGCTATACCTTCGGAACCGGTCTTGGCATCGGTTTCGTGATGGGCGGCGAACTGAACAGGGGTGACAACTCATGTGTGGAGACTTTCTGCCTGCCTAACTTCAAGATGCCGGGATATATTCTGGAGGACAGCGCTTCCATCCGTGCCGTAACCAGAGTTTATGGTGAGGCCAGCGGAAACATGAACCACGGACTTACTCCTAAGGAGATTGCCGAGATCTGCCATGGAGAGCGTGAGGGCAACAGAGAGGCTGCCATCAAGGCTTTCAATGACCTCGGCGAGTCTGCCGGCGACGGAATGGCTATCGCCGCTTCATTGTTCGACGGTATCATCTGTATCGGCGGAGGCCTTATGAACAATTACCAGTACATCATGCCGGGTATTCTGAACTCTATGCGTTCTACCGTCAAGACTCTCTCCGGCGATACTATCGGCAAGGTCCAGCCTAAGGTTTACAACTTGGATGACCCTGAGGAGTTTGCAGCATTCGCCAAGGGTGATGCACGTCAGATCAATATCTATGGTTCTGACAAGACCGTTACATACGATCCGCAGAAGCGTATCGGTGTCATGCGTACCAAGATCGGCGCAAGCAAGGCCATTTCTCTCGGTGCTTACACCTTCGCTCTCAGTCAGTTAGATAAATAATTACCTAAAACCAGCCAGATCAATGTCATGAACGGCATTGGCTCCCGAAAAGGGAGGAGGCCCACGCAGTGGGGAGGACCGTCGGAAACATTGACCCGGCTGGTACAAATACAAAACAAATCATGTATCCTTTAAAATTCAGACCCATACTCAAGACTGTGGTATGGGGCGGTGAGAAAATCGCTCCCTATAAGGAAGTCGTTACAGATCAGCACAATATCGGTGAGAGTTGGGAACTCTCAGGTGTCAAGGGCAATGAGTCTGTCGTTGCCAATGGCGAATTCGAAGGCAAGAAGATTTCCGAACTCGTAGAGCAGTTCAAGGGCAAACTTGTCGGCGAGAAGGTCTATGCCAATACCGGCAATGAATTCCCGCTCCTCATCAAGTTCATTGATGCCAAGAGCGACCTGTCCATCCAGGTCCATCCGAATGACGAGCTTGCCGCCAAGAGACACAATTCCAAGGGCAAGACCGAGATGTGGTATGTAGTAGGTGCCGACGAAGGTGCCCACCTGCTTTCAGGTCTTTCTGAGAAGATTACTCCAGAGGAGTATGTGAAGAGAGTGGAGAACAATACCATTACTGATGTTCTTACTGATTTCAATGTCAAGGCGGGCGATGTTTTCTTCCTCCCTGCAGGACGCATCCACGCCATCGGAACAGGCTGTTTCATCGCTGAAATCCAGCAGACTTCTGACATCACGTACAGAATCTACGACTATGGCCGTCTAGGTCTCGACGGAAAGCCACGTGAGCTTCATACCGAGCTTGCAAAGGATGCCATCGACTACAATGTCTATCCTGAGTACAAGACCAGCTATGTGGAGAAGAAGGATGACGAGAATGTTCTGGTGGAGTGCAAGTACTTCACTACCAGCCAGTACGACCTCGACAAGCCTTTCACCAAAGACCTCTCCGGCATTGACTCATTCCTTGTCGTGATGTGCGTTGAGGGCCGCGGTTCCCTCACAGACCATGAAGACGAAGACCATGCTCTTACCCTCCATCAGGGCGAGACGATCCTCATCCCAGCCACTTCCAAGGGCGTGACCTTCACCCCGGAGAGCGGCATGAAACTCATCACAAGCTATATAGGATAAAACTGCAGCAAGCACCTTTGCGATTACCACGGCAAGCGTCTACGCGGTTACGTATTGACTTGACCACTGTCATTCGTTTAGACGACACGGCAGGACGAATCCACGCCACGATATCGCAATGCTCTGATATGCAGCATTTTATAAAATCACAGTGTGGAAACGCGGACTTTTTTTGCCTGCGTTTCCACACTGTTTTAAAATATCACCTGAGTATCAATACGTTACATCCTTCCCCGTGGACGCGTCCCGCCGCATCGATATGTGACGGCCGAGACGTTTTACGCTCATCCGGTATTGCAAATGACAATAAAATGAGTACCTTTGCAACAGTGGTAAATTTTACGGCCGTAAAAATTTGTGCAATATGAAATTCTATGATAGGACTGAGCAGATTCAAGAGCTGCAAGACATTAGGAAACAGGCATTTGAAAAACATTCAACACTTACCGTTGTAACTGGACGAAGACGCATTGGAAAGACGACTCTCATTGAAAAAGCAATGGGAGAAGGAGCGTATGTTTACTTCTTTGTCGGTAAAAAAAGTGAGGCCATTTTATGTTCAGAATATGCAGATGAGATCCGCACAAAATTAGGCATATTCGTACCCTCAGGGATAGCTTCCTTTAAGGACATCTTTGCATTGCTGATGGAAGCAGGAACATCAAGACAGTTCACATTGGTAATAGATGAGTTCCAAAATTTCATGGACGTCAACGACTCAGTATATAGCGACATTCAGAACTTCTGGGATAAATATCGCCTGAAAAGCCATATAAATATGATAGTGTGCGGCTCTGTGTATTCACTTATGGAAGAACTCTTCAAAAACAGAAAAGAGCCTCTCTATGGACGATGCGACCATACTATCCGCTTAGAACCGTTCAGTCCTGAAGTGATGAAAGAGATTATTCATGACCATTATCCTGAATATTCAAATGACGATTTACTTGCGCTATATACCTATACAGGAGGAGTCCCTAAATATATAGAGTTGCTTGTAGATGCGGAAGCGCTATCCAAGGAGAGCATTATAAATTACATTGCAAAACAGGATTCTCCTTTCATAGAAGAAGGCAGAAAACTGTTGATTCAAGAATTCGGCAAAAAATACGCAACCTACTTTTCAATACTGCAGGCAATCTCTGAAGGATATAATACTCAGGCAGAAATAAGCGATTACCTGGGTTCCAAAAGCATTGGAGGACAATTACTGAAATTAGAGGAAACATACAATCTCATCCGGAAAAACCGTCCAATGTGGGCAGGTTCCAAGACACAGACCGTGAAATACGAGATTGGAGATATATTCCTGCGATTCTGGTTCAGATACATTGAAAAGAACCAGCAGTTGATAGAGATCAACCAGTATCCCCTTTTACGTAAGATAATCTCATCGGACTACGAAACCTATTCCGGGGATATTCTCGAAAGATACTTCAGAGCCAAACTGATAGGAAGCATGAAATATCGGGCAATAGGAAATTGGTGGGACTCAAAGGGGTACACCGATAAAAAAGGTAATCGCCAACAATGCGAGATAGACATCATCGCAATACATATCGATGATAAGGAGGCTGATATCTTCGAGGTCAAGCGAAATGCAGACAAATTCCGGAGCAATCTTCTCCAAGAAAAAATATCTCATCTCAAAGAGAAAGAGAAGCGCATACGCAAATACAATCTGCACTTCGCTTGCCTATCGATCGAAGATATGTGAGCACTTTATTCCAGGCCACGGGCACGGATGAGGGCATCCGGGCCTGAGAAACCTCAACTCCGGATATACAGAAAGACCAGCCATCTTTCGCCAAATCGAGTGATTTTATAGAGATTTGGCGCAACATTTGCCAAATGTTTTGCCAAATCAAATATTTTTACTCAGTTTTGGCGAAACATCTGACAATTTATGGCTCTCATCTGAAGGAAAAAAAGAAGTAGCGGAACTTGAACACAGGAACGCGTATTCAGGTGCTGTCACAAACCAGATAACTATGGATGCGTTATTTGAATAAGGTGTAATTAAAAAACGGTGTAAAAAAGACGACTTTTTTACACCGTTTTTCATTTTCGGTCGGTTTGGTGTAAAAACTGGCCGTTTTTTACACCGAATAATATGAGGGGAAGTCTATTCCAGGCCGCGGGCACGGATGAGGGCATCCGGGTCAGGATCGGCACCACGGAACTCGTGATAGAGGGTCATCGGCTCCTCGCTGCCGCCCTTCTCGAGGAAGAGGCTGCGGAACTTCCTGGCCATTTCAGGATTCCAGAGACCGTTGCTCTCCCAGTACTCGAAAGCATCCTTGTCCAGAACCTCCGACCAGAGGTAGCCGTAGTAGCCGGCACTGTAACCTCCACCGAAAGTATGGTTGAAATACGTGCTGCGGTAACGAGGGATAATCTGGTCGATGAGACCCATTTCACGGCAAACATTCTTCTCAAACGCCTCGATATCAAGGTTGTTCCAGTCGGTGTCAGGACCGAGCTCATGCCACTTCATGTCAAGGATAGACGCAGCGCAAAGCTCAGTGGTCATGAAGCCCTGGTTGAACTTGGCGGCATTATTGATTTTGGTCACGAGAGAATCAGGGATAACCTCTCCGGTCTGGTAATGGAACGCATATTTTGCGAGAATCTCAGGCTGGAACGCCCAGTTTTCATTGAACTGGGAGAAAGTCTCCACGAAGTCACGTGCAACGCTGGTACCGCTCACATCCACATAACGGCACTTTGTGAGAAGTCCGTGAAGAGCATGGCCGAACTCATGGAAAGCAGTCTGCACCTCATCAATGGTAAGAAGCTTCACAGTATCCTCCGGCTGGCCGAAGTTGCAGACATTGACAACGATAGGACGGATATCCTTTCCTGAAGCATCTACATACTGCTCACGGAAATTGTTCATCCATGCGCCGCCGCGCTTGGTGCTGCGCGGAAGATAATCGGTAAGGAAGATACCGAGTAGGCTGTTGTCAGCATCGAACACCTTGAAGGTCTCCACCTCAGGGTTATACACAGGAAGACCCTTTACAGGCTCGATCTTGATGCCATAAAGCATCTCGGCAGCCTTGAACACGCCGTTGCGGACATTCTCGAGCTGGAAATACTGCTTGGTGATGTTCTCATCGAGGTCATACTGGGCCTTGCGAACTTTCTCGGAATAGAACCACCAGTCCCATGGCTGGATGGTGCTTCCTGCAGGAAGAAGACCGGCAGCGATGTCCTTGTCCATGAACTCCTGCATTGACACAATCTCCTTCTTCGCTCTTGCGACAGCCTTGGTCATAATCTTCGAAAGGAATGCATCTACAGTGGCGTGGTCATGAGCCATCTTGTCACTGAGAATCTGGTCAGCAGAGCAGTCGTAGCCGAGGAGCTGAGCCTTCTCGGTACGCAGACGCATGATGTCCAGAAGCACCTGCTTGTTGTCATTGGCATTGCCGTGACCGCAACGGGTAGAATAAGCCTTGAATGCAGCCTCGCGCTTTGCCCTGTCTTCGCATGTAGTCATGAAGAACGGATAGCTGGAAACAGGGATGCCGACCTCAGAAGCGAAGGCATTGTTCTCAGCGAGAAGGTTATTGCCGAACTTCTGGGTAAGTGTAGCAAGCTCCGAACTGATTTCCTTGAAACGTGCCTGCTCAGCTTCACCGAGAGCCACGCCATTGTCAATGAAAGCGTTGTAGAGCTTCTTCGTAACCATATACTGCTCACGGTCGAGGGATGCCGAATCAGCGAAGACAGCAGCCACTCTATCGAAGAGCGCCTTGTTCATGAAAATCTCATCAGAAGATGTGGTCACAAGTGGGGTAACCTCATCCATGACAGCCTGCATTGCAGGTGTGGCATCTGACTCGGAAACATTGTAGAGTACACCCAATGTCCTTGCCAGCAACTTTCCTGAGAGCTCGTAAGCGGCTACGGTGTTCTCGAAAGTAGGGGCCTCGGTATTGGCTACAATAGCATTGACCTCGGCCTTCTGCTGCTCGATTCCGGCTTTCACGGCCGGCACGTAGTCATAAAGTCTAATCTTGTCAAATGGAGGGAACTGGTCCTCTCCGGTCCATTCCGTAAGGAACGGATTCGATCCGCAAGCCGAAAGCATCATGATTCCTGCGCTTAAAATTGCAATTTTTTTCATAACGATTACTTAGTTGTTATTTCTACACCATTAAGGTCAATGAGAGTGAATTGGACAGCGTTTTTATATACTGTTATGATACCCTTCATGTTCACTGCGGCGCCATCGAGAATCTTCTTGTCAATCTGAGTATCAGCGAATTTCGCGTAGCCGCTGGTGCGGACCTGGACATCTGTCGAACCCATTCTGAAATACTGGCTGACAGCATAAGCATCAGCGTTCTTTATGAGAGTCGCCTTGATTTCAGGATCGGAAACTTTCTTGGAATAGTCAGCAACGTCACCATCATCGAAGACTCCGGAATTCAAGTAGTTGAGGAAGCCCTGCTTGGACATCGCCCAGGTCTTGATTCCCCATGAAGGATCTTTGGCCGGAGTATAATTCTGTCCTGTAGAAGAAAGGAAAATTCTGTTGGAATTGGACTTCTTGTCTTTGTTCGAGTCAATGTAGATGAGGCAGAAAATCTCTCCTTTCGGATTCTTCACACTGCCATACTTCAATCCGTCGATTTCCACATAGCAACCGAGATTCTCTTCCTTGAGAAGGTCAGACTCAGCGACCTTCTTAGGAGCCAGAGGAGTATCAAGCTCTCCCCTGAATATATGAGTGTCAATGATATACTGCACATCCAGATACGAAGTCTCGTACTCTCCGCTGGCATCCTCATAACCGAGCTGGATCATTCCGTTATAGGCACCAAGAGTAAGTCCGCTGCACTTCACATACACCCACTGGCCGAGCTTATAATCATTGTAGAGGGAATTCTTTCCTATCTTGACCTCGATTGCGCCGGTCTCGTCCTGGATATAGATGCTCTTGTAGATATTGCCGGACCTGTCCTCGGAAATCACCTGACCGCCGATGATGATACCATCTTCAATCTTGACAGGAGCATTCTTATAGAGCGACTTGAGCTCCAGAATCGTCTTGTTCGGAGTCAATGTTACCGGTTTATAGACATCAGCCTTGCCGTAGTCTCCGGTAAAAACCGGCTCCCACTCGTCGCATGAAGCCAGAAGCGTCAATGCGGCTGCAAATGTTCCGATAGCGTAAAATATCTTGTTCATAACTAGAATCTGAAATAAATGTTCAACATGTAGTTGATTCCGCTCATGTAGAAGTACTTGGAATCGAATCTGTAGTAACGCTCCTTGCTGACGGTCTTATCGACAAGACGTGTCTGCTCATAACCGCCTGTACGGACATCTGTATTGTTCAGGATGTTCTTCACTTGGAGAGAGAATCCGAGCTGGTAGTCTCTCTTGATGTACCAGGACTTGCCTACACTGGCATTGACAAGAACTGCTCCCTTGAACTTCTCCTGCGCGGCCATATAATCGACCTCTGCGGCGGTGATGGTGCCGTCAGGGCCGGCGGTAGCCATGTCAGTCCTGTAGAGAGGGTTCATGTCGAGGTATGCCATACCGAAGTAATCCACGTCGGCATCCACGAACCAGTAGTTCTTGTTCCATGCGAGACCGAGGCTGGTTGCAAGCTGCGGCGTACTTGAAACATAATGTTTTACAGTCTTTCCTTCAGCATTCGGATGGCTCTTCCAGTAAGGAATCTTCACACCATAGGTCTCAGTCACGACAGCAGCGCTGTTGTCATAAGTCTGGTACATGGTAGGATTGGAAGTATAAACATACTGGCCGTAAGCAACCACTCCCTGGAGAGAGAGGTTGTTCACCGGAAGAGGGACCTTGAATCCGAGTTCCATTCCGACGTGGCGCTCATCCATGCCGCTCATTGCGAAGTTGGTGAAGGAGTTCTGGGAATCGTCATAGAAGCTCATGACCTTGGACTGGTCCTTGATGGTCGTATAGTAACCGGTGATACGGACATCATAGCCGGAGTTGCTGTACGCGTAGTTCAAGTCAGTGGTGAAGGTCTTGATAGTCTTCACGTCCGGAACGATGGAGTTACGGGTTCTTGGCGACACGAAAGTCTGGTTGAAGGTAGGCGCATCTGTCATATACGCCACATCAGCATAAATCCTGTGGCCGCCTCTTACGACATAGCTGAGGTTCAGCTTGCCGGCTCCAGTGATGAAGTCCTGCACCTTGGACTTGCCGAGAGATGTAATAGCCTCATTGGTAATAGGATCGTAGGTTGTGATCACCTTTCCGTCATAGGTCATCGGCTGTCCGTTGGCATCGAGTCCAGGGAAAAGTCCCTTTCTCACAAGACCCTCTCTCCAGAACTTGTCATAGCCGATACGGCCTGAAAGGGCAGCCTCGAAACCGCCGACAGTAACCTTGCCGGAAGCCCAAGCCTCTGCGCGACGGATGTTCGCGTAATAGTCATAGCCGTATTTGTCGCCTTCTTTCAATGTCTGGGCCTTGCCGTTCTTCAGCCAGTAATCCAGGTCGTTCTGGTACATTGTCACAGAAGCGGCGTAATCCCTTTCCGCAAACTGGTCAATGTTCACGTAGTAGTCTCCTCCGAGGAGGTCATCCAGCACCTTGTAGTACTCGGTCCTGTTCCATTTGTATGAAACGCCACCGGCAAGAGAGAAATATCTGGAAGGTGTCCACTTCGCATTGGCATTGAAATTCAAATCCTGCTGGTCAGTGCGACGCTCCTCGATAACGTACTTCGAGCGGTTGCCGTCAGCAGTTGAGTTCATCGAGTTCACAGCGTAGAGCCTGTCCCAATTGATATGAGTAATGCTCGGGATATCTGATTCCCATGCATCCTTTGCCCACATAGCCTTGGCCAGATTGACACGGTTGTAGTCAGAATTCTCCATGAAGAAGTAGCTTGGAAGATTTCTGTAATAGTCCGGCCTAGGATCTGCCGCATCATACCAGTCGAGAGCGGTATAGCCGTTCTTACCGAAACGATAAAGCACTGTAGCAGAAGCCTTTACCTTCTTGGATTCAGGAGTGAAATCATACTTGAGGATAGCGATAGGCTCATGGGTTTTCTTCACGCGGGCATTGCGGACCTTGCCGTTGTAATAACCCCAGTTGGAGTTGTACATATTGTCGCCCATGAGGTCGTAAACTTCCTGAGTAGAACCGTTCTGCGCACCTCTCTGTCCCGGAGCGGCCATGAAGGTAAGTCCGAGTTTGTGTTCGTCGCCGAATTTCTTCTCCACTGAACCGTAGTAGCCGAATGAACGGTAGTAAACGCCCTTGATCCAGTCGTTTCCACCAAGTCTGGCAGAAGCGCTGAACGCATAGGCCCAGCCGTTGTCGAGCTCGCCTGAAGAATAGGTGAGCATCAGACGAAGTCTGTACAACGCACTGTTGGTCAATACGCTACCCCTCCATCCGGTGCGGACCTTGGAAGCCATAGGGTCAATGTTGGTGAGGCCGTTGTAGCCGCCGAATCCATAATCTGAAACCTCGGCACCGTTCACCGTCTCCTTGCTGCGGGTAGCCTCATTCAGACCGCTCCACAATGAATATGGAGTATAGCCGGTGATGGCATCGTTCATCTTCACGCCTGCAAGATATACATCCTGGGACTCGCTGGAGTAACCGCGGACTCTGAAACGCACAGAACTGAAATTGAAGCCTGCGATATTGTTGAACACGTCGTTCTGGCCGAAAAGGATGGTCGGACTGTCCTGATAGCCGGAATCGTCCAGGTCAAACTCGGTGAAACTTGCGTCATCGACTTCGCTCACCTTGCGGGCCGGGGTCAATGACAGTTTGAACATATTCTTCACGTAACCGTCATTGACAGTAACATTGATTCTGGATTCCAGATAGTCAGGAGTCTTGATTACGAGGTCGTACATACCGTCCTTCAATGAAGGAATCATGAATGTTCCGTCAGGTGCGGTCTTGACTTCCGCGATTTCTTCCGCTCCTGAATAAAGTTTCAGGACGGCTCCGTCGACTGCTGTCTTGGAAGACCTGTCCACGACCGTTCCCTTCACACCGCCGGTATATGTCTGTGCGGACATGACCAGGGCTGCGAACAATGCCGGAATGGACAAAAGCTGTTTTTTATTCATATCTCTTGTATTGTCATTTTGGACCGGCGGAGCGATCATTTCAGAAGAAGAACTCCGCCTGTCGTGATTATTTGTTGCTTACTATGATGTATGTCGGATAATGGTCACTGTATCCGCCGATGAAGGTTCCGCTCGAGAATGTACGGAAAGGTGTACCCTTATACTGACCTTCCTGCTGGACCATGAAAGGCTGGCTGAAGATACGTCCGTAATACTGCTTCTTCACAATCGGCTGGATAGACAACTGTCCCTTAGGAGCATTGACCATTGCCTCATTGACGAGGATGATGTCATAGATATTCCAAGTGCCCCTGTAGGCAAGTGAGCCGTAGCCCGCCTTCAACATTGAAATGAACGGTGAGAAGAAATCATACTGACCCACTTCGGAAACGGATTCCTTTCCGTGCATGAAGGTCGTCATGCTCTCGTCGGTAGGATTGTCGTTCATGTCGCCCATCACCATAATCTTGATTCCCGGATACTCCTTCATGAGCTTAAGTGCGTGGTCATAAATGATTTCCGCTCCGCGTGCCCTGAGGTCCTGTCCCTTTCCGCCGATACGTGACGGCAGGTGGGCCACATAGAATGCGAACATTTCGCCGTCAAGCTTTCCGCGGACCATGAGGATATCACGGGTACGGAAATAGTCCTGCGCCTCCTTGTCCATGCTGAACTCGATGACAGAGGAATTGAAATCGAACGGAATGGACTGGCTTTCCTCGACCGTGAAATGCTCCGGACGATAAAGCAGGGCCACGTCCACGCCACGTCTGTCAGGTCCGTCATAATGGACAATCTGATAGTTCGCAGCCTCGATTTCCGGCTGGCTCACGAGATCTTCCAACACGTGTCTGTTCTCTATCTCGCTGAGTCCCAGCACAGTATGGAAAGTCTTGTTCTCCTCGGCCATCGCCTTGATTACAGTAGCGATGTTGTGGAGTTTTTTCTCATATTTGGCATCTGTCCACTTGTTCTTGCCCTCAGGAAGGAACTCATAGTCGTTCTTTCCCTCATCGTGGTAAGTATCGAACAAGTTCTCGACGTTGTAAAAGCCAAGAACATAGCGTTTTGGACCACCGGCGTATGCTGATACTGCGACCAGCATCAATGCCAGAACTGTGTAAATTATTCTTTTCATTGTCAATGTTATTGTTTTCGTCGCTTGCGTTACCACCACCAATTGATGGTCTTAGGGTCCTGAGCCTCGACATTCGCCGCAGCCTCCTTGCCTATAAGTTTCGAAAGGTTAGGGTAAAAGTCAATGCCGGTTTTCTTTTCGAGTTCGTCAATGGAAATTGCATATTCCTTGAAGTTGCTTCCATTTCCGTAATCCCTGTGTTCCAGAAGAATCGCACAGCCCATATATCCTGAAAATCCGAGTGTAGTGCTCTTGCTGTATCTGAGCACAGCCTTGTAATAATGCGATGGGACTGTGATTTTCTTGCCTACGTTATCGAGCGCATATTCAGTGCTTAGTTCTGTAAGACAGCCTGTTACGACATAGCAGGTATCTGAGCTGCCGGCCCATGAACGGACCTTGCCCTCAAGTTTGGCCCAGAAATGCTGATTCAGTTCTGAAAGTTGTGGAGTCATGTTGGTACCATAGAAAGTCGCCTGATTGGCTCCGTTATGCAGCCTGTCTGCCGACGGCAACTGATGGCCCCTGTCGTAGTGCCGGGATGAAGTGCTCCTGAAACCACGCATATACAGCACCGGTTGCTGTTTCTCAGAAAGATATGGATCCACTCCCCAAGCATTTGTACGGTTACCCGAACCGATAGTCCATCGGCTGAGAGGGTAAGCTACCCATGGAGCAACAAAGTTACCGTAATCCCATGAATATGAGTAGTTTCTGGTCTTTACCGGCCCGATGGTCATGGAGTGCGAGAACCGTCCCAACTTAGTCCCCTCAGGGATTCCCGGGATTTCCAGCCAACCCACTTTTCTCAGGTCCGGACAACCCTCCGGTACAACAAAGTCCTCAGAACCGCCGGATTCCTTCGTCCCATGTTGGGTCAATGCCACTGTCGTCCTGTTTCCGTCTGCGGTCAATTCCAGAATTGCCGTGCGCGCAGACTCGCCATTATTTTTCTCGACTGTAAGAATCACGTTGGACATGCTGCCATATCCGCTGGACGGCTTTACACTTACCCAACTGAGTGTCCCGCCGGACTGGTCCTTTACGGCAATGCTCCAATTTCCGGAAGCGGTAACGGACATGAACTGGTCACCTCCCGTAGCCTCTACGGTATTGACCCTGACCGCGATTTCCGGCTTTACTTGCGGGTCATTTCCTTCACAGGAATATATAAAAGGCACTGACACCATAAGTGCCAATGCCCATTTCATTATTTTGTTCAATGTTTTTTTCACGTAGCGTCAATGCTTGTGGAAACGTCCAAATCTTAGTTTCCTTTAGACGGACAAAGGGCAACCCGGTTTTTCCGGGCACCCTTTATAGTCTGATATTAAATTGAATTATAAGGTATTACTCCGCCCTTATTGCAAAAAGTATAGCTCTTGCTTTAGTTGTAGTCGTCACTGTAACATCTGTATCAGCCTCCAATTTGGCAGGAAGAGTGATGGTGTACTTATCGGTATCTTCAACTGTCAGTTTATAAGGAGCATTACCTGTAGCACCCTCATTAGCTGCCAAGTCCTGAGTAGCTACCTGAGTTTCGCCCACTGAAGCTTTAATAGTCGCGGTTTTTCCTTTCCACGTCACACCATAGAAAGACACTTTGGTAGTACCTGCCGGGATCTTCAATGTTGCGGTACCTGCTTTCTTGGAACTGCCGATTTTCAAAACAGGAACATCTTCAACATCATTGATGGTAGCCTTTTCACTAAAAGCATTTGTTCCAAGTGTCCATTCAACGCTACTTGAGAAGTCCTCAGTTCCGGCAGCAGAAACTCCCTTATGGGTAAGAGTTACAGTGTAAGACTTTGTGGCGACCTCTGCTGTGGTAGAAACGGTAAGTTTCACAGTCACGTCCTTATCAGTCGTGTTCTCCGCAAATGATACAGTTACAGTGCCATTGCCGTCACCTGATTCAGGAGATACCTTATAAGCGGCATTGTCAGAAGCGACAGTCCACTTGACATTGCCTCTTACGTCGAAAGAAACCGATTTGTCAGCAGCTTTTGCTGTAAGGGTCTCTGTGCTTACAGAGAACTTAGGTGTATCTGATACGACTTCCTCTACTTTAGTGGCAACTACCTGATAATGAGGATTTCCGCCGACATACCATCCTTCTACTTTGATGTCGCTGCCGACAAAACCTTCCATATTTCCTGTATAATATGAGCAAGAAAGATCCTTAGCAGTATAGCTTCCTACGAAGATATTATAGAAATTACCGCTCTTCTTCACAGTTCCCGTGAAGGACACATAAGTCACAGCTGTAGGAGCGTCTTGTTTCATTTTAGCTTCGGTAAGTTCCAGAGGAGCCGGATATGAAACGGCATTGCCGCTGGAAACAACAGTTGCAGTAGGAGTAGTAATCTGCATAAGACCATTGTGCTTGCCGGTAGTACCGGTAACATTGATCTTATCTCCTACCTTTACCTTAGGATCGGCATTTGCGAAAACAAGGATGCTTCCGGTCGCGTCGGTAATAACATAGCTCTTGAGAGTTACGCCTGTAACCAATACATCCTTAAGGTCGATTGCAGCGTTCTCTGCGCCTGCCGCAATCTCTGCAATGGTGCCTGCGCCAGGAGTCGGATCAGGTGTCTCGCCACCACCGGTACCAAGGTCAACTCCCTTGGAGAAGTCAATGACAGTACCTGCTTCAGCTGCAACACTGAGGTCGAGGTCATCCACCATATATGCGCTGGCAACTGTAGCCGTCATATATACATACAAAGACTTGGTGCCGTTAGGAACTGTGAATGTAGTAGATGCGAGATCCCAACGTCTGCTCTTGTCGCCATTAGGGAAAGCATATTCAAGAGCTACCCATTTCTGACCGTCGTTGCTGACATATACCAGGAACTCATCATGCTTGAAAGTATTGTCAGCAGCCTGATACTGATTCCTCTCTGAACCAAATGAGAGGACATAGTTCACAGTATTCTCAGGAAGGGTGATATTCTTTACCTGGAAATAGTTCTCCTTTGCAAACCAGAGATAATTCTTGCCGGAACCCGGATAATCAGAATAAGTTCCGTTGGAAGCACCTGAAGATGTCTGACGTGCACTCATTCCATTGAAAGCATAATCTATAGAAGATAATCCGCTTCCGGTTTCATTTTTCCAGCCGTCGAAAGAATCGAGATATGTCTTCCATCCGTCCTCTGACTTAACGGCATCCGTTTTATCAAAGTCATTGTGATATACTACGAGATCAGCCGCAGAGCCGGTACCTTTCTGTTTTACCGTCAATGTCTTGGTGTCGTAGCCGATAGAGAATTTCAATTCAGCCTCACGGTCCAGTCCTGTATTGCCGAGCACTGAAATTGTTACGTCCATTCCGTTTGGATCTTTTCCCTTCTTCGGGTCAACAGCGATCCACTCAGGGCAGTTGCTCAGGAACCACTGTCTTGTAGATGCAACCTTTATAGTCTCTGAAGACGCCTCCTGCTGAAATTCTATGACATTCTTCGAAAGATTAATTTCCGGAAGTCCTTCCGGTTCATTCTTATCACCGCAAGACTGTGCAAAAAGCATGGCAGCCAACGCAAGTGAACCCGAAATCAATGTTCTGATTCTCATGATGTGTGTGCTTATATTTTAAACAATTAAAAAATATCCTTGCTTGAATAGTTTACAAAGATAATTATCCTATATGAAAGAAACAAACTAAATCGTATTACATTTACGTATCTATTCTGCTAAAAGTCACTTACATACCCTTCCCGTACACAGACACATATGGACAGAAAAACGGGCGGCCCCGACCTGAGACCGCCCGCATAATATCATATCTTCAAATCAATTACTTGATGAGGACATTCTTAAGCTCATATGTAGGAGCAACAGAAGTAGTTCCGACATACTTGAATCCAATCTGAATCTTGGAGCCTACGAAATTCTTGAGATCGAAATCACCGGAATTTACAAAATTCCAACTCGATCCTGCAGGATAGGTAGGCATGTTAATCAGGGTCCAGTCTGCACCAACCTTCTTCACATACACGAAAATGTGATCAGTAACGTTATCGTTCTTCACAAAGTTCATCGCGTGATCGAAGTTAAGGGATGCTTCCTTAATCTTGGTAAGGTCAATCTCCGGAGAAATCAGCCAAGACTCTGACGCAAGATTCTTACCTCCGACAAATGAAGAAGCCTTCATGTAACCTCTCTCGGCATCATGCTTCCAAACGTAGCTGGAACCCTCAGGGAGTGTCACGTCATTGATAGTGAACTTGCCCATAGATGTCAGGAATGACTCTACGAAGTAAGCTGCAGGAGCCTGAGTAATCTTGCAATCGCCTTCAGATGACTGCTTTGCAGTGCTTGAAGAGAACTTGACTACAGCAACACGCTCAGTAGCAGCCTCATTTGCAATAGTTGAGAATGATACAAGCGCAGTATCAGCAGGATTTGCATCGATCTTGGTAGGTTCACCCTTCTTGTAGGTCATGCCCTTGAATGTAAGCCATGGGCAATCCTCAGGGAGTGTCACGAATACACCGCTGCCCTTGTAAGCCACCTTAACTGTAACATCAGAAGCAGTCTTAGGAACGTTAACTGAAGGAGTCATGACCTTCATGAGAGACTTCTTGATGCTGAGTACGGTAGCATCGACAACCTGCCTTGTGCCTTTATAGTCACCGATAGGTCCTTCAAGCTCGATGATGTCACCGACTTCGATTCCGAGGCTTGAGAAGTTCTTCTTAGCACCCTTCTTGTCGAGTGTACCATAGATATAAAGTGAACCGGTGTTGTCTGTAAGATACCAGTTTCCGTAAGTCGTGTTCTCGATGGATGTGCAGGTACCTTTTACCTTTACATTCTTGCCTACAGGTGACTCATTAGCTTCCTTGCAAGAAACTGTCACAGCTGTGAGGGAGCCCTGACGGACTCTGATGAACTGCTTGCTTGCACCGGCCTTGATGGTAAGCTCGAGCTCACGTCCACCGGCTGACTCTGCAGCGGTGAAAGTTACAGTGCTCTTGCCTGCCTTTCCTGACATTGCGTCAGCAGCGAGCCAAGATGGAGTCTGGGACTTGATCTCACCGGTCTTGTTGTCTCTGACGATAACATCCGGCCAGTTGTCATTGGTAACGAATTCCCAATCAACATTGGCGTCGATATCGAGGGTAATCTTACCACCGTTTACAGGCATTGACATATATGACTCGGAGAGCTTGATATTGTCAAGGTAACCTACCTTCTCATCTTCACATCCGATGAATGCGAAAGATGATGCCAAAAGGGCGGTCAATAAATATTTAAGTTTCATAATATTCTGATACACGATTAGTTAAACATATATTTGATACCAATTGAAGCATACCAGCACTGACCGATTGCAGTATATGGAACGAATGTCTTGACACCACTCTTGACAAGTGCAGGAGTAGAGAATACTGGATAGCCCTCGCTGTCGGTAGAATCATACTTAAGGATACGGCCCTCGTTCAAATCAGGGTTCATATACTTGGCTACACCCCACTTGGAGTTGAACAGGTTCAAAAGGTTCTTCACGTCGAGGCTGAGCTGGAGAGTATTGGTTGTCTTGCCGATCTTAACCTTGAAATCGTGCTTGTAGCTGAAATCTACTCTGTGAATCCATGGAGAATATACGCTGTATGCTTCAGCATATTCACCCTGGTGCTTGCTGAGATACTTGTCGTTGTGAACATACTCCATGAAGCGGTCACGGTCGTTGTCAGAAACGAAACGGAACTGTCTGTCTGCAACTTCCTTGTCTGTAGGGATATACAATGCGTCGTATGCGTAACCGTCACCATTCATATCGTTTGCAGTCATATATGAATAGTTGTAGCCGCCTCTCCATGTTTCGTAAATCAAACTGAAGTGGTTTCCGCATTTGTCATGGTGTGTGAGAGATGCGATGAAACGGTCAGGTGTAACGTACTGTGAGTTGTGGAGAGGAATGTTGTTAGGACCGGCAACTGTCGGAACATAAGTGAATGCAGACTCAGCGTTTGAACCAGGCATACCGGTAATTTCCTTGGAAGCGGTATGGGTGTATGCAGCCATGATGCTGAGGTTCTCGATAGGACGCATATTCACTGTAAGGTTTGCTGAATATCCGTATCCCTTGTGAGTGTTCTCGAGGACGAATGCCTTTGTTCCTGTTCTGAATGTAGAAGGGAAGATAGGACGATTGTCAGCACCGTTCCATCTTGCGTAACCCTCAACAGGGATGATACTCCAGTCTGACATCATGACTCCGTTCACTGTCTTGTTGTAGATACCCTCAGCAGTGATAGAGAATGGGAATGATGTAGGGAACTGGTAATCTACAGCCAATGAAGTCTTCCATACCTGAGGCATCTTGAACTTGTGGTCAACTGCAGAGATTGATGAAGGAACAGTTCCTTTGTCAGGAGAAATATCAGAAGGATAGCCGAGACCTACGAGTTTATCGAGAAGAGCCTGGCTGTTAGCCTTGCCGCCATTGGTAACGAGACCGCCCTTGAACTCATCCATTGTGAAGCCTTTCTTCTCGGCATTTTTGGCATTGATCTGTGCCTGATACTGTACCATACCTGAGTTTGTAGGCATGTTGGTGAAGAATACGAGAGGCAGACGGCCTGAGAAGAGACCTGTACCTCCACGGACTGTGAGGGTCTTGTCTTTCAATACATCCCAAGTGAAACCGATACGAGGTGAAACGGTAACCTTGCCTGAAGGCCACTTGCCTGTATCAATGTTGCGGACGTTGTTGTTATGATCGTAGTAATCAATAGCCTTGATAGCGTTGTTGGTCATAAGGTCGCTGTTATCGAAGAAGAGACCATCGAAACGGATACCGTAGGTAAGCTTGAAGTTCTCAGCTGCACTCCACTCATCCTGAGCGTAGATGCCGAGTTTGTGGAACTGTACCCTTGCAGCAGGATTCTTCTCCCCGCCGTAACCATAGGTAAGGCAGACAACCTCAGGAGCCGCACCGTTGATGAAGTCATCTACGCTGAGGTAACGGTAGTAACCTGTTCCGTTTCTCATGTAAGCGTTGTCAGCCATCTGATATTCATAGCTCAGACCTGTTGTAAGCTTATGGGTTCCGAAGTAGTATGTAAGGTCATCCTTCACATTTGCAATTGTGTTGTGAACTGCGTTGTTCCATGTGAAGAGCTCGTATCCGAGAGAGATGTACGGGGTGTTTGTACCTGTACCGTCCATGATGTCAATGAATGGGAACTCGCTTGAGTTTGTTCCTCTGACGTCGTCAAGTTTAGAGAAGGTGGCAAGCAGCTGGTTTGAAAGGTTGTCGTTGATACGGCTGTTCAAATCCAATGATACTGAGTGCACGATGTTCTCCATTGAGTACATGGAGTTTGCATATGACATAGAATAGAGAGAGGTACGTGAGAATGCAGAACGTGTACCGCCATCCATTGAAGATGCGTTAGGAGCTGACCATGAAACGTTGTTGGTATAGTTGTAACGCAATGCGAGGTGATTCTTGGAGTTGATGTTCCAGTCGATTCTCGCGAGGAGTTTCTTGTTGCTCTCGTCAGCAGGGAAGTTTGTGAAAGAACCTGTGTCATAACCGTATTTCTCTTTCACGTGAGCAGATACTCTCTCCATATCGGCTACAGTAGTGTAAGAGAGGTATTTGGTTGCGTCAGGAGTAACGCTTTCGTCTGCTCTTGCTCTCCATCTGTTTGCTACAGAAGGAATCTGCGACAGTTCGGCATTGACAAAGAAGAACAGCTTGTTCTTGACGATAGGACCGCCGAGGGTAAAGCCGTAAGTTGTGGTTCTGTCTTTCTCGCGTGCGCCTGAAATCTGGGTTCCGTCAACTGTGTCACCACGCATGTTCTCGTTGCGGTGATAGATGTAGGCTGAACCCTTGAAGGTGTTTGTACCTGACTTTGTGATGGCATTGACACCACCTCCGATGAAGTTGGTCTGGCGAACATCATAAGGTGAAATAACGACCTGAAGTTCCTCGATGGCATCGATGGAAATAGGGTTTCCGCCTCCTGGAAGTTTGGAGTTAAGACCGAAGTTGTTGTTGAAGTTGGCACCGTCAACGGTGAAGTTGGCTGTACGGCCGTCAGCTCCGGCGAATGACATTCCATTTCCGCCATAAGGAGAAAGTCTGGTAACGTCAGACAAGCTTCTGCTTACAGTCGGCAAAGAGGTTATCTGGCTGCTGGTAATGTTGGTTGCCGCACCGGTCTTTTCACTGCTGAACTTTGATTTTGCAGTTCCGACTACCACTACCTGCTCCAAGAACTCTGTAGATTCCTTAAGAGAAGCGTTAAGGTTGTAAGTTTCAGCGAGCTGAAGTGTTACATCCTTGAAGACGATCGCATTGTAACCAACTGATGAGACCTCGACTTTGTATGGTCCACCGGAACGCATACCATTGATGGCATACTGTCCGCTCTGGTTAACAATAGCTCCGTAAACAGTACCGGAAGGTTCGTGTGTAGCTACCACAGCTGCTCCGACAACCGGTTCTCCTTTTTCATCGGTGACACGACCGCCCATAGAAGAGGTCGTCACCTGTGCATAGGCGAATGTACCTGCCAACATAGCGATGCCGGCAAGCAACAGATGCTTTAATGAATAATTCATAGAGGTAATGTTATTATATATTTTACACGCAAATTTAGGTCTTTACTTACAAATATAAAAGTCTAAAACTATTAAAGTTGTGTTTCATCCGATTTTTCTGCCACTTTTTAACTAAACAAAACCTCTAATAACCAGAAACTTGCAGCCATCACCGTGGCCAGCCATCGTACCATCATCCAGGCGCCTGTAGAAAAAGGCATAATGAAAAGACACGTCCTTGTGAACGGTTTCGATCACATTTGCGGCTAATAATCCGCAAATTTTGCGTTTTATTTGCCGCAGAGTATTATATTTGCCGAAAATTGAAGCGCAATGTATATACACGAGACAGACACTTGGCCGCATTTCAATTGGGACCGGAGCCGTATAGATCCCAAACTTGCTGCCGTAAATAAAGCCACCGGTTATCTGGAGGGGATACTGTCCTCCATTGGTTTCTACGTAAAGGAGCGTGCAGCAGTGGAAGCTTACACGCATGACATCGTCGCGTCCTCAGAGATTGAAGGCCTGTTGCTGAATCCAGACCAGGTACGTTCTTCCATAGCCAGGAGGATGGGTGTCCAAATTACAGGTGAGGTCCCTTACGGCCATTACGTAGAGGGAATCGTACAAATGATGATGGATGCTGTCCAAGGTTACGACAAGCCTCTCACCGATGACCGGCTATTCGGATGGCATTGCGCTCTTTTCCCGAATGGCAGGAACGGTTACGAGGAAATCAACGTGGGGAAATACCGCGTAGATGAAATGAGCGTCATTTCTGGTGCTCTGGGAAGGGAAAAGGTCCATTACCACGCTCCCGCACCGGAGAGAGTTCCGGAAGAAATGAACATATTTCTAAAATGGTTCAATGACACTTCTACCCCCAGAGATTACGTCAAATCAGCCATTGCTCACTTCTGGTTCGTCTGTATCCACCCCTTTGACGATGGCAACGGTCGTATCGGCAGGGCCATTGCGGACATGGCGCTGAGCCAGGCAGACAACTCGACGCTGCGATACTTCAGTATGTCCCGCCAGATAGGGCAGGAGAAGAACAAGTATTACGATATGCTTGAGCGTTGCCAGAAAGGCTCTACAGACATCACTGCCTGGATTGAGTGGTACCTGGATTGCATGCTACGGGCAATCAAGGGCGCGGAAGAGATGCTGTCTTCCATCCTGGACAAAGCCGTCTTTTGGCAGAACCACACCCAAGCTGATATCAACGAGCGTCAACGCACCGTTCTCAACATCTTCCTGGACGGTGACAAGGGTAAACTTACTGCCAAGCGCTGGGCAAAACTCGCCAAGGTATCCCCGGATACCGCAGTTCGTGATGTACAGCACCTCGCAGAGTTAGGCATCCTGATTCCGGAGGAGGGTAAAGTTCGCAATATTGCTTACGGAATAAAGATTTCCGACAAGAAAACTTTGATTCCCGGACCGATAGAGGAGGAGTAATTATCCTAAGCTCCGACCTTTAAGTTCGCTTTCCGCTATTGACTCTCCCGGCAACCAAGCCGGGAGAGTTTTTTTATTGAGCAATCTGCATACTTCTCCAGAAGCGGCAGTGCCTGTCCTGCCGCTTCGGAGAGTTCTTTCAAGGATGTCAGTAACGGATGCATCATCGTCTAATACAGGAAACCGAACAGCCAAAGCGGAATCCGGCAACCGGAGCCAACCTCGGTATCGTCAACTGCAAGGTAGCTGTCCGGGACATCCGCAATCTGTTCGAAGGTCTTTCCCTTGCCGCCCACCTCAAAGAGGTGCTTGTCGTCGATGAGGAAGTCTCCCTGCTTGGGGTAACGGACGTCGTGCAGGACGCGCAGCTGACTGATGAAGAATGTCTCCCTCTCGTTTCCCTTGTCCACTTTCGGACACAGGACGTTCATCAGGTTGGGATTGCCGAGGAATATCTTGTCAGGCTTGGTAAGGGACTTGTAATTCTTGGTCTTGGCTATGAGCAGAGCGAGGACCTGGGCTTTGTCGAGAGCATAGAGCATCTTGAGCCCGGATTCGTTGTCCGTGGAGAGTTGCCGCCAGAGTTCCGACATGTTGGGCTCGAAGGGGACGTGCTCACTGATGACCATCAGTAGTTTTTTCACCTTCTGCAGTGTTTCATAGGTTACATTCTCCACGGCGGGAAGGTCGGAATCAATGACGACAGTGACGGTCTCACGCAGCCGGGAAGGAAAATCCTCCAGGGATTCACGGGAGAAGGGGTAGTAGCCGTGGGCAAGGTACGCTTCGAAGAGCGGAGCCACTTTGATGCTTCCGACGATTTCAATCGCTTTTTTTACGTGGTGATTCAGAATGTCTTCCAGCGGAATCGCCTCAGTCTTGAAGATGCCTTCCAAATCAAGATATTCGCGGAATGAGAGACCGTACAAGGTGTATGGAGTCTGACGACGGGACATATCCACGATTGCATTGTCGAGAACCAGCAGGGAACTGCTGGTATAGACGATGCTCATATCTGGGTAGTCATCGTAGATGTTTTTCAGTGCCTGGGACCACCCTTCGTAACGATGAACTTCGTCCAGATAGAGCCGGGAAATGCCGTGCCGGTCCGCCCAGTCGACGAGTTCCATCAGACTGTGTGTGGCAAACCACAGATTGTCCAGCGAGGCATAGAGAGTCTGGTCGATGTCCTCATAGTTCTCCAGGATATGCTGAAGGAGCATGGTGGTCTTTCCAACGCCCCTGGCGCCCTTGATGCTGATGATACGCGCTTTCCAATTGATCTGGCTGTATAGATAACGCTTGAAGCGCAGGTCAACCTTTGCGATTTTGCGGTGATAGCTGTCGTATAGTGGCTGAAGTTCTGCTTGTTCCATGACAATAACCGTTTTGTTTACTGGTCAAAGATAGCTATTTTATATTTCAAACCATAAGAATTTTGAAAAATTTATGGTTGCAACCGAAATAAATGTGTCTAAAGTGGCTGTTTTAGTCTAGCAGGGTGATCATCTTTATTGAAGTACGTGTGAGAAGCTCTGGCTTATTCATCTTCAGAAAAGTCTACCGCAAAGGTTTGCTCCGTTTTTCTTCCTGACTTTGGCGAAGATTCACCCAATTTGAGTTTCGATTCCCAGATTGCCAGAAAGCGGCCGTAGCGACCGACGCTCCAGAGTTAAGAACAGGCAGGAAAGGCTACGCAGACCTTCTTCCCGGAAACTGGAGCGCCTTGTCTGCAAAGTAACTCAAACCAACATCACACTCCCATAAAAAGACTGCAACCGGCATCACACTGATGCAAGTTGCAGTCAAACTTTATCGACGCACGTACTTCCTCGAATGCTTACCAATCAGTATCTTCTATTCCTTGATGCAGCGGACAGGACACGCATCCGCATTGTTGTGGTAATCCACACTGTATTTCTCCGGAGACTTTGTCTCGCCCTTGTCATATTTGTCCGAATAGTTTGCCGGAGCCTTCAGTGCTGCTGCATATGTATATGAGTAATATCCGAAAGGAGTACACGTCCAGAAGAGAGACTCGACATTGACACCGACCGATGTCACGTAACCTACCCTGGCATTGGCACAGCTTCTGATACTGGTCAATGGCAGATAATGTCCCTGATACTCGTAACCCGACTTGTTGGAAGCCATCGTGGAATTGGACACCACTGCGAGGAATTTCTCCGCCTCGTCCTTGGTGCTGACACGCCATCCGGCAGGACACGGGTCGTACAGTGTCTTCTTCTTTTCGCTGTCACCCCAGAGATTCTTGTATGAAGCATCAGCATCATTGACCCAAGAGCGCCAGCCTCCGAAGGAGTTGCCGTTGTTGGTAATGTACTTATACGGATGCTCCACTGCATAAGACACATACACGCCATTCTTTGTGGTCTTGTCCGAAGAGATGTCATTTCTGGCAATCAAGTTCCAGGCGTTGCCGGAGTCGAGTCCGCCGCCGGTCTTGGTCCTGTAACCGAACATCTGACCGTCAAGGGTGCCCGCTGCGCTCTGGCCGTCTATCTGGAGAGCCTTGATCGGAGTATATGTCGGAGTTCCGAACATGATATTGGAATATTCACACGGCAGAGTGGTCGTATAATCGGATATTGAAGGGAACGGATCCTTTCTGCCCCACTGGTAATAGTTTCCGGTTGCAGCAGCAGGCGTATATTTTCCTGTCGTACCGATTCCTGAGATGGCAGCGCCGATGTTACGGTCCATAAACTCCTTTCCGTCAGCATTGACAGCAGTAGCAGAAGGGTCGTAACCATCTGTCACCCAGACATTCCAGCTCCAGAGAAGTGTCGCATTGGTGATATTCTTGTTCTCATCCGCAATAATGCTGTCATAGGTAACGCCTTCTTCGGCAAACGCGGCAATCACGACATTTCCCGGGACAAACTCCTTAGGAGTGTCGAAATAGATATAACCTCTGAAGAGTACCAGTGATGACGGCACGATAGGACATGCGTTCACCCAGTTCTTGTCGTTCTGCACGGTGTTGTACCAGAGAATAAGCACTGACTTCGGCTGAATTTCCGTCGTACTCTCGACTGACGAAAGTGCGGCAGGGACATAGCCATTACCCTTAACGGTAGCCTTGAACTTATAATATTCGTTCTGCTCTGTAGCGAGGTATGTGTTTGCCGTAGAGAGTTCACTCAGGTCCTTAATCTTGATGGCGACATCACCCGGAACATCGTAGTCAGCAACGACATTGATGACCTTGCCGGCAGGGAAACCCTCTGCAGGTACCTGCTTCTCCACAACCAGTTTCTCCTTGCCTCCGATGACCGCAATCAGCTGCATAGTTTCCCCGGCAAGTTCCGGATTGAAAACCATATACATGTGCGAAGCTGCCGGCCATGAAGTCGCGAAACCGCAGTCCAGACGCACTTCCGGAGAAGTTGTCGCACCAGAGAGGTCGAGTTTGCCTGTGCTCAGGTCAATGCTACCGTTCTCGAATGAAACGGCAGCATCCTTGTTGGAGGTGCAGCGGAAAATCAATGCATCCAGTTTCATCCTCGTATCGGTAGTGAGTTCCAGATCCAATACTGAGAAAGGATGATGGAACGTAAGATTCACAGCCTCGTCAGATTTGGTGGCATTCTCCACGGCTGCCCAAAGGAAATCATTTTCGGCAAGATGATCAGTAGAGCCGCTCGTGCTCTGTGCCTGGGCAGCAGCGATTCCCACTTTCACTTTATGAGGGTCTGTTCCCCTGTCCGCATCGTATGGATAGCAGGCATAGAAGGACTGTGGAATACCGTCTCCTGCCCAGCGGATCCTTTGTGAACGTGACCTATATGAGAATGTCGTTTCGGCCCCGCCCTGATCAGCAAGATATTCACTGTTGGACTGGAGGGCCTTGCCTTCAGCCTCTGTCCAGATTCCTATTCTGTCGGATTTCTCCCACGCGAGCTTCAACACATTGCCGTCATCGGTATGGGTCACCTTGGTCTGCACAGACTGCTGCAAGAAATCCGCGGAAAACGCTGGACCATCCGCCAGAAAATCATCATCCATCTCCCCGTTCTTGGTACACCCAATCAGCGAAGCCGCCATGGCAATTAGTGATATATATTTGAAATTCATGATTTTACACATTAACAGTTTACCATTTCCATTTATCCATATCGTCTATCTGTCCACCTCCAGGATAAGCCTGTGACGGGTCATACAGACCGGCGTCAATGAGAGGCTTCAGAATACCCTCCATTACCAGGAACGCATCCGCATTCGGATGAACGGAATCAAGGTTCAATGTTCCGTCGGCATTCTTTCCGAACACCCAGCAGTATTTGTCAGCCAGACCATTGTCTTCATTTTTCAATGCTGAATGATAGTCGGCATAGCCATAGCCCCTTGCTGCCGCATAAGCCTTGATAAGTTTATTCGCTTCGATAATCTTGTTCGCGATATAATCCCCGTCATACTTGTCTTTCCATGACTTCGGTTTCCACCACATGCTGCGGGAAGGGCATACAGAGCCGAGCACTACAGGAATTCCGCTGTCCTCGGCGATACGGGACATAAGAGCGATGTTTGCAAGGAGATTTTCAATGCTGACATGAACACGGTAATTCTCTGTCTCCCCACTAAAGTTCGAATCATTTTCAGCAAGGTCATTGGTACCGCAGCAGATTACTGCAAGCTGAGGGTCATCGGCCATGATATCTGACCAGAACCTGTTGATCATATTGGAAGAAGTAGTTCCGTCGATTCCTTTGTTCAGATAGTTATTCTCCGTAAAGAACGCCATCCTGCCGCGGTCTTTCCACGTTCTTGTGATGGAATCACCCATAAGGGCGGCTCTGTGGCCTGACTGCTTGGCTTTTGCAGGGGCTTTCGCCTCAACGGTTTCCTTCACGCAACGCACCTGATATCCGGCACCGGCGTAACTGTTGCTGCTCGTGACACGTGCCCCTGCCAGATTGGAACCGGAGGCACTGACTGAAGCGCGGATAGGGTACAATGAGTTGGCAACACTGGCGGAAGCAATCATTATTTCACCTGATGCGCCCAATGATGATCCGCCGAATCCGGCCTTGCGCTGTCCTGCATACGGGAAATACAAGTCATAGTCAGGAATATAGAAGCCATGCTTTCCTGAAGACACCTGTCCGTCAGAGAAAATATAGGCGAAAGCATCAGCTGTCGGCACCTTCCATCCCTCAGGGCATGGGTCATACAAGGTCTTGTCATTGGAAACATTGTCCTTGCTGCCCCAGAGATAGCGCCACTCATCGTTCTCCTTAGCTGAACGTGCTTTGTAATCACCTGTAAACCAAGCATATTGAGGATATTCAGCATCGCTCTGTCCGCCGAACATCCACTTGTGAGGATATTTGACAGACTCATCCACAGCCTGTTGGAGGGAATAGTCGGAACCGAGTTCCGCCTTGAGCATCCTTCCGTTCTTGGTCCTGTCAGCGGAGAAGATCTTGTCTCCTTCCACCTTGTACTCATCCAGAGTCGTGTATGCAGGGTTGCCCCAGTCAGACAGGACGTTTGTGGTTGTCTGATACTCAGATGCTGCCGGGAACGGATCCTTACGGCCCCACTGATAGTAATTGCCGATAGCACCTGCTGCCTTGACATTATCAGAAACATCCTTTGCGGAAAGTCCGAGCACGGCTCCGAGATTTCTGTCCATAACCGTATAGCGGCCGGCCTTCTTGGCGGTTGCATCCGCATTCCAGCCTTCCACCGCCCAGATATTCCAGCTCCAGACGATTTCTCCTGACTCATTCAGGGCTGCGATTACTGCATTACCGTCAATGAATGTCTTCGGGGTCTTGAAATAGATGAGGCCGTCAACTTCGTCATACATCACGCTTCCAGCAGTTATCGGACTTGCATTGACAAAACCGTTCTCTCCCTCAGGTATGCTGTACCAAAGGAGTTCGGCGGACGACGGCAACAGGCTTGCGTCATTGTTCTTCGAACATGTTTCTCCGTCGAAATTCCAGGCAAATGAGCCGGATTTGCCATTTCCCTTGACTTTGGCATTGAAAGCATAGAGGCAGTCAGCCTTGTTCACGATATAAGTGTTGGCTGTGCCGTTCGCGCTGAGAAGGACAGGGTCGGCGGTCATACCGACATTGTAGGAAACGCATACTCCAGGTTTGAGGCCTCCTTCGGGAATATCCACAGTAACTTCTTCGAAGTCAGCGCCTTCGAGGTCACATTTGATTTTCAATGTCTTGCCGGCATACTGCGGATTGACATTGACAATGAATTCAGCTGGCTTGCGGCTGAGGTAAACCGGAGAGGCAGGCTTGACATTGATCACGGAGCTTACTGAATCTATTTCAGAGAGGCCGGATGTGAACAGGTCGTATTTTCCGTGCTTGAAAGCGAGTGCCGTTCCGTCTTCACCTGTAATCTTTATGGACTTGCAGGCTACCGGCAGATTGGATGACACGTTGATTTTCACAAATGAGACAACCGGAGAAAGGGCCATTTCGAGAATGCCGTTGTCCGGACGCTCTACTGATTTCAGGGAAGAAACGAACAATTGCTCTTTCTTCAGCTGCATTGATGTAAGAGGAATCGAAACAGTCTGGTCTTCATCTACGGAAACCGGGATTGAAGTCGCATCTTTCATCTTGACACTGAACGGATAGTACAGCGCCACGTCATATTTCTTGCCTTCTTCCCACTTGAGCTTGTCAGCGTCCTTGAGAGGGAAGAATCTGGAAGATGATGTGGATGTAAATGCATCATAATACGCATTGTCATTCAAGGCAGAGCCTGTACCGGCATCGGACACGAACACTCCGATACGGTCAGAAACCGCTTCCCATGTGATTACAGTTTCCTCAGATGGTGAAGTGGCCGACACCTTGAATGAAATGTATTCGGAAGAAGTCATCGGCAGTTCCTTCTCCGGCTCCTTCACTTCTTCTTTTCCGCAGGCAGCTATTGCACATGCGGCAAGAAGAGTCATATATAACATTGTATGTTTCATCTAATGTGCTGATTATTGAAGAGTTATCTGATAGAACGAATCTGTTCCGGAATAGTAGTCATTGGAAGAGAATACGCCTGGAGTCCAACGGAATGTGCCTACAGTCTGGCCATCCAGTCCTTCAACGCAGTTTCCCTTGAACGTATATGGCTTGTAGAGTTTCATCACGCCGTCAGGAAGATTTATGGCGCAAACATTTTCCACGACTTTCTCTGACTTGTAAACCGGATTGCCGTTCTCGTCCGTCATCGGGTTGCCGTTCTCATCATTGGCCTGGACAGGCATTTCATATGACAGTGTCCAGATCTTGCTCTTGTAGAACCTCTCGTAATTGTTGAAGTCGGGAAGGGTCTCGCGGGTAGCTGTTCCTATCACCTTGCCATTGACACAGAGGTCGAATGATTTCCTTGTCACTGCCTTTTCGCTGGCATGCACCTTGGCGATATATCCCTCAGGTGTCTCATCTCCAGGAAGCGGAGTGAGTCGTATCCTGTTGAATGACTTCAGGCCTTTCATGATGATTTCGTCATAATTGTCCGAAATCGACATGATTGTGAACTCGTGGTCACCGCCCCAGCCGCGATATCCGCCGCCGTTCGGTCCTCCAGGGAAGGAGAAGAAATGTATGTAGTCATTGTTGGTGCAGAACTTGAGCATCGGGCCCGTACCCAATTCCACCTTATACTCCGACTCGGTTACAGGGTCAGCATGAGGTATGAAGCCGGCACCTTCGAACCATACTTTCACAGTATAGTCAGGAGAGAATTCCAGAACATATATCCATCCTCCGTAACGGAGGTCCTCATCCGGGAAATACTCCATGACCCAGGTTCCGCGGGCTACCAGCGCATTGCGACAGAGTTCGATACGCTCTTCTGTACGTTCTGCAGCAGTCTCGCTGAAGATTCTGGAACTCTTGTGGCAAGATGCCAAAGAGAGCAGCATCAGTGCTGACACTAAATATGTTATGATTCTTTTCATATTGATTTCCATGTTTATTCGTCAAGTGATTCCCAATCCAGATTATCCAGCTGAGCGATACGGCGATGATATATTTCGCACCATCTTTCAGTATCCACTCCGTAGGAATCCTTAAGCCATTTCTGAAGCATGTCGAACTTCTTCCGCATGAGCGGACCACCCACAGGGCCCGCCTTTGCTATCATCGCCTCCCTTTCCTCAAGTGTAAGAGAAATCAGACGGCCGCCGGTCTCTGCCACATCCTCGCTGTAGTGCGAGCGGGCATAATTGCTGACAAATCCTTTCTGATACGGATCTTCGGTAAGTGATGTGTAGCGGTCACCGACATAATCACTGAGAGTGATTTCCTTGAACTCGGCAGGAGAGCCGTGGATACCGTCAAGAATATGGGTAAACTCATGAAGCATCGTACCGGCGATTCTTTCTGCATCCTTATGATATTCGAAGAAGTTCACACCGAGGATATTTATCTGAAGTCCGTTCTCGGCTGACGCAAGAGCAGTGGAACCGCTGCTGCTTATCTCGAAACTGCCCACAAGATAGAGCACTTTAGGGAAATAGGACTTCACGAACAGTGCAGGATCAGCAGTCTCGTCTCCTGATGACATCATCTCCACCATAGCCTCAAGTGTCGTGAACTTGATAAGTTTAGCTATCATTATCGACTCCTTGATATTCGGAGGTGACACCCAATAATTGAAGCTGGTCTCCCTGTCCGGCATACGGTATTCGAAACGGACATTGTAAGGCTCCACATAATTTCTCTGCAGCCAGGAATCGAACTCAGTATATCTGTAGTTGTCTTCCTTGAAAATGCTCTCGGAACTGAGTTCATCTTTGCTGCAAGAGAACACCAGTAGCATTGAGCAAGCCGCAAATATCATTGATATATATTTTTTCATCTTGATTCCTCCTTAAAAATATTTGACGAAAGGATGTTCCGGACTGTCGGCATTGTTGCGCGGATTAGGCTCCAGCCCCGTCTTGATGGATTCGGAAGGTATCTGGAATGCACGGCGCAAGTCATTGTAAGGCAATGTTACTGTAGCCTTGTAGCCTGAAGTCGTAGCATCATCGTAATCGGTATCATCGAATCTGTCAATGGTAATTCCATATCTCTTCAGGTCCATCCAGCGGAGGCCCTCCTCCAGAGAATCTATTCTCTTGCAATACAAGAGGCACTGGGTCATATGTTCCTGAGTACCCTCCTCGACAGTGAACCCGTGCGGATGGATAGGCTTTCTGGAAGTCGGAACTTCCCTTGTGTATTCCTTGATGTACAATGACGAAGAAGGATCGCCATAGACTTCATCTATCAGCTCGCGTGTCAGATGACGCAGTCCGTTAGTTCCGACCTTATACATTGAACAGCTCCATGCATCCATGTCAGCTGCGGCCTTGTCATATTCCTTAAGCTGGATATAGGCTTCAGCCCTGTTCAGGAGCACTTCATTGGCATTGAGGGCCACCATTGTACTGCGGCTGTAGCCGGTACCTGCGACAGGATCGACGACCTCCCACTGTGACGGCCATTTCGGCCAGTACACCTTGTTGGTCACGAGGTCGGCCCAGTAGAACGGAACCATCTGGTAGATAGACTGCGTATTGTCCTGTTTTCCAGTATCATACGCACCACCCATAGGACGCTTTGCACGGATAGTTTCCATCTTGGCAATCCTGTTGGTGTGGGCATATCTTCCGCCGGTAGCGGACCATGCATGGAACAGGCCTCCGTTTGCCGAATAAAGAGGAATGATGAGCAGGTTCACCTTGTTCGAAGGATTGATATAGTTCAATGCCCTTGTACCATAATCCCAGGCCATCTTGCTGGTCGCAGCCCAGTCACGGAGCATTTCGGAAGGATTCGTACCGAGCACTACATTCGCAGCCTCGACAGCCTTCTCCCACTGGTTGCTATAGACATAGAATCTGGTAGCAAGCGCATATCCGGCCTTCTTGTTGAAATGATATTTCGGAACAGACCATGCCTCGTCATCCAGAAGAGGAAGTCCTTCCTCGATATCCTTCTGAATCATCTCGTAGTCATGGGCAAGAGTTCCACGGCTATATTTCGGATTCAGCGTGGTCTCCGGCTTGTCCATATAGGTAACTCCCAGATACTGGGACGCATACTGAGGATGATAAGGAAGACAGTAAATCATTGTCAGACATAGGTGGGCATAGGCGCGGCAGAGGAGAGCCTCTCCCTTGTAAGGAAGCATCTCTTCCGGAGTACCCTGCTCTGCGATTGCCTGGAGAGCTGCATTTGCAGTGGCGATCATATTGTAATATGCCTGCCAGGTGTTGACGTTGCTTTCATTGTCAGCCTCCTCGATCGGCTCCCAGTTATAATTCTGGTCAATGAGTCTGGAGGTATTCTTGTTTCCTTCGCTATAGAGTTCGCAGTTGTCTGACGCATACTCGAAGAACCTGACATAAGTCCTTGAAGCATAAGCAGAAACAAGCAGCTTCTGTATCTTTTCAGTCGAATTCAGTTCAGTCCTGTTATCCGGAAGCTTATCCAGATACTTGTCACAGGAGGACAATCCTCCCATCAGAGAAAGAACTGCAATTGAATGTGTTATAAATCTTTTCATATCCGCATTGATTTAAAATCCTATCTTGCAGGTCAATGTAAACTGCTTTGGCATCGGCACAGCGACACCGCCGGCATTCAGGAATTCAGGGTCTTGTCCTTCCAGCCTCTTGTCGGCATAGAGAAGGCAGAGGTTAGTTCCCTGAAGTTTGAATGAAAGGCTCTTCAACCTGAGTTTTTCAACTGCCGTCTTAGGAAGGTCATAACCGAATGAGACCTCCTTGAGCCTGATGAAATCACCTCTGGCAATACGCTGGTCAGAGTAGTTGTAGGCATTATATGCAATGCTGAGATTGCTGATGCTGTTGTTCTGACGACTGCTTGCAATTACAGGGACATTGGTGATTTTCTCATCGCCAGGATTGATATATCTGTCCATGAACTCTCTAGGCATAGCCGTAAGGTCGGAATAGCTGTTGGAGAAGATAGGGTCGAGTCTGACAACATTTCCGAAAGAGTAAGTCATGAAGACATTCACAGAGAAGCCCTTGAACTTGAACACGTTACCGAAACTACCCGTAATCGTAGGGTCGATAGGTCCTTCATATTTGAGGTTGCTGAAGTTGTTCATCTCCTGGAACTGGATATTCGTGGATGTGATTTCACCATCCTTGTTGAGGAATGTAGGGATACCCATCTCGTCAAGTCCCATGAAACGCAGTGAGAACACGGCTCCGCGAGGCATACCCTCCATCGAATAACCTGAACCGGTCAGATAACTTACCATTGTCTGATAAGTCTTCAGTTTGGTCACGGTATTCTTCATGTGTGAGAATATGAAGTTGGTGGTCCAGGAGAAGTTCTTTTTGGCGATATTCTTGGTGGAAAGTGAAAGTTCCACTCCGGAAGACTTCATCGAGGCCACGTTTCCGTACTTGTTGGAAACACCTCCAAGTCCCTGGGTGACAACGCTTCCGATAAGGTCGAAGTTATTTCTCTTATAAGTGTCGAATGACAGGAGAATACGGTCGTCAATGAAACCGAGATCCGCTCCGACATTGAACTCATGCTTCTTCTCATATGTAAGTTCTGAGTTCTCGATGGAAGACTGGTAAAGTGACGGTTCCTTGATGCTGGTCGAAGGACGCCACGGAGTGCTCGGATAGAACAATGCCGTAGAGTTGTTCACCCAAGCCGGTCCCCTGTCCGCTGTCAATGAATAAGATACGCGGAAGTTCATGCTGGACAATGCAGGTTTCAACGCATCGAACCACTCTTCCTGATCCACAGACCACTTGCCGGCGACGTTCCATGTAGGCAACCAGCGCGCGCTTCTTGCCCTTCCGAGCCTGTTGGAACCCTCATATCGGAATGTTCCGTTGATGGTGTATCTGTAATTGTATGAGTATGAAGCAGTAGTGGCAAAAGCGACATTGCGCTCGTGAGTATTGTTCAGACTATAATAATAGGTATTCTGCTCGAGCTGTTTCTTGAACAGATCGAGGATATAGAACGGAGTCTCTCCGGCCTCATACTGAAGTCCCCATCCGTCGAAAGAGCTTGCATGTCTGTCCAGAGAATTCACTTCCATCGCTGCAAAAGCATTGATGATATGCTTCTCGGCAATGGCCGTATTGTAGGTTCCTGACGCTCTGAAATCCATGCTGAGCGCAGAATAGTCATTCTTTTTCAATATACCGCCCTGAGGAAGAACCGTGTATTTGTCTGCTGTAGGATTGTCCGGATCCTTGTACAGATAAGGGTTCGCGTTCTTGATGATTTTTGTGGCGGCGGCACGGTAGGCCTCGGCCTGATTCGAATTGTCCTTGATGTTGTGCTCTGTCATTGACAGCTGGTATCTTACTGAACCGAGAGCTGACAGTTCGAGACCTTTTATCGGCTTGGCCTTGATTTCAGCCTGGAATTTGGTGTCAAGTACGGAAAGGTCAATGTAATTGTTCTCCAATTCATGCCTGATATTGAAAGGAGCATAATTCCTGGTATAGAATTCGTCCGGATCAAGCGTTCTGGAAGTACGCAGAGCATAAGAATACGGATTTATGTCGAAATCACGTTTTACAGAGCCCTCGACAAGGTTTGTAGAAGATGCCAGCGAGCCCGGCGCCCTCTGCTGTCTGTAGGATGCATTTCCGATGATGTTCAGGGTGATGTGATCATTGAACAGCTTCTGGGAAGTATTGAACAATGCGGTATATCTGTTCACTTTGCTCTGGATCGACCAGCCCGGATCGACCAGCGCACCCAAAGACGCGTAGTAGCTGCCTTTCTCGGAACCGGAAGTGATGCTGACAGAGTGGCTGTGCTGCACTGTAGGACGGAACAATTCCTGGAACCAGTCCGTATTGCGCATCTCGGCCTGGCGCAAGTATGCTTTCCTTCCGGCTTCAGTATTCTCCACGAGGTATTTTCCTGTTGTAGAGTCATATGTATTCATCAGCTGGGCCATCTTGCTGTAAACACCGCCCTGCGAGTTATACACGCTGCTGGTGAAATTGAGCCAGCCCTTCTGGTACATTTCCTCATAAACTGACATCTGCTCCTGGGAGTTCATGATATTGAACTCGGAATAAGAAGGAACCAGACGCACAGTATATTCACCATTGTAGTTCACGCGGGTCACCCCGGGAGTTCCTTTCTTGGTGGTCACGACAATGACACCTGCCATGGCCCTGGCTCCATAGATGGAGGTCGCAGAGCCGTCCTTGAGTATCTGGAAAGACTCGATGTCGTCAGAGTTCAGGCCTGCAATGGCGGAACTTATCAATGTCATGGCATCTCCTGATGACAGGGAATTTGCATCAACATTGACAACATCCTCCATTATGACGCCGTCGACCACCCAGAGAGGCTTGGAATCGCCGAAAATGGATGTGGCGCCCCTGACTCTGATTTTAGGAGCGGTACCGAATGTTCCTGACACGTTCTGCACGGAAACTCCGGCTGATTTTCCTTCAAGCGAGCGGCTGATTTCGCCCACTCCGCTGATATTGACATCCACAGCGGAAAGCTGGTCGGTCGCTCCGGTAAAGAGACGCTTGTCAGTGGTGGTCATACCTGTAACCACGGCCTCGGAAAGGAGTTCGGTGCTGGTAGTAAGCACGAAATCGACCTTTTCCGCCACCGGTTTGGTAACATTGGCATAACCCAGGCAGGAAGCCTCGAGTTTTGCTCCCGAAGGGACTTTTGTCAATGTATATTTTCCGTCAAGGTCAGTGACCGCAGCATTTCCCGTGCCGGCCACTGCCACTACGACACCGATGAGAGGCTCACCGGCATCGTCCTTGACTGTACCGCTTACTGTCAATGTCTGCTGCGCGAAAACTGAAAACGCGCAGATGACCGACAGCAGCATTGATATAATCAATCTTTTCATAAGTCGTTACTATTCTGAATATTCCTTAGTAAGCACAAGCTGCTGATATGCTACAATACGTGTAGTGAATGCAAAGAATCTGTCACGACTCCACCAGATGTTCAACTGCTGAGGGATATCGTTGCTGTTCAGTTTGGCATTCTCGAATGAAAGAGTGACTGTGTGGTTCACATCATCGAATACAGGTTCGGCATCCCAAGCGGCACGACCCTCTGTAGAGAAGATGTAGAATCCTGACGGATTGGACGAAGTCGGCCCGTTGAAATGCACTGAGTAGTACTTGTTTGCAGCCTCATCTTTACCGAAGCCCTGGATGCCGATTCTTACTTTGCCGTCCACCAGCTGGGCTGAGAAAGGATAATTCACGAGCTCGCCTTTCTGAACCGTAACCGAGAATGACTCGTACATCTTTTCTGTCGCGAACACGAAATCGCTCTTGTCTCCGCATTCATCGGCGTTCCTTGCCACTTTCCAAGTGCCCAAGAGATAATACCAGTCCGGTTTCTTAGGGAGTGTCAATGTTACATATACCGGTTCAATGCTCTTGTCTGAAGGGGTGATGATTGCGCGACCGGAGAAGGCTCTGCGACTCTGCGCCTTGTTTACGATGAATGTCACTCCGCTTGTAGACTTCTCGAATGAGAATACATCATCCGGATTCTCAGGTATCTCGACACTGAAATCTGAAGTGCACTTTACAAGGGTCTGCAATTTCTGTTCAGAATCAGAGAACTGGAGACTTGATTCACTTATGATGATTCCTTTGAATGGAGCCTGTGTCACTGAAAAACTTACGGAAGCACAGCCTTCGGCGCTGATGGTGATATCGGCAGTACGCTCTGTATCACCGGTATAGGAGAATACATTAAACAGGACAGATGAACCGGCGACACTTGCACGAAGCCAGTCCGGAGCTGAAGACTCGGCCTTCAATGACAGCCCGCCAGCCTCAACTACGGCAGTTCCGAATCCGCCTTCAGCGTCGAACGCAACAGGCGAAACGCTCTTCAATTCAATCTCTGTGACTGAATTGTCTTTGCTGCATGACAAACCGCAGAACAATACGGCTGCCAGAGCGATGATTGAAATTAGTTTTCTCATCATATTGAATAATTATTTTACATATTCTATTGCGACCTGTGAATCAGCATTCAACTTTGTTCCTGCCAATTCGATATGGACATAGATGAACTGATAGGTCCTGTCGCGTTTGTATTCCAGAGGAATCTCGACTACCGGATTGTCTTTGCCGATTTCGACATTGATATCCTTCTTGACAGAACGGACCCAGCCGGCAGCATTGACCTGAACACGCTTGAGGATGACATTGTCCTCTCCCCTCTTCCATCTGAATCTCAGAGCCTTGACCGGAATGTAGTCTTCCGGTGCCATCATACGGATAATCAACGTGCTGCTGTCGCGCATCTCAAATGATGTCCATCCTGAAAGTCCCTGTCCTTCAAGATGTTCTATGTCTTTGGCGACTTTTACGAGGTCCTGGGATTCCTTGACGAGGTCCTTCACGGGAACGAAATCCGAAAGTTTCTTCTCTTTCGCAAAATTGCCTTCCCAAGCGACATAGTCAAACGGCTTGCCTTCTTTCTTGGCATCGAAGAAATGCTGCCATCTCGGGAGATAATAGTCGCGGATAAGTCCTGACCAGATTTTGCAGCCATAATCGTTGAGGCCGGCATCAGGGTAGCTTATTCCCCAAGTCGTCACGATTCTGCGGCTGTCTTCTTCATATTTGTCGCTTTCCTGCTGACTGTCACCCCAACTGCGGGCAAAATCAATCCATCTCTGCACACGGGTTACAGGGTTCTTGTCCAGAAGCCTGTCGGCACGCAGCATCAGGTCCTTGAAGCGGACTTCCATCTCAGCTGCCTTCTCATTGTCTCCGGCAAGGTAGGCTTCATTGATCTGATTTACGAGCAGGTCAGCTTTGCCGAATGCATAGAAACCGGCCCACAATGCAAGATCAGTAAGATATGCCTCATTGTCACCAAGTTCAGAGGCTGCTGCTATATAGGCCTCAAGCGCTTCAAAATGAGCCTTGGAAACGACATAGCGGCCTCCGAGACCATAGAACGGCTGTCTCTGCACTACGTACTGTGCACGGCTTGAGCACATTCCGTAAGAGCTTTCGAGCATCTTGTTCCAGAAAGTCATCATTGACTCAGGGCATTTGCCATACCTGTTGAGAGTATAATTCTTCAGCCACTCGTGAATATCCTTGTGGGAGGTGCTCCACCATGCGTCCGAAAGGATTTCGTAGATTACCTCATTGCTCTCCACACCTTCCGGAGCGGTGCCGAAACCTACAAGATTGCCCATATTCGGGGAACTGAGCGCATTCAAATGTCCATTAAGGTAGAAATCCAGTGCACCTACGGGAGCCGTACGGCCTCCGAAGTTAGGTACCGTGCTGTAAATCCACGGCTTGCCGTAAATTCCCTTGGCATAGTTCCAGGTATATTCATTCTCCCAGATTCCGTAGTTGAAATCCACGCTCAAGTCCAGAAGGAGCATCTTGTCATCAGGCACCTCGGAAAACAGGGCCTCGATGCTTTCAGGGTCCCAGATATGTCTCTGATAACCGAACATCCAGCCTTGAAGCACCCAAACCGCATCCGGATTGGCATTGGCAATGGACTGATACAGAGACTTTCCATAGTTGGAAATCTGGTTATAGCGTTCCTTGGTACCTCTTTCCGCAAACGGAACTTTCATTTCATTGAAACTGTCTGCAAGATAGTATTTGCCTTTTCCGAATTCTTTCTCCCATTCCTGGATATATGTCTTGGCAATCAGCTGAAACAACTCGGTTTCAGGGGAAATGAAATTGGATACATAGTAAGGACCGTCATCCCAGCCTGTATGGATGAGATTCGCATCAGGATACACACGCTTGATTCCTTCAGGGACAAAACCGGCAAAAGCATTGAAAATAGGCGTCATTCCGAGGTCGTTCATTCTGTCTATCATCTTGTGTTCCAGAGCAATAGTCTTTCCATACCAGCTTTCGGAGAGATTTCCGTCGAGCTCTGACATGTTGCCCATTCTGAACCATGGCAGATAAGCCGGTCCGGTCACGAACTTGCCGATTTCCTCATCAGTAAGGCCGAGTTTTTTCCATACGCGTGCAAAAATGGCCTCGCTTCCGATAGGCGAAAGCGGCATATTCACACCATGAAGGGCCATCCTGTCGAGTTCCTTCTCCCAGTCTTCCCATTTCCAATATGGCATGGTGTAGCCGAGAGTACAGACATTCATATACTGTCTGAGCGCAAAAGGAGTGGTCTCCAACTTGAGCGGCTGGTCATCAAGTTTTTCCGGAAGGTCAATGTTATTGACGGTCCAGGTGGAGAGTCCATAGTGGTTGGATGTGACATAGTCATAGAATCCGCGGCAGACTGCCACCGCTGAACTTCCTTTCACGGTAAGTTTTCCTTTTCGTACTTCCGTAGAGAAATACTCGCCGCCCTCCAGAGGACCTGTAACTACAAGTTTCACATTGGAAGGTTTTCTTCCGAGAGTTCTCGTGATGACTCCTGACGCCGCTTTCTCCGCAGCCTTGAAGTCATCTTTCTGTGCCGCTGAAGCGGAGACGCACAAAAATACGGCCCCGACAGCACACATAAGGTTCAATTTACTGAATATCATATATTTGAAAAGTGTTTAATTCTTGATTTCTCTGATTTCGATAGCATATCCGCCGCCGGCAGCGCATTTCTGGACGAGTTTCGACTTGTGGTCAATCTTCATCTTGCGGATAACGTATGCCTGAGGATTTGTCTTGTAGTCCGCGTCAGGTGCATCCGCATAGAGAGTCGCCTCATATTTTTTGCCCGGCTCCAGGAAAGTGAATGATATCTTGGAAATGTGTCCATCCGCGCCTGCTGTGGAGCCTACAAACCAGTCGCCTGAATCTTTGACCCTGCGGGCCGTAGTAACATATTCGAATGGCTCAGCTTCAAGATATTTCGACTCGCTCCATTCCATCGCCACATTCTTTATGAACTGGAACGCATCTGGAAACCTTTCGTAGTTTTCCGGCAGGTCGGCAGCCATCTGCAGCGGGGAATACATTGTCACGTAGAGCGCCAGCTGGTTGGCTATCGTAGCATTGACATGAGACTTGTTTCCGGGGCTGAACTTGCTTATATTCATTTCGAAGATTCCCGGAGTATAGTCCATCGGGCCTCCCAGCAGTCTTGTGAACGGCAATATGCAGACGTGTCCCGGTTTGGAACCGCCAAACGCCTGATACTCAGTTCCTCTGGCCGATTCATTGCCTATGAGGTTAGGCCATGTCCTGCACAGACCGGTAGGACGTACCGCCTCATGCGCATTGACCATAATCTTATATTTGGCAGCCTCGGTAACTGCATACAGGTAGTGGTTGACCATCCACTGGCTGTAATGCTGCTCTCCGCGCGGAAGCATATTTCCGACATAGCCGGACTTCACCGCGTTATAGCCGTTGTTTTTCATAAAGGTATATGCAGTGTCCAGATGCCTTTCATAGTTCCTTACGGAAGCGGAGGTCTCGTGATGCATAATCATTTCCACGCCTTTGGACTTGGCATAATCACGGATTTCCTCAAGATTGAAATCAGGGTATGGAGTCACGAAATCGAATACATAGTCTTTAAGATGACCGAACCAGTCCTCCCAGCCTTCGTTCCAGCCCTCAACGAGAACCGCGTCGAATCCATTTTCAGAAGCAAAGTCAATGTATTTCTTCACATTCTCTGTGGTAGCCCCGTGATGGCCATGAGGTCTGACCTTCGTATAATCAGTCACTCCGAGCTGTACTGAAGGCAAGTCCCAAGTATATGACCACTGCGACTTTCCTGTTATCATCTCCCACCAGACACCCACATATTTGATAGGTCTGATCCAGGAAGTGTCCTCTATCTTGCATGGTTCATTGAGATTCAATGTCATACGGGAAGCGAGAATATCCCTTGCGTCGTCGCTTACGATGATGGTGCGCCAAGGAGTGTTCAAAGGTGCCTGAAGATAGCCTTTTGCTCCAGTTGCATCCGGATTCAGGAATGACTCGAAGACAAAATTGCTATCATCCAGATTGAGATGCATGCAGGCGTAGTCCACAAGGGCGGCTTCGTGGATATTGACATAGAGTCCTTGGTCAGTTTTGAGCTGAAGAGAGGTCTGGACGCCTGTCGGAGAGAACATATTCGTATTCATACGCTTGCTGTTCACATCCCTGATTTGGGAAAGGCGGCAGCATGTATAATCATATTCCTGTGTGTAATAGTCTCCTGGAATCCACCATGCGGTAATATCTCCCGGCATGGCGAACTGGGTGTGCTCTTCCTTGACAACGAAGTAAACAAGTGACTCCTGCTGAGGAAACTCGTAGCGGAATCCGACACCGTCGTCATATACCCTGAACCTGATGTTCATCTTCCTTCCTTCCTGTCTGACGCTGTTTCAAGCTGACGACCAATTCATTATAGTGATTTCTGATGGAAGTCTCCTCACCCCATACAGGACTCCAGGTTTCATCGGACTCAGCACGTGAAGTTCCTGTCATTTCGAATTCCCTGTCAAGATGCGACTTCAAATCATCAGACTTGCCCATCAGTTCGAATCCCATACCGCTTGTCAATACTGCAGGCAGTTCACCATAGTCCACAGAGTATTGCGGACGGCCTTCTTCCGACAACGAAAAAGAAAGCCTGACTTTTCCGTCAGGAGAAAAAGCATTTTCCACTTCGTTTGCAGAAAGCGTGAAAATACCGAGTGCTATAAATACGAAGAATAGCAAGAAACGTTTCATTATGTCTGTGTTACTAATTTTACGAAAGGTATGTATCTTGAAAATCAATAACAATATGTAATAATGAAAATATAAATGTTTTTCAGACTTTATTTCCTGATTATCAGCAGTTTATTCCAAATAAAACCACCAGATTATATAAATGGAAAATAAGACATTTTTTGGCCTAAATGGATGAAATTCCCTTTATCTGCTCCTCGAAATTCTGTGGAGAAATCGCCTTGAGACGAGTCCTCGAACGGTACGCGTATATGGTAGAACGGGAGTATCTGAGAAGGATGGAAATCCTGTCCGTACTATCGATTCCCAGACGAATCAGAGCATAGATACGCAGCTCCGGAGTCAGGACATATGGATCTTTTATCGAAATCCGGTACTCCGGCTGGAGGAAATTATTGAAATCAGCAATGAACGTCGGGAACAGGGACAAAAATGTCTTGTCGAATACACTGTAGAACGACGACCACTCTTCCTCCACCACAGCATTGGACTTGAGGTCGCGCTTCAATGTCTGAATGTCACCGGCGATGGCCTTCTTGTTCAGATTCTTCCTGTACTTGTCCAGCCGTTCAATCCTGGAAATGCATTCAAGCATCAACTGGGTAATATAGGTATTCTTGATATTGCTTGATTCCTTGACAATCTTGTTGGCCTCCTCCTGGAGCAGCTGCGACTCCGTCAGTTCGTCTTTCATAACCTCAAGCCGTCTGCGCTGACTCCTGTTCGCAAGCAGCAGAACGACCAAAAGCAAAACAAAGAAGCTCAACACTCCGAAAGCAGTATACAATATCCTGATATCCTTTCTCTTGGCTTCTATATAGGATTCATTGACAATGGAAATAAGCGGGGCCAACGCATCCACCTTAAGTCTGGCCTTGCAGAAGTTTGCATCCTCCAGAGCCTTGTTCAGGTAAGAGTATGCCCTTTTTATATCACCATCCTCATAGAGCATGGTGGCGAGCATCCTCAGCGCGACATATTCCTTCTTGGCATTGACAAGATCCGAATAGGCGGAGGCTATCATGTAATCCTTTGCGGCATCACGCCATCCTATCGTGAGGTAGATATCAGCGATGGCGATAGCGACAGGACCGGTTTCGATAGCTTCGGAGGAAAGGGATTCATACTTTTTCAGCAGCATCTCCAGCGCGCTCTTGTAATCTCCTTCCACCACAAGACTCTCGCTTTTGATGGTCACATTGTCGGGGAACTGACTGACAATAGAGTCCTTATACTCACGAGCCTTCGAACTGTAATAATGTTTTAGACTCTTATCCATGCTGAGACTCTCAAGAGACTCATACGTGCTCATATAGAAGAGATACATTTCTTCCCTTTCTTTTGCCGGCAACGCACTCCTGTCCACCCTGTTCAGAGCCGCCAGGGCATCATAGCTCATTCCCGAAGTCTGATACTGCTTGGCGAGTGCTATGGATGACGCCCCGACATAGTCCGGACGACCTAGCGCTTTAGCCGCTTCGAGTGATCTTACTGCATAGAAAGTAGCAGAATCCGTCCTGTACCTGTCGAAGGTCGCACGCATGTCAGAATAAAGCAAATATTTCTGTTCCAACGAGTTGCTTTTCATCAATGTCGTCCTGCACGAATCCAGGCGGTCTTCCCTCACCTTGTCATATTCCGCTGCCTTGCTAATCACATTGTCCAGATCGGACAGCGTGATTTTGTCAGCACCAAGGGTCTCAGCACCGGAACAGACTGACGACAACAATGAGAATACAATAAGTGGCGTTTTCCACATAACAACAAAAGGTTTCTATGATAAATCCGGTAAATTTACTAAAAATCAATAAAAGTCTAAAACCATTAAAGTTGTGTTTCATCCGGTTTTTCGGCTCTTTCCATAAACAGTTTAAAGCGTTCAAATCCCTGTTTAAACCATATGTTACCGATTTATATTGTACGGACGCTAAAATAATGTTTCAAAATTTATTTTGCAGATAGAAAATAACATAGTAAATTTGCGAAATCAGATGTGGACAGATTTGCCTGCTTGCAACCACGTAAAAAAATGCTAAAATGTTGACAATGGCTTATGCAGAAATGCATACGGCAACTTTTCATATCAATGTTTTGTGTTTTTGTGACGTCTCCACATCTGTGGGACGTTTTTTTGTACCCTGACGGCTGTCAGGAGCCGTAACTACAATATTGACGCAGACACCTGCACGGCCTGCGCGGCACGATTTAATCAAATATTTCATAATGAACTATCTATTTACATCAGAATCTGTATCTGAGGGACATCCTGACAAGGTTGCCGACCAGATTTCAGATGCCATCCTCGATGAATTCCTCAGACAGGACCAGGAATCAAAGGTTGCCTGCGAGACATTCTGCAGCACAGGTCTCGTAGTTGTAGGCGGTGAAGTGCGCGCAGAGCACGCTTACGTTGACATTCAGACCACCGTTCGTAATGTAATTAACCGTATCGGCTACAACAAGGCGGACTACATGTTCGACGGTAACTCTTGCGGTGTACTCTCTGCAATCCACGAACAGAGTGCAGATATTAACAGAGGTGTGGTTCGTACCGATCCTGAGGAGCAGGGTGCCGGTGACCAGGGAATGATGTTCGGCTATGCATGCCGTGACACTGAGGAGTACATGCCTCTCCCATTGGCCCTTTCTCATCTGACATTGACAGTCCTCGCCGATATCAGAAAGAACAATCTGAACCTGATGCCTTACCTCAGACCTGATGCAAAGTCACAGTTCACAATCGAGTACGACGAAGCCAATCATCCTGTCCGCGTCCATACTATAGTAGTATCTACCCAGCATGATGAGTTTGTAGCTCCTGAACTCGGAAAGATGTCTTACAATGATGCTGTCAGCCAGTTCGGTCAGGCCAGAGTTGATCAGGCCATGCATGACAAGATCGAGAAGGATGTCCGTGAGATTCTTCTCCCTAAAGTGATTGCATCCCTTCCAGAGAAGACAGCAGCCCTCTTCCATGATGATTTCATTCTCCATGTAAACCCTACCGGAAAGTTCGTTATCGGCGGACCTCACGGTGACACAGGTCTCACAGGCCGCAAGATCATCGTTGACACCTACGGCGGACGTGGCGCACATGGTGGCGGAGCATTCTCAGGAAAGGATCCTTCAAAGGTTGACCGTTCAGCCGCCTATGCCGCACGTTACATCGCCAAGAACCTTGTTGCAGCAGGCGTCGCTGATGAAGTTCTCGTCCAGCTCGCTTACGCAATCGGTGTCGCAAGACCTGTCAGCGTTTTCGTAAATACCTATGGCACAGCGAAGAACGGCCTCAATGACGCAGTCATTGCAGAGAAGGTAAATCAGATTTTCGACCTCCGCCCTGCCAAGATTATCGAGAAGTTCCAGCTCAAGAATCCTATCTATGAGCCGACTGCAAGTTACGGTCACGTGGGCCGCAAGCCTTACACCAAGGCTGTCAAGGTCATCCGTGACGGCAAGGAGGTCGAGAAGGTTCTCCAGTTCTTCGGCTGGGAGTTGCTTGACTCAGTTCCTGCCGTAAAAGAGGCGTTCGGTCTTTAGTGTCAATGCTGCTGCACGCCGGTGGAATTCCGTCGTCAGGAGAGAAACTCTGACAACATTTGCTGAAGGCGGTTCGTGGAGACGTTACTATCTTCCGGGCTGATTTCATTTTGTTTCATGGAGATTTCAAGACGGGTTCATGGAGACGTTACTGTCTTCCTGGCCCGGCGGGACGACGCCACGGCAGAATGCGTAACGCATTGATAATCAGACACTATTTAAATAACGATGTGGATTCGCGGGCTTTTTTTGCCTATAAATCCACATCGTTATTTATAATCTATTGATGTATAGCCAGTTATAAATCGGAGCGTGGCACCGTCCCGCCGTGGGGCCTACCGGTCACGTGACAAACGCACAACCGTCCCGCCGTGGGACCCTTTCGGGCAAATTGAAATATCCGCCAAGGTGACCAGTCCTCCAAAATGCAGATGCAACTACCCGTTCAAGAGAACTGAAACGCACAACCGTCCCGCTGCGGTTTGTGTTGCTACACGTAACTGCGAAACCTACTCCCCTCTTTCCATCTCGCGCCTGAGGTCCTTCTCCTTGATAGACTGGCGCTTGTCATACTGCTTCTTACCACGCGCAAGAGCGATATTCAGCTTCGCATAGCCGTTCTCGGCCATAAAAAGACGCACAGCCACGATTGTAAGACCCTTCTCCTTTACCTTCTGCTGGAGATGAATCAGTTCACGTTTCTGGAGAAGCAGCTTACGGTCACGCAAGGGAGCATGCTGTCCCCAGGAGCCCCATGCATACAGAGCGATATTGATGCCACGTACATACAACTGCCCCTTCTCGAAAAAGCAGAACGCATCCGACATCGAAGCTCGTCCCGCCCGGATAGACTTAATCTCCGTTCCGACAAGCACAATACCGGCTGTATAAGTCTCGAGGAACTCGTAGTCGAACGAGGCCCTCTTGTTATTTATATTCACTCTGCTCTTCTTCTCTTTCGCCATAGCATAAAACTTTGGACGCAAATATAAGAATTTATCGCTAATTTTGCGGAATTAAAAATGCCTGTCAGACATGCCAATAAAAAACCCATATAGCAACACGATGATTGCAGACCTCCCGGATCCGGAGACAATCCGCCCCGAAGAAATCCTGCAAAACTTTGAAAATAAAGACATTGACCTAATCTGCGTGCTCGGACCGACAGCTTCGGGAAAGACACGCTATGCAGTCGCACTCGCAAGAGAACTGAACAGACTGAGAGGGGTCAATGCCAGTGAGGGTTCTGTCAATGCAGGTGCGGAAATCCTTTCCGGAGATTCCCGCCAGGTATATCGCGGCATGGACATCGGAACCGGAAAAGACCTGAGCGAATACGAAGAAATCCCGTATCACCTCATTGACATCGTCGATGCCGGAACCAAATTCGACCTTTACCAATACCAGAAGGCATTCGAGAAAGCATATAAGGACATCATTGACAGAGGCGGAATTCCTATTCTCTGCGGCGGATCAGGACTCTATCTGGAGGCCGCAACTTGCGGATACTCGATTCCTGACGTTCCGCAATCGCCTGAGCTGCGGGCCGAACTCGAAGCCAAAAGTACAGAAGAGCTCATATCAATGCTGGCAGGACTGAAGCCCCTGCACAACAAAACTGACATTGACACGCGCAAAAGGCTGATACGTGCGTTGGAAATCGCCATCTGGCAGAAAGACCATCAGGTGGAGAACACGTCCTACCTTCCGAAAAAGACATACTATATCGGCACACTGGTATCCAGGGAGGAACGCAACAGACGCATTGACGCACGCCTCGACGCGAGAATCGCAGAAGGCATGACCGACGAAGTCAAAGGCTTGCTGGACAGCGGGATACCGGCAGAAAACCTGACATATTACGGATTGGAATACAAATTCGTTACACAATACGTCCTCGGAGTTCTGTCACTGGAAGAAATGAAGACGCTGCTGGGCAACGCGATTCACCAGTTCGCCAAAAGGCAGATGACCTGGTTTCGCGGAATGGAACGCAAAGGAATCAAAATCCATTGGGTCGAGCCATAAACCGTATAACCATAAGCAACTTAATCTCTTGCAGACCTGCAGGGGATTTTATTTTTCCGACTTCGCAGCCATCTGGGACCCGATGCTTCCCGGCAGGAAACGCGGAGCCTCTTCAGCACGCCAATAAGCCGCATCAAATTCAGGATAGACGAACGGGCCGTCATGGTCAGTGCAGAAGGCCATGTAATTAATATTGAATCCCTGTGAGAGGAAATTCTGCTCATAGAAAGTCTGGACCTCGAACAAGGCATCCACGGCAGCCTTGCCGCAGACAGACGAGAACTCGGAAGAGTACAGGGAATCACGTCCTCCTTCCGAACGGCCTACGCCGTAAAGGTCTGATGTAGAAGCCAGTACATGCAGATCATTGGCAGCACAGACAGCCTTGGTATATTCATAAAGGAAGGTGCTGTCGGTCTTCAGATGCACGATTCCGCCCTTCTTGAGGAACTTGCGGTAACGGTCCAGGAACATCGGACTGGTAAGACGGCTGTTCTCACTCTTCATCTGAGGGTCAGAGAACGTCAGCCAGATTTCAGAAATCTCGCCCGGAGCAAAGAAAGCCTCGATAAATTCAATGCGGGTACGCAGGAAAGCCACGTTGGGAAGATTGTTCTCGGTAGCGTATTTCGCACCCTTCCACAGTCTGGCACCCTTAATGTCCACACCTATGTAGTTCACCTCGGGATTACGCTCGGCAAGGGCTATGGTATATTCGCCCTTTCCGCACCCAAGTTCCAGAACCACAGGACATTGCCTGCCGTGGAACATCTGTTCGCACCAATGCCCCTTGACAGAATGGTCCCTGAGATTCAATGGAGTCCATGACTCGTCTCCCTTCCTGTCCAACACCTCATCAGAAGCCGGCTGAAGCAAGCATCCGAAAGTCTCATTTTCATTGAATTTCTTAAGTTTTCCGTGTCCCATTTATCTGATTTGTTTGAGTTAGTCGATATTCTGCGCCGGAATCCTGTCAATTCTGATTCCAACGCCTGTCATTCCGTATTTTTTCAGAGAATCCTCAGGCACCTTTACATACATCTTCCACACACCTGCATTGACAGGAACAAGCCCCTGCGCGAACTCGGATGAAAGAATTTTGTCAAAATACGAGGAGTCTCTCATGTCTTTCCGGGCCAATGCCGCCCTTCCCTCGTACAAGCGACCGTCAGGCGACTCCCACGCCACATGCATCGGCATTGACCTGAAAGAATTGAATTTCTTGTCAATGCTGGAGAACGCCGCTATCAGCGATATGTTGTAAGACGACAAAGAGTCCGACATGTCGGCCGTAAATTCATATCTCCCGTAAGCATCTCTGTCAGAAGTTCTTACAAACTCCTCTATATAAGACGGACGGGAACACGACGACACTGCGCCGCACAATGCCGTCGTAAAAATCAATAAATATTTCAGGCTAATTCTCATTCTGAGCATTGCCGGAAGGTTTCTGAGGGCGAGGTCCGCGTCTGGAGCGTCCCTGCTGATTCTGCCTGTTGTCAGGCCTGTTTTCAGGCCTGTTGTCCTGTCTGTTCTGGTTGCCTTCCTGGGCGCCATTGAACTGACGACGTGGCCTTCCGTTGCGACGTCCGTCCTGCTGCTGGCGCTGCGGCCTGTCCTGGACATCAGCATTGACCTCAGGCTGCTGAGCCTCGGAATTTTCCTTCACCTTCGGCTTTGCCTGCGGCTTGTCGTTCTGGCGTCCACGCTGCTGATTCTTGCGCTTCTTCCTGTTCGGCGCGTCGAATCTGGTGATGCTGTCATCGCCGACAGCAGTTATGAACTCAGGCATCTCCGGCTCCGGTTCGGTCTTGAGCGACTCAGGTTTGACACCGTTCCTGTTCATCTTGATAATCTCGCGCACCTCTGACGCGGCCAGAGGGAAGAGGTTGGCCAGTGAACCCTTGTCATATGAGAAATACATGACTTCCTTCAGGATATCAGTCTTCATCAGGTAAGCAAGTCCGTCCTGGAACTCAAGCGGCTCGGAAACGCGCGGAATCCTCGACTGGGCATCCAGATAGGTGGCCACCTCGTAATTCAGACAACACTTCAGTTTACCGCACTGGCCTGCAAGCTTTTGCGGGTTCAATGAAAGGTCCTGGCAACGTGCCGCGGCCGTGGTTATGGACTTGAAATTCGTGATATAGTTGGCACAGCAGAGCTCACGTCCGCATACCCCCAGGCCACCGATGAGGCCGGCTTCCTGACGGGCGCCTATCTGTTTCATTTCTATACGGATACGGAATTCCTCGGCAAAGACCTTGATGAGCTGACGGAAATCCACACGTCCGTCGGCGATGTAATAGAAAATCGCCTTGGTCCCGTCGCCCTGGAACTCCACGTCACCGATTTTCATATCCAGACCAAGTTCGACCGCAATCTGACGCGAACGGATCATCGTCTCCTGCTCACGCGCAATCGCCTCCTGCCACTTTTCAATGTCAAGAGATTTCGCCTTGCGGTAAATCTTCTTGAACTCAGTGTGCTCAGGGTCAATGCCTTTGCACCTCATCTGCCTGCCGACTACAGGGCCTTCAAGGGTGACGATTCCCAAGTCGTGGCCGCTCTGCGCCTCGACAATCACAAGGTCGCCCATCTTAATGCTCTGCCCAGAGGCATTGATATAGATTCCCTTTCGGGTGTTCTTGAAACGCACCTCGAAAAGTTCGGAATACTGGCCCTGGGAAATGCCGCTCAGCCAGTTATAGTCTTCAAGTTTGCAACAGCCCCTCCTGTAGGTGCAGTTCAGATCGTCGTTGGCATCACGAGTCACCGTACATCCGCGGTTGCAGTCAAACTGTATATTTTCGTTATTATCCATCTGTCGGTTATATTTAAAGGCACCAGAGGCACCGTTCTATGAAATTCAACTAACAAAAAGTCTATTGACCAAGTTCGTGAAAATTATCTTCTGGTTCACATTCCTGACCAGCAGAGAATTAGCCCTGTTCAATGCCGAAAGTGCTCTGTTACAGAACATTGGCCCGCATTTTCCGGCGGTTTCCTTGAAGAACTGCCTGTCTGACGGGCGGATGCCGGAGATCTCCTGCATATTCTTCTGGACCATAAAAATCTTCCTCACACAATCCCCGGCGAATTTGCAGAAGGCCTTCTGCTTTTCCTTCGAATCCAGCGCCACCATCATCTCTCCTGCGTCAAGTGCTCCGAGATAATCCCTTCCTGTGACCGCGTCCATCAGGTTCATGAACAAATCCATCATCTCGACATTGTCATCGTGCTCCGCAAGACTTCTGATGGCCACGCCAATGCTGCCGGACGCGAATTCCGCCGCATAACCGGCCGCTTCATTGTCAATGCCGGTCCACCTTGGAAGTGCAGCCGCGATTTCCTGTTTCCCGGCAGGCATCACCCTTATGAGCTGACATCTCGAACTGATGGTCTTGAGAACTCTTTCCGGATGATGTGTAACCATCATGAACAATGTCTTCTCAGAAGGCTCCTCAATGATTTTAAGCAGCCTGTTGGATGCTTCTGCATTCATTTTCTCAGGCAGCCATATCACCACGGCGCGATAACCGTCCGAGAATGAAGCCAATGACAAATAATTCAGAATATTTCTGGCATCTGCCACGGAAATGGATGACGCCTTCTTGTCGATTTCAAGAGACTCATACAGTTCACTTTCCAAAAAGAATGGATTCCTTATGAAAAGTTCCCTCCACCCGGGCAGATACGTCTCTGACGTAACTTTCTCACCTGCAACAGGATAAACAAAATGAAGATCCGGATATATGAGTTTGGAAATCTGATTGCACGAAGGACAAGTCCCACATGAATCCCCATCATGTTTCGAGTGACAATTCAGATACTGGAAAAACGCCACTACAAGAGCAAGGGCCCCGCAACCTTCATTTTCATGGAACATCATGGCATGAGGCACCCTGCCGCTGTCAGCCATCCTGACCAGAGCCGCCTTGACCTCATCATTTCCTATGATATCCGAAAACTTCACGATTTCCTGTCCGCTGTAAATTCTGCAATGTCCGCCAATTTGTCCGCATCTTCGGACTTTCCGAGAGGCCTCAATGATAATTTGGCCCTTTCCACATATTCGTAGAGCCTCTTCCTGGCATATTCCAACCCTCCGTTACGATGAACGAACTCCACTATTTCCTTCTGCCACTCAGGATGCTCATCTATACGGCAAACCTTCCTTCTGATATCCTTGGCTTCCTCTTCAGACGCATTTTTCAATGCACCGAGAAGCGGAAGGGTAATCTTCTTTTCCTTGAGATCCAGACCCACAGGCTTTCCGGTATCAGGATTCTCCTCGTAATCGAAAATGTCATCCCTGATCTGGAATGCTATGCCCAGATACTCCGCATACGACTTCACCGCCTTCATCTTCTCCGCACTCGCGCTGACTGAAATTGCAGCCGACTCGGCAGAGGTCACGAACAGCGAAGCCGTCTTATTGAAAATTATCCTGTAATAATCATTCTCCGCAGTGTCGCCGAGGTCGGCCTTCTGCAACTGAAGTATCTCACCCTCAGCCAGATCCGCCAATGTCCTGGAGAAAACCTTGATAACTTCGGAAGAAGAAGTCTTGTTCACAAGCACATTGTCAATGGCTTTCACCAGCCAGTAGTCTCCCAGCAGAACTGATGCGCGGCCGCCCAGCAAAGACATCACGGTAGGCCTGCCCCTGCGTGTCGGGCTGTCATCGGCCACATCATCGTGAAGTAGTGTAGCATTGTGGAGAAGTTCTGTCGCCACGGCATAGTGAATCGTATCCTCAGTGACAAATCCGCCGGAACAGGCCCTCGCGGCAAGAAGCGCCAGCACTGGGCGCAACTGCTTTCCGGAATGTTCCAACAATGACATGTTCGTCTTGTCAAGCAACTGGATATCACTTGACAACGAGGTCCGCATCAATGCATTTACACGTGCAAGATCCTTCTCCAGATATTGTTTTATGCTGCAATAATCCATTTTATCCTAACATTGAAACAAGTTCCTCCACAGTAGCAGGGAACCTGACCAGTCCAAGCGTCGATTTGTCCATCATGCCGGTTCCTACATAGAAGTCCAGAAGTTCCTTGAACTTGTCATAAAATCCGTCAATATTGAGTGCGAAAATCTGTCCGTGATATTGTTTGAGTTTGGCCAATGCCAGTGTCTCGACGAGTTCATCCAGTGTTCCTATGCCTCCCGGGAGAGCCACGGCAACACAGGTCCCTTCCCTCATCTTCTCCTTGCGTTCTGACATTGTCTCAGTCCAGACGACCTCAGACAGACCGGCATAGACGAACTCGTCCATGAATTTGGGGATGATTCCGATATGCTTTCCGCCGCACTCCGACACCGTTCTGGACACCACGCCCATAGTACCTTTCACAGTACCTCCGGACACCATGGTATATTTACCCGCAATACTGCGGACGAATTGCTCCGCCGCAGTATTGTATTTCTGATCAATGCCGGCACTCGCCGAGCAGAATATGACCAATTTCTTTTCAGCTCCCATATGGTACTAGAACATGAATCCGAGCGTAAATGTCACGCCGTTGAAGTTTCTGCCGTCCTTGAAGACATCCTTGACAGTCTTGCCGACGTCATTCATTGTACCGCTTTCAGAATAGAGAGAACCGAAGTTCCAGAAATATTTCACCGAGAACTGAATCTTCCAGATGTCGATACCGCCACCGAGTCCGAGTCCGTATTCCCAACGGGCCATTCCCGAACCCTTGAATGTGGTGGATTTCACTGGAGATACTCCCTCTTGCGATTTCTTGGCCTTCGCATAAAGACCATAGCCGACAAACGGTTCAGCGAACACATATGGCCTGAACGCCACAAGGTCCGGTCCCCACTGCAACTGGACAGGAATCTCGAGATAACCTGCCTTGGCATCCAGCTTGAACTTTTCAGGACCTATATCGCTCAATTTGGTACCTTTGGTCTGATAAAACACGGACGGCTGCACAGCAAAACCGAACGCAATCGGAAGCTGAGCGGTCAATCCCACCTGATATCTTCCGATAGAATTTGCATCCACGTTCTTCGCATTTGAAGAAGAAGATGTAACACCGACGGCAATACCTGCCCTCGCCCTGTTCCTGTCTCCGGCCGAAGCCCCGACAGTAACCGTCAATGCTGCTGCGACAGCAGCAACCGACATCAATATCTTTCGGAACATAATATCAATGATTTTAAAGAAGTGAATCGATTCTGGATGTGATGTCAGATTTAGGGACTGCACCTACGAGTCTGTCTTTCATCTGGCCATCCTTGAAGAAAAGGAGAGTCGGAATGCTTCTGATTCCGAACTGGGCTGCAATCTCTTCACAATCATCGACATTGCACTTCGCCACAATGGCTTTGCCCTCATATTCGGAAGCGACTTCCTCAACAGTCGGAGCAAGAGCACGGCAAGGGCCGCACCATGTTGCCCAAAAATCCACAACTACCGGAACTGAACCGGAAATGATATCTGAGAAATTCTCGTTTGTTATAACTTGTGCCATAGTTCTATAGTTTTTAATCAATTTACAAACATACAAAATTTTATTGGTTTGTCCGAACCTTTGACGGAACCTTTGTCGGTATTAAAACAAATAGTCTCCGCAGCGGCAGGTACAAGCCCGACCACACGAAGACTAATTGATTATAAGCTGCCCAGTTCCGCACATGCAAAACTTGAGCCGACAATTTGCCGAATAATGCTAGAATGCCTGCTCTGCATTCCAGACGAAGGCGCGGAGACCGAGGTCCTTAGTTTCCTCATCCTTAGCCTTGAGGTCATCCAAGATGGCCTTGACCTTGTCGTCAGAAACAAATGCAAGGATAGCATGATTCTGAACCGGCCACGCATGATTACCGTAATGAGGCTCGCCATCCACTGAACCGCGTCCGTCTATATCCTGCCAGCGGGTAAAACCCCTCTGGCCGTGAGCATCAAGCACTTCCACGATTTCCTCGTTGTACGCCTGATTATATGCTATGAATATTGCTTTCATACTATCAAATTTTTATGCCTTAAGTGCGGCAGCTTCCGCAGCTTTCTTGGCAAGTTTCTTCTGCTTGCGCTTTTCCTGTCTGGTAGCAAATACGCAATAGATTGTAGGAATAAGTATAAGTGTTACAACTGTTGAGATGGAAAGACCCCAAGCCACTGTAATACCGAGTGATTTCCACATCTCCGAACCCTCACCTGTGCCGGCAGCCATAGGAATCATACCGAGCACTGTAGTAAGTGTGGTCATGAGGATAGGACGCAGACGGCTACGTGCTGCAGCCACTGCTGCATCCAGGATACCCATTCCTCTTTCGCGGAGAAGGATAAGGTAGTCAATCAGCACAATACCGTTCTTCACAACGATACCGATAAGAATCAGGATACCGATCATCGCCATAACACCGAGAGCGGTATTTGTAAGCCACAGACCGAGTATCACACCGACAAATGCGAACGGCACTGAGAACATGATGACAAACGGGCTCATGAATGACTCGAACTGGGACGCCATCACCATGTAAACCAAGATGATAATCAATACCATAAGGGTAATGAGGTCCTTGAACATATCCTGCTGGTCCTCATAGTCTCCGGCAATGACGGCACTGAGTTCTGAAGGAATGTCAGTATCATTGATAATCTGCTGTGCGGCAGTAACACCATCACTCATCGCATGTGAACCTTCGATGACGCCTGTAACGGTAATCATACGCTGTCTGTTCTTACGCTCGATGGTAGGAGGGACTTCTGTCTCGATTACACGCCCGAGGTCCTTGATGCGGATTCCATTTCCTGAAGCATTATAGATAATGATATTCTCAATATCTTCAACGCTTGTCCTGTAGCTCTTGTCATAACGGACACGGATATCATACTCCTCACCGTCCTCTCTATAGTAAGAACCTACTGAACCGCTCATCGCAGCGCTCACCGCAGCAGCAGCTGTAGTAGAGTTCAATCCGTTGGCAGCAAGCTTGACCCTATCGAAATCCACCTGATACTCAGGAGTGTACTGGTCACGGCTGAGTGTTACCTGAGCGAATGCAGGATCTGCAGCCATCTTGTCACGAAGTTCATTGGCAATCCGGTCTGTAGTCTGGAAGTCGTAGCCGTAAATCTCGACCGCAACGGAGGCAGCACTTCCCATTCCTCCCATACCCTCAGATACGGTACCCTTGTGAATTTCAGGATATTCCTTAAGGTCTGCACGCACGATGTCAGCGATTTCGCTTGAAGAACGCTTACGGTCTTCCATACTACCAAGGTTGATATTCATTGATATGATATTCGAACCGTTGGTCTGCATGCTTGCGAAAGCATTGTCGGTATCAGCCTGTCCGAAGGTGTAGCTGCAGATCTGGATCTCAGGAATCTCTTCACAAATCCTGTTGTAGAACTTCCTTGCGAACTCACCTGTAACCTCCTGAGATGTACCGGCATTGAGCTCGATGGAAACTGTCAGACGGCCCTGGTCAGCATGTGGGAAGTACTCTGTCTTGATGCTTGGACCAAGCAAGAGAAGCACAGCCATGAAGATGCCGAACGCACCGAAGATGACGGTCTTTCTGTTACGGACAGCCCAGTTGATGACCCATGCATATCCATCTGAAATGGCATTGAGACCCTTGTCGATAGGAGTGAACAGAATATCGTGAATTTTGTTCTTCTTCCTTCCGGCACGAAGCATCCTTGAACAAAGCATAGGCACAAGGCAGAGCGCACCGCAGGTAGAGACAATCATGATGATGCTGACAATCCATCCAAGCTGACGGAACATGATACCTGACATACCCGAGATAAGGGTAAGAGGCAGGAACACGCAGAGCATTGTCAATGTAGATGCAATGATGGAAATACCCACTTCCTCAGTACCATGGACGGCAGCCTCTTTAGGCTTCTCGCCCCTCTCGATATGGGTCGTGATGTTCTCAAGTGCCACGATGGAGTCATCGACCACCATACCGATCGCAATGGACAACGCTGACATTGATATGATATTCAATGTATTACCTGTCGCAAACAGATAAACGAGCGAAGCCATGAGTGAGATAGGGATGGAAAGGATGATGATAAATGTAGCTCTCCATCTTCCGAGGAACACATAAACCACGAGCATGACGACCAGGAACGTGATAATGATGGTTTCCTTCAGGGAATTGATACTGTTGATAATGTTGCTGGAACTGTCAATGACAGTCTCGATATGAATATCGGAAGGAAGTGTCGGCTCAATGGTCTTCATTTCCTTGAAGACACCCTTGATGACATCTACGGTGTTTGCACCGGTCTGTTTCTGGATGACTATCTGAGCAGAACGCCTGCCGTTGGTGATAGCCTCCTGTTCTTTTTCCTGCTGACCATCAATGATAGTAGCGACATCCCTGAGATATACCGCGTTGCCATCCTTGTAGGAAAGCACCACGTCCAGAAGTTCTGACGGGTCCTTGAACTCTTTCTGGATACGGAGAGAGAATGACTCGGAACCGATGTCAATGCTACCTGAAGGGATGTTACGGTTCTCGTAAGCGATGATATTGGATACAGTTCCGATTGAAAGTCCGTAAGCCTGAAGCTTGTTCGGATCACAATAGACCTGAATCTCACGTGTAGGGGCACCTGAAACGGATACTGTACCTACACCCTTTACTCTGGAGAGCGGGGTTGTCACCTTATCATCGAGAATCTTGTCCAGTCCCGGAAGACTCTCGTCAGCAGTTGCCGAAAGGATAAGGATAGGCATATCATCCATACTGAACTTGAAGATGACTGGAGTGGATGCCTGATCAGGCAATGAAGAGTTAATCATGTCCAGCTTGTCACGGACATTATTTGTAGCCTCCTCAATATCGACGCCATAGTTAAATTCAAGAGTAATGATGGAGATGTTCTCCTTCGACTTGGAAGTCATGTCCTTAAGGTCACTCACACCATTAAGGCCATTTTCGAGAACCTTGGTCAGGTTCGTCTCGATATCAGCCGCACTTGCTCCCGGATATGATGACATCACGAGAAGGACATTCGCATCGAAGTCCGGCAACTGGGCGATAGATGTTTTCATGAACGAGAATATACCGAAGATTGCAAAGGCAATGAAAACCAATGCAGTCGTTACCGGTTTATTCACCGCTGTTCTATATATGCTCATAGAATTCTTACGTTAAATTGTTCCGGCCCGGAATTATTCCTGGACATTGACCTTGCTACCGTTCTTGAGGCTTGACTGACCCTTGACAACAATCTTGTCACCCTCAGCGATGCCTGAAAGAATCTCATATTCAGTACCGAAGTGACGGCCGAGTGTTACAACTGTCTCTTTTACAGTATTATCTGCCTGAAGCAAGAATACAGTTCTGACACCTGAGCCCTGCTGTTTTACGATGCAGTCGTCAGGAACGGCAATATTGTGATTTGTACCGAAGTTGATGTTCACTCTGGTGTACATACCAGGTCTGAGCACCCTGTCCGCATTGGCAACATTGACCTCAACAGTGAAGGTGTGGGTTGCGGCATCAATAGTAGGATAGATTCTGGCGATGCGGCCGGTGAAGGTCTTTCCGGGAAGAGCGTCTGCTGTCAATGTTACGGCGTCGTTCTTCTTTACCTTGGTATAGTCTGCCTCAGAAACTCCCACGAAGAGTTTTACCGGGGTAATCTGCTCGACTACATAGATCGGGCTGCCGCCATACATGTCACCCTTGTCATAGTTTCTTGCTGTAATGACGCCTGAAACAGGTGAACGGAGAATCGTGTTCTCGAGCAGGTTAGCATACTGGCTGCGTGTCACATTGTATTTCAGCTCCATAGCATCGAAATCTGACTTTGACACACCGCCCTGCTCATAAAGCTTCTTGAGACGGCTGAACTCGAGAGAGTCATTGGCCAAAGAAAGCTTTGACTGGTTCAGGCTGACATCATCCATCTTGGCTACGATCTGGCCTGCCTTTACGAAATCTCCTACTTCCACATATATCTTCTGGATTCTGGATGGGCTCTGAGGTGCGATGTTGTTCTTCGCATAAGCCTCTACAGTAGAGGAATATACACCGGACTGAGGAACATCCTTGGACTGTGCCGCCATCACTCTGACATTGACAAGTCTTTCCTCTGCAGGCTGCTGCCCAGCGGTCTTTGTGCTGCTGTTTCCGCAACTTGCTGCCATCACAGCGGCAGCTGCGTAAATAATAGTTTTGAAGTTCATATCTATATTGTCTTTTTATCGGTTGTTAAGATCTACGTTGCCGTTGTCATCTATAAAATCATGTCCGAGAATCTGCTCGAGATTTGACTTTGCGACAACATAATCATAAATGCTCTGCGAAACAGCGAGCTTGGACTGTGTAAGAGCGAGCTGTGCATCATTGAGCTCGGTGATGGTGCTGCGTCCTACATTGTAAGACTGCGTGGCGATATTGTATGCCTTCTGGGCTGTCTCCACACCATCCTCGGCAGCTGCAAGACTCTTCAGCTTAGTCTCCATAGTATTGAGATACTGACGGATAGCGATTTTCAGCTGGCGCTCGGTATCAGTTGCCTGGATTGCAAGTTCTGAAGCCTGGACCTTGGCCTGACGCACGTCATTGTAACGCTTTCCGCCTGAGAAAATAGGGATGTTAAGGCTCAGTCCCACATAAGAATATGGAGTCCACTTGTAATCGCTGAACTTGAAGTCATTGGTCATCGCGTTCATACTGTAGGAGAAGGTCAATGCCAATGAAGGGATGTATGCGAATTTCTGCATCTTCACTGTTGCAGCGAGCTGCTCAGCCTGAATTGCGAGCTGACGCATTGTCGTATTGTAGTCAAGTGACAGAGCGTCAGAGTTATAGGTGTCTGATACCATTGAATCAGAATAATCACTTATGGCACCTGCCACGTCGATGTCCTGATCAAGATCCACACCCATCACAGCCTTGAGTTGCCACAAAGCGAGAATCACTGAACTTTCAGCATTATAGACATTAGGAATAGCATTGGCAACTGTAGCCTTAGCTCTGGTATAGTCCAGTTCAGATGCCTTCTGCGCATTATAACGCATCTGTGTCTGCTCGAAGTTCTTTACAGCATTGTCATAGACATCCTTATATACATTGAGGGCCTCCTTGGCGAAAAGAACAGCATAGTAAGACTGCTTTACCTGTGTAACCATGTCAAGTCTTGATGAACGTGCCTTCTCTACTGCAAGCTCCACGTTCTGGCCGGAAATCTTGAGACTTTTCCAGAGCTGGGCATTGACAAGAGGCATTGATGCTGAAACACCTACGTTATATGTGTTCCAACGGCCCACCTCGATTCCGCCGCCGCTTGGCATGCTTGGCATTGATGAGGAACCCGCATCGGAGCCGTCAGAACCGGTCGAACCGTCAGTTCCTGTGGAACCGCTTCCTGTTCCGTCTCCTTTGGATGAACCACCCATAAATTTGCTCATGTCCATATCCATATACATCACCTGCTTCTTGATCGTCCTCATAAACGAACCGGTAATGTCAATCTGTGGGAAGAGAGAAGCATACGTACCTTTCTTCGCATATCCTATGCGCTCTATCTCCTTGTCAGCCACTCTGACTGAGGCATTTTCACTCAACGCAATCTTCAGCGCGTCGTCCAATGTGATGACCGTTCTGGTCTGGGAGCTGTCCGCCTCCTGCGCCACGGCATTCAGGGACATCATCACCGAGGCTGCAACCAGCAGAAATCTCGGAAAGATTTTCTTCATAATATTAACTCTTAATTATATATTTTCTTCTTGTCATGTATAATCAACGGCGCACTCCGGTGCAAATACTGCACCAGAAAAGGGTAAAAAATAGCATAATTTACACAAGAAATTATCTATTTTACCCCTAAAAGGATAAAATCACAAGATGTTGAAATATCGGACGTTGCGAAATCAGCGATTCACAGGCCTGGCATAGTGAGTCTGTGACTTAGCAACTTTCTCCTTTTCAGTATGAACGACAGCAGCAGGCTGTTTCCTGACATATGCGTAAATCAGGAATCCGATACCGAGAAGAACAAACGGGATACTCAGAATCTGGCCCATATTGAGGACCATATTATTTTCGAAAGCCACCTGAGGCTCCTTGATGAATTCAATGATGAACCTCATGCCGAAGCATACGATAAAGAAGAGGCCGATGAACGTTCCCCTGTAAATCCTGTTCAACCTGAACTTATACAGACAGATAAGGCCAATGCCAAGAATAAGGTAGGTCAATGCCTCATACAGCTGTGTAGGATGCTTAGGTTCCGTCTCGCCCCTGAGATCGAAAATAAAGCCCCAAGGAAGTGATGTCACATCACCATATATCTCCGAATTCATGAGGTTTCCCAGACGTATGAATGTGGCGGCGAATGCCACGGCGATGCACAGATGGTCGAGCAGCCATACGAAATCGAATCCGTTTTTCTTTCCGTAATGATTTGCATACCAGAGCATTGCAAAGAACAGTACTATCGTACCTCCATGACTGGCGAGACCGCCCTTCCATGGCATGAATATCTCCAGAAAGCCCTGCCAACTGCCGAAATAATACTCCGGCTGATAAAAGATGCAGTGTCCAAGCCGTGCTCCGACGATGGTTCCTATCAGCAGTGTATAAAGAAGTGAATCCAGAAGGTCCTCAGAAACGCCTTCCCTACGGAAGAACCATCTGAAGATGAACCATCCCAGGATAAAACCGGAGACAAAAAGAATAGAGTACCATCTCAGACCGAAAGAGCCGATTTGGAAAATGACCGGATTCACGTTCCAGTGAATGAACAAAAGCTCGAACATACGTATATCATTTGGCCGGCGACCTCATCTGTCGCCCGTGTTAACATACAAATTTACGTATTTTCCGATAATTGTCATCATCCCACAGGAGAAAGTCAATGCCAAAGTACATGTCAATGCCGGTGTATCGTCCCATGCGGAACGAAAAAACCCGCGCATTTCCTGCGCGGGCCGATTATTTCGTAAAGGGTTTCAGGTCAATGACATTGACCATACCCCTCGTCTTTTCAGAAAATTATTCCTGAAGAGCGGCTGCAACACCTGGGAGAACCTTTCCCTCGATAGCCTCGAGAAGTGCGCCACCACCTGTTGAGATGTAAGAAACCTTGTCGGTAAGACCGAACTTGGTGCAGCATGCTACTGAATCACCACCACCGATGAGTGAGAATGCGCCTTCTGCTGTAGCCTCAGCGATAGCCTCGCCGATAGCCCTTGAACCTGCGCAGAACTCATCGCACTCGAATACGCCTGCAGGGCCGTTCCAGAGAATTGTCTTGCAGCCTTTGATGGCGCCAGCGAAAAGCTTCTGAGCCTCAGGACCTGCATCTACACCCTCGAAACCTGCAGGAATGTCAGTTGCCTTTGCAACCTTGAACTCTGCACCTGGCTTGAGAGACATTGTAGCGAAATCGAGACCGTTGGTAACGACAGCGTCCGGAGCCATGATAAGCTCTACGCCATTCTCCTTAGCCTTCTTCTCCACGTCGAGAGCTACATCGAGTTTATCCATCTCTACGATAGAATCACCGATCTCGCCGCCGTGTGCCTTAGCGAATGTATATGTCATACCGCCGCAGAGGATGAGCTTGTCAACCTTGCCGAGGAGGTTCTCGATGATACCGATCTTGGTAGAAACCTTAGAACCGCCCATGATGGCGATGAAAGGACGTTTGATATTGCTGAGAACGTTATCTACAGCCTTTACTTCCTTCTCCATGAGGAGGCCGAGCATACGGTCCTCAGGTTTGAAGTAGTCAGCGATGACAGCGGTAGAAGCGTGCTTGCGGTGAGCTGTACCGAATGCATCCATAACCCAGCAGTCAGCGTAAGAAGCAAGCTTCTTTGCGAACTCCTTCTGAGAAGCCTTCATAGCTTTCTTAGCCTCTTCGTATGCAGGATCTTCCTTGTCAATTCCTACTGGCTTTCCTTCCTCTTCAGGATAGAAACGGAGGTTTTCGAGAAGAAGAACCTCACCTGGCTTGAGGGCAGCAGCCTGCTCGTCAGCCTTCTGGCAGTCAGAAGCGAACTGTACCGGAACACCGAGTTCCTTGCTTACTGTATCTACAATCTGTGAAAGAGAAAGTTCGGGTTTTACTTTTCCCTTAGGCTTGCCCATGTGGGACATGATGATGAGTGAGCCGCCTTTTTCAAGAATAAGTTTGAGAGTTGGCAGTGCACCGCGGATACGGGTGTCATCTGTAATCTTGCCGTCCTGGATAGGAACGTTGAAATCGACTCTCACAATAGCTTTCTTACCTTTGAAGTCGTAAGAATTGATGTTTGATGCCATATTTGTAATATTGTTAGTTATAACTTTCGTTTTATGAACGGGATTGCCTCCGGGAGGACATCCGCTGCAAATCTCGTACTAGACCGGAAACCGGCTCAATTATTCTGCAAATTTAGTTCAAGTTTCGCAAGTCTCCAAGCCCTGGCAGTGAAACAGTTGTCTCTCAGGCAAATATATTTAAAACTATTTTTCTCCGCTGTACATTCTGCAGATTCCGAGAGTAAAAGCCTTGTGTCTCACATTCCGGAACCCGCACCCGCGCAGAGTTCCCATGAATTCTTTCTTGCCTGGGAAATTAAGGACAGATGCAGGCAGATACCTGTACGCCGCCTTGTCTCCGGACACCTTCCCGCCGATAAGTGGCAGAATATGAAGGAAATACAGATTGAAGAACCAGCGTATCACAGCATTGGAAGGCACTGACAGTTCCAGAATGACGAGTTCGCCACCAGGTCTGAGCACACGCAGCATTTCCTTAAGTCCCTTTTCCCTATCTTCGAAATTACGGACGCCGAACGCGACTGTCACCCTGTCGAAAGAGCCGTCCGCGAAACGCAGATTCTCGCAATCACCGGTTTCGTAAGAAATCATCTTTTCCAGCCCCTCAGCCTTGACCTTCTCCCCCATAATCTTGAGCATTCCCTCCGAAAGGTCCAAGCCAGTCACATGTCCGGGCCAATAGCCGCCGGTATGCGCGCCATGCGCACTTATCAGATTCCCAGAAGGGTTTTCATCAATGCCAGACCGCGTTTCACCCTTGCAGGCAGACGCCCTGCGGAGCATTTCGCGTGCAATCGCAATCGAGAAATCACCGGTTCCGCAAGCGATATCCAGGATATGAAGACCTCCGGTTTCGCTGTCTCCCCCTGCTGCCATCGCGCGTTCCGCACGGTCAGGCTTGAAGATATATTTCAATGCCCTTTTACGCCATGTCTTGTCTATGTCAAGAGACATGATATGATTCAGCTTGTCGTACTCCGGGGCAATACTGTCAAACATATTCTGGATATTGTCTTTCTTCGGCATAATCTTATCGTCTAAGTCTTACTACTATACTGAGAGGCAGCACTTTACCGAAACGGTCACGCAGTGCGAGCTCTCCAGATTCCAATTCATAATCAGAGCACTTTCTCGGAACCACAGACGATACCCGTCCTCCACGGAGAGCCGCCTTCACGGAGTCAGCCGTAGTAGGTTCCGTACTGAAGAATCCAGGTTCCTGCAGGCAGAATGCCTCACGTACTACGGTCTCCCCCATCATCGGAGAGAAACCATTGGAATATAGGTTGAGAACAAGAAAACTATTCTCCGGCGCCAGAATGGCATTGACAGTCTTCATCATTTCGAAAAGACACTCGTCCAGCTTCCATTTCTCGCCGTCGGTTCCGTGTCCGTATGCAGGCGGATCCAGGATGATTCCCTGATAGACGTTGCCGCGCTTAGCTTCTCTCTTCGCGAATTTCATCGCGTCCTCCACGACCCATCTGATTCCGTCCAGACCGCTCGCGTCCATGTTGCCGTGCGCCCACGTAACTACCTGACGCACAGAGTCAAGATGCGTAACCTCCGCGCCTGCTGCCCTTGCCGCCAATGATGCGCCTCCCGTATATGCGAACAGGTTCAGCACCTTCGGCCTGCCGTCAGAAGTCTGCCCGGCAGCCTTTCTCTGCTCCTCTGTCAATGACTGTGTCTTGTCCAGAGCCACAAGTTCAGATGTATTCTTGAATATATAATCCCAGTTGGGAGCCTGCTCCGGGAAAACGCCGACATGCTTGAACGAAGTCAGTCCGAGCCTCAACGAAAAATCAAGACCCTTCTGCTCCCCACGATATTTGATATACCACTGGTCATCAGTACGTTTCAATCTTTCCCACGTACCGCTGTCCTCTTTGCCGGCCTTAGAGAAACCGGCACCCGGACGAAAACGCGTATGAGCCATACGCTCCCATTCGCCGAATGACATTGACCTGCCCCACAAAGCCTTAGGCTCCGGCCTCACCATATAATAGTTGCCGAATCTTTCGAGTTTCTCGCCTTCTCCGGAATCGACCAGTTCATAGTCTTTCCAGAATGTTCCGGGATATTGTACCATTTGTTGTTCAGATTAAATCAGATCTATAAAGTTGCGAGGCTCTTTCTGACGGCAGACTCAACGGCGGACTGAAGCTCTTCCCTTCTGGATTCGTCCTCAACCTTGGCAAGGACCGGGGCGATGAACGAAATCATCTGAAGGACACGGGCCTCATTCTCAGGAATTCCGCGGGAACGCATATAGAACTGCTCATCCTCATTCAGCTGACCTACAGTGGCTCCATGCGAGCACTTCACATCGTCAGCATAGATTTCCAGCTGCGGCTTGGCCTCAGCCCTGGCACCCTCTGAAATAACGAGATTATGATTCGTCTGATATGCCTCTGTCTTCTGGGCATCAGGAGCCACGACTATCTTTCCATAAAATTTGACATTGGACTTGCCGGCCGCAATACCATTGAAAAGCTGGTACGAAGTACATGAAGGGACCTTGTGACGGACCTCCGTGCGTATCTGCACCTTCTCCTCTCCGCCACAGAGATAAAGTCCGGAAACATTGACATCAGCACCCTCGCCGATTATATCCACCGCAAGGGGAAGGTCAATGCTGGTGCCCGGCATCACAAGTGTAACGACATTGACCTTGGCCCCGGCTCCGACAATGATATTTTCGAAAGGAAGTTCTGTCAATGCAGAGTCGCCCCCCAGTACATATACCTTGTCAAACACCTCACCATCAGCCACCTCCAGCGTTTTCCCGTTTCTGACCAGAGGAAGTTCGACATAATGTCCGGAGTCATGTTTCGGAGAAGGGTCGAGCCTCCTGGAGATGCTCACCTCCGGCTCATTCAGGCATTTCTCCAAAGCCTTGTCATCATTGATACCCATAACAGCCTCCCTAGAAAATGTCGTAACCTTTCTCCTCGATTTCATCTACAAGCTCCCTGCCGGCAGTAGCGACAATCTTTCCGTCCTTGAGGACGTGCACAATATCAGGAACTATATAGTCCAGCAATCTCTTGTAGTGAGTGATCACAATCGCTGATTTCTCAGGAGTATGCAGAGAACGCACACCCTCTGCGACGATTCTGAGCGCATCCACATCAAGTCCGCTGTCCGTCTCGTCAAGAATGGACAAAGTCGGGTCGAGCATAGCCATCTGGAAAATCTCGTTACGCTTCTTTTCACCACCGGAAAAACCGACATTGACCTCTCTCTTCGCAAACTCGGAACGCATCTGGACGAATGCCATCTTCTCCCTCATAAGTTTCAGGAAATCACCGGCTTTCATCGGATCGAGCCCCTCCGCCTTTCTCTTGGCATTGACAGCTGTCTTCATGAAATTCGTGATGGTGACGCCAGGAATCTCGATAGGATACTGGAACGACATGAAGATTCCTGCCCAAGAACGCTCCTCAGGAGACATTGCGAGCAGATCCTTGCCCATGAAGTTTATGCTACCCTCGGTAACTGTATAAAGCGGCTTTCCGGTAAGCACGCTTGACAGTGTACTCTTTCCGGCGCCGTTCGGTCCCATGACAGCATGAATTTCACCCTTCCTGATGGTCAGGTCAATGCCTTTCAATATCTCCTTCTCGCCTACTGATGCATGAAGACCTTTGATTTCCAATAATATATCGTTTGCCATATTCCGTAGTTTTTATCGCATTGCAAAGATACAACATATTTGGAAATGATTTATGCCAACTATTTACTATATTTGCCAAACGAACATCAAAGGGGTGCCGATGCATCAGGCCGTACCAAGACGGCGCATGCGGGAAGAAGGCTGAGATTATACCCTCAAACCTGACGCAGATAATGCTGCCGCAGGAATTGATCTCAATGTTATCCGCATTCGGCCGGATAATTTCCCCCCAATGATGTCTGCCATATAAAATTGACAATTCAAACACTAAAAATTATGGGATATCAGGCATTTGACCAATACGCATCAGAGTACGATGCATGGTTTATGGAAAACACCAACGTCCTTGAAACCGAGCTCAGGCTCGTGGCTTCCTGTCTGAAAGATTCAGGCAAAATTCTTTCTATCGGATGCGGCAGCGCATTGTTCGAGAAACTTCTTGCAGACCGTTACGACATCAGGATTGAACACGGAATCGAGCCGGCTGAAGGAATGGCGGCAATCGCAAGAAAACGCGGATTCGATGTGGAAATCAATACGGCCGAAGAAGCCGATTACGGCGAAAACCTCTATGACACAGTACTTTTCAACGGCTGTCCATGCTATATGCAAGACCTCGGACTGGCATTGAAAAAAGCACACTGCGCATTGCGCGAAGGCGGAAAAGTTGTCGTCATCGACGTTCCTAAGGAGAGTCCCTACGGCCTGATCTACAATCTGGCATTGGCAGTAGGCACTTGGGATCATCCGCTTCTCGAGGGCTGCAAGCCGAAGGACCCGTATCCGATAGAGCTCGTGAAGCAGGCTTCATGGCGTACTACCAAGGAAAAGTCCGACATCATGGAGGCAAACGGATTCGGAAAACTGGAATACAGCCAGACATTGACATTGGATCCGCACTATTCGTACACCACTGTAGAAGACCCTATAGAGGGCTATGACAGAGGCTCTTACGTCGCCATCATCGGATATAAGGAGTAAGTCCGATGAGCTGGAGCGAAGAAGCATGGCATCACATTGAGCCTATTCTGGAAGAAATCCGGAACCATCCTTTCGTGAAGGAACTTGCCGACGGGACACTCCCTAAGGAGAAGTTCGCGACATATCTGGCACAGGACAGGATTTATCTGGCAAATTACGGACAGGAAATGAGAGACCTCGCGTCAATGTTGCCGGACGGACCGATGCAGGACCTTTACAGGAAATTCGCGCAGGAAAGCATTGACTCGGAAAACGCCCTGCATGAGCAGCTAGGAGAGATGGGGTTCGACAGCATTGATACTGAGCCTCTTGCGGGCACGACAGGGTATATGCGGCATACTTCCGGAATCATCGCGGAAAAGGATCTGGCAGTTTCAATGGCGGCAATGCTTCCTTGCATGTGGATATATAACGAGGTCGGGAAATACATTCTGGGCATCGCCAAGCTGGAAGGAAATCCTTACAGGGCATGGATCGAATGTTACACATCCCAGATGATGGATGAAGGTGCGGAATGCAGTGTGAGGCTGACGGATGAACTGGCTGAAGAGGCAACTCCTCAGAAGCGCGCGTCAATGACATCTGCATTCGTCGAATCCGTCAGGTTCGAACTCAAGTTCTGGGACCAGGCCTATAAAAATCAATGAATCATGAAACAATACAATAAAGTTCTCACCATAGCAGGCAGCGACTCGGGCGGAGGCGCTGGAGTGCAGGCTGATATCAAGACTATCTCGGCATGCGGCTGCTACGCTGCATCCGCAATCACGGCTATCACTGTGCAGAACACTCTGGGAGTCAGCGCAGTACATGCTGTTCCCGTAGAAATTCTGGAAGGCCAAATCGAAGCGGTGCTTTCCGATATCGGGGCAGATGCCATCAAAATCGGCATGCTGCACTCTTCTGAAGTAGTCCGCTGCGTCAGAAAGATGCTGGACAAGTTCGAGGCCAGGAATGTAGTTCTGGACCCTGTAATGGTCTCTACATCAGGACACAGGCTCATCGAAGAAGAGGCCATAGCATCATTGGTATCAGACCTCCTTCCGAGAGCCAGGGTGATCACCCCGAATATTCCTGAAGCGGAAATTCTTCTGGGTGGAGAGAATCTGTCTGTCCAGAAAGAGCTGCCGGATGCAGCCAAACGTCTTGCAGACAAATGCGGGGCCAGCGTATTGCTTAAGGCCGGCCATCTGACCGAAGAGAAACTCGTGGATATCTTCTACGATGTCGAGGACGGAAAAATCTACGAACTGCCTTCAGCTCGCATCCACACCAAAAACACCCACGGAACCGGCTGTACCCTCTCATCTGCATTCGCGTCAATGCTGGCGAAAGGTCTGCCTCTGCCGGAGGCCGCAGCCGCAGCGAAGAATTACATCAATGATGCAATTATAGCAGGTGCCGAGTATGAAATCGGCCATGGCTTCGGTCCGGTGAAGCATTTCTGGGCATTGTGGAAAGAATAAAATTCACATATCATGAACGTAACAGTAAACAACAAGCCTGTGGAGACCGGCGCCTCCACTCTCAAGGAACTGGCATTGCAGCTGGAACTGCCTGAAAAAGGCATTGCGGTCGCCGTTTCCAACAAGATGGTCCCCCGCAGCGAATGGGACAATTTCGCTATAACAGAAGGAGTCAGCATCATCGTCATCAGGGCTTCTTGCGGAGGTTAACAGGCTATGTTCCAGTACATTTCACACTATACACCCTCTATCGGATATGTAGATGGGATACGCATGGCTCTGGAAGGAGGATGCAAATGGGTCCAGCTGCGCATGAAGGACGCCCCTGAAGAAGAAGTGCTGGCCTGCGCCAAGGAAGCACTTCCGCTTTGCCGTCAGCATGGAGCAAAATTCATCCTTGACGACCACGTGGAACTGGTGGAAACTGCCGGTGCGGACGGAGTCCATCTCGGAAAGAACGACATGCCGGTGGATGAGGCCAGAAAGATTCTCGGACCTGACAAAATCATCGGAGGTACCGCCAATACCATTGACGATATCATCCGTCTTCACCGTCAGGGCGCCGATTATATCGGTTGCGGTCCGTTCAGATTCACCACCACCAAGAAAAAATTGTCGCCGGTACTCGGGCTGGAAGGATACAGGGACATTGTCCTGAAAATGAGGGAAAACGGCATTGACCTTCCCATCGTCGCAATCGGCGGAATTACGGTGGACGACATTCCCGCCATCATGGGAACCGGCGTCACCGGCATAGCATTGAGCGGGGCAATTCTGAATGCGGAAGACCCCAAGTCAATGACAGAAAGCATATTAGAAACTCTGAAGCCCTTCGAAAAGTAGGAGCTTCGACATAAAACAAATTGAAATGGAAAAATTGATTATTGCAGGAAAGGAATTCAATTCCCGACTGTTTCTCGGAACTGGAAAATTCAATTCCAACACTCTGATGGAGAAAGCCATCCTCGCATCAGGCACCGAAATGGTGACTCTTGCAATGAAAAGAGTTGAACTCGCAGACAAGGAAGATGACATGCTCAGCCACATTACACATCCGGGCATCCAGCTTCTTCCTAACACATCCGGCGTAAGAAACGCAGAAGAGGCTGTTTTCGCCGCCCAGATGGCACGTGAGGCCTTCGGCACAAATTGGCTCAAACTAGAGATCCATCCGGACCCTAAATATCTTCTTCCGGACTCAATCGAGACCCTCAAGGCTACAGAACAGCTCGTCAAACTCGGATTCGTAGTGCTTCCATACTGCCAGGCCGACCCGACTCTTTGTAAACATCTCGAGGAGGCAGGTGCAGCTACAGTGATGCCTCTCGGCGCACCTATCGGAACCAATAAAGGATTGCAGACCAGAGACTTCCTCCGCATCATCATCGAGCAGGCCACTGTTCCTGTCATCGTAGATGCCGGTATCGGAGCGCCAAGCCATGCTGCCGAAGCGATGGAAATGGGAGCTTCCGCATGTCTCGTCAATACAGCAATCGCTGTCGCAGGTGACCCTGTCGCAATGGCTGTTGCATTCAAGAATGCTGTTGAAGCAGGAAGAATGGCTTATGAAGCAGGACTCGGCGCACAGAGCGATATGTTTGTCGCAGAGGCAAGTTCACCGCTCACAGCCTTCCTTGACGAAGAATAAAGGAGGTCGGAAATGTTTACAGATGAACTGGCAAAAATAGATTGGGACGAGACAACCGCCCGAATTGCCGCAAAAACCGACAATGATGTAAGAAGGGCTCTGTGCAAAGAGCATTGCGATGTGGAAGACTTCATGGCATTGATATCTCCCGCAGCCGAGCCTTACCTCGAAACAATGGCGGCATTGAGCCGCAAATACACGGAGGAAAGATTCGGAAGGACAATGTCAATGTTCATTCCGCTCTATATCACCAACTCCTGCATCAATTCCTGCGTATATTGCGGATTCCACGCAAGCAACCCGATGAAAAGGGTAATCCTTACACCGGAACAGTGCGAGGATGAGTACAAGGCCATCAAGAAACTGGCTCCATTCGAGAACCTTCTGATAGTCACTGGAGAGAATCCGCTGAAGGCCGGAGTGCCTTATCTGGCAAAGGCCCTCGACATCGCGAAGAAGTATTTCTCGAATCTGAAAATCGAGGTCATGCCTCTCTCCGCAGAAGATTACGCAGAACTCACCAAGCACGGAATGAATGGAGTAATCTGCTTCCAGGAGACTTATAACAGAGCACATTACAACATTTACCATCCTCGCGGAATGAAGGCCAATTTCGACTGGCGCTGCAATGGATTTGATCGTATGGGCCAGGCAGGCGTCCATTCTATCGGAATGGGTGTCCTCATCGGTCTGGAAAAGGAATGGCGCACTGACATAACCATGATGGCTTACCATCTGCGCTACCTCCAGAAGCATTACTGGAGAACCAAATACAGTGTCAATTTCCCTCGTATGCGACCGGCTGAAAACGGCGGATTCGAGCCAAACTGCGTGATGACGGACAAGCAGCTCGCACAGGTTACCTTCGCAATGCGAATCTTCGACCATGACGTGGATATTTCATACTCTACCCGCGAACCTGCCAAAATCAGGGACAACATGGCTACCCTCGGAGTCACTACGATGAGTGCCGGGAGCAAGACAGATCCGGGTGGATATCACACTTATCCTCAGTCACTTGAGCAGTTCCACGTCAGCGACGACAGGACTGCCGCCGAAATCGACAGAAGACTGAGGGAACTCGGACGTGAACCTGTCTGGAAAGACTGGGACGCAAGTTTCGACACTGTGAATCTCAAGAAATAATATCTTCAGGAATATGGATTTCACAGAAAGATATTCCAGACAGATTATGCTGCCTGAACTTGGTGCGGAGGGTCAGAAAAGGCTCTCCGCTTCCAAAGTTCTGCTTGTCGGAGCCGGCGGATTAGGCTCACCCATAGCAACTTACCTTACAGCGGCCGGAATCGGCACCCTGGGCATAATAGATGCCGACAAAGTAAGCGAATCGAATCTCCAGCGCCAGACGCTCTACTGCGAAGACGAAATCGGGATGAGCAAGGTGGAGTGCGCCCGCAAACGTCTCCAGCGCCTGAACGGAAATGTAAAAATCAATGTCTATGACTGTTTCCTGACGGCCGACAACGCGGAAGAAAGCATCTCCGGCTATGACATCATCGTCGATGGATGCGACAATTTCGCGACAAGATTCATTGTCAATGATACCTGCCTTTCGCTATGCAAGCCTTATGTCTATGGCAGCATCCAGGGCCTGAACGGTCAGGTCTCGGTATTCGGAATGCCGGATGCCAATGGCAAAGTCCACTCCTACAGGGACTTGTATGATGAGCAGGAACTGCTTTCCATGACTCCTCCGAGCAAGGCAGTACTGGGCATTACCCCAGCTGTAACAGGCAGCGTGGAAGCCAATCAGGTTCTTCAGATTGCTGCAGGGTTCGGAGAACCGCTCATCGGAAAGCTCTGGAGCATTGACCTGAGGACGATGGAGTCATATATCATTGACCTGTTCTGATGTCCCGAACATGAAACTTGTAGTTATAACACGCCCGGACTTCTTCGAGGGCGAGACTGATATTGTCAATGACCTTTTCTGTTCCGGTATGGAGCGGCTGCATCTGAGGAAGCCAAAGGCCTCGGAAGACGAATTGTCAGCATGGCTGCAAGGCATTGACCGTCAATATTATGGGCGCATTGTCCTGCATGACTGCTTTTCTCTTGTGGAGAAGTTTTCCCTGGGAGGTGTGCATCTGAACTCGCGCAATCCGGAGGCCCCGGAGAATATACAGGGCATCACAGTTTCCAGATCATGCCATAGTATAGATGAGGTGGCAGAGCATAAAGGAAGATACGACTACCTGTTTCTCAGCCCGATATATGACAGCATCTCCAAGGAAGGCTACGGGGCTGCGTTCTCCCGCATTGACATAAAACGTGCTGCCGATGAGGGAATCATTGACGACAAAGTTCTCGCGCTGGGCGGCGTAAATCTGGAGCACATTCCGGAAATCCGCTCGATGGGCTTCGGCGGAGCGGTCGTTTTGGGTGCGCTTTGGCAGGCAAAGTCGCCGACAGAATACCTGAAAGCATTGATGAATGCTCTCTACTGATTTGCAGACTTATGAAGCTTGACTGACAGTCAGGCTTTTTTCTTGTAAAGGCCTGACCAAGTGACAAGTGACCAGATTCCGTTTATGAGGTAGAGGCCACAGACAATCGGCATAAATACGTGTCCCACAGAGACATGCATAGCCAGCTGGAAGACATTGACCAGAAGCCATGCAATCCAGCAGTCCCATTTCTTGAGGGCCGAGAGGAACTGGGCGACAAGGATAAGCACTGTCACACAGGCATCCAGATATGGTATCGGGTCTGAAGGAATCTTGCCCGGGAATAAGACATTGCCTGCAAGGCTGATGAACCATCCCCATCCCGCCGCTATGACGAAGACTGAGGCGATGGCAAAGATGCGCTGTTTCCAGCTGAGCATTGTCACTTTTAGAGCTCCGCTATCTTCCGAACTCTGTTCGTCTTTGCGGGGATGCGTCCATCTGTAATGCCCCAAGACATTGATTCCCAAAGATATAGGTTGCAGGAGCAAGTTGGCGTAAAGGTTCTTGTTCCAGAACATCAGTAGCAGGAGAAGCGAGTACAGATACCCTACCCAGAAATTGTATTTGCTGTTGCGTCCGGCAAGGAATACGCATGTGAGGCCCACGATGGATGTGAGCAGGTCAATGAGAAGGACGGGCGTATCCCCTCCTATAGTGAACAATGTAAAGTTTATCCAGTCCATTATTTTATTTCCAATTCGTTATCTGTCCCAAACGTATATCATTTGAGATTTGCGGGGTCTGCCCGCTCGGCTAACCCACTGAGCCTTCGAGTGATACCTGCAGAAGTTTCTGAGCCTCAACGGCAAACTCCATCGGCAGTTTGCTCAGGACCTCACGTGCATAGCCATTGACAATAAGCCCGACGGCATCCTCAGGGCCGATTCCTCGCTGGTTGCAATAGAAGAGCTGGTCTTCATTGATTTTGGACGTGGTGGCCTCATGCTCGACGACGGCGGTAGCATTGTCGCTCCTGACGTCAGGGAAGGTATGCGCTCCGCAGAGCGAACCGATAAGCAGGCTGTCGCACTGCGAGAAGTTGCGGGCTCCGGCTGCTCCGGGAAGCATTCTGACGAGACCGCGGTAACTGTTCTGGCTGTGTCCGGCAGAGATTCCTTTGCTGACGATGCGGCTCTTGGTTCCCTTTCCTACGTGAATCATTTTCGTTCCCGTATCGGCCTGCTGGTAGTTGTTGGTCACGGCGACGGAGTAGAATTCAGATGAGGAGTAGTCTCCCTTGAGAATGGTGCTCGGATACTTCCATGTAATGGCGGATCCTGTCTCGACCTGAGTCCATGACAGATGTGCGCCTTCCATACATATTCCCCTCTTGGTCACGAGGTTAAGGATACCGCCCTTGCCGTTTTCGTCTCCCGGATACCAGTTCTGGACCGTGCTGTACTTGACATCGGCGTCCTTCAGGGCGATAATCTCCACAACTGCCGCATGAAGCTGGTTCTCGTCGCGCATAGGAGCGGTGCAGCCCTCCATATAACTCAATGTCGAACCTTCGTCAGCAACGATGAGAGTACGCTCGAACTGGCCGGTTCCCTTCGCATTGATACGGAAATAACTGGAGAGTTCCATCGGGCAGCGCACGCCTTTCGGAATGTAGCAGAATGAGCCGTCGCTGAAAACGGCTGAGTTCAATGCCGCAAAGTAGTTGTCGCCTGACGGAACGACTGTCGCAAGATATTTGCGCACCAGGTCAGGATGTTCCTTTACGGCCTCGCTGAACGAGCAGAAGATGATTCCCCTCTCGGCGAGTTCCTTGCGGAACGTCGTAGCCACTGATACTGAGTCGAATACAGCATCGACTGCAGTCACGCCTGCCAGGATTTCACGCTCTTTCAGAGGAATTCCGAGCTTGTCGAAAGTCTCTGCCAGTTTCGGATCTATCTCCTTCGGCCTGTCAGCATCCTTTTTAGGCGCAGCATAGTATATAATATCCTGATAATCAATATGCGGCATGTCCAGATGGCCCCATTCAGGCATTTCCATCTTCTGCCACTTGCGGAAAGCGTCCAGACGGAAGTCAAGCAGCCACTGTGGTTCACTTTTCCGTTCAGAAATCATGCGTACGATGTCCTCGTTCAGGCCTTTGGGAATAAAGTCCTGGTCAACGTCGGTGACGAATCCTTCTTTATATTCTTTCTTCGTTATATCCTGAAGAAGTTCCTTTTCTTCGTTAATGTCCATATAGTTACAATCTATCACAAGTTGCAGTCGCCCGAATCCGGAATCCCGGCACTGCGAATTTACAAAGTTAGCATTTTCACAAGACAGTAGCAAAGTTAGTATTCAGCAAGTTGCCAATGTCGCCCTTCAGCGTCCGGAAGTCATTGACATTGACACTCCAAGCAGGTCGGCAAGAACTATTGCAGTCATTGCCTCGACAACAGGTGGCGTGCGCAGCGCAAAGCAGACATCATGGCGGCCTGGAATTTCCAGACTCGTCATCTGTCCGGTAGCCACATTCATGGTTTCCTGAGTCTTTCCGATACTGGATGTCGGCTTGAAAGCCACCTTGAAAATCAACGGGTTACCATTCGTCAAGCCACCATTGATTCCGCCAGCTCCATTTTTCGACGGACGGAACATGAGATTTTGTCCGTGGATTCCGGCATTTGCTCTGGCATTGACCTTTTCCTGTATGTCCAACGGGTCATTGTGCTCCGATCCGGTCATTCTCGCGGCTGCGAATCCGTCTCCAAATTCTATTCCGCGGACTCCGGGGATGGAGAATATCGCATGTGAGACAAGTGATTCTACTGAGTCGAAGAACGGTTCCCCAAGGCCAACAGGCAGGCCCGTAACGGTACATTCCACAATTCCTCCGACAGAATCCCGCTCGGAGATGGCCTTGTCCAGGACCTCGCGCCAGAGTTCGGAATCAGACAGTTTGCCGGCATTGACCTTTCCCTGTAAAGCCTCTTCACGGCTCACGCCTCCGACTTCTGTCACTCTGGCATTGATGGTGAAACCGCACATTTTTTTTGCGACGGTTCCGGCTGCGACGATTGGGAGAGTGAGTCTTCCGGAGAAGTGTCCTCCTCCACGCGAGTCATTGAATCCCAGCCACTTGGCATTGGCAGTATAGTCGGCATGGCCCGGACGCGGGACTTCCCGGAACAGGTTGTAGTCTCCCGGCCTGGTATCTCCGTTGCGGAAGATTATAGTCATGGGAGCGCCTGTTGTGAAGCCGTCCAGCACGCCGCTAAGTATCTCAGGTTCATCGGTTTCCAGTCTAGACGTAGTTCCTTTGGCACCGCTTTTTCTCCTCAGGATGTCTGGCATGAAGTCCGATTCAGACACCGGCAGGCCAGGACGTACTCCGTCGAGCACTACCCCTATCGCTTTCCCATGAGATTCTCCGAAGATGGAGACTCTGAATATTCTGCCGAATGTGTTCATATTGTCTATGATTTACAGTTTTCCGAAAAGTTCCATGAAGGTCGGGAAGGACTTTGACACGCATTCGATGTCGTCAATAACTATCGGTCCGTCTGCGCCCAGTTCCGCCACTTTCAGCGCCATTACCATTCTGTGGTCGTGGCTTGAGGTGTAGTTTCCGCCTTTGAGAAGGTGGTCGGTGAGGCATCTCTGAGCCAGCGAATGGCCTTCGATTATCATCTTGTCGCCTGATATTCTGGCCTTTACGCCAAGTTGTACCAGCATTGACAATATCGCTTGAGCTCTGTCGCTTTCCTTATTTGCGAGTCTCCCGACGCCAGCGATTCTGCTGGTCCCCTGGCAGAATGCGGCGAGTACTGCGGCTACCGGGAAGAGATCGGGGCAATTGTTCGCGTCCACATCGAATGCATTGAGAGGGGCTTTCTGGACGTGGATTACTCCGCGCGGGTCGTCGTCGCCCATCTGGGACAGGCTCGCTCCGGCTTCCATGAGGATATCCATTATGGAGAGGTCGGCCTGCAGGGACTTGGTATCCAGACCTGAGACATTGACCTTTCCGAAAATTGCTCCTGCGACGAGGAAGTTCGCTGCTGAACTCCAGTCGCCTTCGATGTCCATGTCCGTGGCCTTGTAACTTTGTCCGCCCTTGATGTGCAGTACGATTTCGGTGCAGTCGTTCCAGTCCTGGGACTCGGCGAATTCAGGGCCGCCTTCCATGTCGCACCATATTTTCACGCCGAAGGCCTTGAGCACGTCCATTGTTATGAAGAGGTACGGTATGCTCTTCGGCTCAGTCAGTCTGATGACCGTATCTTCCTGTAACAGAGGCAGTGCCATAAGCAGGCCTGATATCAGTTGCGATCCGCCTGACCCTGATACGGTAACTTTTCCGCCTTCGAGTTTTCCGGAAATTGTCAGTGGCACGTGCACTTCAGAGAAAGATTCCTGCCCTGTCCCGGAAATGGTTTCGAGTCTGACGCCGAATGCGCCCATGATGTCCCTGGCGCCTTTCAATGGCCTTCTTGTCAATGTCCCTTCGCCGCTCACTGTGGCGTTTCCGTCGCCGAGCACCGCCATCAGCGGAATCATCAGTCGTGCAAGAAGTCCGGACTCACCGGCATTGATAGTTTCCGGCTCCAATGCTGCCGCACAGCGTCCTTTTATTGTCAATGTCGAGCTGTCCTTGACCACTTTTCCCTCTTTATATGCCAGTCCCACAGTCACGTCCGCACCAAGAGCCCTCGCAACGGAGATGGCGGATTCGTTGTCGCCACATGGTGAGTATCCGTTCAATGTCGTCGTCCCTTCTGCCAATGCTGCCGCGATTATTGCCCGCTGGGCAAAGCTTTTGGATGAGGGCATCTGGATTTCGGCTGCGCCGGGGCCATTGTCAATGTCAGAGGAGGCTCCTGTCGCGTCGGAGGCGTCATTAGCGGTCGCTTTGACTGTCGCTTCGGCGGTCTTGAGGCTGTCGGCGTTTAGGCGACCTGCACAGAGACGATCGGCAGCAGTTCCGGCAGCATTGACATTGACGCAATTACCATATATGATGTCGCGCATTTCTCTGGTCGTCATTTGTCCAGGGGCGGCCGTATCTTCCTCATTCAGCGAAGCATAGGTAAATGGAGAGCCTTTGGCCAGGCATTGTATTCTGGATGTTTTTCCGGCGTCGCCCATTGCGAATGCGATGAGTTTTGCAGGGTCGAAGTGGTCATAGAGGGAGAGGACCCGGTCCACGTCCGGGCTCTGATTGTCGCCTGTGCATGGCGCGGCCATGGTGACTATTTTCGCGATGTCGGCTCCGATGGCGAAACACTTTTCTGTCAATGCCTTAAGGGCTTCTATCGAGTCGGTTCCTTTATAGTCATGGTATGACCTTACGAATACGGTACCGTTTTCCCTGGTCTCTCTTCTGAGTCGTTTCGACATCATCGGAGGGGCTTCGATTTCCAGATCAACAAATGCAGCCCCCGCGTGTATTGCCGTTATCAGTTTGGATTCGACTTCCTGCGAGGCTTTCATCTCAAGTTTCCTGTCGTCCTGCTGGTGACTGCCAGTCTCCTGCCGGCTGGCTTGCACGTGACATTGTCGGTTTTCATATGAGGTACCGATCCGGTCAACCTGAAGGTCGTCCGAAATGTTTTCCTGAAGGTGTCCATGCTGAACATTCCGTGAGGTCCCGTTTCCGTGCTGGTGTCCCGCAAGTGTCTGTGACAGACGTTCTTTCACTGCATTGATGCGGCAGGTGGCGACCAGCGGCACATCCGACGTAGAAAACAGTTCTTCTATCTCATCCATGGTCAGCGGGCAGCTGTCCAGCCTGATTTCAGCCATTTCCACGTCCCCGCTTTCCAGTATCGCATAGATTTCGTCTATCGTCTTATTTTGTATTGTCGTGCAAATCATTGTCCAATTTTTTCTTAACCCACAAAGATACCTTTTTTTCATATTCGGAGCAACGAGTCACCGCCAGGACTGAAATTGCCGGATTACAAACGGGATGGCGGGACGGCGCCACGGGCACACTCGTAACACATTGATAATCAAGCACTATTTAATTTAAGTGTGGATTATCGACCTTTTTTTGACCGGAAATCCACACGTCATTTTATAACACACTGAAAACCAATTATTTCCAAAAACTCATGTGGCGCCGTCCCGACGGGGAGGCTGTCTTAAAAGCCAAACATTTCCCAGTGAGAATCAAGAATTCGCTTTAGGACGCGTATAGGGATACGAACAATTTGACTCTCGCAAGGACCTTTAAGCCAATCTGGGGGGACCATTAAAAACTCGTCACGAAGTAACCGCAGAGACGCTTACCAAGGTGGCGGGACGGCGCCACGGGCACACTTGTAACACATTGATAATCAAGCATAATTTAATTTGAGCGTGGATTATCGACCTTTTTTTGGCCGGAAATCCACACGTCATTTTATAACGCACTGAAAACCAATCATTTCCAAAAACGCATGTGGCGCCGTCCCGACGGGGAGGCTGGATTCAGTTGCAGGAACGTCGGATTCTCCTCCGATGTCCCGATTGGATTTGACGCCCGGTCTTTGCTGGCGTCCGCCTGCTCCGGTTCGACATATCCATGTTGCTCCTTCCATTCTTGCATTCCACGATAATTGACGCGGGAGTCCCTGCAGAGCGACCGCAGCGCCATCGTCGAAATGAAACTCAGCATCTCATTGAATCTGTTCCATGTCCGCTCATACAGTTTTGCAGCTCTGGCAGGCATTACCATTTCTTTGTCTCCATTTTTTCTTACGTTTGGATTTTGGAAAGCAAAAGTAGGGGACCATTGAAAACGCGTCACGAAGTAACCGCAGAGACGTTTACGGTGTATGAAAACAAAAGTACGGAACCGCTGACAGCGCGTCAATAAGAAATGCGAAAACGACTACAGACCCGGTGGCGGGACGGCGGAACTGGAGACATGACTGTCGGGACGCCCACATCTTTCATATAACAGGTGGTATCAGAATAGTTAAATATTAAAAAAACACAAAAATCTTCCGGAAAAGTTTAAAAAACATAAAAACCTGCATTGCAATTTTTAAGTTTCATAGGAGCCTTCATTGACTTCTACTAAATTCACGCGAAAAACTTGAATACGATGGACGTCTCTTTTTACCACATCTGCTCATCGGGGACATATAATTCCCTTATGTTCAGAAGCGATTCCGATTTCATAACCGGGATGAATGATCTGTTGGTTTGTGCCACGAAACATGACATTGACATTTACGCATTCTGCCTGATGAACAATCACTTTCATTTTCTAGTTCGCGGGGACTATCAAAACGCCAGAAAGTTTGCTCAGCTTTACCTTCAACGGAGAATTCGCCTGATAAGAAAGAAATATTGCGAAATCAAATATGCCTCAGATATCGATTTGAGTATCAAAGTTATAAATCACCTCGAGTATCTCCGTGGGGTCTGCGGTTACATCCTGCGAAATCCAATGTCGGCCGGCATGAATGTCATACCGACTGCATACCCATGGTCATCGGCGAACTTGTATTTCAAGAAACCTGACAGTTATGTCCAAGAAAGACAGCTATCCTCATTGGGAATCCGCAGACAAAGAGAGTTGTTTTCCACAAAGGAACTTCTACCACAAGATTTATTCATTGACAATAATGATATGATTTACCCTGCACAATATGTAAAAGTAACAGAACTAGAACAACTCTTCTTAAGCCCAAGACAGTTTTCATTTTATCTTTCCAAAAACAATGATGTAGAGTTCGAAACAGATTCAGGTATTCTGAAATCCGTCAAATTTAGAGACGATGAACTTTTCCAATCACTTGAAGAAATCAGCAAGCGACGGTTCGATAGTGAATATAAGAACTTATCGGTCGAGAAGAGGTGTCTTGCAACAATAGAAATGGCAAAAAAATTCCGCGTAACGACAACTAGGGCGTCCCGAATAAGTTCATTGCCACCTAATCTATTGGCCGAATTACTGGGAAGGTAAATCAGACTGGACAATCGTTTGCGGACTGAGACAGAACGATGAGGTGACAATGGCCGGGAGAATGAATGGCGATGGATGGTAATGAGGACATGGATAGCAGATGGACGAAAAGGCGTACGATGGCAAGGGAGGCAAATGTCCGGCAGCTGGACGGCAGAACGGAGACATGACTGCCGAGACGCATCAGTTCTGAACGCAGGACCATGCCATGACCGCGGAGACGCTTACGGCGCGTCAAACCACCGGGAACGCGTCAACCCGTAACCGCGGAGACGCTTACCCACGGTGGCGGGACGGCGCCACGGGCACACTTGTAACACATTGATAATCAAGCACTATTTAATTTGAGTGTGGATTATCGACCTTTTTTTGGCCGGAAATCCACACGTCATTTTATAACACACTGAAAACCAATTATTTCCAAAAACTCATGTGGCGCCGTCCCGACGGGGAGGCTGTCTTAAAAGCCAAACATTTCCCAGTGAGAATCAAGAATTCGCTTTAGGACGTGTATAGGGATACGTATTAGGAGCAAAGAGTCACCGCCAGGACTGGAATTGCCGGATGACAAACGGAACGGCGCCACGCGCTGTTGAAAACTCGTCACGACGTAACGCGGAGACGCTTACAAAACACCCAAGACCTGACGATTATTTCCGAGCAGCCTTGTCGAGCACCACAGGACCGGCAATACGTTACACTCACAACCCCGAAAACAAAATGTACAAATTTTGATACATCAAAAAATGTTCATATTTTTGTATCAAAATTTGAACATTATGGCAGCTCCATTCATTTTCGGAAAAATTGCAGAAGGCAACAATTTCATTGACAGAGAACTCGATACAAAGAGATTGGCTGATAACTTTATGAGCCTGACGAATACAATCCTCATTTCTCCTAGAAGATGGGGAAAAAGTTCTCTCGTACATAAGGCCGGAAAAGAAGCCATGTCCAAAGACCAAAACCTGAGAATAGTATTCATAGATATTTTCAATGTCAGAACAGAAGAAGAGTTCTTCAGCAAATTCGCATCGGAAGTAATCAAACAGACAGCAACGTCAGTCGACAATATACTGTCAGCCGTCAAAAAATATGCATCTGCCATAGTTTCCGGACTCAGTTTTGGTGATGCAGCAGCACCCACATCTATACAATTTCAGATTAAGGAGCCAAAAATGAGCATTGATGAAATTCTTGACCTGCCTGAAAAAATCGCATCAGACAGAAACATCAAGATAGTAATCTGCATTGACGAATTTCAGCAAATCGGAATGTTCGAATCCCCAAAAACATTCCAAGCCACGCTCAGAAGCAAATGGCAACTCCAACAGCATGTTTCATACTGTCTGTACGGGAGCAGAAGACACATGATGATGGAAGTATTCGGGAAAGTGTCAATGCCTTTCTATAAATTCGGAGCCATCTGTTTTCTGGAAAAAATCGACAAAACTTTTTGGCCTGAATTCATATCAAGAGAATTCAGAAACACCGGAAAGAACATTTCGTCAAGTCAATGTGAAAAGATTGTCCAACTGGTAGACAATAATCCTTATTATGTCCAACAACTTGCACAGACAACTTGGCTTCATTGCCAGGCAGATTCATGCACAGACTCTGACATAGACGACGCATTCGATGATATTCTAAGGCAGCAGGGAGAACTCAACAGGGCGCTTACTCTATCACTTCCTCTTGCGCAGCAAAACCTGCTCCACGCAATGGCAGCAGGCGAAAAGAGCCTTTCATCGCAGAAAGTAATGAAAACATATAATCTCAAATCAAGTTCAGAAGTATCAAGAGCGAGAAAGGCATTGATTGCCAATGACATATTGGACGACTTCGGAAAACAGTATTCTTTCGAAGACCCGATATATGAATATTGGCTAAGAAATGTATTCTTCAACAATTAATCATATCTTCCACCGTCAGGTCCTCGATACGGACATCACCCAGGCCGTGGATTAGCACAAAATGGATGATTCCGTTCTCAGCCTTCTTGTCCCTGCGCATGGCAGCAGCCAATGACTCCGTCGGGAACGGGCAAGACGTCGGCAAGCCGCAACGGGTAAAATCTTGTTGAAGCCTATCACTCAAGGACTTAGATCCAGAACAGTTATTGTCAATGCCAGTCCGCGTCAAATAATAGCGTTCTGACAGCCTTGCCGCGAGAATTATTCCCATCGACACAGCCTCACCATGCGATATGGCATTGACATTCAACTTTTTACCGGCCGCAGACATTGACTCCCACTCGATTGCATGCGCGAAAGTGTGCCCCAGATTCAGTTTGCGGCGTTCGCCATGCTCAAATTCATCGCGTTCGATAACACCCGCCTTTATCGCCGCAGCCGCAGAGACAAATTGCTGAAGTTCAGCACTATGCGCAGCTATCGCACGGCTATGGTCAATGCTGCCGTGAATATCAGCCAGCACCTCAACAACCTTCTCGTAATTGTTGTCAGAATTGTCAATGATAAATGTCTTCAGCAGTTCGGCAGAACCGGAGACAAAGTCCCTATATGGCAATGATTCAAGCACTTCCGAGCAGATATACGTAAACTCAGGCTGCCTTATGACACCGAGGATATTCTTATAATTATCGAGATTCACACCTGTTTTTCCGCCGATTGCAGCATCCGTCTGAGCCAGCAAAGTCGTAGGGACATTGGCATATCTGACGCCTCTCTTGTATATTGATGCGGCAAAGCCTGCCATGTCGGAAGTAATGCCGCCGCCGACGGCCAGCACCAGTGCACACCGGTCAGCATCATTGACAAACAGCCACTTGCAGATATCAAGGACAGTCTGCATTGACTTGTCCTCTTCAGTGGCATTGACATAAAAAATACCGCGGCAGCTTGGCATTGACCTGCACCCGGCGATTTTTTCCGCGAATCGCGCGACATTCCGGTCCGCTACGACGAAAACAGCAGGATATCCTTCCAGATACCCTACCACATCCGCAATTTTCTGTCCGTTAAATATTTTGCACTTCATAAAACTGGTCTGTCCACATCGCAGCCGCTAAAGTTATCGATAATTTCGGAGAATCGGAAGGCTAATCCTGCCGACAAACGAGTTTACTGACATATTTTTAGGACCAGCCCGCCGAAAAATTTGGTAATTCGCCAAAAATCCCTAACTTTGCCATTCCAATTCTGGAAATGCCCGAATGGCGGAATTGGTAGACGCGTTGGACTCAAAATCCAATGTCCTTTAAAAGACGTGCCGGTTCGAGCCCGGCTTTGGGCACCGAAAAAGCCTCTCCGAAACCCGGGGAGGCTTTTTTGTCTTGAGGGAGGTGCCTCGAACAAGGAAAATCGGGTCAACATCTTATTAGTCAATCATATCAATCAATTACAGAATACAGAAATAATACATTTTCAGCATTGCGAAATCAAAAAAAGTGTAAATTTGCAATGTCGTAAGTGATTATGATAGTTAGGAAAACAAGGCAGGTATCTATCCCTTAAATGGGTACCTGCCTTTTCCTTTTAAGAAGAACTAGAACGGCCACTCTACTCTATCCCATCTTTTGATATTGCATTTTCAAAATAACACATTATAAGCATCGAAATTCAAAATAATTCGTATCTTTGTGATATCATTGTTGGTAAAACAACATTGTTGAGGAAGCAAGGCAGGTATCTATCCCTTAAATGGGTACCTGCTTTTGTCGTATAGAGGGGAGGTGCTTGAACAAAAGAGAATTTGTCTTTCACACACTCAACAATAATTATCAACAATGAAAAGAAGACAATATTCCACAGTCGTCAAAATCTCCATTGGAGTGGAGGTTTTCAGACTTGTCTGGGTGAAGGCGTACAAACGGCTTCGCTTCGGCAAGATTGAAAGGGTGAAAGGACACTATCGCAGATATTAAGGGTGTCAGCGGTATTTGAGTCTTAATCCTGTGTCCGCATTCGGACACTCTACTCTATCCCCTCTTTTTTCATTGTATTTTCAATGACAAAGGACATACTCTTATACTATGCAGCAAATATGGCATACGGTCAGTTAAATAGAATTGCATCACTACATCTGAGATAATCTTGATAGGCGGTCATATAGCCAAGCAAAATTAAATTAGCACATTTCCAAAATAACACATTTTCAGCATTGCGAAATCAAAATAATTTGTAACTTTGTGATATTATTTTGTTAAAACAACATTGTTGACCAAGCAAGGCAGGTATCTATTCCTTAAATGGGTACCTGCCTTTGTCGTCTTAGAGGAAAGGGTTTCAGACTTGTTTGAGCGAAAGTACACTCTACTCTATCCCCTCTTTGATATTGCATTATCAATGACAAAGGATATTGGAAATCCTCCGTCACTTCACGCCATGCCTCATCGGCGTACACCATTAAGAAACGGGGCAAGAGAAAAAACCCTGTGTCCCGCGATGTCGTACTTTTGTTATCGGGACGATGCCACATTAATTCTTGCAACAGTTTGATTCGCAAGGAATTACAAAATCGCGTGTGGATTAGTGGCAAAAAAATCAACGGAAATCCACGCTTAAAATAAACGGTACTTGATTATCAATGTGTTACAGAGGGGGCCGTGGCATCGTCCCGCCTGTCGGAGTCCCGCCTGCCGGAGTTCGTCCCGACCAGATGATCGTAAAATTCAGCTGGTGGCCACGAGACATGGCCACGCAGATGTTTTTGCGTCATACTGATGTAGCAGAACCACCATGTGAAGGGCCCCTCTGCCACGTCAAATGAATCCAGGGCATTGTCAATGCCAATACAGACGTGGCCAACCACGGAAATCTATGACATGTCGGGAAATTAGGCCGATTTTCACACCGCTCGCTGCTCGGCTACGAACCCCCTAAAGAGTTCAAGGATGACCCGTCATACTATAAACACTAAACCCCGTCAATCACTGCCAACTACCAAGTAGGACTTAGGCTTCGTGATTAACAGGGATTAATGATACATGAAAAAAGCCTCTCCGAAACCCCGGGGAGGCCGTTTTGTCTGGAGGAGATGCCCTCCTATACTATCACAAGAAAGTACTTATTCTACATCTTCGTATTTTACGGTCGCCTCTTCGTAGTCTGATACTACAAAAGTTCCTATCGTCCTTCCGCTCTCACGCACCGAAATTTCCTGACCAAGACGACACAGAAGCTTTCTGCCTTCTGAAACTTCGAAGCCTATGCAGTAATTGGTCTCGTTCGGATACAGCATATCAGCACCACGCATATCTGAAATAGTCACACTGACATCATAATTATTGCAGAAGAACTGCGGCTTGTAGCCCGCAACCACAGGAGTTTTCCTGTCAGTTATGGTAAACGTACCATAAACCTTCTTGGCAGCTATAATCCTCTCCGTATCAGGAGAAAAAATTGCAGCACCCCTGCCAATGGCACTTTTATTCAGTTTTGGAGACTCTACGTACATAAATCCCACATTGTCACCGGCCTCTGCATAATCAACAACTTTACGGAGCATCTCAATCTGGGATATGGTCAGATTATAATTCTTATAGGTGTCCTCCACCTGAAGAAGCCTGACCTTGTCATTGGTCCTGACAACTCCTGAACTGATCTTGGTTGTCGTCACAACGCCACGGCCGGAAATGGTAAATATATCCTCGACAAACGTCGTGAACGTATCCTCCACTGTAACATTGAAGACAGCCTTGAGCTCCAGACCCTCTCCGTGACATGTTCCGGTAAGTTTTGCAGTTCCGGCCGAATGACCGATGATGTTCAAATCCGCATCCACAGTCGCAACATCCGGATTCTCGGACTCGAAAGCCAGGTCGTCCCAAATCTTCTCATATTCGGACCATATATAAGGCTTGAGGCTGAGTTTCTCTCCCACGCCGATTGTAGCACTGGTCCTGGAAAGTTTAAGATCCAAAGAAGGATCAGGTTCAGGGTCAGGCCCCGGTTCAGGAACACTGGTAGTACCCACAGTAACCTCGCAAACCTTAGTAAAATCTCCATTCTGGGTATATACGGTAATCTTAGTCTTTCCGACCTTCACGGCCTTTACCAGACCCTTGTCATCCACGGTCGCAACACTCTCGTCGTCACTGTCCCAAGTAACTCTCTTATCCGTCGCATCCTCAGGCAGGACACTGGCAAGAAGCTGGAAATCATCCCCGACCTTAAGCTCTATCGAAGTCTTATTCAAGTTGACACCGGTCACAGGTATCTTGGTCGTCTCCTTATCCTTCTTGCAGGAACTGATGGCGAGCACCACTCCCAGCGCAATCGCCAATCCGGTCAATAATCTCATTTTCATTGTATGTAGTTTTAAGTGGTTATCCGTGGCTTGCAATATTATGATAATGAGACCAACAATACAAACGGATGGCATACGTAATTATACGTAGGTACGTGAAAAATACGTAAGATTGTCTACATTTGCAGAAATACCACAACCAAATGAAGGAATACCGGGCCATCGACAACAACACCTACTTCGACGCCGTCACCACGATGATGAAGGAAGGACAGGACGTAACCATCAATGTCAGAGGCGCCAGCATGCTCCCGTTTCTCGCCGAAAGCCGCGGCGACCAAGTCATTCTCGAAGGAGCCGAAGCCGGCACGCCTGACGGCCGCGAAAGGGTAAAGGTCAATGTCAATGATATTGTCCTGTTCCGCCTCGGGGACCGATATTTCCTCCACCGGATTCTCAAAATCAATGACAATGACATCGCGGAAATCCAGGGCGACGGTATCCTCAATGCCAAAGAACATTGCCATAGGGACAATATACTGGCCCGCGTCACCACAATAATCCGCAGCGGCAGAGACGCCATAAACACAAAATCATCCACATACCGACGAAACGTCAGGATATGGATGATTCTCAAACCATTACGCAGACCAATGCTATGGCTCTGGAAACGTCTATTCCTCTGATTCCAACACAAATACAGCGCTGTCATACACCTTTTTCAGAGGCGGATTCACGCCTTTGTTCATCAGCATTGACCCAGACAGGACCTTTCCCGAAAACCAGCTCGAAGACTTATCGACATTGACCTCTGCAATACGATAGTTATTGTCGGCAGAAAGCCCGTCCAGACGGAACTGCGGAGCCGAATTGCGAGTGTCATAACTGATGCAATAAGCGAAGAATACAGCGCGCTTCTTGTCAGGAGTCACGTAAAGTACCCCATAAGCACCCGACTTGTCATAAGGAGAACCTATTCTGTACAAATCTCCGGTCATGATGATGTCACGATATTCCTTATAGCTGGCAATCGCCCTCTTGGCGAACTCTTTCTCGCTGTCTGTCATTGACTTAGGCTGAAGTTCCATACCGAGTCTTCCGGCACATGCGATATCGAAACGGAACTTTATCGGAGTTATGTTGCCGGTCTGGTGATTAGGAACCGCAGAGACGTGGGAACCCATCTGGTTTGCAGGATAAAACAGGCTTGTACCGTACTGGATGCCGGTTCTTGTCAATGCCTCTGTATCGTCACTTGTCCAGAATTCATCGAAATATTTCAGCTCACCATACTCTACCCTTCCGCCGCCTGAAGCACAGGCCTGAATCATCACATCCGGATACTTTGCACGCACACGCTCCATCACATTGTACAATCCCTGGGCATACTTTACCCAGAACATCGTCTGTTCATCAGACGGAAGCCAAGACGAGCCCACATTCTCCACATGACGGTTGGCATCCCACTTTATATAGTCAATCTTGTCCGAGAGTTTCATCACATCATCGAAAACGCCATAGACAAAGTCCTGGACCTTAGGATTTGACAAGTCCAGAAGGTACTGGCTGCGCATCGCAGTAGCAGCGTGGACATTGTCCTTGACAATCCAGTCCGGATGCTTCTCATAAAGTTCGCTTTTAGGATTGACCATCTCCGGCTCAATCCAGATGCCGAACTTGAGGCCTTTCTCGTGCGCATGGGATGCGATAAAGTCAATGCCTTCAGGCAGTTTGGCAACATTGACCTGCCAATCGCCCAGGCCGGCCTTGTCATTGTTGCGTGGATATTTGTTGGCAAACCAGCCATCATCCAGGACAAACATCTCAAGCCCCATGTCAGCCGCATCATCGATCATGTCGGTCAATGTCTTGGCATTGAAATCGAAATACGCGCCTTCCCAGCTGTTCAGAAGAGTCGGCACCATTCCATATCCGCTGTGCATCCAATAATCGCGGGCCCACCTGTGGAGATTTCTGCTGGCCTGGCCCGCTCCCCTGTCACTGTAAGTCCAGATCATCTCAGGAGTAGAGAAAGACTCGCCCTTGGCCAATGTATATGCTGATGCGTATGGATTGATTCCGGCAAGGATATTAAGGATGTTGAACTCGGTAAGTTCAAAGTTCAGTCTGAAGTTTCCGCTCCAGGCCAATGCTCCGGCTACAACATCTCCCGTGGTCTCGCTGAACGTGTCAGTATCAAGGCTTATCATGAACGCAGGATTTTCCGTATGTGTGGTACGGGTTCCCTTCTTGCTCTCTATGGTCTTTATCCCGTGTGTCAGCAAGGTATTGTCAACACGTGCCTCATGAGCCCAGGAACCATACAGATGTGTAAGAAGATATTTGTCTGCCCTTATCGGCAATGCTGAGGAATAGTAGTTGCGCAATGTCACGGCACCTTTTTCATTGTTTCTGATTACAGAATGAGCCGTGATCACATTCTGTTTCTTATACGCAGTATAGACCAGATCGACTTCTACGCCTTCAGCCTTGTCTGCCAGATGTATGGTCGTCTCTGTTATATTGTTGTCTGTCAATGTCATGGTCTCATGAGAAAGATATCTGAGTTCGGTGTTCAGATCCCCGTTCTTATGGGTGATTGCCAATGCAGGTTCGTTGAAGCCCCTCCAGCCCTGTGTAGGATAGGTATCGTAAGGAGCACCATGATTGCCATGGATTCCGCTCTTGAAATCAGAAAAAGCAGACGCATCTTCTATGGCACCGCCGAAATGCAGTGTATTCAGGCGCCCGTCCTGCTCCACCCGGATAATCATGGAAACATTGTCGGTCCTGATATTGATTACAGGACCCTTTGCCTTGGCTGCACATGCCAGAAGTGCCAGCACGGCAATTGTCAAGATTTTCTTCATCGCTGTCATTAGTTCGTAATATGGTTAAAAAAAAAGCCACTCGAATGAGCGGCTTCTTGGAGCGGAAAACGAGACTTGAACTCGCGACCCCAACCTTGGCAAGGTTGTGCTCTACCAACTGAGCTATTTCCGCATTTTGCAATCCCTATTGGTGTTTCGGGATTGCAAAGATAGGTATAATTTCTGACTCTCCAAATTTTTTTGAGGTTTTTTTGCAAATTTCTTCAATTTAACTTCAGATTGCGGAATATTTACATAAAACCACCATGGCGAGCCTATGAAAAGACTAAACCTCTACGCAAGAACTGAACTCACGAAGGAAGCGCATGTCATTCTCGAAGTAATGACGGAGGTCATTGACCTGCCACTTCAGCATCGCGATACGCTCAATTCCCATTCCGAAAGCGAAGCCGGAATATTTCTTGCTGTCAATGCCGGAAGCCTCTAGCACGTTAGGATCCACCATACCGCAGCCGAGAATCTCGAGCCAGCCTGTTCCTTTACAGATGTTGCATCCCTTTCCATGACAGATGTTGCAGCTTACATCCACCTCAGCTGAAGGCTCAGTGAACGGGAAGTAAGAAGGACGCATACGGATCTGTGTATCAGGACCGAACATCTCACGCGCGAACAGGAGAATAGCCTGCTTGAGGTCCGCAAATGTCACATGCTCGTCAATGTAAAGTCCCTCAACCTGATGGAAGATGCAGTGGGCACGGGCGGAAATAGCCTCGTTTCTGAACACTCTGCCAGGACAAATCACACGGATAGGGAGTTTCATATTCTCCATCGCACGGACCTGGACACTGGATGTATGGGTACGGAGAAGAAGCGGATCCTCATGACCTACAGACACGAAGAAAGTGTCCTGCATATCTCTCGCCGGATGATTCGGAGGGAAGTTCAATGCCTCGAAAACGTGGTAGTCATCCTCGATTTCCGGTCCTTCGGCAACATCGTAACCGAATTTGCGGAAGATATTTACGATCTGCTGTCTTGCTATAGATACGGGATGCCTTGTTCCAAGAGCAATCGGGTCTCCCGGAATTGTCGCGTCGAATGCTTCAGAAGATGCAGATGCTGAAGTCGCTGCAGCAGCTTTCAACTCCTCGATTTTGGCTGACGCTTCCTTCTTCAGGACATTGAGTTTCTGTCCGAACTCTTTCTTGAGTTCCGGAGCTACTGTCCTGAACTCCTCAAAAAGCTTGGTAATTTCACCTTTCTTTCCGAGAAGACGGACTCTGGCGTCTTCCACATCCTTCTCTGTCTTGCATTTGAGATCCCTGATCTCAGCAAAGAGCTGCTCTATTTCCTCTTTCATATATTCAATTCCTTAGTATGAACTGCAAATTTAATCAAATTCCTGTTAAGATATCCTAATGCAATGCACTTTTAGTAAACGTTAAAATGACATTGGCTTTTCTTTCTTCGCAGGCTGCGCGGTTACGGGCGACTTCTGCATCTTCTCCTTACGCTTTTCTCTGGCCTTGATGTTCTTCGCGGCTCCGGTTTTCAGATACTGGGCCCACTGCTCAGGAGTAAAAATCTTTTTGTAGGTATTGTCAATCTGTTCGAACCACTTGTCTCTCACTGACATATAGAGGTCATAGTTTTCGACGCGGGCTGACTGGAGTTTATTCATTTCGTCCTGAAGCGCCGTAAAATCGTGCTGAAGAGTGGAATCGACATAGAACACCTGCCAATATTCGAGTTTCAGAAGGTCTCCGAGACGGTCGGCCTCTTTGGACGCCATTTCCTCAGGAGTCTGCACTTTCTGCTCCTGAGCAAAAGCATTGACAGAACCGAAAATCAGCATTGACAAGATAATATACAGAAGCTTCTTCATAAGCAAGAATCCGTTTTGTTAATTGTAGAACGTATTATTTCATTATATTTGTAAGCGGGACCACTACATCCCGTTCCGACAAAAGTAATGAATAATTAGTATAGAAACAAAAAACAGCATTGACTATGAAATTGAAAGCATTTCTCTGCTCGGCGGCGGTTCTTTTTTCCGCATTCGCTTCGAACAACGCAGAGGCATGTACAAATGTCATCGTGACAAAGGGAGCCAGCACCGACGGCTCCTGCATGGTATCATACGCAGCGGACTCGCACTTCCTTTACGGAGAACTTTATTTCAAGCCTCAGGCAGACTGGAAAATCGGGAGCAAACTACGCATAAATGAGTGGGATACCGGAAAATTTCTCGGACTTATAGACCAGGTTGAACACACTTACAAGACAGTCGGCAACATGAATGAGCATCAGCTTATTATCGCTGAAACGACATTCGGAGGACGCCCTGAGCTTGCGGACCCGGACGGAGTCATGGACTATGGTTCACTTATCTACGTGACACTTCAGAGGGCGAAGACTGCCAGAGAAGCCATCAAGATAATGACATCATTGACAGCCACTTACGGATACTATTCAGGTGGAGAGTCTTTCTCGATTGCCGACAAGAACGAGGCTTGGATTCTCGAAATGGTAGGAAAAGGTTCGAATGTCGTAAATAGAAAGAATACCGACAAAGGTTCCGTATGGGTTGCCAGAAGAATCCCTGACGGATATATCTGCAGCCACGCCAACCAGTCCAGGATTTCCACTTTCCCCCTCGACGACCCTGAGAACTGCCTCTATGCAGAGGACGTCATCGAGTTCGCACGCAGAAAGGGCTGGTACAGCGGTCCGGACAGCGAATTCAGTTTCTGCGACACCTATTGCCCTGCAGATTTCGGTTCGCTCAGAGGATGCGAGGCCAGAGCATGGAGCGCTTTCAATATCCTTAGCGGCGGCTGGTTTACTTTCGAGGATGAATCAGGAAAACTCGTCACCAAGGACGCATACTCATACATCGACTACGCTATGGGCCACAATGCAGAGAACAAGATGCCTTTGTGGATCAAACCTTCGAAGAAAGTCTCCTTGAAAAACGTCGCTGACGTGATGAGGGACCACTACGAGGGCACCCCTATGGATATGACACAGGATATCGGAGCGGGCGGCAACGCACTGCCTTACAGATGGCGTCCAATGGATTTCGAGTACAACGGAAAGAAATATACCAATGAAAGGGCCATCGCTACCCAACAGACTGGTTTCTGGTTCGTAGGTCAGGCCAGAGGAAACTATCCTGATGTAATCGGAGGCATAATCTGGTTCGGAACCGATGATGCCGCAACATCTTATCTGACACCTGTTTACACAAACACAGACAAGATTCCGGGATGTTTCAGAGAGGGCAACGGAGACCTTCTCCACTATAGCGCAAACTCATCATTCTGGATCAACAACAGGATTTCCAACTCCTGCTACAGGATGTACAACATCATGGCTCCATACGTACGCGAGCGCATTGACAAATTCGAGAACGAGCAGATTGCAAAGATTCACGAAAATGACAATAAAGCTCTCGACCTGTACAAGAAAGCCATGGACAGCGCCGAGAAGAAGGGCAAGAAGACCGATGCATCATATGACGTAATGTCCGAGACCGGCAACGTCTTCCTCCCTGTCAGGAGACTTCTGACCAAGTACTCTGTCAATACTGCACAGCAGATGTTCAGAGAGTGGAAAGCATTGGAAATCACCCTCTTGGTCAAATATATCGACGGAAATGTGAAGGCCCAGAACCCTGACGGAACATTCAAGCATTCCGAATATTCGACAGGCATTCCTGAAGACCTCACCCAGCCGGGCTATACCGACGTGTGGAAAGAGGCTGTCGTGCATTTCCACGGCGACGTAATCGAGGAAAAATAAGGACACTGTCAATGCCGACAGACATTCCGCCAAGGCGGAACACAAAAAAGCGTTTCCAAAATCTTCCGGTTTTGGAAACGCTTTTCGATTATGTCACAGCGGATTACCCGCCATCAGTTACAATACTCTTTCGGCTTTGGCCTCATCAGGTCTGTTTCTCAGCACAATCTCGCTATCGGCGACATCAGCCTCCACGACAGAATCCTTGTGCACGGTACCGTCAAGAATAGCCTTTGCAAGCTTGTTGACCAGTTCACGCTGCATCACCCTCTTGATAGGACGGGCACCGAATGCAGGATCATAGCCCTTGTCTGTCATATAGTCCTCGAATGCATCGGTGAATGATATCTCGACGCCATCCTCTGAAAGTTTGTGCTTGAGAGCAGCCATCTGGATATGCAGGATATCCCTGATGTCATTTCTGGTAAGAGGCTCGAACATTATTATCTCATCGATTCTGTTCAGGAATTCCGGACGTATCGTCTGTTTGAGCACGTCAAGAATCTTACCCTTGCACTCTTCGAGCATTTCACTCCTCTTGGTTATCGCAGAAGCCTCGGCTGAAGGATCCATTCCTTTGGCACCGACTTCAGGAAGCCTGTCCATGTAGTTCTGTATGATATCAGAACCGACATTTGAGGTCATTATGATGATGGTGTTCTTGAAATCGACCGTACGGCCTTTATTGTCAGTAAGCCTACCGTCATCAAGCACCTGAAGAAGGATATTGAACACATCAGGATGTGCCTTCTCTATCTCATCCAGAAGCACTACGGAGTAAGGTTTACGCCTTACGGCCTCAGTAAGCTGACCACCTTCATCATATCCTACATATCCCGGAGGGGCACCGATAAGACGGCTCACTGTATGACGCTCCTGATATTCACTCATATCAATACGGGTAATCATATTCTCGTCATTGAAAAGGAATTCCGCAAGAGCTTTCGCAAGTTCAGTCTTACCTACACCAGTGGTACCCATAAACAGGAATGAACCGATAGGTCTCTTCTCGTTGGACAGACCCGCACGACTTCTTCTGACCGCATCAGCGACGGCATGGATAGCCTGGTCCTGACCTACTACTCTCTTATGAAGTTCATCCTCCATACGGAGCAGCTTTTCCTTCTCGCTCTCGAGCATCCTGTTGACCGGTATACCTGTCCAACGGGATACCACATCGGCGATGTCTTCAGGGGTAACAGCCTCAGTGATAATAGGATCTTTAATGGCAGCCTGCCTTGTCTCGAGATCAGCAATCTTCTTCTGCGCCTCTGCCATACGACCATAGCGCAACTCTGCGACCTTGCCATAGTCACCGCTCCTTTCAGCGGCCTGAGCCTGTATCTTGTACTCCTCAAGTTGCTGGCGGGCAGTCTGGATACCTGAAAGGATACCTTTCTCCTCTTCCCATTTCTTCATGAGGACTGCCTTCTTCTCACCAAGTTCCTTCAACTGGGACTCGATGTTCTCAAGTTTGAGAGACACGCCTTCGCGTTTGATGGCTTCCTTCTCGATTTCAAGCTGCCTGATCTGGCTGTTGAGTTCATCAATAGGCTCAGGCACCGAGTTCATCTCAAGACGAAGCTTTGAAGCGGCCTCATCGACCAGGTCAATCGCCTTGTCAGGAAGGAACCTGCTTGTGATATACCTGTGGGACAGGTTCACGGCGGCAATAAGCGCATCATCTTCGATACGTACCCTATGGTGGTTCTCATATCTTTCCTTCAGGCCCCTGAGGATGGCGATGGATTCAGCCGGCGTAGGCTCATCGACCATAACCATCTGGAATCTTCTTTCCAATGCCTTATCAGCCTCGAAGTACTTCTGATACTCGTCCAATGTAGTGGAACCGATGGTCCTCAGTTCTCCTCTTGCCAATGCAGGTTTGAGAATATTGGAAGCATCCATTGCGCCTGATGCCCTGCCGGCACCGACGAGGGTATGAATCTCATCAATGAACAGGATTATCTGTCCCTGACTGTCGACCACATCCTTGACTACGCCTTTAAGACGTTCCTCGAACTCACCCTGATATTTCGCACCTGCTATAAGTGCACCCATATCAAGCGAATAGACCAACTTGTCCTTCAAGTTCTCAGGAACAGCACCATCTACGATTTTCTGTGCAAGACCCTCTGCAATAGCGGTCTTACCTACACCTGGTTCACCGACCAGGATAGGGTTATTCTTGGTCCTTCTGCTAAGTATCTGAAGGACACGCCTTATCTCTTCATCCCTGCCGATCACCGGGTCCAGTTTCCCGGCAGCCGCCCTCTCATTCAGATTGGTGGCGAACTTGCTCAGGAATTCCAATTTCCCGGAGGATCCGTTGTTCTGCATGTTGTAGTTATCCATATAATAAATCTCCTTTTTGTTTCCGAAACCACCCGAGGCGCTGACCTCGGGAGCAGCAATACCTCTAACGGGCTATAGCCGTCTGCTCCGAAGAACAAACGGCTATAGTTCAAATTATATTCCCGAACCGGATTACTGACAATTTGTCATGTCCGGAGATTTATCTTGTCAGATTATTACTCTGCCTCTGCAGCGTTTGTATCAGCCTGCTGTGCAGGTGCTGTCTGAGATGGAGCTGAAGGGAAAGCAGGCTGTTCTGTAGCCGCACCCTCAATCTTATTGGTGATATCTACCTGAGCACCAGCAGTTCCCATAGTGAATGAAGAGATAACTGATACGATAACGATAAATGCAACAAGACCCCATGTAACTTTCTCAAGGATATTGGCAGTCTGTCTTACACCGAAAGTCTGGTTACCTGCAACGAAGTTACTTGCCATGCTGTCGCCCTTTCCGTTCTGAAGAAGGACTGCGATAGTAAGCAGAATACTTGCGATAACAACAAGACTAACAAGAATAGTAAAAACTATGTTCATAATGATTGATTATTTATCAATTTATCCAATTCTTTAATAAGGGATGCAAAGTAAGCACTTTTTTCCGGGAATGCCAAAATTAGTTTAGCATAAATTTTTCTCGCCTGCTCGAAATATCCCTGCTCAGCATAAATCTGAGCCAATGTCTCTGTGCAGAAATCCAGTCCCGGACCACCCTCTGGGGACTCCTGTCCGGCCTTTTTCTTTATCGGCTGAGGAACAAACACATTGTCTTCCGCTCTTCTGACTTTCTCATAGTCATTCTGTGAAAAGAAATCGCCTCCAACCACATGTACCTTCCTGCCTTCGTTTTCCGCCTTGGAGTTCTCCTCACGTTTTTTCTCGTCAATGTAGGTTCCGAGCAGACTTTCCAAATCCTTGTCGGCGTAATCATCGCTCTTTCCCTGCCTCATTATCTCGGCAATCATTCCCCTGTCCCCGACATACATCGCCTGGTCGGAAAACTGGGACACGCCCCAGGATTCGCCGCCCATTCCTGCCATGCGCTGACAGAGTTCCTTCCTCGCCGCACCATACCACGGATAAAGATTGACAACTCCTGCCAACTCATCCATTGTCAACGACTTGAGATTTATAGCTTTCTGCTCCATACTCATTACCAGTTAGCTACAGTAGCATTGAAAATATCCTCGCAGAGTTTCTCGATAATCTCGTCGCAGAGCGTACTCTCCACAGCATCAAGAGACTGCGTGGAGTCATAGTCGGCATAAGCGGAAAACGACTTGCTCTGGAAATCATCCTCCGGATACTTCCTGTTCGCAAAGTCAATGCGGACAGTGACTGTAAGTCTGTTCTGCGCGGCCACTTCATTGGCAGTCACGGCCATAGCCCTTACATCATATCCCGTTACAGAACCCGTAATCTCCAGATCTCCGTCCATATCCACCTGTTCCAGACGGGTCATCTTGCGAAACTTGTCCTTAAGCGACTCGGTCAGGCTGTTGCTCAACGTAGGATTCACCTTGAGAGCCTTGTACTCGAAATAGTTTATAGTGACCGTCTTGACATCCGGCTGAATGGAAGTTCCTGTAAATGAATATATTCCGCAGGCGTGAACCACCAGCGCGGCAAATATCAATGACAGGACGATGCCTGTCAATGCCAAAATACTTCTATGTCCTCTGATTATCATCCTTTCAATGCTTTATTCGCCCGCCTTGGCATCTTTTCCGTCCCTGGATATCTTGCGATACAATGTCCTCTCGGAGATTCCGAGTTCCTTGGCGGCTTTCTTTCTGTTTCCGTTATACTTCTCCAGAGCCTTATGGATCATATCCTGATAAGCCTGCTCAATCGAGCAGTTGTCAAGCTTCTCCGCCTCCTTCACCTCCTCTCTATGATCCTGAATATCAACATCCTGATTATCTGCAGCCCAGTCAGGTTCAGGCTTGGACACATAACTTCCGCCCATGTCATAAGCAGGAGGGGCCAATGTCTTCCTGTCATCATGCACCGGCTCGGCGGCCTGACGGAAATTTCCGGAAGCGACAATAGCCTTCAGCTTGTTGACTTCAGCATTGAGAGCATACAAGGCCCTGTATATCTCCTGCTTTTCATCATCATTGATGGTGCTCCCCTCACGCTTATACTGCACCGGCATAGACTCAGCCTCGTCTTTCGGCAAATACGACGCAAGAGTCCCGGCATCGACCTCGCACCTCGTGAGACCCGGCGTAAGCCTCTGACCCTCAAGCGCAGACACAGTATTGGCAACGTTCTGCAACTGTCGTATATTTCCCGGCCAGCGATATTTGGTGAGAAGTTCTATCGCATCGTGTGTCAATGTTATCTTGCTCATGCCGTATTTTTCGGAAAAATCCGAAGTGAACTTCCTGAACAACAGATAGATATCCTCTTTGCGGTCACGGAGTGCAGGCATGGTAATCTGAATGGCATTGAGCCTGTAATACAAATCAGCTCTGAACTTTCCCTGTGAGACGGCATACATCAGATTGACATTGGTAGCGGCTATGACGCGCACATCTGTCTTGCTTACTTTCGACGAACCGACACGGATGTACTCCCCGGACTGCAGCACCCTGAGGAGCTTGGCCTGGGAAGAAAGCGGCAATTCACCCACCTCGTCCAGAAAAAGCGTACCGCCGTCAGCTTCCTCGAAATAACCCTTGCGGGCCTCGATTGCCCCGGTAAAAGAGCCTTTTTCATGACCGAAAAGTTCCGAGTCAATGGTACCCTCCGGAATCGCTCCGCAGTTCACCGCAAAGTACTTTGCGTTTTTCCTCCTGCTGAACTGGTGGATTATCTTAGGAATATTATCTTTTCCGACGCCGCTTTCACCTGTCACAAGGACAGTAAGGTCCGTCGGAGCCACAGCCACAGCCATCTCCAGAGCCCTGTTCAGGGCCGGATCGTTACCGATTATGTCGTACTTGTTTTTAAGTTTCTGTAAGTCTTGTGTATCCATATCAAGACAAAGTTACAAAATCGATTGAAATTATAAAGCCATGCCATCGAAAATCGCAAAAATATTAGTAACTTGGCGCAAAATTTGGAGAAATTTACAATTCAGTTATAAAAAACATTTATTTTATCAATCATGAGAAAGGAAATCAAATCATTGGCAGTCGCAGTCATGGGACTTGCAGCTGTCGCTTGTGCTTCTCCTGAGAAGATGGCTGAGATGGCAGATAGCGTTATCGTAAACTGCGATCCTTCACCACTTGAAGTTGTAGCCGGTAAAATCGACGCAACTGTATCTGTAACCTATCCTGCTGATTACTTCCATCCGAAGGCTGTCCTCGAGGTTACTCCAGTTCTCGTTTATGATGGAGGCGAGGTTACTATGACTCCATTCATGTATCAGGGCGAAAAAGTTAAGGACAACTACACCGTAGTTTCTTCAGACGGCCAGACAGTTACAGAAAGAGTTCACTTCGACTATGTAAAGGGTATGGAGCAGTCTCACCTCGAACTCCGCGGTGTCGTAAAATACAAGAAGAAATCAGTTGACCTCCCTGTAAAGAAGGTTGCTGACGGAGCAAACACAACTTATATGCTCGTTGGTATCGGCGAGGGTCTCGGTTCAGTAGCTTACAAGGCTGACAACTACCAGGAGGTTATCCCTCAGACCGCTGAAGGCCAGATTCTTTACACTATCAATTCTGCTGATGTCCGCAGCAAAGAGCTGAAATCAGAGTCTATCAAGGATTTCCAGGCAGCTCTCGATGAGATCAAGAACAACGACAGAAAGACCCTCAAGGGAACTGAGGTTGTTGCATACGCATCTCCAGATGGCGGCCAGGACCTGAATGCCAAACTTTCCGACAAGCGTTCTAAGAGCGCTGACAAGGCTTGGAGCAAGGTCGTTAAGGGCAAAGAGGTTTCTGATCCAGCTGTCAAGAGCGTAGGTCAGGACTGGGAAGGCTTCCAGGAGCTCGTTGCTGAGTCTAACATCGAGGATAAGGATCTTATCATCCGCGTTCTTTCCATGTACAGCGATTCTGCTGTTCGTGAGAGCGAGATCAAGAACATGTCTGAGGTTTACACAACTCTTAAGAAAGAGGTTCTCCCTGAACTCCGTCGTGCAAGATTCATCGCTAACGTTGAATACCAGAACTACACCAAGGATGAGCTCCTCAAGCTCGTTGAAGAGAACAGCGATGTTCTTGACGAAGAGGCTCTCCTCCGTTCTGCTACTCTCGTAAGAGACGCCAAGACAAAAGAGGCTCTCTACAAGAAGGCTGTCGAGAAATACAACAGCGACCGCGCTCAGTTCAACCTCGGCGTACTCTATCTCAATACAGACGACCTCAAGGCTGCCGAGAACGCATTCGCTAAGGTTCAGACCAAAGATGCTGACCTCGAGAACGCTAAGGGTGTCATCGCTCTCCGTAAGGGTGACCTCGCTGCTGCCCAGAAGTCATTCGCTGCTGCAGGTGCTAAAGAGAACCAGGCTGTAGTCGATATTCTCAACGGTAACTATGAGAAGGCTGCTGCCGCTCTTAAGGGTACAAACTCATTCAACGAGGCTCTCGCTGATGTACTCGTAGGCAAACCAGCTGAGGCTGCTGCCGCTCTCAAGTGCCAGTGCCCTAGAGCTAACTACCTCCGCGCTATCATCGCTGCCCGTCAGGGTAAGGCTGCTGACGTCAAGACATATCTTGAGAAGGCTAGCGCAAACGCTGAGCTCAAGGCTCGCGCTGAGAAGGATATCGAGTTCGCTCAGTACAGATAATTCCAGATAGCGCTTTAGCGCTGTTCATCATAACGCCGGAAATGCAATCGTCATTTCCGGCGTTTTTTTGTACACTATATTTGCATATCAGAGAGCAGGTCGGCCCGACACTGCAATCGGCAAACAACTATATAGATGCAGGCAAACGATTTATTTTAAATTATATATGTACTGCTGATACTCAGCACGTTTGACAACATATCGCGGTTTGTAGAGCAGATACGGATAGATAAAATTAAGGCCGGCTGGAAGCTAATCCAGCCGGCCTTAAAAACTTATCTGTAAGCCTTATTATTTAGAAGACTTTGCAGCCTTTCTTTTTTCAATGAATGCTGTTACATCATACATCACTGGAGTACCGATGAAGATAGATGCATAAGTACCGAAGCAGATACCGAGGATCAATGCTACTGAGAGACCTCTGATGGACTCACCACCGAAGATTGCGATAGCAAGCATAGTAACGAGGGTAGATACAGAAGTATTGATGGTTCTGGTAAGGGTGCTGTTGATAGCCTGGTTTGCATTGGTTCTCAAATCAGCCTTCGGATGCAGAGTCTTGTACTCACGGATTCGGTCGAAGATCACCACGTTATCATTGATAGCGTAACCGATGATGGTAAGGATCGCCGCGATGAAGGTCTGGTCAACGTCGAGGTTGAACGGAAGTATTCCGGAGAACAATGAGAAGAATCCGATGACGATGATTGCTGTATGAGCAAGTGAAACGACACCGCCGAGACCCCATGCCCAGCCGTTGAATCGTACTGCGATATAAGCGAAGATTACAAACAGCGCGATAAGCACGGCGATGATTGCTGATCTCTTCATATCGTTTGCGATGGTAGGACCTACCTTGTCAGAAGAAATGATACCGTTAGGGTTGTCAAGAGTAGAAGTGAACTCGTCGAGTGTCATATCCTTCTCTGCGAAGAAGCCCTTCAATGCGTGATAAAGCATTGACTCAACCTCTGCGTCAACCTCGCTTGACTCATTCTCAACCTTATACTTGGTAGTAATCTTCATCTGGCTGTCACCACCGAACTGCTTAACCTCTACAGACTCGTTGAATTCCTTCTCTGTAGCCTCTCTTACGGCCTCAGCAGTAACAGGAGCGTCAAATCTTACTACATATGTACGACCACCAGTGAAGTCAACACCATAGGTAAAGCCTTTGAAGCCGATAGACAAGATGGCGATTACGATGAGAGCACCTGAGAACATGTAAGAGAATTTCTTCTTGCCGATGAAATCGAAATGAGTGTGCTTGAGGAAATCCTTTGTAAGGTTGTTCTCGAAAGATACGTTCTTGCCCTTGGCAACTCTGTCGTCGAATATGATTCTTGTAATGAAGATAGAAGTGATGACAGATGTGATGATACCGATGATAAGTGTGGTAGCGAAGCCCTGGACAGGACCTGAACCGAACACGAAGAGAACGATACCGGTAAGCAATGTGGTTACCTGACCGTCGATAATTGCAGAGTAAGCGTTGGAATAACCGTCAGCGATAGCCTTTGAAAGACCCTTGCCTGCTGCAAGCTCCTCCTTGATACGCTCATAGATAATCACGTTGGCATCGACCGCCATACCCATTGTGAGGACGAGACCGGCAATACCTGGCAATGTCAATACTGCACCGAATGATACGAGTGTACCGAACAGGAAGAGGACATTGACAAGAAGTGCAATATCAGCAACCACACCGGCGCCGCTGTAGAAGAATACCATGTAAGCGAGCACCAGGAGGAAGGCGATGATGAATGAGATGAGACCTGCCCTGATGGACTCTGATCCGAGTGAAGGACCTACAACCTGCTCCTGGATAATCTTTGCAGGTGCAGGAAGCTTACCTGAATTCAATACGTTGGCAAGGTCAGTTGCCTCCTCGACTCCGAAGTGTCCTGAAATCTCAGAGTTACCGCCGGTAATCTCAGAGTTTACGTTAGGATAAGAATATACGAGATCATCAAGAACGATGGCGATCTGTTTTCCGATATTGTCCTTTGTAAGACGAGCCCAGATGGAAGCACCTTCTGCGTTCATTGACATTGACACAGTAGGATTTCCCTTGTTCACACCCTGTCCGCTGTAAGATACGCGGGCATCGGTAACTGCGCCTCCGTCGAGAGGAGCCTTTCCGTCTCTGGTAGCAGCCTTGATGGCAACGAGTTCGAAGATGTTGCCGCCCTGAACATACTCAGAAGGCTTAACTGACCACATTGGCCTGAACTCTGGAGGGAAGATACCTCTGACCTCAGGTGACTTGAGGAGTCTGTTTACCCTTGCCGTATCGCTACCCTGTGCAAAACCGATGCAGGCACCGCTTCTGAAGCCTGAAGGCTGGAGAATAGAAAAGAGCGGATGAGCTGCTCTCTGTGCTGCTGTCTGTGCGTCGCTGCTGTTGCTGAGCTCACGGGCGAGAACTGAAGAGTCCGCTACAGCCTCCTCTGCAGATGCTGTCAATGTAGAATCCTCAGCTGCTGTAACTGCGAGTGCAGCGTCAGCCTCCTGGAGATATGGAGCGATTTCAGTATTGTCATAAGTTGTCCAGAACTCGAGGGATGCAGTTCCCTGGAGCAGCTTTCTTACACGCTCAGGCTCTTTCACGCCAGGGAGCTCGACAAGAATACGGCCGCTGTTTCCAAGTCTCTGGATAGATGGCTGGGTAACACCGAAACGGTCGATACGGTTACGGAGCACGTTGAATGAGTTCGCGATAGCGCTCTCGGCATTCTCTCTGATCACTGCAAGAACCTCATCATCAGTTGACTGAGGGTTGATACGAGAAGAGAGTTCATATGTTCCGAACACCTGTGCAAGTCTCTGACCATTGGAAACCTCCTTCCATGCCTGTGCGAACAGTGTGATGAAATCGTCAGGTGAGTTCACGCTGCGTTCCTTCGCGAGAGCGATAGCCTTGTTGAACTCAGGAGTCTTGTTTTCACCTGCAAGAGCACTCACGAGGTCTTCAAGCTGAACCTGAAGCATAACGTTCATACCGCCCTTAAGGTCAAGACCAAGGTTGATTTCCTTAGCTTTTACGTCTTTGTAAGTGTATCCGAAATAGACTTTCTCGCTAGAAATAGAATCAATGTACCTACGATTGTAGTTCTTTGCGAGGGAATCCAGGACATAAGCCTTGTCCACATCGAGGACTTTGGCGTAGTCAGCAGACTGCTTGAATGCTTCTACCTGTTTCTCAGCATAAGCCGCTGCTTTTTTCTCCTGAATGTTGGTCACAAGAGTGAAAGACAACTGCCAGAGGCAGGCGATTGCAAGCAGAACCGCTACAAATTTGATTGCACCTTTGCTTTGCATGTTAATATGTTTTAAATTATATTTGTTTTCTATTGGTCGCAATAGAGTGCAAATTTATCTAATTTTTTCGTAGAAAGAAACTTTCTGCAAGTAATTTCTTAATTTTGCAGTGTATAAAAAGTCCTCGGGACCCGCCTGCAATCCGGCTCCGGTGCAAATCACGGCATGTCGGCTTGGCACAGCACCTTACAGGAACATTTTTCAGAAGGCATGATTAGAAAAAATATAAGCATCACAGCGATAATACTTGGTTTCGCGGCAGTTTCAGCCTCCGGAAATACTGTTACGGATTCATTGACAGTAAAAGAGCCGGTGGACCTGCAGAGACTCATCCACGTAACAGATTCATTGGCACGTGATTACAAATTCAGCGAAGCTGTAAGCCTCTTTCAGATAGCGAAGGCTTCCGCAGATTCACTGGACGCGATAGCCATTGATGAAGCCATGGTGACCGTGCAGAACGGGGAAAGCATGACCGGATTCTGCAACAATCCGACCGCCGTCGCCAGGGAGAGATTCTCCCTCAATGACTTCTTCCTGTACTATCCTCTGAAGGACAACAGCTGGAGACCGGTACCGAACCAGCTCGACTCGCTGGGAGGAGACCCGTTCGCCAAGGCAGTCTATGTCCCGTCCGATGCCGAAAACATCTACTGGTCAGCCAAAGACTCCGACGGAATCAGAAACATCTACCGAAGCGAGTACAGAGATACCCTCTGGTCCGCTCCGGCACTTATCAATGAACAGGTAACCACCTCATCCGACGAGATTTATCCTATGCTGTCCCCTGACGGGAAGCAGCTTTTCTTCGCATCCAGAGGACTCTACGGCATGGGCGGCTACGACCTCTATGTCTCGAAGTGGGACGAATCGCTGGGAGACTGGGGGATTCCTGAAAATCTGGGCTTCCCTTACTCGTCACCATACGACGACTTCCTGTTCATCAATACCGCCGACGGCAAGTATTCGATTTTCGCGTCCAACAGGTCATGCTCCAGAGACAGCGTGGATGTATATGTCCTCGAATTCGACAGCATGCCTGTAAGAAAATCAGTATCCGATGCGGAAGAATTGAAGAAACTCTGCGAACTTACACCTGCCGCAGACCCGTCAAAGTTGGACACGGATTCGGTCGCCGCAGAAGATGTGAGAGACAATGAAGATATGCGCAGATATTCCGGCAAACTACAGGAAGTCAGGTCTTTACGGGACTCCATATATAGATGCAGCACTGGCATTGACAATGACAGGAACAGGCTCTCGGAGGTTTCTGGCGAGGAAAAGAGCATGCTCGCGGCATCCATCATAAGCAAGGAGGCGATGCTTCCTAAGCTCCAGGATTCTCTTTCACGTGCCAGGAAGGAGCTACAGAAAATCGAAATGGAATTCCTCCAGAGCGGAGTCGTGATAGACCCGGAAAAACTTCAATATGAAGCAGATAGAGAGGTCGTCGGAGCAAAAACCGCCTATACCTTCTCTAAAAAGAACATGGGTGCAAGACTCCACCTCGACATGGAAAAGCCGAAGGAGTCGTTCGACTATACATTCATGATTCTGCCGCAGGGCCGTTTCGCCGAGGACAACACCCTTCCGGGCGGACTCTGCTACCAGATCCAGTTGTTTTCAATGACAGCAAAGGCTACCGTAAAGCAGATCAAAGGCCTGAGCCCTGTCTTCGAAAGACAAGGGACCAACGGCAGGAGAATCTACTCCGCAGGACTCTTCCATTCATACAAGGATGTCCTTGCCAATCTGAACAAAGTCAAGAGATTAGGCTTCCGCAGCGCAATGATTGTCGCATTCCATGACGGCAAGAATATAACAGTACAGAAGGCCAGGGCGATGGAAAAGAGCATTCATGAGCTCTTCCAGATCAGAATCTTCCCTGCGGACGGAAACGCGCTTTCTGAAACGGAACTCACCTCAGTAAAGGCAATAACTTCAGCAGATATGGCCCGAACCACTGAGGGAGGCATAATATCCTATATCTTAGGCCCTTATGATAACCGCGAAGAAACCGACGCCACAGTTTCCGCATTGAGAAGCGCCGGCATTTCCAATCTGCGGGTAGAGTCTGCCGGGATGTCTGAGGCGAAATAGCGTGGCTCTTGCGTAACTTGAGCAAATATCATATATTTGTTGTCGGGGCGGAGCAATCAGTCTTCCCCAGTTAAAACGCACCATTATGGGATTTGTAATAACACTCATTATCCTCGGGATAATTCTCCTGTTGGCAGAAATCTTCCTGATACCGGGAATCGGCATCGCCGGCATTCTGGGACTCATCTCACTCTGCGGATCTTCATACTATGCATTCGCGTTCCTGAGTCCTATGGCAGGCGCCATCGTCACTACAGTCAACATTGTCCTGCTTGCCGTCGTCCTTTTCTATGCTCTCAGGACCAAGACCTGGAAGAAACTCGAACTGAGCACAGTAATCGACAACGCCCCGTCAGAGGCGAAAATCGGGCTGGGCGACAAAGGCAAGGCCGTGACAAGACTCGGACCTATGGGTACCGCAAGATTCGACGGAAAATCTTATGAAGTGACAGCTTTGGAAGGCATGATAGATGCCGGACAGGAAGTGGAAGTCGTTCATATAGAGAACAATAAGGTCTATGTAAGGGCCATCATGCCGAACGAAGCCTTCTAACGGACAGGGCAACATTGACAATAGAAAAACTCAAAACAGAATACTATGATAATTCCTTTGATTATTTGGGTGGCGATAGCATTTGTCGCCTTGGTTATCCTCCTGTGGTTCTTCCCTGTGACATTGTGGTTCCAGGCCATCCTTTCAGGAGTGCATATTCCTCTTATCCAGTTGGTTCTGATGCGCTGGAGAGGTGTAAACCCGAACACCATCGTAATCGCGATGATTACCGGAACAAAGGCCGGACTGAAGCTCAAGTCAAATGAACTTGAGGCCCACTACCTCGCAAAAGGAAATGTGGTAAAGGTCGTAAATGCCTTGATTTCAGCAGACAAGGCCAATATTGCCCTCGATTTCAAGACCGCTGCCGGTATCGACCTCGCAGGACGAGACGTATTCGAGGCAGTACAGATGTCTGTCAATCCTAAAGTCATCAATACTCCTCCTGTGACAGCCGTAGCAAAGAACGGCATCCAGCTCATCTGCAAGGCCAGAGTTACCGTCCGCGCGAACATCAATCAGCTCGTCGGAGGTGCCGGAGAAGAGACCGTACTTGCCCGCGTCGGTGAAGGAATCGTCTCATCCATCGGTTCCGCAGAAAGCCACGCAGAAGTTCTCGAAAAGCCGGAGTCAATTTCAAAAGTCGTTCTGGGTAAGGGACTTGACGCAGGCACCGCATTCGAAATACTGTCCATCGATATCGCTGACATTGACATAGGCAAGAACATCGGTGCCGTTCTCCAGATGGATCAGGCAGACGCCGACAAGAACATTGCACAGGCAAGGGCTGAGGAACGCAGAGCCATGGCGGTAGCCCTCGAGCAGGAAATGAAGGCAAAGGCCCAGGAAGCACGCGCAAAAGTCATTGAAGCCGAAGCCCAGGTTCCTCTTGCAATAGCCGAAGCATTCCGCAAGGGCAATCTCGGCGTAATGGACTACTACAAGATAAAGAACGTCCAGGCGGACACTGACATGCGAGAGACAATCGCCAAGCAGTAATCCCCACAGGACACCTGATACAGTCGGGGCGCTATCTCCAAAACGGAATAGCGCCCCGATTACTATTATAATTCAAGTTCCTAACTTACTGGACTTGAATATGATGGCCTATGCTATCGTCTTTCGCGATACACTCCAAGTTCCGAGATGGCCACAGTGCTTCCCGAGCGGTAAACTCCGTCAGGAGCGGCAGTCTTGCGGTAACCGGTCACCACGATGCGGACGGCATCACCATAAGTCTCCCCGAAACGCAGAATCGTGACACGGCCGCTCTTCTTGGCCACGACATCACCGGCATTGACAGAAAGTGAAGAACCGGCAGCATTGACAGTCATCAGCTCGTGCCATTCTCCATTGCGGCGGCAGTCGATGCGGTAGCCGGAAATCTCCGAACCTTTTTCCTCCGTCATAACTATCTGATTGAAAGGCTCTTCCTTATCGAGGAATATCTCCAAATGAGGGTCTCCCTCAGCAAGGGCATTGGCAACCCAGGCAGACTCGAACTCGTCATCACAAGCAAATTCGGAAATCTCCATATCGTAGCTCCAACTGCTGTCCGCACGACGGTGTTTTGCAATATTCGAGGCAATGACAGGAGCGGCGCACCCGGAGAAGCGGTCATCGTCAGCCCTGTAGTCAGGTGCGATTGCCAATGCTGCCTTGGCCGCAGCGCCCGGCTCAGCCTTCTCCCACTCTTTTCCTATCTGCTTCAATGCCTTCAGAGCATTCTCATCCATCAAACCGTCACGGTTCGGAGCGACATTGAGAATAAAATTGCAGTAAGCCTTTCCCATAGGGACAATATTCTCATTTACAAGCACATCCACGTTCTTAAGAGGCGCTGTAGGGAAAGTGGTTTTCCAGAACCAGTTCTTCTGGATAGGATAGCATGACAGAGCCGGAAGCGCGTTGCTTTTCTTGTCAATCTTCTGGCCAGCACCCTGCTCATAGGACTTGATGTCAGTATAGAAAAGCGCGTCAGTCGGGTACTTCGCCGCATTCAGGTCCATGACCAGACACTCGGGCTGAATGGATTTTATCAATGCATATATTTCCTCGAAAGGAATCTCGTCGTAGGAAATCCTGCTCCACGGCGCGTCCCAGCCGTCTATTATCAATGCCGTTATCTTACCATAGTTGGTGAGAAGTTCACGCAACTGGTTCTTTACCAGCTCAGTATGCTCAGGCGTAATCCAGCCCGGACGAAGATGGGCATGTGTGTCAAGGATAGAGAAATACAGCATCACATCCAAGCCTTCGGCCCTGAATGCATCCACATATTCCTTCACGACGTCCCTTTTCAGAGGGCTGGACATTACCGAATAATCAGTGGTCTTGGTATCCCAGATGCAGAATCCGCTGTGATGTTTGGTAGTAAGACAGCCATAGGTCATGCCAGCTGATTTGGCAGCCTTGGCCCACTGGCGGCAATCAAGTTTCCCGGGATTGAAAAGTTCAGGAGACGCATCCGGGTCAGGCCAGTCTTCATTGACAAAGGTAGGCATATTGAAATGGATGAACATGCCGAAGCGCAAATCCACAAAACGCCTCTGGAGAGCGTCCATTGACATTGACCCGACAGACTCCGGAGCGATTGCGGATTTTTCTGTTCCGGCTGCCGCAGAGGCATTGACGGAAGTCATCATCAGACCGGCAGCCGCAGCGACTGCCACTTTCAGAAATGGTTTCATACTGTAAAATTTTCGTATCAGTGTTATTGTCAGAGACTTGCAGGACTTCTGGACGTAACCTGAGGCAAAACGGCCTCCTTATCAGACCTAAAGTTACGACTAATTTGCACATTTGCAATGCAACGATTTCACTACGATGTGCATTTATATAGGGTGCTGTTCGGCAATTCCAGAGCAGTGAATCTAAAAAATGAGTTTATGAGAAAAATTCTTCTGGCGGCATTGGCAGCAGTACTGACGGTGTCCGCACACGGACAGAACAAGAAAATTACAATCAGCGGATACATCCATGATGATACGACCGGAGAAACGCTTATCGGCGCAGGAGTAGTCGCGGCGAAATCGTCAGCCATCGGCGCGGTAACCAACGACTTCGGCTTCTACACATTGACGATTCCGGCAGGAAAAACCACCCTGAGTTATTCATACGTAGGCTGCAGGACAGAGACAGTCAGCATTGACCTCACAAGAGACACGACCATCAACATGTCCCTGAAAGAAGCCGACATTCTCGACGCCGCTACAGTGGTCGCCAGGAAAGATGCCGGCATCCGTTCCACATACATGGGAGCGCTGGAAATCCCGCAGGAGATGATTCAGAACACACCGGTCATATTCGGTGAGGCAGATATCATAAAGACACTCCAGATGATGCCTGGAGTACAGCCCGGAATGGAAGGATTTTCAGGCATTTACGTGCGCGGAGGCGGAGTGGATGAAAACCTCATGATGCTGGACGGCTCCCCTCTCTACAACGTCAGCCACATGCTCGGCCTGTTTTCAGTATTCACCCCGGAGGCCGTGAAGAAAGTGACATTCTACAAGGGCTCATTCCCGGCCAAATACGGAGGAAGAGTTTCAAGCATCGTCGATGTCCGCACCAATGATGGTAACGCAAAAGGCTTCCACGGCTCGGTAACTGCCGGATTGCTCTGCGACAAACTGCACTTCGAAGGCCCTCTCGGAAGCGAAAAGACCACATTCTCCATCAGCGGAAGAGGAATGCACACCTTCTTGTTCGACAAGATAATCCGCGCCTGCGGAAGCCCCGCGAACTATGCTTTCTATGATGTCAATGCCAAAGTGGCCCACCGGTTCAGCGACCGCGACAGGCTCTTCCTCTCATTCTACCATGGACGGGACTATTTCCGATATAAAGAGTCAGACAAAGGGACAGCCACCATCAGTTCAGGAGACGGCAGTTCCTATAAAGAATATTCAGAAGACGACGTAAAAGCTAACCTGAAATGGGGCAATATGCTGGCAGTAATGAGATGGAACCATGTCTTCAGCAACAAACTGTTCGCAAACACCTCAGTTTCCTGGAACAAGTATGACATGAACATCAAATCCGACATCCGGGAAATGGTCAAGTCTGAAAAAGAATTCTACGACAACACCTACAAGTACGGCTACAATTCCGGAATCATGGACTTCGGAGGCAGGATTGACTTCGACTATACCCCTGCACCTCAGCATCTTATAAGGTTCGGAACGGAATTCATAAGACATGCCTACAGACCATCGGTGCAGAGAGTCAGGGAAATCAATGAAGACGGCGTAAAGAAGACGTTCACCGATGAAAAGACGGACATCAGCCCTAACGTCTATGGCTCAGAACTCTCCCTTTATATGGAGGATGACATGACTTTGGGCGACCACTTTTCTTTCAATCCCGGCGCACGCCTGAGCTTGTTCTTCGTGGACGGAAAGGCATATTTCAGCCCGGAACCCAGAGTAGCATTGAAATACTCCTTCGGCGAAGGCTGGGCATTGAAAACGGCCTATTCCAGAATGTCCCAGTATGTGCACCTGCTGACATCCGGAGACATCAGCCTCCCGACAGACCTGTGGGTGCCGATCACAAAGAACATCAGGCCGGTCACATCTGACATCGTCTCGCTCGGAGCATATTTCAGCGGTCTCAAAGGCTGGGAATTCTCCCTGGAAGGCTATTGGAAGAGGCTGAACAATGTTCTCGAGTACAAGGACGGGAAAATGGCCTTCACCTCAGCCGCCAACTGGGAAGAGAACGTGGAAATGGGTGAGGGCCGCGCCTACGGAGCCGAGTTCTATGTCCAGAAGACAACTGGCAAGACCACCGGAACCGCCTCATATACACTGGCTTGGGCAAACAGACGGTTCAAGGACGGCACCATCAATAACGGGAACTGGTTTCCTTTCGTCTATGACAGAAGGCACAACGTTACCTTAAGCCTCATTCAGAAAATAGGCAAACGGGTGGAACTCAGTGCAGTATGGACCTACATGTCAGGCAGCAGAATGACGGTCCCTACCAGAAAATCCTTCGTCATCACTCCGGACGGAGACGGGACGAACGACTACGACTACATAGAAAGCAGGAACAATTACAAGCTTCCTCCTACCCACCGCCTGGACTTCAACTTCAGTTTCCACAAGCAGAAGAAGCGTGGAGAAAGAATCTGGAATTTCGGTATTTACAATGCCTATGGGGCACTCAATCCGAACTTCATCATGTATGACGGTTCCCATAAAAAGAAGGACCCGACGACAGGAGAAGAGATAACGTCCCCGGCACTCATAAAGAAGACTTTCCTCATATTCTACCCTTCATTCAGTTACACATTCAAATTCTGAAGACAATGAAAAACAAGATATCAGCAGCACTCGTCATAGCATTGACAATACTCACTTCATGTGAACGGTACATTGAACTGACCGGGACAGGCCCGGAGAAATTGCTCGTCGTGAACGGCTACGTGAGGAGCGACGAATCGGAGCATAGCGTCCTGGTGGCTTGGAGCACGTTTAAAGAAGTCAAGCCCGTCAATGCCGCCCATCTGGAGTGCTATGTCAATGGTACAAAGGTTTCCGAGACTTCCGACCTGCATAAGGCCGAAAACAGCATTCCCGCCATCAAGAGAATGACTTTCAATGCCGATTTCAATGCCGGCGACGAGGTCAAGGTAGTTGTAGAGTCTGAGGGGACTCGCGTGGAATCAGTTTCAGTGGCACCTAAGGCACCATTGATCGTCAAGGCCGACACGACCACTATCAAGGCAAAAGATTCCTCCGGTAATCTGGAGAACCTCACGCTGTTCAGAGTTACAGTACAGGATGTGAAAGGTGAAGACAATTATTACAGGGCACTGATGGATTTGGATTCCAAGTATTTCATCAACTGGGTATCGGAGGAAGAAACGGAGCACAAGGTCGGGGACTGCGTCGATGAGGGGTCCAGATCTCTTGTCATTGACAATTCACAGGAGCCGCTGCTGAGGAGGAGAATCGGCAAGGAAAAGAAAGACGATGACGACTGGAACTTCTACAACAACAGATACAACATCTTCACTGACAGCCAGTTCCGCAATTCAGAATATACCATGAAACTGATTGTGAATCACTACAGGTATCTGCACAATTTCTGCAATTTCGGCTATAATCCGGAAAATGTCAAGGTAGAAGAGGACCGCGAGGTAGTTGTAAAAATCATGTCAATGTCCAAGCTGACTTATCTCTACATGAATGACTACATGTTCGACCACTCAAGCCAGGGCGACTGGTCTCTAGTTTCGGAGCTGCCTTATCCGAGCAACGTCAAGGGAGGAACGGGACTGGTTTCCGTCATGACGACGTCTACTTTCAATGTCAGACTTCCGAAATGGCAGCTGCCTGACAACATCTGGACTAACTATTGATAACCCTGTGATAGATGTCATCTATCACAAGCCCTGAAAGAGTCATTCCGAATATGGCTGTAATATGGACTGTAGTACCATTGATCTGAGCTTTTGACGCATTCCAGTCATGATTGAGAAGTTCCGGGTCTCCCGGTCCATCTTCTGCATCACGGAACATGGCCTGATCGATCTCACAAGGCTGGTACTGCCCCCTGTTCGGAAGCACCTCATCATCATAGACACACATGAACTTACGTGCCGGGAAAGTCTCGGCACGTTTCATTTTCTTGCGCAGAGCAGCCCCGAGAGGACATCCGCGGACATTCCAGAACTCAGCGACCTTGACTTTCAACGGGTTCGTCTTCAATGCTGCCCCGAGGGAGCAGAAGAACTTCGCCTTGCTCGCGGTCGCGCGCAAAATCAGCAAAGCCTTGTCTTTCAATGAATCTACGGCGTCAATGACATAGTCATACGAATCCAGGTCGAAGGAGTCCGCCGTCTCTTCGCAATAGATTGCCTGGACCGCATCGATTTCCGCATTGGGATTGATTTCCAGCAGATGAGCTTTGAGAGCCTCGACCTTGACCTGACCGACTGTCCTGGTGGTAGCCATCAGCTGCCTGTTGACATTGGTAATGCTCACACGGTCCGAATCCACTATCGTCAAATGAGTGATTCCGCTTCTGACCAGTCCTTCAGCACACCAGCTGCCGACTCCGCCCACACCGAAAATTATCACACGTGTACGTGAAAACTCCTGCATGACATCTTCGCCAAGCAGGAGCTCTGTTCTATTATAAATCGCTTTTTCTATCTTATCCATCTGGTAATCACCAACATAAGCCGCATATTATTTGGCGGCTTCTTCTGTTATATCAAATTTAATCTCATCTACGCAAACCATATATGGGCAGTCCTCCTTCGTCGTGACATACATGAATGACATGAAATTGTCCGAGAAATCAGCGGTGAGGACTATCTTGTTCACCATGCCGAGAGGAGATATGTCCACGTCCTGCCAATCCTCGACAAGAAGTGATTTTCCGTCACGGAAATCCCCGAGAGGAACCGTAACCTTGCCTGTCTCGTTGCCCGCCGCATCATAGCCTGTAAAGATGGCCTCGAAATAATCTCCTGTAGTAAATGCCGGCTTGGAGTAGAATCCTATTTTCATGTACTGCCATACCATCGCATCATTGTTCACTTTCATTGACACGGCCTTATGCTCGGCTCCGTCAGCGAAACTGAATGACGGGCGCACATCCTTATTGTACTGGGAATAAGACCATACGGAGTATTTGGACGTACCGTCAGCCCCCATAGGAGGCTCTTTCCCTTCCTCGAAGTCCTTGTTGCAGACAACTCTCTTGCCGTTTGAATAGGCGGGATATTCTCCTTCGAGCTGAGGCTTCTCGTAATCATCGGCAATCAGGATGCCTGACAGGAAATAATAATAGTTCTGTGCTGTGAATGTCGCACCGAATTCAGTATATGTGGAATCTATCCCGGAAGCACTCGGAAAGTTATTGTGTTTCTTATCTGCAAACGAATGGTTTTCAAAGGAAATCGTCTGATAGACAGTGGAATCCTCCGGTGTCATGTTCTCCTTGGAGCAGCTGGCCGCGAAAATGAGAAGCGGCAAAATCATCAATGTCTTTTTCATCTTACTATAAAGTTTTAAGCAATATCCCATATTCCCGCACCAATAATCCATCCGTCACGCACAGCAACAAATATAACAAATAATTTCATGCTTGTATTGATTTTTATTTATCTTTACATGCATACAGACTAGAAAAATCTTGTAACATTGATAAACTGAAAATATGAAAATCCTAAAATTCATTGACCTTTCCAGCATTGCGCTGGCGGCGATTCTTTCGCTTGTGGCCGTTTCGTGCGAGAAAGACAAAAAGCCTGAATCTGAAGATATTACCTCTGTGGAAATCAAGAATTTCCAGGACGGCATCTATTTCGGAAACTTCTGGAAAGAAGGATATGCAGACTATTATTTCATCCTGTCATCCGGCGAGATCGGACAGAGTTCGGAGGTGGACCTCGCGCCGATGAATCCGGGAGACTACATCCTGTATTGTGACCTTTGGGGCGCCATCTCGGAGGACCATACCAACCCGATTATCCCGGAAGGCACATATACCGCCCACAAAGGACGCGCAAACGGGACATTCAATACGGAATTGACCTTCGCCACTTTCAATAAAGAGAAGGTCGGTGACCTCTTCCGCATCGAGAACGTCCTTTTCCAGGACGGTACCATTACCGTGAAACATATCGCGGAGGGGTATGACATCAATGTTGCAATAACGAGTACCGAGGGCAAGAAATATGTATTCACATATAAGGGAGCCATCACGCTCAGCGACAAGAGCGGGGAGGGAGAGGAGACGGACAACGGACATATAAAGTCCAATCTTAACCTCAACCTCAAACGAGTTACGAGCCAGAAGTATGGAAACGAAAACAACTACGACAACTATGTGCTGAGATGCTTTGATACTGAGGGCATTTCCAATGACGGCCTGTATCCGAAAGGCCCAGGACACAAGATTCAGATCGACCTTTACACCGAAAAGGGAGCGGATTTGGCCGGCACATATAAGGCAGGCTCCAGAATGTCCTACACTCCCGGCACTTTCTATCCGGGCGTATGGCTCGGCGCACAGGCTCTCGGAACATTCTGCATGCAGGTCGACAATTCTTACAAAACCAAGTTCTGCGCGATGAAAGACGGCGAGGTGAAAATCGTGAAGAACAATGACGGGACTTATTCCATCACGTGCGATTTCACAGATGAAGACGGTTACACTGTCAAAGCCTCATGGAAAGGGGAACTCGAAGATTATCAGAACATTGAAGCACCTCAGACGACATTGGACTCGGACGTGGAGATGAATCCTGAAATCTGTTCTGTAGTTAATTATTACGGAGACTATCACGGAAACGGAACCATAAATTATGCCATCGTCCTAGACAATGGATATAGGGAAATAGCCATTGACTTTGTCGCAGGTACAGGTGATGCGACGAGTCTTCCTGAGGGGACTTACACGGTTTCAACCTCCGGCGGTGCGTGGACCGTCTATCCCGGAAATATCGGATACACCAGCGCGGACCCTTCATGTTACATCGAATACGACGAGTCCGGACATGCCGCGAAGAGCGCTCCTATAGCAGGCGGAACCATGAAGATATCCCGAAACGGGAACAGCTATACAGTGGAGTTCGAGTTCCAGGACGACTACAATCTGTACGACAAGTCATTGACACCACACAAGATATACGGCTCTTGGACAGGTACGCTTCCTGCAATCAGAGACTATACAAAGCAATAGAAAAAGGCTCCGCAAAAACGGAGCCTCAATTATTTTTTGAAGGTTACTTATCTGCTGATCCTTGCAGTCCAGCCGCCTCCCGGAGCCATGTGAACTGTCACATGACGGTCCGCGGGAACATTGACCACTTCGTGTTTGAAATCCTTGGCCGCGCGGTCAGCATTGACACCGTCGCGGAAGATTTCCATCACCCACTCGCCTTCGCCGAGGAAGGAAAGGTCAATGTCAATGTCACGGGCATTCCAGTCTGTCATTGACCCGACATACCATACGTCTCCGCGACGGCGCGCCAGCGTTATATATTTGCCGATTTCTCCATTTACAGCACGGCTCTCATCCCAGATGACAGGACATTCTGCAATGAACTTGGTGCACAGCGGCTCGGCCATATAGTTGGACGGAGAATCGCAAAGCATATTGAGAGGAGAGTCAAATACCACATACTCAGCAAGTTGCCTGCAACGGGTTCCCTGACTCATGGCCTCGGTATTTACCGGACGGTAATTCTTCCTGGTCGCGTTGCGCATTGCGCCCTGGGTATAGTCCATAGGGCCGGCAGCCATCCTTATGAACGGAACGGTCACATCATAAGTAACTTGGTCCACTGAAGAATCCGCCCACTTCATCTGCTCAAGGCCATGCACTCCCTCGTAATTTATGACGTTAGGCCATGTCCTGTTCAGTCCTGCCGGCTTGTAGGTGCCGTGAAAATCAATGAGGAGGTGATATTTGGCAGCCATCTCTGCAGCGCGCCTGTGGAAGTCCACCATCGCCTGGTCATCCCTGTCCATGAAATCCACCTTGAAGCCCTTCACTCCCATCTCGGAATAATGACGGCAGACATTCTCCATGTCCCTGTCGAAAGCCAGATAACCGGCCCAGAGGATGATGCCGACTCCGCGTTCCTGAGCATACTGGCAAAGCATCGGGATGTCAATCTCAGGAATCACCTGCATAAGGTCGGCCTTCTTGTTCACAGCCCAGCCCTCATCGAGGATGACATATTCGATACCGTGGGCGGCAGCGAAATCAATGTAATATTTGTAGGTCTCGTTGTTGATTCCGGCACGGAAATCCACACCATAGAGATTCCAGTCATTCCACCAGTCCCAGGCAACCTTTCCAGGACGCACCCAACTGAAATCAGCGGACGGGTCAGCAGGAGTTCCAAGATTCCATACAAGGTCATTGACAGCCATCTCGGCATCATTGGCGGTAACCATAATTATCCTCCAAGGGAAAGCCTCTTTCCCCGAACATTCAGCGATATAGTCCTCACGCTCGACGACTTCGCCCTGAAGCATATTGTGGCCGCCCTGTTTCACGACCTTTGGATATGGGGCAAAACGGGCCGTAAGAGTAGAGCCCTCTCCCTCATTGTAGAGGTACATTCCCGGATAATGCTTCAGATCAGACTCCATGACGAGAACTTTCACGCCATTGTCGGCAGCGACCGCAAGCGGAAGGAATGCCAGACGTTTCTTGTTCCATTCCGACAAAGGCTGCACTGAATATGTATTCTCGAATGAGTTATAGAACTGGCTCTCAAGCGTTTGCGTATGCTGCTTCACATAAGGGACATAGGCATTCCAATCCTTTGCGAAAGCGAATTCAGCCTGCTCGCCTACGACATTGAAGTCACCCTTCAGCGAACTTACGAACCTGTATGCCACGCCGTCATCGAACGCACGGAACACGAGGGAGAACTCCTTGAATTCCAATGTCATCTCATTATAATTGTCCCTTACCTCCGCTTTCTTGTAAGCCGTAGCCTGATGGATCAGGTCAATGCTGGTGCGGCGGACCTTGCGGACCTTATCATTGAGACCGAAGACCTCACCGGTAGAAACTGTCATTGAAATGGAGGACGGAGCTATCAGCTGGAGTTCGTCCCTGGAAACCGTATATGATATCTTTTCTCCGACTACAATGGTCGCTTGAAGGTGTCCGTCAGGAGACTGAATCTGATACGCCCCGTCATTCGCCGATGCGAAAACCGGTATTGTCAATGCCAATGCGGCAATAATGAAAGATTTGAGTGTCATAATTAAATGTGTTCGTTATCAATAATCTATAGTTATTATATCCCCAATTCCTTCTTCATATCACGAAGAAGGTCAAAGGCCTGCATAGGAGTCATATTGTTAAGGTCCGCAGACTTCAAAGTATCTCTGAGTGAGGACAATGTAGGGTCATCCAGCTGGAATAGAGACAGCTGGATCGTGCCGTCAGCCTCCACCATGCCCTCCTTCGTATTATAAGGCTTGGTTATCGGTTTGGCCTCCTGTACCGCCCCATTGCTTATAGAACCGGCACCCCCGGCCTCCAAGGCAGACAGAGTCCTCTCGGCGGAAGCAAGCACTTCTTTAGGCATTCCGGCCATCCTGGCCACGTGCAGACCGAAACTGTGGGCCGTACCGCCCTCCTTGAGTTTCCTGAGGAAAATGACCTCTTTGCCGACTTCCTTGACTGCCACATGGAAGTTCTTCACACGGGGATAGATTCCTTCCAAGTCATTCAGTTCGTGATAGTGTGTGGCGAACAATGTCTTGGCGCCCTTTCCGTATTCATGTATGAATTCGACTATCGCCCGGGCAATGGACATTCCGTCGTAAGTGGATGTACCTCGGCCGATTTCGTCCAGAAGCACAAGTGAACGCTCGGAAAGATTGTGCAGAATCATTGACGTTTCCAGCATTTCCACCATGAATGTGGATTCTCCTCTGGAGATGTTGTCCGATGCGCCGACACGGGTAAAAATCTTGTCGAAATAGCCGATTTTCGCCGAATCCGCAGGCACGAATGAGCCGATCTGGGCGAGGAGCACTATCAATGCCGTCTGACGGAGCAGAGCGGATTTTCCGGACATATTCGGACCGGTCAATATTATTATCTGCTGCTTGTCCCTGTCCAGATGGATATCGTTAGGTACATATTCCTCCCCCGGCTTCATAAGTGTCTCTATCACAGGATGCCTGCCGGCCTTGATATCCAAGGCAAGCCCGTCACCGATTTCAGGACGGCAATATCTGTTTTCCGAGGCCAGTTCTGCAAACCCGGCCAGAATATCCAGCTTGGCAATCACCATCGAGTTCTTCTGAATGGTCCTTATAGCGGTCTGTATCTTGGCAATCAGCGAGTTATAGATAGCAGACTCGAGTGCGTAGATTTTGTCCTCGGCGGAAAGAATCTGCTCTTCATATTCCTTAAGTTCCTGAGTAATATACCTTTCGGCATTGACAAGAGTCTGTTTGCGGATCCATTCCTCCGGGACTTTGTCCTTGTGGGCGTTGCGGACCTCGATGTAATAACCGAAGACATTGTTGTAACTTATTTTCAATGAGGTTATTCCGGTCCTTTCAATCTCCCTCTGCTGCATTTTCAGGAGATAATCCTTACCTCCGCGGGAGATTTCGCGCACTTTGTCGAGCTCCTCACTCACACCTGCGGCGATGACATCGCCCTTTCCGATGGCTGCTGCCGCGTCCTGGGTCAATGTCTCTGTTATCGCCTTGAGCAGTTCCGAACAGTCGCCTATGGAGGCTGTCAGTTCAGCAAGCGGGGCGCAAACTCCCGATGCGGTTCCCTGCCCGGAGCATAATTTTCTGATAGGGTCGAACTGGGCCAGACCTCGTCCCAACTGGAGGACTTCACGTGGCATAATCTTACCCGTGGCCGCCCTGGAGATTATCCTGTCGAGGTCGCCGATATTGCTGATATGGCATTGAACCTCATTCAGAAGTTCGCCGTTGTCAGTAAAATGGCCTACGATGTCGTATCTGGCATTCAGTTCCTTCAAGTCGAGTGACGGCATCGCCAGCCAGCCGCGCAAAAGACGCGAACCCATCGGAGAGCAGCATTTGTCAATGACACTGACAAGTGACACGCCTTCCCCTCCCGCCGACGCGCTGAAGATTTCGAGGTTGCGGATGGTAAATTTGTCCATCCACACGAATTTATCTTCGTCAATGCGGGAAATCGAGCAGATGTTGGCAAGGCCGGTATGCTGGGTCTGTTCGAGATAGACGATGAGCGCGCCGGCAGAGCTCACTCCAAGCGGGTATGAATCAATGGCATAGCCTTTCAATGAATCCACGCGCAACTGACGTTTCAGTTTTTCGACAGCCGCATCATATACGAATGCCCATTCGTCAAGTGTCGATACATAGAGGGTGTCCCCATACAGTTCCTTGACACGTTTCTCGTTGCCGCGCTGGACTACGATTTCTTTCGGGGCCAATGATGCTATGAGAGTTCCGATGTAGGCAGTACTGCCCTGTGCCACCTGGAATGTTCCAGTGGAGACATCGAGAAATGCGGCTCCGCATTGGTCTTTGGAGAATGTGAGTCCTGTCAGGTAGTTGTGCTCCTTCTGTTCGAGCATGTTCTCGCCGAAGGCGATTCCCGGCGTAACCATCTCCGTCACTCCCCTTTTCACCAGAGTCCTGGAGCCTACCAGTTTCGGGTCCTCCAGCTGGTCGCACACGGCCACTTTATAGCCGGCACGGATAAGACGTGTAAGATATTGTTCTATAGCATGATGTGGGAATCCGGCCATAGGCACGGCTTCTTTGTCACCATTTGAGCGCTTGGTCTGTACAAGACCCAGAACTTTGCTTACGAGGACCGCGTCGTCAGAATATGTTTCATAGAAATCGCCCACTCTGTAAAGCAGAACTGCCTCGGGATGCTGGGCTTTGACCGCAAAATATTGTTTAAGTAGAGGTGTATCCTCCGCTTGTTTCTTCGCCATAATCTGTCTCCAATTACCAAAACAAACAAATTTACAGATTTTCACCCCATAATTCAATAACCTCTACCAAAAATTATAACTATCTTTACGTGACTATGAAGAAGGTGCTTATCATAACATATTACTGGCCGCCTACAGGAGGTTCCGGTGTCCAGAGATGGGTGAAGTTCAGCAAGTATCTGCCTCAGTTCGGATGGCAGCCGGTCATCTATACCCCGGAGAATCCGGAAATGACCAGCATTGACAAGACTCTCGAGGAGGATATTCCGGAGGAGGCCATTGTCGTGAAGAGGCATATCACGGAGTTTTATTCTTTCTACCGGAAACTGACCGGAAAAAAGGATGCCACGAAGCAGGAGGTCAATCCTATCAATAGCCAGAAGAAGACGTTCAAGCAGAAACTGATGCTGTTCCTGCGTGGCAATCTGTTTATTCCTGATCCGAGGGTGACATGGGTAAGGCCTTCTGTCAGGTTCCTGAAAAAGTACCTCAAGGAGAATCCTGTGGACGCGATTGTAAGTACCGGCCCTCCGCAGTCGATGCACCTCATAGCCAGACAGCTTTCCAAGGCGACCGGCATTCCGTGGGTGGCGGATTTCCGTGACCCGTGGACCAAGATGTTCTATTTCAAGCATTTATGTCTCTGCAAATGGGCGGAGCGGAAGCATCACCGCCTAGAGCAGCAGGTTCTGGATGATGCGACTGTCGTGGTGGCTGTGTCCCCTCTCGTCCAGGAGGAGTTCCAGGTCATGACGAATACCCCTGTCGAGCTGATTACCAATGGTTTCGACGATGATGATTTCAGCCAGGTAGTAGAGCCGGACGGTTATTTCAATGTTACCCATACCGGTCTTTTCGCTTCGGACGGAAATCCGGAGACTCTCTGGGATGTTCTTTCAGAGAAGTGCAGAACGGATAAGGAGTTCGACAAGATGCTGCGTATCAGGCTAATAGGAAAGACCGACAAGGAAATCATTGACTCTATCAATGCCGCCGGTCTCGGCAGCCATGTCATCAATCTCGGTTATCAGGACCACAATGTCGCTGTGCGGGAACAGAAGAACGCGTCCCTTCTCATCCTTCCTCTGCGTAAAGAGCCTGAGTATCGTGCGACGCTTCCGGGAAAGCTTTTCGAGTACCTTGCTTCCATGAATCCGATTCTCGGTATCGGTCAGACTGACGGGGCAATGGCCAGGATTGTAAATCAGACAGGAGCCGGTGTAGTGTTCGGCTGGGATGACAAGGCATCGATTTCATCATATGTCAATATGTGCTGGAACAAGTTCAATGCAGCCGATGACGAGGAAGATATCGAGGTAGGGCACGCCGGAGAAGCCGAACTGGACGAGATTCCTACTGGAAACATCCATCAGATTCAGTTGTTTCAGGAAATCACGGCCGGAGGTGTGGCCGTGGGAGGCATGGCCGCCCATGGCCTTGTGAATGGGATGTCGGGCGCGAGCCCGACAGGGATGAGCGAAGCGAACCTCCCGCGGCCACACCTCCGCCGGACGAGCTAAACAGCTGGGAACACGTCAATCCGTAACCGCGGGGACGCAGTTGTGTCACATTTTAGCATATTTGCTTTAAATATTTTGAAGACCATTTTGAATTGTAATATTTTTTACTTATATTGCGTACGAAGGAATGCGATTTCGCAACTATTTATAGGCCTGGCTAGCCATTGAAATAATGGAGATTTGCATCTAGTTCTATTGTTCTAACTTTGTCGTCTGTTTTTTATCATGCCAACAACCACTTACAACTCTAGTCTTTAACGTATTATAACTATTAAATTGTATCAATATGAATATTAAAGTTGTATCTAGTTTATTCGCACTATGTTTGTTCGCGATATATAGTTGTAATGAACAAACGACATCTCAAGTGTCAAAACCAAGCGACGCTGATTACGATAACATAGGTGTCAATCATAATAGATGTTTAGACAATATACTCTCTAGCATCAATTTAGTAAAAACGAAGAGTCAGACGTTCCCTGAAAAAGATCAGGTTAAAGATATTGTTGACTCCATAACACTTGAGTATATAACCCAAGAGTATAATCTTGACATGGCGACCGCAAATAAGGTACTTTTCCACATTAATAAAACAAAGAGTATCGGAAATTCGGAGAGGGAAGATTTCATAGGTAAAGATAATTTATACCCATTCTATCAAAAATTATCTACAATTATGGATGATGAGGATGAAGATCTGGAGTCTTTGCAGTCTCGAATTCTTCGTTTGACAATAGAAGCTCAAGTGACACTCTCTGAAGATGAAAAAAACGAGTTCTTCCCGGCATGTTCTGTTGCAAGAAACACATTAAATTACTGGCACGATAATGCGTCCGATTGGTATGTTATAAGTGGACAATCAACACAAGGAAGAACGTTCTCTTGGAAAAGACTTGGGAAAGAAGATGTTAAGGGCGCCATTGCAACTGCTACAGGGGAAGCTGTCTCTGCTTTAGTATTTGGACCAGTAGGATGGAAAGCCTATTTTGCAGCATGCGTAGGTGGAGCTGCAATTTCTTCTGCATACGATGCTATAGAACAGTTATGGCCATGAAAAGAATGTTTTCCTTCAATACCAAGATGTCGGCAATTGTGTTTGTCGCAGTCTTTATTCTGTCTTTCGTGCTGTTTCCCACAATGGTTGGCGCTGTCAAGGCTGTATTGACCGCCGTGCTCTGTGTGGCATTCTACGTATTTTGCTCAAATGTATTACCGATTGAAGAGGAAGTCGGTTCTGGAAAAATATTTGTAGCATTTCTTGTAACATATGTAGCCACCACAGCCATATATATCTTGATGGATACGTCATCATTGGCAGAACTGAAAACATACATCAAGCCACTTTTTGTCTTGATACCATTGTTTGCTGCTATGTATTCGCGCAAATAAGGAATAAACCGTGCTATGCATGCCGGCTGGTGAATGCAACACTATTTCGCATTCACCAGCCGGCATGTTTACTGTTATTTCGTCCCGAGTTGAAAATTAACATTTTAAGTCACACTTAATGTCGTCAGAAATCACATCCGGAGGTGTGGCCGTGGGAGGCATGGCCGCCCATGGCCTTGTGAATGGGATGTCG
>OHEU01000001.1_pt1 | contig 176048 bp, 148 predicted proteins | sample 1567341 | NCBI WGS metagenome assembly OHEU01 (sample SAMEA3879524, study PRJEB24766) | human gut metagenome | biome: human-associated habitat; feature: feces | place: USA | collected 1985/1987 | reverse complement strand
TATGTGCATGGACTGGTGTATCGAAGGTTTTCTCCCAGTCATCGGATGGTAAGGGGCAGTCTGTACGTGGAGATATGGAACATCGCAATCTGGGCGGACTGGATGTATCGGCTATCGGGCTGGGCTGTCTTCCCATGGTGGGCTACTATGGTGGACGGTATGAAAAGAAGGATATGATTGCCTTGATTCGTCGGGCTTATGATCAGGGAGTTACTTTTTTCGATACGGCAGAGGTGTACGGCCCTTATACCAGTGAGGAGTGGGTAGGCGAGGCACTTGCTCCTTTTCGTAATAAAGTAAAAATCGGTACGAAGTTTGGTTTCGGGGTGGAAGAGAAGCAACCCACAGCCTTGAATAGCCGGCCTGACCATATTCGCCGGGCAGTGGAAGGTTCATTGCGACGCTTGCGTACGGATCACATGGACTTGCTTTATCAGCACCGTGTAGACCCGAAGGTGCCGATGGAGGAGGTAGCAGACACGGTAAAGAAACTTATGCAGGAAGGAAAAGTCTTGCACTGGGGATTGTCGGAAGCCAGTGCGCGTTCTATTCGTCGGGCACATGCCGTTTGTCCGCTTTCGGCCGTACAGAGTGAGTATGCCATCTGGTGGCGCGAACCGGAGACCAAAATATTCCCTACGTTGGAAGAACTAGGAATCGGTTTTGTACCTTATTGTCCGTTGGGGCGGGCCTTCCTTACGGGAGTGATTCATGAGGAAAGCCGTTTTGAGAAACCTGATAGGCGGGCCACATTGCCACAATTTACTCCTGAAGCCTTGAAACATAATATGCCGCTTGTGTCACTTGTGCGTAAATGGGCAGAGCGAAAGAACATTACTCCTGCCCAGTTTGCCTTGGTGTGGATGCTTTCGCGTAAGTCATGGATTGCTCCCATCCCCGGCACAACGAATCCGAACCACCTCGATGATTTCCTGGGAGCAGCTCATGTGCGGCTTACGGCTTACGAGATGGAGGAATTTGACAGGGAATATTCACAAATAGACCTTATGGGGCATCGTGCCGATCCGTTTACCGAGAGTCAGATTGATAAGTAAAAAGGCAGTGTACAAAAGTAGAATCTCCTCACAAACCCATGCATCGTGGTGATTTGTGAGGAGATTTTCTTTTTATTTCGGTGCCTTGCGGTAGAGATAAATCGCAATGAACAGGTATAGAATGTTTGGAATCCACACGGCCAGATTCGGATGCGCATTTCCGTTGATGGCGAAGGTGGACGAGATGGTCTGGAACAGGATGTAGGAGAAACTCAGTCCGATACCGATTCCCAAGTGAAGTCCCATACCTCCTTTTCGTTTTTGTGACGAAAGCGAGAGCCCGATGACCGTCAGGATGAAGGCTGCAAACGAGGTGGCGATGCGCCGGTAGTATTCCACTTCGAACACCTTGATGTTGGCGAAGCCTCGTTGCTTCTGCTTGTCGATGTACTCCCGTAGCTGGGGACTGGTCATCGTTTCCTGCTGGCCGCGCGTGATGAGGAAGTCCTGCGGCTCCATGTTGATGATGGAGTCCATACGCTCTCCTCGGGTAATAGTCTCACGCATGCCCTTCATCTCACGAATCATGTAGTCCTTGATAATCCAGCGGTGCACGGTGGTAGTGTCGTACGTAATGCGGCGGGCCGTGAGGTGTGATACTAGCTTGTGGTCTTCAAACTTGTCGAGCGAGAAGCGGTAAGCCGTCTTGTTGTAGTCCTCGTAGCGCTCCATGTAGGCAATTACACCCGTATCTACCTCCAGCTGGATATTGCGCACGTAGTCAGCCCGCTTCTTGTTCTTGTACACCTGCTCAAACTTCAGTCGGGTGACGCTTCCGGTAGGAATCACCTCGGTACTCAGCACATAGGTGACCAGTGCGATGATGGCGGCCGAAATCATGTAGGGCACCATCAGGCGCTTGAAGCTCATTCCGGTGGAGAACATGGCGATAATCTCGGAGTTCTCTGCCAGCTTCGACGTGAAGAAAATCACGGCAATGAATACGAACAACGGACTGAAGAGGTTCGTGTAATAAGGAATGAAGTTCAGGTAATAGTCGAAGACAATGGCACTGATGGGCGCCTTGTTGTTGATGAAGTCGTCAATGTTTTCATTGATGTCGAACACCACGGCGATGGAGATAATCAGGGCGATGGCAAAAAAGTAAGTACCCAGGAACTTCACGATGATGTACCTGTCCAGCCGTTTCAACCATTTCTTCTTGAACGGGTTTCCTTTTAAATTTTTCAGTTGTTCCTTTCCGGCTTGCAGGTAGGAACGGAACAACTGGAACACATTGTGTTTCATATTTATCGTCGTAAACTACAATTACAATCGGGTAGATAAACGTTTCACCATGGCCGGTTTCCAGGTAGAGAAGTCGCCGGCGATAATGTGCTTGCGGGCTTCACCTACGAGCCAGAGGTAGAAGGCCAGGTTGTGGATGGAGGCAATCTGCATGGCCAGCAGCTCCTGTGCGTGGAACAGGTGGCGCAGGTAGGCACGGCTGTACATCGTGTCTACGTAAGATGCTCCGTCAGCTTCGATGGGCGAGTAGTCGTTCTCCCATTTCTTGTTGCGCATGTTCATGATACCGTCTTTGGTAAAGAGCATACCGTTTCGTCCGTTACGGGTCGGCATCACGCAATCGAACATGTCCACACCGCGTTCGATGCCTTCCAGGATGTTGACCGGAGTACCTACACCCATCAGGTAGCGGGGTTTGTCCTTAGGCAGAATCTCGTTGACCACCTCAATCATCTCGTACATCTTCTCGGTAGGCTCACCCACGGCCAGACCGCCGATGGCGTTACCGTCGGCATTCTTCGAGGCGATGTATTCGGCCGACTGGCGGCGCAAGTCAGGATATACGCATCCCTGCACGATGGGGAAGAGCGACTGGTTGTAGCCGTACTTGGGCTCCGTTTCGTTGAAGCGGGCACAACATCTGTCCAGCCAGCGGTGAGTCAGTTCCATGGACTTCTTGGCATAGTTGTAGTCGGAAGTACCGGGGGCGCACTCGTCGAAGGCCATCATGATGTCGGCACCGATGGTACGCTCGATGTCCATCACCCGTTCGGGAGTGAACAAGTGCTTCGAACCGTCGATGTGCGAGCGGAATTCCACGCCCTCTTCGCGTAACTTGCGGATGCCGGAAAGAGAGAATACCTGGAAGCCGCCGCTATCGGTCAGCATCGGACGGTCGAATCCGTTGAACTTATGGAGTCCGCCAGCCCCCTCGATGATGTCCAGTCCGGGACGTAGGTAGAGGTGGTACGTGTTTCCCAGGATAATCTGAGCCTTGATGTCGTTCTTCAGTTCGTGAAGATGCACGCCTTTCACCGTACCCAGTGTGCCCACCGGCATGAAGATAGGGGTCTCAATCTGCCCGTGGTCTGTTGTAATCAGACCGGCACGGGCATTCGATTTGGGGTCCGTATATTGTAATTCAAATTTCATTGTGCAGGGTTTTCTTTGTTTTTATCTTCTTTGATGGTAAAGTCGATGGCATCGGCCACTTTCTCATCGGTCAGCGCCAGGCGGAGCACCTCCTTGATGTCCTTCACGTAGTGGAAAGTCATTCCGGTGAGGTACATCGGCTGGATTTCATTGATGTCCTTGCGGTTTTCCTCGCACAGGATGATGTCCTTGATACCGGCACGTTTGGCCGCCAAGATTTTCTCCCGGATACCGCCTACGGGAAGTACCTTTCCACGAAGGGTGATTTCGCCCGTCATGGCCAGGTTGGCTTTCACCTTGCGCTGGGTAAGCGCAGAAGCCAATGAAGTAACCATGGTGATACCGGCAGAAGGTCCGTCTTTCGGAATAGCTCCTTCCGGCACGTGGATATGGATGTTCCAGTTGTCGAAGATACCTTCGGGCAAATCCAGCAGGTGGCTATGCGCTTTCAGGTACTCCAATGCCAGCATGGCCGATTCCTTCATTACCGAGCCCAGGTTACCGGTCAGGGTCAGTTGTCCCTTACCACGGCTCAGGCTGGTTTCTACGAACAGAATCTCACCGCCTACGGCCGTCCAGGCCAGTCCCGTCACTACGCCGGCATATTCGTTGCCTTGGTATTTGTCGCGGGAATATTCTTGTGCGCCGAGGAACTTTTCAATATCTTTCGGCTTCAGCTCATGGGTACCGGTAAACTCATCGCTGGCAATTTCCAGTGCGATTTTACGCATCACCTTGCTGATTTTCTTTTCCAGCTCACGCACACCGCTTTCACGGGTATAGTTCTCGATGATGTATTCAATGGCCGCCTTGCTGAACTTTACGTGTTCCTTCTTCAGTCCGTTCTTCTCCATCTCTTTCGGGATGAGGTGACGGCGGGCGATTTCAATCTTCTCTTCGGTGATGTAACCGCTTACTTCAATCAGCTCCATACGGTCGAGCAACGGAGATGGGATAGTGCCCAGGTTATTGGCCGTAGCGATGAACATGATGTTCGACAAGTCGTAGTCAATGTCAACGTAATTGTCGTGGAACGTGTTGTTCTGTTCCGGGTCGAGCACTTCCAGCATGGCCGAGCTCGGGTCGCCATGGCTATCGCTACTCAACTTATCAATCTCATCCAGAATGATGACCGGATTAGACGTTTCCGCTTTGATCAGGCTCTTGATGATACGTCCCGGCATGGCACCGATGTACGTCTTGCGGTGACCGCGGATTTCGGCTTCATCGTGCACGCCACCCAGTGACATACGTACGTATTTCCGTTTCAGGGCCGTGGCAATGGAACGTCCCAGAGAAGTCTTTCCTACTCCCGGAGGACCGTAGAGGCAGATAATCGGTGACTTCAGGTCACCTTTCAGCTTCAGCACGGCCAAATGTTCCAGAATACGTTCTTTCACCTTCTCCAGTCCGTAGTGCTCCTTGTCGAGTATCTTCTTTGCATTCGGTATGTCGATGACATCCTGTGTATACACACCCCACGGAAGTGAGAGCAATGTCTGAAGATAAGTCAGTTGCACGTTATAGTCGGGCGATTGCGGGTTGATACGTTCCAATTTGGACAATTCACGCTCGAAAGTCTCTTTTACTTCCGGTTTCCAGCGTTTCTTTTCTCCCTTCTTGCGCAGTTCGTCAATCTCGTCATCCTGTCCGTTGCCCAGCTCATCTTGAATGTTCTTGATTTGTTGCTGGAGGAAGTACTCACGTTGCTGGCGGTCGAGTTCCTCGCGCGTACGCATCTGAATGCTCTGTTTCAGGGTGGCCAGCTGGATGTATTTGTTCAGCAACTGGATAAGGCGGTACAACCGGTCTTTCAGGTTGTTCGTTTGAAGCAATTCGTACTTCTCGTTGATAGGGAAGGGGAAATTGCCGGAAATAAAGTTGACCAGCACCTCGTTGTTATCCAGGTTCTTCAAGGCGAAAGAAGTATCGGGCGAAATTTCATCTGACAGTTCAATTACCTTGGCACTCAACTCCTTGCAAGTGTCAATCAGTGTCTTGAACTCATCGGATTTCTCGTCCTTCATATCCTCTTCAATCACCGAAACCTTACCCTTCAGGAAGGGGCGGGTAGAAGTGATTTCCTCCAGTTGCACCTTCGGACCCGTAGCCTGAAGGATGGCCGTAATGGTTCCTCCCGGCATCTCAAACACCCGGAGCACCTTACCGATTACCGCAATGGGAAACAAATCCTTCTGCTTGGGCGAGTCTACCTCACTCACTTTCTGCGTGGTAATAATGATAGGCTCTTTGCTCTGAAGTGCCTGGTTGACTAATTTCAATGTGGGTTGCCGGCCTACGCTGACGGGCATGACAATAGAGGGAAATATCATAAGGTTGCGCAGGGGCATGACGGGCAGTTCTCCCGTGAGGTCATCCGTTGCATTGTCCACCGGAAGCGTTTCAATTTCTGCCATCATCGGAATGTCATTACCTTCTGCACTTACCAGAATCTCGTTGTTTTTTGTCTTTTTTACCATACTTGTTTTCTCTTCTGAATTAAGAAGCTTTTTTATTACTCAAAAACGGCACAAAGTTAATCATTCCGCATGTAATTTGGAAACTATTTGTGTCAAATACCTCTTTTATTATGTAAAATAATGGCAGGCTGAAGCGTTTTCTATGGGGATTTCACTAATTTTGGCGTAAAATTTTAGAAGGAAGTTATGCCAAATCCATATTTTCAATTCAAGCAATTTGTAGTTTTTCATGATAAATGTGCCATGAAGGTAGGTACTGACGGGGTGCTGGTCGGCGCATGGGCGCAAGTGGACGGGGCACGGAGGGTGCTGGACATTGGTACCGGAAGCGGACTGATAGCCCTGATGCTGGCCCAGCGGAATCCGGATGCCTTTGTCACCGCCGTCGATATTGACGAAGCGGCCGTGGAGCAGGCTCGTGAAAACGTGGCCCGTACGCCCTGGTCTGACCGGATGGAGGTGGAACGGCTTGATATCCGGAAGGCACCGGAAGAATGGAACGGATGTTTTGACGCCATCGTGTCGAATCCTCCGTACTTTGTGGAGTCCGTGAAATGCCCTCAGGCGCAGAGGAACATGGCACGGCATACCGATGAACTGGACTTTGACGCCTTGTTGTCGAAAGTATCGGTTTTGTTGTCCGAAAAAGGTAGCTTTTCGGTGGTGCTTCCGGCTACGGCCTCGGCCGATTTTGTGGCCTTAGCCCTCGGAAAAGGCTTGCATCTTTCACGCCAGACCTGGGTACATCCCCGTCAGGAATTGCCCGCCAAGCGTGTGCTGATGGCGTTCGTGAAGCATCCTTGTGCACAGACGGAAATCACGCACCTTTCCATCGAGACGGAGCGTCATGTCTATACACCGGAGTTTAGTGAACTGGCCAGAGATTTCTATCTGGCCTTGTAAGATGAAATGATTATTTCTTCGACAAGCGTCTCAGGATGTGATGGTTCAGCATCAGGAGCTGCTTGTGTTTCTGGGCAATGGCCGAAGTGATGGGACGTCGGCCGATAAAGTCGGTGAAGTGCTGGAGAATGTTCAGCGGGGGGGAAGGCATTTGCTTGGGACGTATCGGTGCGATGACGTGCAGCCCCTGGTGAATGATTTCCACCTTCAGGTCTTTTCCGCCCATCATCGGGTCTCCGTCAAAATGGAATACTCCCTCCTGCGCACGGTGTATGACGATGCTCTTGTCCTTCATCGTTTTGATACGGCTGTTCTGGTCGAGTGTCCGGTTGAACAACTGGAAAGAAAGAGAAGGCACATCCAGCACAGTAAACGGCTCCAGTACCGTGATATCCATCATGCCGTCGGTCAGCGAGGCTTGCGGGGCGATGTAGGCATTGTTGCCATATTGCGATGCATTGGCACAGGCTATCAGGAATGCCTTGTAGCGTACGGTACCCGTAGAGTTCTCTATTTCGTATGTCTCCGGTTCATACGTCAGACTTTCGTGCAGTGTATTTTCCAGATAGGTCAGCAGACCTCTTTTCCCGGAATCAGCAAATTTCAGGCTCACGAAGGCATCGAATCCCACTCCGCATGTACAGAAGAAGGGGTGATTGTCAATGATACCGTAATCTATTGTTTTGATATTTCCGGCATTGAGCACGTTGATGGCTCCCTTCGGCTCCATAGGAATATGAAGATGGCGTGCCAGTCCGTTGCCCGAACCGCATGGAATAATCCCCATTGCGGTATTGGTATGGATAAGCGCCCGTCCTATCTCATTGATGGTACCGTCTCCGCCGATGGCCACTACAATGTCTGTATGTTCAGCAGCGGCTTGTGCGGCTATCTCGGAAGCATGACCTGCATATTCCGTTTTCCGGATAGAATAGTCATATATAGAATGGTCCAGTTCTTTTTCAATAAGTCGTAGGATGAATTCCTTTCCGTGAGTGCCGGATATGGGGTTTACCACAAAGGTGATTCGCTTTTTTGTCTCCATAAACCTGTTTCCTTAAAATTTGGGAGTACAAAAATAATATTATCTTTCATAGTTTAGGGCAAATTGCCCCTATAATTGATACTCTTGTTATTTTTTTTCAGGGATTCGTATCGGAATTTTGAGTTTTTTGTATCTTTGCACGTTCTTAATGAAAATGATGTAACGAAACGGTTGCACAAGTAATGAAGTTTAATGTAAGCTGGGATGCTTACCAGATATTAGAATATGGGATTATTACAAGAAAAATTAAGTAAATTCAGAGTACCTCAGATGTACATGGAAAGAGGTGTCTATCCGTACTTTCGTGAAATAGACAGTGCCCAGGATACAGAGGTAATGATGGACGGAAAGAAAGTATTGATGTTCGGCTCAAATTCCTATATGGGTCTGACTCATGATCAGAGAATCATCGACGCGGCTATTGCTGCTACTCGTAAATATGGTACAGGATGCGCGGGTTCTCGTCTGTTGAATGGAACGCTGGATATTCATGTAGAACTTGAAAAAGAACTTGCAGAATTCGTCGGTAAAGATGAAGCACTGTGTTTCTCTACCGGATTTACGGTTAATGAAGGTGTGATTCCTCAGTTGGCCGGACGTGGCGATTACATCATTTGTGATGACCGTGACCATGCTTCTATCGTGGACGGACGTCGTCTTTCTTTTGCTACCCAGCTGAAGTATAAACACAACGATATGGATGCCCTGGAAAAAGAGCTCCAGAAGTGTGAACCGGATGCTATCAAATTGATTGTGGTGGATAGCGTGTTCTCTATGGAAGGTGATTTGGCCAACTTGCCGGAAATCGTCCGCCTGAAGAAGAAATACAATGCCAGCATCTACGTGGATGAAGCACATGGTCTGGGTGTATTCGGAAGACAGGGACGAGGCGTGTGCGACCATTTTGGCGTAACGGAAGACATCGACCTGATTATGGGTACATTCAGTAAATCATTGGCTTCTATCGGTGGTTTCGTGGCAGGTGACAAGGACGTAATCAACTGGTTGCGCCACAATGCCCGCTCTTATATATTCCAGGCAAGTAACACGCCAGCTGCTACGGCTGCGGCTAGAGAAGCCATCCACATTTTCAAGACAGAACCGGAACGTCAGCAGCGTTTGTGGGAAATCACGAACTACTCTCTGAAGCGTTTCCGTGAATCAGGCTTTGAAATCGGTGAAACAGAAAGTCCGATTATCCCTCTGTACGTACGCGATACGGACAAGACTTTCGAAGTAACCAAGCTGGCCTTCGACGAAGGAGTGTTCATCAATCCGGTAATTCCTCCAGCTTGTGCTCCTCAGGATACACTGGTGCGTTTTGCATTGATGGCTACTCACACCAAAGAACAGGTGGACTTCGCTATTGAAAAATTGATTAAGTGTTTCAAACAATTGGATATACTTAAATAATCACATTTTTACATTGACCTTTTTAAGGAATTGAAAGGAGGTATTTACTATGGGAGCTGCCGGTAATAAAAAACCGAAGGGTATGCATAAAAAACATGCTCCGGCTTATCAAGTAGAAGAGGCCATTCATGAAAATGACCTGAAAAAAGGAAAAAAGAAATAAATCCGTAGCGGATTTATCGAGAAAGGGTTATATTTAGAGCATCTGACGCCTTATGGCAAAAGCTCGGATATAACCCTTTTTGTGTATGTATGTTTTTAACTTTAATGGAATATGATACTGAATGAAAGAGACAGTCGTCACGAACAGGTGTTGCAGGTGGCGCAACAAATGATGACGGCGGCACGTACAGCTCCCAAAGGAAAGGGGGTAGACATTATTGAAGTGGCCATGGTGACGGAAAGCAACATCCGTATCCTTTCTGATACGATGAAGCAGATGTACGAAGACAATGGTTTTAAGTTTTTCCTGCGCGATGCGGATAACATTCTCCAGGCAGAGTGTGTGGTGCTGATAGGTACGCGCTCGCTTCCGCAGGGGCTGGATTGCGGGCATTGCGGATATGAGCATTGCGGAGACCGCAAAAAGGGAGTACCCTGTGCCATCAATAGTGTGGATGTAGGAATCGCCATCGGTTCGGCTTGTTCGGTAGCAGCCGACCATCGGGTAGATACGCGTGTGATGTTTTCGGCCGGTCTGGCGGCCCAGCAGCTGGACTGGCTGGATGGATGCACCCAGGTGTACGCCATACCCGTGAGTGCATCATCCAAGAATCCGTTCTTCGACCGGAAGCCTAAGACAGAATAAATTTTTCAGCCGCGTAGGCCACGCCGTCTTCTTCATTGGACAAAGTGATGAAGTCGGCGTTTTCTTTTACCACCTCCTGTGCATTGGCCATGGCGATGCCCAGTCCGGCGTATTGAATCATGGACAGGTCGTTGAATCCATCACCGATGGCAATCATTTCCTCACGGGTAAGTCCGATTTCCTTCAGGAGTACGGCCAGCGACTGGGCCTTGTCGATACCTTTAGGAACCAGTTCCAGGAAGTAAGGCTCTGAGCGGAAAACACCCATGTGGTCTTTCAGGTGCTCGTACATCTCTTTCTCCAGTTCGGCCAGTCGGGTCGGTTCGCCCACAATCAGGCATTTGGCAATCGGATGTTTCACGGCATCCAGGAAATTGTCTACCTTCTTTATTTTCATGACATTGAGCAAGGCCTCTTTGAGTACATACTCATCGTCCGGTTTCTCGGTCAGCACGTATTCCCCGTCGTAAGTCACAATGGCAAAGTCGTTCTTTTTGGCACATTCGTAAAGATAGGGAAGCACATCATGGTCGAGCAGGTTCTTGTACATCAACTCCTTGGTTTTCCAGTCGATGATTTCTCCACCGTTGTAAGCCAGAATGTAGCCTTCATACTTTTGCAGTTCCAGTTGCTCGGCCAGTGGGGCAATGCCGTACGTAGGTCTTCCCGAGGCCAGTACAATTTTCACTCCTTGCTCCTGAATCTTGAGCAGTGTTTCTTTGGTGTGAGGGGTAATCTTTTTCTGCTTGTTGGTAAGCGTTCCGTCGAGGTCTAATACTAATAATTTATATTTCATAAAGTTATGCTGTAAAATCGAGCGTAAAATTACGGAAAAAAACGAAACTATGGAAATGTAGGAGCGGAAAGATAAATCTTGGTTGGGGAGATACCGTTCTCGTGAAGACGCAGGTGAGGTATGAGAGAAATGTCTTTCGGCTTTCTATGTTTCCCAAGGCCGAAACTTATGTTCTCCCGAGGGAAGATATAGGTTTTCGCTTCGGAAAACATACGTTTTCGGTTGGAGAAACATACAATAGTCAAGCACGTGCTTTCGTTGATGTGCTTGAGTTTCGGCTTCTTGTGCTCTGAAGACAGAATTCTTTCGCTTTTAATATACGTTAATGCTTGAATAAGTGATGAACTGGAGGATATTTTTATTTATTTTTGCAAAATCTATTACGTTTAATATTAATGTTTTATCTAGTTAAAACTATGAGAAAATTTTATTTTTATCTGATTGGCATGCTCCTTACATTTGCGGCATGTTCGGAAGAAACAGAGATTACTCCACCTTCAAAAGGGGAAGAAGAGGTGAAGGAAATTGTATCAGCCTTGGAAGAAAACGATGAAATCAGTGATTTTGTGGAAGTCCTGAAAACCGTAAATGTGGCCGACTTGGAAGAAGATGAATTGACCGTGTTTGCCGTACGTAATTCGTCGGCCGCCATGTCAAGAAGTGCTGCTCTTGATTCTACTTCAGTAAAGAGACATATTGCCAAAGGACGTTACGGGAAGGTGGACCTGACGGACGGAAAAGTGCTGGAAAGCATTAGCGGTGAGAGCTTGTATGTGACCAGAACGGGCGAAGATATCTATATTAATGGAGTAGTGATAGAAGGTGAAGCCATCCAGGCAGGCAACAGCTATGTGTACGTAGTACCTGAAGTGATGGAACAGCAGTCTGAGCCTGTAAATGTGTATGTAACGACGATTAACGTGTATGCAATTAATCAGGGAAATAGTTCTGAGAGTCCGTTGAAAGACGTGGCGGTAGTAGTGAATAAGGTCGGAAAAGATTCATTGGGAATTTATACGAAAGGTGATTCTTTGGGCGTATGGAAAACCGATGAGCAAGGTCAGGTCGTAATCAAGCATACAGAGAATCAAATCGTGTTCAATGTATATAAGGCCGACTATAGTGATAAATATGACAATTACCTGCTGGCTGGCGTAGATAATGCAGGAAAGTTTATGTATGTGGACTTGAACGCTGACGGAATGCACACCAAAGAGGATAAGGTGGATTTTGAATTGCCTTATTACGTAGGCTACGAAGATGATGTAAAATCATCTACAAAGACCGTGTATATGACTACAGATATTGCGGAATCCGAAGTGCCGGAAGAACTTCCGGATGCCGATTCAGTGCGCGTGGCGTGGAAAGACGTACTGACAGATTATATGCGGTATAATGTGGAAGCGGAGAGCAAATTGGTACAGGGCTATGCAAATTTTGACTACTCTCAGGTAGGGAGCCTTTCAGATAGCTTGTGGAGTAAAGCTTATAACCTGGTGAATAAGGGTAATCAATTTGTCGATGTGTTGTCGAATAGTACTGAGGAACAATATTTTGAACTGAAACAAAACATATTGATGGATTTGTCGCTGGTGTATACCCAGTTGTATGGATATTACGGACAAATGGTTGATCGCGGCTCTGTAATTCCGGAAGATCAGTTGATTGAACAGATGGAAAGCTTGTCAATGTATATAAATGGAAACCGACGTTATGCATTGTCTGTCATGCTGGCTAAGGTTCATCTGCTAAGACAGGACTGGCAGGGAGCGGCTTATTCTTGTGAAGAAGTGATTGCTTCGGGTGTTTACAGACTTGAACCTCAGTTGGATCATACTATGGTGTCATCCAGTGAAAGTAAAGAAGTGATTTATGGTGATTTCTATGCGGACGGAAAATACATACATCCCTTGTTGTATAAAGAAGTGCTGATTATGGCAGCTTATGCAAACTTTAAAATGGGTACGATAAATAAAGCCTTACAGTTTGTAAATGAACTGCTTGCTTCATATGGATATGCTCCTGTAAGTATAGATGAAGTAGAAAGTACATTGCAAGAATTCGTTGCGAAATTGTATGGCACAGGACAATCTTATCCGTATGCCAGAATTCTTTCTATGAAGTTTGGAGTGAACGGTTTCGAAACTCCAAAGAACTGGTTCCTGCCTGTGCCTGAATCGGCTTTATTGTCTTGTCCTAATTTGCAGCAGAATCCCGGATATTGATTCCTGAAAAACTTTAATAGTAGTCTTTAGAGGCTCTTCAACCAGCCTTGTGCTTTATTCGTTAGTGAATTGAAAGCATAAGGCTGGTTTTTTATTTGCAGAAAAAGAGAAGATTATCATCGTCTTTGAAATTTACATTGAGGCCGGACATTTGTCGGCCATTGTTGGAGGAATATTATTTTTTTCGTATCTTTCGGAAAGAACTTTTAGCTGAAAGTATATGAATATTTACGTAGATTTTTCTTTAAGGTTGTTTGTGGCCGGCCTGATGGGAGTGCTTATCGGGCTTGAGCGGGAGTACCGGGCGAAAGAGGCGGGTTATCGTACGCATTTCCTGGTGGCACTGGGCAGTGCGTTGCTGATGATAGTGTCGCAATACGGCTTTATGGATGTGCTGGAGAAGGATTTGGTGCGCCTGGATCCGAGTCGTCTGGCCGCTCAGGTAGTCAGTGGTATCGGTTTTATTGGGGCGGGTACCATCATCCTGTTGCAGAAGCAGGTGGTGCGCGGACTGACTACGGCGGCTGGTGTGTGGACCACGGCCGGAATCGGACTGGCGGTAGGGTCGGGGATGTACATGATAGGTATTCTGGCCACTTTCCTGGTGTTAGCTGGACTGGAGGTTCTCAGCTATTGTTTTAAAAGTATAGGAATGCGAAGCATGATTATTGAGCTTACGGCAGAGAATTCCGAGGCCTTGAAAGCCCTTTCCGGTAAGTTCAGTTCCGAGAATTTTCAGATAACCTCCTACGAGATGAATAAGGTGTATGAGAACAACCATGAAGCCTATCGCATCACAATGGTAATCAGAGCGAAAAGAGTGAATGAGGAAGGATTGCTCTTGATGATGCTTCATGAGTTTCCTGATGTGACGGTGAACCGCATTGTCTGACATAAAACCAAAATACCACCAGAGCCTTCTCTCTGATGGTATTTTGTGCTAACCGATGTAGACATTGACATGTAAAAACAAGCGGTCATGCTGCTCGTCAATGTCAAAATCTATTTTGTCTTCTCGGGCCAGCCATCCGATAGCCGCATTCAGGTCTCTGTCTGACAGACCGGATGCCTGTTTAAGCTTGTCGTACTCCCAGTGGGCATTGTCGGAAAGGAGTTTCCATACGATACCCGCATTTGTTCCGATTTGGTTTTTGTTCATCATAATTCCAAAAATAATGTAGTTATTGTAATGTAGTAGCTGAGCGAAGATATAAAAATTTGTTTTTGTAACAAATCTTCTGCTAACAAAATAATATCGGAATGGTGTATTTTTCTTTTCTATTAATTGTTTTGATGATAATATTACAGAAATGTGACAATGCGCCTGCAAATTGTCAGCGTTTTTTATATCGCTTCCCGTACGCTATTCCATTTTTTTCTTATACCTTTGCACATAAGTAAAAAAGACGATTATGAAGAGACATAAGATAAACTGGAGGGTACCCAAAGGGGCAGAACTGACGGAATTGGACAAGAAAGTGCTGTTTTATCAGGATAAAGGGCATTTGGTTCCGACTCGCCAGTTGATTAAGACTCCGGAGCAGATTGAAGGAATTCGTCGTAGCGGCGTTATCAATACGGGAGTGCTCGACCTGGTGGAAAAGGAAATCCATGCAGGAATGAGTACGGCTGAGATTGACAAGTTGGTATATGAGTATACCCGCGATCACGGAGCTATTCCGGCAACCTTGGGGTATGAGGGATTCCCGAAAAGCTGTTGTACTTCCATTAATGAGGTGGTTTGCCATGGAATTCCGAGCGAAGAGGAAATTCTGGAAGAAGGCGACATTATTAATGTGGATTGTACGACGATTCTGGACGGTTATTATGCCGACGCTTCACGTATGTTCATTATCGGAAAAACCACTCCGCAGAAAGAAAAACTGGTGCGTGTGGCAAAAGAATGTCTGGAAGTCGGTATGGAAGCAGCCCGTCCTTTCGGCTTTGTGGGAGATATCGGTCATGCCGTAGAGAAACACGCGAAGAAGAACGGATTCTCGGTGGTGCGTGATTTGTGCGGCCACGGAGTGGGAGTGGAATTCCACGAAGAACCGGATGTGGAACACTTTGGCAAGAAGGGCACAGGTATGTTGCTTGTGCCGGGCATGGTGTTTACCATCGAACCGATGATTAATATGGGAACCTGGGAAGTCTTCATTGACGAAGAAGACGGATGGACCGTAGTGACGGAGGATGAGCTTCCTTCCGCACAATGGGAGCATACCTTTGTGATGACGGAGCAGGGACTTGAAATATTGACCTATTAATAATAGAAGAACGTTATGAGTACAATAATATTAGGAATAGAATCTTCTTGTGATGATACTTCTGCGGCAGTGATAAAGGATGGCGTATTGCTGTCGAGCGTGATTGCCAGCCAGGCGGTGCACGAAGCTTACGGAGGAGTGGTTCCGGAACTGGCCTCGCGTGCACATCAGCAGAATATCGTTCCGGTGGTGCATGAAGCATTGAAACGTGCCGGAGTGGCAAAGGAAGATTTGAGTGCCATTGCCTTTACTCGCGGACCGGGTCTGATGGGTTCTTTGCTGGTAGGAGTGTCTTTTGCCAAAGGACTTGCCCGCTCGCTGGATATTCCGATGGTAGAGGTGAACCATTTGCAGGGTCATGTGCTGGCGCACTTTATTCAGGAACCCGACGGTGAAAACGTACAGCCTAAATATCCTTTTATCTGTCTGCTGGTTTCAGGAGGAAACTCTCAGATTATCCGTGTGAATGCGTATAATGATATGGAGGTGTTGGGACAGACCATCGATGATGCAGCAGGAGAGGCCATAGACAAGTGCTCCAAGGTGATGGGGTTGGGCTATCCGGGTGGTCCGATTATCGATAAGCTGGCGCGTCAGGGTAATCCGGAAGCCTTTAAATTCAGCAAACCGCATATCCCGGGCTATGACTATAGCTTTAGCGGACTGAAAACCTCTTTCCTGTACTCGCTCAGAGACTGGATGAAAGAAGATCCCGATTTCGTAGAACATCATAAGACGGATTTGGCTGCTTCGTTGGAAAAAACGATTGTAGACATCCTGATGGATAAATTACGTAAGGTGGTAAAGGATACAGGCATCAAGGAAGTGGCCGTAGCTGGAGGAGTTTCGGCAAACAACGGTCTGCGAAACGCTTTCCGTGAACATGCGAAAAAATATGGCTGGAACATTTTCATACCGAAGTTCGGGTATACTACCGATAATGCGGCCATGATCGCCATTACGGGATATTATAAGTTTTTGGACAAGGATTTTTGCACTATAGACAAACCCGCTTATTCACGGGTAACCATTAAGTAACAATTTAGAGAAAACAGATTATGTCAGTAGAAACCAAAACACTAAGTAAGGAGATAAGTGAAATTTTCTGGAGAGAAGGCTATACATTGGCTACTGCAGAAAGTTGTACGGCTGGTAACGTGGCAGCCATTATAACTGCTATCCCAGGTAGTTCTCGTTTCTATAAAGGTGGAATTATAGCCTACTCAGATGAGGTAAAGAAAACGCATTTATATGTAAATGCCGAAACGCTGGAACAATATGGGGCAGTAAGTGAAGAAACCGTTGTGGAAATGGTAAAGGGTGCCATCAAGGCGTTGGATGTGGATTATGCAATGGCTACATCCGGAATTGCCGGTCCTGGCGGAGGAAGCCCGGAAAAGCCGGTCGGTACGATTTGGGTAGCAGCCGGAACAAAAGATGCGGTACTTACGGCTAAATTGACCGAAGATGAAGGTCGTGAGAAAAATATTCAGGCTGCAACGGCAAAAACCCTCCAATTATTGTTGGAATTATGCCAAAATCAAGGAAAAGAGGAGTAAAAGTTCAATTTGTTGAAAAAAGATTTGTTTATATAAAATAAAATCACTTACTTTGCACTCCGTTTGAGAGAACCATGGAATAAAACTATAAAAACTAGATAGAAATGTCGAAAATTTGTCAAATTACCGGAAAGAAAGCCTTGATAGGCAACAACGTTTCACACTCTAAGAGAAGAACAAAAAGAACTTTTGATGTGAACTTGTTTACAAAGAAATTCTACTATGTAGAACAGGATTGCTGGATTAGCCTGAACATCTGCGCTAACGGCTTACGTGTGATTAATAAAAAAGGCCTGGATGCAGCGCTGAACGAAGCGGTAGCAAAAGGTTATTGTGATTGGAAAACTATCAAAATTATTGGTTAATTAAAAGGAGAGAAAGACTATGGCTAAGAAAGCTAAAGGAAACAGAGTACAGGTAATCCTTGAATGCACAGAAATGAAGGATAGTGGTATGCCGGGAACTTCTCGTTATATTACAACTAAGAATAGAAAAAATACCACTGAAAGATTGGAATTGAAGAAATACAATCCGATTTTGAAAAGAGTAACAGTTCATAAAGAAATTAAATAATAACAGACCATGGCAAAGAAAACAGTCGCAACCCTTCAGACAGGTAAAGAAGGACGTTCTTATACTAAGGTTATCAAAATGGTTAAGTCTCCGAAAACTGGTGCTTACGTTTTTGACGAACAAATGGTTCCTAACGAAAAAGTACAGGACTTCTTCAAGAAATAATTTATCTTTTGAGATATAAAATGCTAAATAAAAGTTCCTTTCATTCAAATATGGAAGGAACTTTTTTTGTGTGAAAGCGAGAATAGTTATATCTTTGTGTCAGAAACTGATAAAAGTAAGTTGTATGGGATTTTTTAGTTTTTTCTCAAAGGAAAAAAAAGAAACATTAGACAAAGGATTGTCTAAAACCAAAGAAAGTGTATTTGGAAAAATAGCACGTGCGGTGGCCGGAAAATCAAAGGTGGATGACGAGGTGCTGGACAATCTGGAAGAAGTGCTTATTACGTCTGATGTGGGAGTAGAAACTACGCTGAACATTATCAAGCGCATTGAAACCAGAGTGGCAAAGGATAAGTATGTGAATACACAGGAACTGAACAATATCCTTCGTGAGGAGATTGCGGCGTTGCTGATGGAAAACAATACGGTGGATGCTGCGGATTTTGATGTGCCTCAGGATAAGACTCCTTATGTAATTATGGTGGTAGGCGTGAACGGAGTAGGAAAAACGACGACCATCGGTAAGCTGGCTTATCAGTTTAAAAAAGCCGGGAAAAAGGTCTATCTGGGTGCTGCAGATACTTTCCGTGCCGCAGCTGTAGAGCAGTTGGACATCTGGGGAGAACGTGTGGGTGTACCGGTAATAAAACAGAAAATGGGAGCTGATCCGGCTTCAGTTGCTTTTGATACGCTGAGCTCTGCCAAAGCCAATAATGCCGATGTAGTAATCATTGATACGGCAGGACGTTTGCACAATAAGATTGGCTTGATGAACGAGCTGACAAAAATCAAGAATGTAATGAAGAAGGTAGTACCCGATGCACCTCATGAAGTGTTGCTGGTACTGGACGGCTCTACCGGACAGAATGCATTCGAACAGGCCAAACAGTTTACTTTGGCTACAGAAGTAACCGCCATGGCTATCACCAAACTTGATGGAACAGCAAAGGGTGGAGTAGTGATTGGAATTTCTGACCAGTTTAAGATTCCGGTAAGATACATCGGTCTGGGAGAAGGCATGGAAGATTTGCAGATATTCCGCCGCCGTGAGTTTGTAGATTCATTGTTTGGCTCAACCACTGAAAAATGAGAAAGAATACAATCGATATAATTACTTTAGGATGCTCGAAAAATCTGGTAGATTCCGAAAAGCTGATGAAACAGCTGGAAGCTAACGGCTACAAGGTGACACATGACAGCGACCATCCGCAGGGAGAAATTGCCGTTATCAATACGTGTGGCTTTATTGGCGATGCCAAAGAGGAATCTATCAACATGATTTTGGAGTTCTGTCAGGCAAAGGAAGAAGGACGCTTGAAGAAACTTTATGTAATGGGCTGTCTGTCGGAACGTTACTTGAAGGACTTACAGATGGAGATTCCGCAGGTCGACAAATTCTATGGGAAGTTCAACTGGAATGAACTTTTGGCCGATTTAGGAAAGGCCTATCATTCTGAATTTGCCATTGAGCGTCATCTGACGACTCCGAAGCATTATGCATACCTGAAAATATCAGAAGGTTGCGACCGCAAGTGTTCTTATTGCGCCATTCCTATCATTACGGGTAAACATGTGTCTCGTCCTATGGAAGAAATTCTGGACGAAGTGCGCTTGCTGGTTTCCGAAGGGGTGAAAGAATTTCAGGTCATCGCACAGGAACTGACTTATTACGGAGTGGATTTGTATAAAAAACAGATGTTGCCGGAACTGATAGAACAGATGGCACATATCCCGGGTGTGGAATGGATTCGTCTGCATTATGCTTATCCCGCTCATTTCCCGGAAGATTTGTTCCGCGTGATGCGTGAAAACGATAATGTATGTAAGTACATGGACATTGCCTTGCAGCATATCAGCGATAACATGCTGCAAAAGATGCGTCGCCATGTGACGAAGGCAGAAACCTATCAGCTGATAGAGAAGTTCCGTAAGGAAGTGCCTGGCATTCATTTGCGTACTACATTGATGGTAGGCCATCCGGGTGAAACGGAGCAGGATTTTGAGGAACTGATGGAATTTGTCCGTACGGCACGTTTCGACCGTATGGGTGCATTTGCTTATTCGGAAGAAGAAGGCACCTATTCTGCCAAGCATTATAAAGATGAGATTCCGCAGGAAGTCAAGCAGCAGCGTCTGGATAAACTGATGGAATTGCAGCAGGAAATCTCTGCCGACTTGTCTCATCGCAAGATTGGACAGGAATTCAAGGTAATCATTGACCGTAAGGAAGGTGATTATTATATCGGCCGTACACAGTTTGATTCACCGGAAGTCGATCCGGAGGTATTGATAAAGGTGGAAAATCACCGTCTGAGAATCGGCAGTTTCCATCGGGTAAAGGTGTACGATGCAGATGATTTTGATTTGTATGCTACAATCGTAAAATAAGATGACCAACAAGGAATTCATAGAAGAACTTTCCCGTCGTTTGGAGAAAACCGAAAAGGAAACAGCGTCTTTGCTGGCTTCTTTCACGGAGTGTGTGTCGCAGTCTTTACAGGAGAATAAGACGGTGGTGCTACAGGATTTCGGCTCGTTTGAGGTGGAGAAAAAGATGGAGTATATTTCTGTGAATCCCGTCACCAAACAGCGCTTTCTGGTACCTCCCGAACTGGCTGTCAGTTTTAAGTCGGCTACTTCGTTAAAAGGAAGGGTTAAAAACGTCTTGTCGGATGAATGATAAAATAACTTTACATGAACTTGTGGATTTATTTGCCCGTAAAAGCCTGTTGAGTCAGGCTGATGCGGCACTTTTTGCCAAGGAATTTCTGTCATTGATAGAAGAAGCTTTGGCAAGGGACAAGTATGTAAAGGTAAAAGGTCTGGGTACGTTTAAACTGATTACGGTAGACGCTACGGAAGAAACGGCTTCCAACGGACCGGAAACTACGGATAGTCAGTCGCATACGCGTGTTTCGTTTATCCCGGAAACCGGATTGAAGGATTTGGTGAATAAGCCTTTTGCGCATTTCCAGCCGGTACTGCTGAAAGATGAAGTGCATTTTACTGACTTGCCTGAGGGCGAAACCGGGGTGGAATCTCAAGAGAAGGTAACCGAGGAAGAGAAGACCGGAGGAACCGATGCTGTAATCGAATCCCCAACAGAGCCGGCTACGGAAGAAACTGATGAGGTGCTGCCACAAACGGAAGCTGCTTCTCCGATAGAAGAGGAACCTGTTCAGGCGCCAATAACGGAAAAGGTGATTTCTGAAGAAGAGGAGGTGAAAGAAAAGCAGGAAGATACGTTGCCTGAAAAGGAAGAAAGGATTCCCGCTGCTGATCTGACTCCATCAGGGAAAGAACCCAATGTGCCCTGGTGCATGATTGCCTCCATCTTGCTGGCAGGTATTTTCATAGGAGGAATCGTGACATGGGTATTGACCTCGGGCCGACGGTATATTCCGGAACAGGTGGTAGAGAAGTTGATGAACGAAACACAGAAAACGCCTGCACCTGTGGCTTTGAACTCCTTGCAGGTGACTGATACGTTAGTTGTAAAAAAGGATTCTTCCTTGGTACAGAAGACGGATACACTGAAAACCGCTGCGAAGAAAGAAGAAAAAACTCCCGTAGCTTCTACGCCTGTACCGAAAAGGGAGACCTTAGCCGATACGGTTGAATACCAGATAACTGGAAATCAGGGCTCATATACCCTTAAACCGGGGGAGAGCCTGGTACGTGTGGCCCTGAAATTCTACGGAAATAAAAAACTATGGCCTTATCTGGTGAAGCACAATGAGGCTATTATCAAAAATCCGGATAACGTGCCGGTGGGTACTATAATTCAGATTCCGCAACTTACTCCTAAAAAATAACGAGAGGCCTTGTTTCAATTCAAACAAGGCCTTTTTAATTTTCTTTAGTTCAATAAGCCTTAAAAGGCGAAAACCGTCTATATTTTTTTATCAAAATTTATTGTGCCTGTTAAGGGAATACCTTAATTTTGGGGTGTCTTTTTAGATATATGTTCTGAAAGGACATTTTTTAATGAAAAAAAAGAGAACTAAAATAGAAGAAAATTATGGCTGAAGCTATTGACATTCGTGAATTGAATGAACGAATCGAACGCCAGAGCGCGTTTGTGACAAACCTGATGGAGGGAATGAATCAGGTAATCGTAGGTCAAAAACATCTTATCGAATCTTTATTGATTGGGTTGCTTTCCGACGGACATATTCTGCTGGAAGGTGTTCCGGGATTGGCAAAGACTTTGGCAATCAAAACCCTTGCTTCATTGATCGATTCAAAATACAGTCGTGTGCAGTTTACTCCTGACTTGCTGCCGGCCGATATTATCGGTACGATGATTTACAGTCAGAAGGATGAGCAGTTCGTGGCCAACAAAGGACCGGTTTTTGCCAACTTTGTACTGGCCGATGAAATTAACCGTGCACCGGCTAAAGTACAGAGTGCCTTGCTCGAGGCCATGCAGGAACGTCAGGTGACACTAGGTAAGCAGACTTTTGCACTTCCGAAGCCTTTCCTGGTAATGGCTACGCAGAACCCGATTGAGCAGGAAGGTACTTATCCGTTGCCTGAAGCACAGGTAGACCGTTTCATGCTGAAGGTGATTATTGATTATCCGAAGCTGGAAGAAGAAAAGAAGATTATCCGTCAGAACATCAACGGAGAGCGTACGGAAGTTCGTCCTATTTTGAAGGCTGAAGACATTATTGCTGCCCGTGAAGTGGTTCGTCAGGTATACCTGGATGAAAAGATTGAACAGTACATTGCAGATATCGTATTTGCTACCCGTTATCCGGAAAAATACGACTTGAAAGAGCTGAAGGGCTTGATTGGATTTGGAGGTTCTCCTCGTGCATCTATCAACCTGGCACTGGCTGCACGTAGTTACGCTTTCATCAAACGTCGTGGATACGTGATTCCGGAAGATGTGAGAGCCGTAGCTCATGACGTGCTTCGTCACCGTATCGGTCTGACTTATGAAGCAGAAGCTACCAACGTGACTTCTGATGAAATCGTCAGCAAGATTCTGAACAAGGTTGAAGTGCCCTGATTCATTGGAACCTGTAACGGTTGCAGACGGGGAAGAGAGTTCCCGTCGGCTTTTATTCGCAGTCGGAAGGCTGCATGTTTATAAATGACTAAGCTGTGTTCCTTTGGTTGCTCCAGGGGAACACGGTCAAATATTAAAGGAATGGAGACAAGTGAACTTTTAAAGCGTGTCCGTCAGATTGAAATCAAGACCCGGGGACTTTCGAGCAATATTTTTGCTGGTCAGTATCATTCGGCCTTCAAAGGGCGTGGTATGGCCTTTTCAGAGGTCCGCGAGTATCAGTATGGGGATGACGTGCGCGATATTGACTGGAATGTGACCGCTCGCTTCGACAAACCATTCGTGAAAGTCTTTGAGGAAGAACGTGAACTTACGGTCATGTTGCTGGTGGACGTGTCCAACAGTTTGGACTTCGGTACCATTCAGCAGCTGAAGAAAGAAATGGTGACGGAGATTGCGGCTACAATCGCCTTTTCCGCCATTCAGAACAATGATAAAATTGGCGTGATTTTCTTTTCCGATCGTATCGAGAAATTTATCCCTCCCAAGAAGGGCCGCAAGCATATCCTGTATATTATTCGTGAACTGCTTGATTTCAAGCCGGAAAGTCAGCGCACCAATTTGCAGTGTGCCATTGAGTACCTGACGAATGTGCTGAAGAAACGCTGTACGGCCTTTATGCTGAGCGACTTTATTGACGAACGTGATTTCCAGAATGCGTTGACGATTGCCAACCGGAAACACGATGTGGTGGCTGTGCAGGTGTACGACCGTCGTATGGAAGAACTTCCGGACGTGGGACTGATGCACGTGCGTGATGCGGAAACCGGTCATGAGCAGTGGATTGATACTTCATCAAAGGCATTGCGTAATGCACATCATGCCTGGTGGAAGGAAAAGCAGCAGAAGCTGAATGACACATTTACTCACAGCAATGTGGATTCTGTATCTGTACGTACAGATCAGGATTATGTGAAGGCATTGCTGAATTTATTTGCAAAACGAAACTGACAGTTGACATGAGACATCTCTTATTATACTACTCAAAAATGATAAAGGCATGTTGCTGTGCTGTGTTGATTTTATGCTGTGCAACGGGCTTGAAAGCCCAGCAGGTGACGGTGGAAGCTACTATCGACTCCTTGCAGCTGCTTATTGGCGAGCAGGCGAAAATCAAATTGCAGGTCAGCATGGATGCCAACCAGAAATTGCGCCTGCCGTTGCTGCGTGATACGCTGGTCAGGGGAGTGGAGATTCTGGATGTGGCCAAGCCCGACACGCAGCTGCTGAACGACAACAAGCGCTGGCTGGTGTCACAGGAATATACAGTGACTTCTTTTGATTCGGCTCTGTATTATCTTCCGCCGTTTGAAGTGCTGGTCAATGACAAGGCTTACCGTTCAAAAGCCCTGGCATTGAAAGTGTACTCCATTCCGGTGGATACCTTGCATCCCGACCAGTTCTTTGGTCCGAAATCCATTCAGGAAGTACCTCTTACCTGGGAAGACCTGGCACCGATGGTATATTCTATCCTGTTGCTGATTGCTTTGGGAGTGGTAACGGCCTTCTTTATCATTCGCTATCGTGACAATAAACCTATCATTAAGATTATCAAGGTAGAACCTAAACTTCCGCCTCATTTGGCTGCCATGAAGAAGATTGAAACCATCAAGGCAGACAAGGTGGCCAAGCGTGAGGCCCCGAAAGCTTATTATACGGAACTGACCGATGTTATCCGTATATATATAAAGGAGCGTTTCGGATTCAATGCCATGGAAATGACGTCTGCAGAAATTATCGAGCGTCTGTTGGAGGAGAAGGACAAGGAATCTATCCACGACCTGAAGGTGATGTTTGAAACAGCCGACCTGGTGAAGTTTGCGAAATATGCGCCGCTGATGAATGAAAACGATATGAACCTGGTGAATGCGGTAGATTTCATTAACCAGACTAAGATAGAGGAAGATCCGAACGCCAAGAAGGAGCCGACGGAAATCAAAGTGGAGGAGAAGCGTTCCAAACAGGGACGAATTGCCTTGCTGTGCAGCATTGCCATTACGGGTGTGGCCGCACTGATTGCTTTGTATTTGTCTGTGCGCCATATCATCGACCTCTTTTTCTAATTTAATAATGAATTGAGACTATGATTTTTGCGAATATAGAATATCTGTTTCTGCTTTTGCTGCTGATTCCGTATATCGTGTGGTACGTGATGCGCCGCAAGAAGACGGAACCGACCATGCAGGTATCTACCACACGGATGTACATGCAGGCTCCGCGTAGTTGGAAGATTTATTTGCTGCATGCGCCGTTTGTGCTTCGTATCCTGACGTTTGTGATGATTGTGCTGGTACTGGCACGCCCGCAAACTACCGATAACTGGCAGAACACGGAGATTGAAGGTATTGACATTATGCTGGCGGTCGACGTGTCGACCAGTATGCTGGCCGAAGATTTGAAACCGAACCGTATTGAAGCGGCCAAGCAGGTAGCGGCAGAGTTTATCAACGGACGTCCGAACGATAATATCGGTCTGACTATCTTTGCGGGAGAAGCATTTACGCAGTGTCCGCTGACAGTAGACCACGGAGTACTGTTGAATCTGTTCCAGAGTGTGAGCTGCGACATGGTACAGCGCGGAATGATTGAAGACGGTACGGCACTGGGTATGGGACTGGCCAACGCGGTGAGTCGTCTGAAAGACAGCAAGGCCAAGTCAAAGGTTGTTATCCTGCTGACGGATGGTGTGAACAACCGGGGAGACATTTCTCCGCTTACTGCGGCCGAAATAGCCAAGCAGTTTGGTATCCGTGTGTATACCATCGGTGTGGGAACTAACGGTACGGCACCTTATCCGATGCAGACGTACGCCGGTGTGCAGTATGTACAGATGCCGGTGGAAATCGACGAACAGACCATGAGCCAGATTGCCGGAACAACTAATGGAAACTATTTCCGTGCTACCAGCAATACGAAGCTGAAGGAAGTGTACCGTGAAATTGACAAACTGGAAAAAACGAAACTGAACGTGAAGGAATTCAGCAAACGTGAAGAAGCCTATGCGGTCTTTGCACTGATTGCATTCCTGAGCATCTTGCTTGAAATTCTTTTGCGGAATACAGTTTTGAAGAAAATACCTTAAAATAAGAAGTCATGTTTCGATTTGGAGAACCTCAATATTTGTATTTACTGATTGTGCTGCCCTTGCTGGCTGTGTTCTATTTTTATTCGAACTATCGCCGTCGCAAGAAGTTGCGCGAATATGGTAGTCCGGAGTTGCTGGCACATCTCATGCCGGATGTGTCGAAATATCGTCCGGACGTAAAATTCTGGCTGACGCTTTCTGCGCTGGCCATGGTTATTTTCATGCTGGCTCGTCCGCAGTTCGGTTCAAAGATGGAAACGGTGAAGCGTCAGGGTGTGGAAACGGTGGTGGCACTGGATATTTCAAACTCCATGCTGGCACAGGATGTCACTCCCAGCCGTCTGGAAAAATCGAAGAAGCTGATTTCCCGTCTGGTGGAGACCTTCAACAACGATAAAGTGGCCATGATTGTGTTTGCAGGTGAAGCTTTCACACAGCTTCCGATTACGAGCGACTATGTATCGGCCAAGATGTTTCTGGAGACGATTTCTCCTTCCTTGATTACCACACAGGGTACGGACATCCGCGGCGCCATCGACCTGGCTATGAAGAGTTTCACTCCGAATGAAGGGGTAGGACGTGCCATCGTGCTGATTACCGATGGTGAGAACCACGAAGGAGGAGCTATCGAGGCTGCTCAGGAGGCTGCCAAGAAGGGTATGCGTGTATTCGTTTTAGGAGTAGGTTCACCCGATGGTTCACCTATTCCGGTGGAAGGTACCAATGAATTCCGTCGCGACAAGGACGGTAATGTGGTCGTGACCCGTCTGAACGAACAGATGTGTCAGGAGATTGCTAAAGCCGGAAATGGTATTTACGTGCGTGTGGACAATACCAACAATGCCGAAAAGGCGCTGAATGCGGAAATAAACAAACTGGCGAAGGCGGATGTAGAGACACAGGTCTTTACAGAGTTCGACGAGCAGTTCCAGGTGCTGGCCTGGCTGGCTATTCTTTTACTGGCTGCCGACCTGATGATTCTGAACCGCAAGAATCCGCTTTTCAAGAATGTGAAACTCTTTAAATGAAACTGGAGATGAAAGTGAAAGGATATATTCTGTGTATGTGTCTGGCCCTGACTGCTGTGGCCGGATATGGACAGAAAACAGACCGTGATTATCTGCGAAGCGGCAACAAGCTTTACAAGGACAGCTTGTTTGTCAAGGCGGAAGTAGACTACCGGAAGGCGCTGGAGCTGAATCCCAAGTCGGCCGATGCCATGTACAATCTGGGGAATGCGCTGATGATGCAGGAAAAGGCCAAAGAGGCTATGGAGCAGTTTGATGCAGCTTCCCGTCTGGAGAAGGACAAGAAGAAGCTGGCACAGATTTACCACAATATGGGAGTCATTTTGCAGTCGTCCAAACAGTTGCCGCAGTGTATCGAAGCCTATAAGCAGTCCTTGCGCAACAATCCGAAGGATAATGAAACCCGCTACAACCTGGCACTGGCGCAGAAGCAGTTGAAAGATCAGCAGCAGAATCAGCAAAATCAGGACCAGCAGCAAAACAAGCAGGACCAGAAGCAGGATGACAAGCAGCAGAACAAGGACCAGCAAGACCAGAACAAGAAAGAACAGCAGCAGAATCCGCAGCAACAGCAGCAAAACCAGAACCAGATGTCGAAGGAAAATGCCCAGCAGTTGCTCAACGCCGTGATGCAGGACGAAAAGAACGTGCAAGATAAGGTGAAGAAGCAGATTCAGGTGCAGGGACGCAAGCTGGAAAAAGACTGGTAAGGCTGGAAGCAATGAAGAACAAATGAATAATCATAAATAACAGAATAATGCGAAAGATAATATTCTTACTTTTTACGATACTTGCGGCGTGGCAGGTGAAAGCTGCCGACAAGGTACGCTTTGTGGCAGAAGCTGCCGACGTGGTGGTAAGCGGTGACCAGGTACGACTGGTATTCACGGTCAATTCGCAAGACATCAAGGATTTCCGTGCTCCTTCCATCAAGGGCTTTGACGTGCTGATGGGACCGAGCCGCTCTCAGCAGAGCAGTATTCAGATTATCAACGGAAAGCGTACATCGAACAGCTCTACGGCGTTCACTTATATCCTTTTGGCGGGAAGTCCCGGTACGTATACCATTCCGGCAGCCAGTGTAGAGGTAAATGGAGAGAAAGTCTTTTCCAATGCCATTTCCATCAAGGTGCTTCCGCAGGACCAGAACTCGGGAAATAGTGGCAACAACGGGGGAGGCAGTGCTTCTTCTTCACGCAGCCAGGCAGCAGGCAGCCGTATCTCAGCCAACGATTTGTTTATCACGGCTACAGCCAGCAAGACCACCGTACACGAGCAGGAAGCCATTCTGCTGACTTATAAGGTATATACCGTGGTGAATCTGCGTCAGTTGTATGGCAAGATGCCCGATTTGAAGGGTTTCCATACGCAGGAGGTAGAATTGCCGCAGCAGAAGACTTTTACGCTGGAACATTATAAAGGACGGAACTACAATACGACTGTATGGAGCCAATATGTGTTGTTCCCGCAGCAGACGGGTAAACTGGAAATCCCTTCCATTACATTTGATGGGGTGGTTGCCCAGCAGACCGTTTCGGACGACCCGTTTGATGCTTTCTTCAATGGCGGAGGATACGTGGAAGTGAAGAAGAAAATTACGACTCCGAAAGTAGTGATTAACGTACAGCCGCTTCCTGCCAAACCGGCTGGATTCTCTGGAGCAGTGGGTGAGTTCAAACTGGCATCGTCTATCAATGCGACTGACGTAAAGACCAACGATGCTGTGACCATCAAACTGACACTGAGCGGTACAGGAAACATGAAGCTTATCGGTACACCGGAAGTAAAATTCCCGCAGGATTTCGAAATCTATGACCCGAAAGTGACCGATGATTATAAGTTGACCAACAGTGGACTGACGGGTACGAAGACATTCGAATACCTGGCAATTCCGCGTCATGCCGGCAACTTTACAATTCCGGCTGTAGAATTTACCTACTTCGACTTGAAGAGCAACAGCTACAAGACTCTGAAAACAGAGGCTTACAACCTGAAGGTGGCCAAAGGACAGGGAAATGCCGATCAGGTAATTTCAGACTTCACCAACAAGGAGAGCGTGAAGATGCTGGGTAAGGATATCCGCTTCATTAAGTTGGGTGATTCTTCACTTCGTCCGAAGGGAGATTTCTTCTTCGGTACCGTAGGATATTACCTGTGCTACCTGATTCCGTTGCTGCTGTTCGTTGTCTTTGCAGTGATTTATCGCCAGAAAGCCCTTGAAAATGCCAACGTGGCGAAGGTGAAGACCAAGAAAGCCAACAAGGTGGCTACCCGCCGTATGAAACTGGCTGGTAAGTTGCTGGCAGAAAATAAGAAGAATGAGTTCTATGACGAAGTACTGAAGGCTTTGTGGGGATACATCAGCGACAAGCTCAGTATTCCGGTATCTCAGCTGTCGAAAGACAACATTGAAGCCGAACTGACCAACTACGGTGTGCAGGAAGCCTTGATTGCCGAGTTCATCGGTGTGCTCAACGAATGTGAATATGCACGTTATGCTCCGGGCAACGAAAACGAGGCGATGGACAAGGTATATTCCGCTTCTGTGGAAGTCATCAGTAAAATGGAAAACAGTATCAAACATTAAAACGGATAGGAGAGCAGACTAGATATGAAGAAATTATCTTTATTATTGATAGGCCTGATTGGGTATATTCAGTTTGCCGTGGCAGCTCCCACAAAGGCGGAAGCTGACGAAGCATACCAGAAGGAAAAGTTCAGCGAGGCAGCGTCCTTGTATGAAGAAATCCTGCAGACGCAGGGAGAATCGGCCGACATCTATTATAATCTTGGAAATGCGTACTTCAAGCTGAAGAATACGGCCAAGGCAGTGCTCAACTACGAACGTGCACTTCTCCTGAATCCGGGAGACGCGGATATCCGTTTTAATCTGGACATGGCACGCAGCAAGACTGTAGACAAGATTACGCCTACTGCCGAGGTGTTCATCGTGACATGGTATAAATCGCTGGTCAACATGATGAGCGAACAGAGCTGGGGCTATGTGGGAATTTTCTCATTTATTCTCTTGCTGATAGGAGTATCTTTTTATATCTTCGGCAACCGCCTTTGGATAAAGAAAACCGGATTCATCGGAGCGGTGGTATTCCTGATTGTGACGGTGTGCAGTAATATTTTTGCCAGTGAGCAGAAAGCGGAGCTGGTAGACCGTACGGGAGCCATTGTGATGGAGCCGACAATCAATGTCAAGAGTACGCCGAACGAAAGCGGAACCGACTTGTTCGTGCTGCATGAAGGTACGAAAGTCTTCATCGAGGACAATTCGATGAAAGGCTGGAAGGAAATCCGCCTGGAAGACGGCAACAAAGGCTGGGTGAAGACGGAAGCAATTGAAATCATTTAATTCAGATAAGCATAAATGGCAGACATACAGCAACTCATAGAGGCCGACAAGGCTTTGCTACTTTCTCTTAACGGAAGCGACTCCTTGTTCTGGGATGGATTCATGTGGACAGTGACAGACACCAAGACATGGATTCCGGCCGTACTGGTGTTGCTGTATGTCGTGTTCAAGAATAATCGTGTGCCGCAAGGAATAGTCATCACGCTGATGTTTGCTTTGTGCGTTACGCTGGCCGACCAGTTTGCGTCGGGACTCTGCAAGCCTTATTTTGCCCGTTTTCGTCCCACTCAAGACCCTGAACTGATGTATCTGGTGCAGACGGTGAATGACTATCGGGGAGGCTTGTATGGATTCATCTCCAGCCATGCCGCCAATACCTTTGCCGTAGCGATGTTTGCTTCGTTGCTGGTGCGCTATCTGCCTTTCACCTGCATGATGTTTCTGTGGGCAATGATTCCTTCGTACTCACGCATGTATTTAGGTGTGCATTATCCTGGTGATATTTTGTGCGGGGCAGTGGCCGGATCGGTTGTCGGTGTGCTTGTGTACCTGCTGTACGCACGTCTGCGCAAGAAATTCTTCGATTGTCCGCAGTATATTTCCACCCAGTACACCAAGGGCGGATATACCAAAGATGATATTTTCATTCTGCATGCCACACTGCTGCTGACTTATCTCTATGCGATAATCGGAGGAATGATAGTGGCAAAAAGTCTGCATTTCTGACCGGAAAGTAAGATATTCTAGAAAAAAACGGTTGGAAAGTTTGTGCTGTCACAATCTTTTGCTATATTTAAATCGATATTAAAAACAACATTTTGTCTAACACTTAATTATGACTACTATGAACAGAACAATAACCTTTAACGAACTTCGTAAAATCAAAGATTCTTTGCCCACGGGAAGCATGCATCGCATTGCGGATGAGTTGAATCTCAGCGTGGAAACGGTGCGTAATTTCTTTGGCGGACATAACTTCAAGGACGGAAAAAGCGTAGGTATCCATCTCGAACCGGGGCCTGACGGCGGATTGGTGATGCTTGACGATACTACAGTACTCGATAAGGCAATAGCCATTCTGAAGGAAGAACAACGCGCTTGATATAAGATAAGGGCTGTAACAAGAGAGTGGGAGAGTATCCGTTCCTGTTACGGCCCTTATTGTTTATCCGATAATATGATATTAACCTAAAAATGCAGAAGCCATGGAAGAAAAACTTGTAACACTGGCCATTCTTACTTATTCTAAAGCCCAGATTCTAAAGAATGTGCTTGAAAATGAAGGAATTGAGGCTTGCATCCATAATGTCAACCTGATTCAGCCTGTCATTTCTTCGGGCGTGAGAATACGCATCCGCGAAAGTGATCTGCCCAGGGCATTGAAAATCATTGAAAGTTCTGCGTGGTTGGCCGAAGACGTGGTCAATGAGGAAAAAACGGAAGAAAAGCATGGCAAGCAGGTGCTGATACCGGTGGACTTTTCTGATTATTCGATGGCTGCCTGTGAATTCGGTTTCAATTTTGCAGCCAAGATACAGGCAGAAGTCGTGCTGATGCACGTGTATTTCAGTCCGGTATACATGCCGAGTTTGCAGTATGCGACAGAAAACTACGGGTTACCGATGGAGCATGAATTGGGCATCAAGAGTATGCTCGATAGTATTCATGAACAGCTTAACAATCTGATAAACAGTATTAAAGAACGTATTCAGAAAGGTGAACTTCCTGATGTGAAGTACACCTGCACTCTGAAAGAAGGTGTACCGGAAGAAGAAATCCTGCATTATGCACGCGAGGAAAAGCCGCTCATAATCATCATGGGAACGCGCGGAAAAGGCGAGAAGGAAATGGATCTTATCGGTAGTGTAACGGCCGAAATCATCGACCGTAGCCCGGTATTTGTCTATGCCATCCCGAAAAATGCGCAGAAGAAAAACTTCGATGAAATCCATAAGGTAGCATTCTTTACCAGTTTTGACCAGCGTGACTTGATTGCATTTGACTCACTGGTAACGACTTTCAAGGATTATCATTTTGAAGTATCGTTTATCCATCTGAGCGACAATGCGCAGAAGCGTACGTGGAATGAAATTAAGCTGGTGGGCATCCAGGAATATTTCAAGAAGCAATATCCGCAGCTTACAATTGATTACGATATGTTGGGTGGAGAAAGTCTGCTCAGCAATTTGGACGCATATGTCAAAGAAAAAGGCATTGACGTGCTGTGTCTGTCAAATTACAAGCGGAACGTCTTTGCACGCTTGTTTAATCCCAGCATTGCCCGTCGGATGATTTTCCATTCCAACACGCCGATTTTGGTGATTAAATAAAGTTTTGTCTTAGAAAAACGAATTCTCAGGGCCGTTTCCATCTCGTGGATTCGGCCCTTGGTTTTTATTATTCGCAGAATCGGTAATCTCAAGCTCCAAGAGCGATAAAAATGGTTATTGAAATCATCTGCTTATTGATGTATAGAATCGTGCGAATAAGGCCTTAAAAAACGCAAGTACGTTCATCTCAAAACACCTTTGTGTTTTATTCCAAACGTCCTTACGTTTTAATTGGAAGGCAAAGGCGTTTTAGATTAAACACAAGTACGTTTTCCTTTAAATACACTTGCATTTTTTGATAAACGTATAATGAATATAATCCGTATTATGTTTAATTAGAAAAATAGCATTCTCTCCTCTTTATAGAAATGCGTTCAAAATTTTATAGGAGCAGGAAATTTCATTGTGGAAAGTAATTCTCGCTCTGTTTTTGAGATTTTCGTATGGTGTTCTCTTCTTCCTTAGTCTTTTGAGAGGATTTCTGTAGAAATATTTTTCAGGAAACGTTGTCTCTCCGTTTTTTTCTTACGGAAAATTAATAAAGAGTAAGCGATTATGTTGGCACATGGAAGAGTCTTTTTCTAGCAAATTTTACGTTGAATCGCAAATTCGCAGTTAAACTTGATAATCGGCCGAATCCCTTGGATTATGCTGTAGATAGCAAAGTTGCAGATACAAAAGAAGCACCTCTTTTAAAAAGGTGCTTCTTTGTGACCGCGACAGGATTCAAACCTGTAACCGGCTGATCCGTAGTCAGCTACTCTATTCAGTTGAGCTACGCGGCCATGTCCTTTTTGTTTGACGGGTGCAAAGGTATGGAGTTTGTACGAAACTTCCAAATATTTCTGCGATTTTTTTCAATAAAAATTATTCCATAAACCGGCTTCCAAATATCTGCCAGCCTAGTGTGAGGCCTAAATTCCAGTTGTTACTCGGTGAACTATAGTGATTTAGGTAGGCACATATGGAGCCGAAAGGAAGTCTGACTACCAGATCCAGTTCACCCATATATTCGAACTGTGAGAACACTTTTCCATAGCGTGCTTTACCACTTTCTTCCCGAATGGGGAAAATCGGTGCGAATCCATACATGCCTAGTCTTACCTGAAGCACGCTGTTGAACTGGTAAATCGGGCATACACCTGCTCCTACAAACTGATTGGCACGAAATGCTTCGTTATAGGTGATTCTACTGTGAGCCGTAGGTGCAAATTCTCCAGCCTGCATCATGGTAGCCCGGTAATTGTGGCTAAAGTTACGCGAAGAATAATAGGCCTTCAGGTAGGTTCCTAGCGAGAAATGAGGGTTGAGTGTATGATACTTTTCCAGTTCATAGGCTATTTGCAGCCATGATTGGATGTATTTATAGTTTTCCGTATAGGCGGGATCTTCGTTTCCTGGATAGTACCGTTCCACCCCAGTATAAATGTGTGCGGCAAGTCTTTCACGCCGTCCGGAAGTGGCAAACTGCCGGCTGTTAAGTGTATTTCCGTCCAATGCAACCGAACCGCCAAATATGGTATATTTGCTGGCGTCGCGTACGTCTGAGCTAAAGTCAATGACGTTCGTCTGGAAGTATTGGTCTTCCAACTGGCCTACCCCGATACCGAATTCTGCTTTTTGCCTGCTCAGGAAAGGCATGGATACAAACAACTTGACAAACTCTTCTTTTTGTTTGTTGAAGATCGGAGTATTTCCTTTGCTCAACAGTTTTTCCTGCTTCAGGTAGTCGAAGGTAGATAAGGAAGCAACCAGACGATACGAAGTCGGCAACCGGGTTGGCAAGTCAATACGTCCGGATAGCTGCAAGTTGTTGTAGATTTGTCCCAGCTGTCCGTCCAATGAGAATTCCTTGGATAAATTGTTCAAGTTGTGGTAGGTGGCTCCTATATATACCTGATTGGCTCCGTTTGAGCCAACGTTTCCTCCTACTCTCAGCGAAAGGTCATCTTTCATGCGTACCTTCAAATCCAAATTAAAATCGTTTTCGTAGGGATTATATACCGCATGAGGAATAATTTCGGAAATCATATTATCGGACGACATGAGTCGGAAATATCCTTTCCGAAGCTCTTCCAGAGAGAATGTGCCGTCTTCTTCACTGTGGAATTCCTTACGGATGTATTTTTTCTGCTGGTCGTTTGCTCCGTGTATGATGATATTGCGGAAGCGGAATTCAGGCATTTTCTTTTTGAATGCCATGCGTTCCTTCTCCAGCAAGCGATAGTCCATACGGCGCGATATCCGGTTCTTGATGGAGTCCATCAGTTCCATGGTACGCTTATAGCCGATGTCGTGGAGTTCGTCAAAGCGGTTGAAGTCCATCAGGTTCACATCGTCGTATTTGAAGGTCATCAGGATGCCCGTAGAATCGGGAACGGAGTAATCTGTTTTCTGCATGATCATGCTTTCCAGCTGTCCGATAATGTCTCCCTCCTGCGGTTTCCCGGGATTGGAACTTACCACGCTACCGATAATGATGTCCGGATGAAAGTCTTCCGTCATCACATTGACAGGAAAATTGTTGTATATTCCTCCGTCATACGCCAGTACGGAGTCTATTTCAATGGGTTTGAACATGCCCGGAAAGCTCATGGAAGCACGCACGGCATCTCCCAAATCGCCTTCCTTGAAGATGATTGGGCGTTTGTTATACACATCGGAAGCCACGCAGCGGAAAGGAATGAACAGATTGTCAAAGTTCCCCCGGCAGAGCGCAGTAGCCTGTCCGAACAGTTCCACAAATGCCAGATTCATCTGCAACGGGTCGACCACGCTGGAAGGCAGAAACTGTGTTTTTACCTTGTGCAGCGGATTCTTCAATGATACACGGATATTGATAAACTCCGGTGTGGGCGGATTCCGTTTGAAATAGTAGATGTATTTTTCCTGTATCCCTCCGGAATACCATCGCTTGAAGTCCTCCGATTTGATGAGCTTTTCCATATCGTCCGGCGAATAGCCCATGGCATAGAGCGAGCCGACGATGGCTCCCATGGAAGTACCCGTGACATAATCGATGGGAATGTTGTTTTCTTCCAGTGCACGGATAATGCCGATGTGGGTCAGACCCTTTGCCCCGCCCCCACTAAGTACCAGTCCCACTTTCTGAGCCGATACAGTAGTAGAGAAAAGCAGACAGAAAAAGACCCCTAAAATGCGGTGTATATATCTCATATATAAATAGGCTAAGTTGTTGTACCCCAAATATAGTGATAAAAATAGACTGGGCACGCGAAATCTCATTTTTTTTCCAACTTCGCAGATTATTTCAAAATCTTTTCAGAATCGTATCAGACCTTTGTCACAACCAAAAGAAAAAAAGAACATTGATTTATGAAGAAAATTGTATTTTGGGCCATGATGACACTGGGTGTTGTCAGCCTGCAAAGCTGTGATAAAGATGATGACGACCGTTTGCAAGTTTCGGCAAACCTGCAAGAAGCTTTTGATACCCGATATCCGAATGTATCGAGAGTGGACTGGGAACAGAATGGTCAGTTCTATGAAGCTGAGTTTGCAGATAACGGGTATGAGAACAAAGCATGGTTTACTTCCGACGGTGTATGGGTGATGACGGAATATGACATTCCTTTTGCTCAATTACCGCAAGCTGTGCAAAATGCTTTCAAAACCAGTACATACGCATCGTGGAGAGTAGATGATGTGGATAAGATTGAGAAAACCGATGCCAGTGTGATTTACGTCATTGAAGTGGAATCGGGCGAAAAGGAATATGAGCTTACCTATCTGGAAGACGGCACGCTGATTCGTGAGGATACTGAATGGGGCGAACATACTCCGGTAGCTCCCGGGCAGACTTCGGAAGTGAAAGACCTAGTAATGGAAAAATACCCTCAGGCTGTGATTTTAGACATTGAAGAAGAAAAAGGAGGAATTGAAGTGGAAATCCGCGATGGCGGCCGTCAGAAAGAAGTGTACTACAAGCAGGCTGATGGAGTTCTTTCCTGGATACATACTACATACGAGATAGAAGAACGCGAATACAGTACCCTTCCTGAAGGCGTACGCCAAGCTTTGGCTGATTTGTCAGGAAGCGGAATGGAGGTCGACGATGTGGATTTCTTTGAAACAGAAACCGGGAATTACTACCGTGTAGAAGTGGAAGACCGGGGTACCGACAAGTACGTTTACGTAGCCGAAAATGGGGAGATGCTTCAGATGAAACTTAAAAATTATGCTTAAAAACATAAAATATTAGACTTTTCTGAACTTTTTAGGGAAATAAACCGTATATTTGCAACGGATTTCCCAGATTCACGTGGCCGGGCAGTCCTGCTGTTCCGGCCACAGAAGTAATGTTCCGGGCAGGAAATCACTGTAAGGACACAGTACCGGATAGTATTAACTAAAATCAAATTACATGCTTAAAAATGTAAAGTGGTTTTTTGTTGTATTAGTATTCAGTTCCTTCATTTCTCTGTCATTTGACAAGAGAAAGACTCCCACCGAGAAACTTCCGCTTGGGGCGCAGGCTCCGGAGTTAGTGCTCGGAAAAGAAAAGCAGCCGCTCAGCCTGCAAGCCGCAAAAGGCAATTATATCCTGCTGAGTTTTTGGGCCAGTTACGACGCCGCATCGCGTACACGCAATGCCAGACTGCACAATGTGGTTTCGGACGACGCCCGTGTTGAGATGATTTCCATTTCATTCGACCGCTACCAGTCGGTATTCAACGCTGCGGTTCGCCAGGACGGTATCAGCGATAACGTCTATCAGGAAATGGAAGGTGAAAATTCGGAGATATTCAAGTCGTACGACCTGAAGCACGGATTCATCAATTACCTGGTGAACGACCGTGGAGCCATTGTGGCAAAGAATGTAACTCCCTCCGAACTGGCATCGCTTCTGCATCAGGCAGAAAATTGATGCCCGCCCTTTGAAGAAGATGACTTTGGATACAACAAAAAGCAAAGAGATTTCAAATCAGACAGGTTCTGTACAGATTTGAAATCTCTTTTTTTATGCGGTCACGGCAGGGTTCTGCCGTGATTTCTTTAGCATTTTATTTTCAGCTCATCCAGTATGCGGCGCATCTGCTCGTAAGTAGTGATGCGGGTAGGAACCAGCGGCAGGCGCAGACGGTTTTCAATCATTCCCATCATGCTCAGCATGGCTTTCACTCCGGCAGGGTTACCGTCGACAAACAGCAGCTTGAACAGCTCCGTAAACTGGTGATGGATGGTCAGCGCATTGTTGTAGTCGCCGGCCAGTGCCAGACGTGTCATGCGGCTGAACTCACGCGGAAAGGCATTTCCGATAACGGAGATAACGCCCACGGCTCCCAAGGTAATCAGCGGGAAGGTAATACCGTCATCGCCCGAGATTACGTCGAAATTCTCCGGTTTGTTCTTGATGATATCGTCCATCTGTGTAATGTTGCCCGATGCTTCCTTGATAGCCACGATGTTCTTGAAGTCGCGTGCCAGACGCAAGGTTGTTTCGGCCGTCATGTTCACACCGGTACGTCCCGGCACATTGTAGAGCACTACCGGAAGATCAGTAGCTTCGGCAATAGCTTTATAGTGCTGGTAAATGCCTTCCTGTGAAGGTTTATTATAATAAGGAACGGCCACCAGTACGGCATCCACTCCTGTGAAGTCCTCATTTTTCAGCGTGTTGAGCACCGTCTGCGTGCAGTTGCTGCTGATGCCCAGCAAAATTGGCACACGACCGTTGACGCGTTCTATCACCACTTTCTTGATTTGTCTTTTTTCTTCCTCAGTCAGTGTCGGTGTTTCCGCAGTGGTACCCAGTACACAGAGAAAATCCACCCCATTTTGTACCTGATATTCAACGAGTCGTACCAGCGCGTTATAATCCACGCTACCGTCGCTCTTGAAGGGAGTAATCAGAGCTACCCCCATTCCTTTCAGTCTTCTTACTATCATAAATGAAATATAATCACTTTAACAAGTGTACAAAAGTACGAATATTTTCAATTTAACCTATAGATTTAATCGTTTTTTTGCCTTTTATAAATAATTTGTAAAGGACTGGCACTTTATTCGCCGATCATTCCGAGAAACTCCTCTTCATTTACGATGCGGATGCCCAGTTTTTCTGCTTTTTCCAGTTTGCTGGGGCCCATATTCTCTCCGGCCAGGATGAAGCTTGTTTTCTTGGAGATGCTGCCCACGTTCTTTCCGCCATGCTTTTCGATAAGTGCCTTGTATTCGTCGCGCGAGTGGCGGGCAAATACGCCGCTGATGACGATGGACTGGCCTTGCAGCTTGTCGGTCTGTCCGGCTGTCTCTTCCTCACTGATGGCCATCTGCACTCCGGCTTCACGCAGGCGTTCGATGAGCTGTAGATTCTTTTCGCTGTGGAAATAACGCAGGATGCTCTGTGCAATCTTTTCGCCGATTTCGTCCACGTGAATCAAGTCGTCCAGCGTAGCCGATTTCAGGTCGTCGATGGAGCGGAACGCACGTGCCACTTTCTTGGCCACGGTTTCGCCCACAAAGCGGATGCCCAGTGCAAAGATGACACGCTCGTAAGGAACGGTCTTCGATTTCTCTACTCCCTGTATGATGTTCTCGGCCGATTTTTCTCCCATGCGGTTCAGACGGCAGATGTCTGCTGCTTGCAGCGTGTAGAGGTCGGCCACGTCGTGAATCAGTCCCTCCTGATAGAATTGGTCGACGGTTTCCGGTCCCAGCCCTTCGATGTTCATGGCACGGCGGCTGATGAAATGCTCGATGCGGCCCTTTATCTGTGTGGGGCAACCGTCTTCGTTCGTGCAGTAATGTGCGGCTTCGTCCTCGTAGCGTACCAGTCGGCTGCCGCATTCCGGACAGTGTGTGATGAAAGTCACCTTCTCGCTTTCTTCCGGACGTGCGTCCTTATCCACTCCCGTAATCTTCGGAATGATTTCGCCGCCCTTTTCCACGTACACCATATCGCCCAAATGCAGGTCGAGCGATTCGATGATGTCGGCATTGTGGAGAGAAGCACGTTTCACCACCGTACCCGAAAGCTGAACCGGTTCCAGATTGGCCACGGGAGTTACCGCTCCCGTACGTCCCACCTGATACGTTACCTTCAGCAGTTTGGTGCAAGCCTGTTCCGCCTGAAATTTATAAGCGATGGCCCAGCGCGGCGACTTGGCCGTGAAGCCCAGGTTGCGCTGTTGGCGCTGTGAGTTTACCTTCAGCACAATGCCGTCGGTAGCTACCGGCAGGTTTTTGCGCTCCAAGTCCCAGTAGTTGATAAAGTCGAATACTTCTTCCAGCGTACGGGCCTTGCGCATGTGCGACGACACCTTGAAGCCCCAGCGTGCCGCTTCCTGCAAATTCTCATAATGCCCGTCGTGCGGCAGTTCCTCGCCCAACAGATAATATAGGTAGGCATCCAGCTTGCGCGAAGCCACTACTGCCGAGTTCTGCGACTTGAGTGTACCCGAAGCCGCATTGCGTGGGTTGGCAAAAAGCGGTTCCTCACGCTGCTCGCGTTCGCGGTTCAGTTCCTCGAACACCGTCCACGGCATCAGAATCTCACCCCGGATTTCAAACCGGCGGGGATAGCCTTCGCCCGACAGGCGCAGCGGAATGGAACGGATGGTCTTCACGTTGTCCGTCACGTCGTCGCCCCGTACACCGTCACCACGCGTCACCGCCTGCACCAGTCGTCCGTCTTCGTAGGTCAGCGAGATGGACGTACCGTCAAACTTCAGCTCACAGCAGATTTCGAAGTCCTCGTTCAGTGCCTTCCGCACACGTTCGTAGAACTCCCGCACCTCTGTCTCGGAATACGTGTTGCCCAGTGAGAGCATAGGATACTTGTGTTCCACTTGGCGGAACTCCTTGTTCAGGTCGCTGCCCACGCGCACGCTCGGCGAGTTCTCGTCGTAGTGTTCGGGGTGTTTCGCTTCCAAATCCTGCAGCTCGCGCATGAGCCGGTCGAATTCCTGGTCGCTGATGGTTGGTGCATTGAGAATGTAGTAGTTATGATTATGCGTGTGTAACTCTTCACGCAGCTGGTCGATTCTTTCTATTTCTGTCATGACATTAAAGCGTAATGTTTCATGCAAAAGTAGCAAAAATATTCGTACTTTTGCAAAAAACAATCGCAGACAAATGAGAATAGACATTATAACCGTATTGCCGGAAATGATTGAAGGATTCTTCAATTACTCCATCATGAGCCGTGCTCAGAAGAAAGGAATTGCCGAGATTCACATCCATAACCTGCGCGATTATGCGTACGACCGTTACCGTAAGGTGGACGATTATCCGTTCGGGGGATGTGCCGGCATGGTGATGAAGATTGAGCCGATTGACCGGTGTATCTCTGCACTGAAGGCGGAACGTCATTACGACGAGGTGATTTTCACGACGCCCGACGGCGAGCAGTTCAACCAGAAGATGGCCAACACGCTGTCGCTGTCGCAGAACCTGATTATTCTGTGCGGACACTTTAAGGGCATCGACTACCGCATCCGCGAGCATTTCATCACGAAGGAAATCAGTATCGGCGACTATGTGCTGACGGGCGGCGAGCTGGCGGCAGCGGTGATTGCCGATTCGATTGTCCGCATCATTCCGGGAGTGATTTCCGATGAGCAGTCGGCTTTGTCCGATTCGTTCCAGGACAACCTGCTGGCTCCTCCGGTGTACACTCGTCCGGCAGAATACAACGGCTGGAAGGTGCCCGACATCTTGCTGTCCGGCCATGAAGCGAAGATTCGTGAATGGGAGTTCCAGCAGTCGCTTGAACGGACCCAGCGTTTGCGTCCGGATTTGCTGGAAGGGAAATAAAAGTAATAATAAAAGGAAAAACAAGGTATGAGCATTTATGAAATAAGCTTCAGCCCGACAGGCGGAACAAAGAAAGTTGCCGATTTCCTGGCAAATGAATTGAGTCGGGATATTACGAATGTCGACTTGTCAAACGGTAAGGAGGATTTTTATAGATTCTCATTGACAAAGGAGGATGTAGCTATAGTGGCTGTTCCATCGTATAGCGGACGTGTTCCTTCTACTGCCGCAGAACGCATTTCGAAGATTCAGGGCAATGGAGCAAAAGCCATCATCGTGTGTGTATATGGAAACCGCGCCTATGAGGATACTTTGGTGGAGCTTCAGGACCTTGTGCAACAGGCAGGATTTTCAGTCGTGTCGGCAGTGGCAGCCATTGCAGAACATTCAATTGCTCATCGATACGCCACGAACAGACCAGACGAAAAAGACTACGAACAACTGAAAGGGTTTGCAGACAAGATTGCTGATAAACTGAAGCGAAATGATTTTACTACTCCTGCAATACCTGGCAACAGACCATACAGGAAGGCTGGAGAGGCAGGTGTCGTCCCGAAGCCTACGAAGGCGTGTACCCGATGCGGCCTGTGTGTTGTCAGATGCCCTGTCGGAGCCATCGACTCAAGCAACCCGGCAAAAGTGAACAAAAAAGCCTGTATTTCATGCATGCGTTGCGTCTCCGTGTGTCCTCATCAGGCGAGAAAAGTGAACCGCTTGCTTCTTGCTGTCGTGAACATGATGCTGAAAAAGGCATGTACTGAACGAAAAGTATGTGAGCTGTATCTTTGATTTTAAATGTAAAGACTTACTTTCAAACACAAGTGCGTTTCATTTAAAACGCCTTTACGTTTTAGGTAAAACGCACTTGCGTTTAAAAGAAAACGTCCTTGCGTTTTGTGACGAACGCAAGGACGTTTTTTTATGCCTGTTTTCGGGCCTTGAAAAGCCTTGTTTTCAGACTTCCAGTGCACCGATGATGTCGCGTACGGAACTGTATCCGTGACGGTCCAGATAATCGTTGATGCCTTCGGCCACTTTCACGGTGATGGCCGGATCAATGAAGTTGGCTGTACCAATCTGGATGGCAGTGGCACCTGCCAGCAGGAATTCCACGGCATCCTTCCAGTTCATGATACCACCCAGACCTACTACCGGAATGTTTACGGCTTTAGCTACCTGCCAAACCATGCGCAGGGCGATGGGTTTCACGGCAGCACCACTCATACCTCCGGTCACGGTCGACAGGATGGGACGACGCTTTTCTGCATCGATGGCCATACCCAGCAGGGTGTTGATGAGCGACACGCTGTCGGCTCCGGCACCTTCTACGGCACGGGCAATTTCGGTGATGTCTGTCACGTTGGGCGACAGTTTTACAATCAGTGTCTTCTTGTAGACCTTGCGCACGGCACTCACCACTTCGGCAGCTCCGTGAGCCGTTACACCGAAAGCCATACCTCCCTGCTTTACGTTCGGGCAGGAAATGTTCAGCTCGATGGCCGGGATGTTTTCCAGTTCGTTGATGATGGAAGCCGTCTCCGCATAGTCTTCCACCTGTGAGCCGGACACGTTTACAATCATGTTCGTACGGATGTCCTTAATCTGCGGATAGATGTGGTCCACGAAATAATGCACGCCTTTGTTCTGCAATCCCACGGCATTGAGCATACCCATGGGTGTTTCGGCCATACGCGGGTAAGGGTTTCCTTCACGATGGTGAAGTGTGGTTCCCTTCACGATGATGCCTCCGATTTTCTCCAGGTCCACGAAGTCCTGAAACTCCAGTCCATATCCGAATGTACCCGATGCGGTCATGACCGGGTTCGACAAGTTCAATTTACCGATGTTTACGCTTAAATCTGCCATAATAGTTTCTTTATATTAAATACCGGACCTTCTTTACATACGCACACATGTCCCTCGTCTGTCTTTTCCACGCAGCAGAGGCAGGCTCCGACGCCGCAGGCCATGGTGTTTTCCAGTGACACCTCGCATTCGATGCCTTCTGCCTTGGCATACTTGGCCACTGCCATCATCATGGGTTTCGGGCCGCAGGTGTAAATCATGTCAAACTTCTGTGCTTTCAGTACGCTGTGCATGGTGACGTATCCCTTTTCGCCCATGCTGCCGTCTTCGGTGGTGGTGTACACGTCGCCGAGGGCTTCAAACTGTTCCAGCTGGAGCAGGTCGTTTTTCGAGCGGGCACCCAGCAGGAAGGTGGGTTTGCATCCTTGCTTCAGGAGCGCTTCGCCCAGGTAGAGCATGGGAGCCGTACCTACACCGCCGCCCACGAGCAGCACCTTGGTGTCGGCAGAAGCCGGCATGGTGAATCCGTTGCCCAGCGGGAGCACTACGTTTACTGTATCGCCTTTCTGTACGGTAGCCAGTTTACGGGTACCGTCGCCCACGAGCTGGACGAGGAACCATACTTCGTTTTTCTCTCTATCTACGTAGTTGATGGAAATGGGGCGACGCAGGAAGGTAGTCGGCGAACCGTCCACCCGGATTTCGGCAAACTGTCCCGGAAGCATTTCGGGCAAGGGAGCCTCTTGCGTCAGCTTGATGAGAACGTAGTTCGCGTGCAGGCGAGTGTTCTCGGTGACTGTCAAATCTAAGATGTATTTCTTCATATAAAAAAAGGTAAATTCGTTTCTTTCACGCAAAGATACGAATTTACCTTTTATATGCCTAACACCTTGGCGGGTGCTTTTGTCGTTCGGGGACTTATTTTTCGGGTTTGAATACCTCGTAGGTGCCGTTGTCGAAGAAAATACGTATTTCGGTAATCTTCGGATGCGGCTTTTCGATGTACTTAACTTCCTCTCTGATAATCTCTTTTGGCGGATAAACCACGGTAGGAACCTCGTTCTCCTTGCGAAAATCGGAGTGAGCCGGCTCTTCGGTCGTGTTTTTCGGATTCTCGAGCGGTTGTGAGAACAAGTCCATGCCCGTTATGGCAGGAGCGCTTTCTTCCATTTCGCCTTCACCATAGAGCAGCCAGTTGATGTTGATGTACGGACATGCCTTATGGATGCGCATGACGACTTCCAGGCTGGGTTTGTTTCGCCCGCTGAAGATGTGCGACAGTGAAGAGGTGGAAATGCCTATCTTTTCGGCGAATTCGGCATTTGATAAACCCTCTTTTTGCATGACTTTTAGAATCCGGTCCTTCATATACAAATGGAAATAGCTTTGTTTGTTGATTACAAAAGTAATTCTTTAAATTTAGAAATGCAAATTTATAAATCTAAATTTACATTGTTACAAGTGTAAATCATATCATTCCAATTGTACATTTACGCTTTTATACAAGTGTAAATACATTTGTAATTAACTTTAGTTTAGTCGGTTATTTGGTTGGATATTAGTATATTATAATTGTATACATGTGTATATATGGGAAAAATAAGAGTTTATTCGCTCTTTCAGGTCGTTTTATTGAACAGATTTGTAGATATTATTCTAAAATATGCTGGTATTCAGTGTATTATGCTTCTTAAAGCTGCATGTTATATTTATTCGTTTACATTTAGATAAGTAACACTTTATTCTTGTAAATTGCATTGTATCAGTGTAATATCTCCCCTACCCGTTTGCTAAAATTTACATTTGTAGCGGATAAATAGGTAAAATACAAATGTAAATCATCCAATTCTACACAAATAAGTGATTACATTTGTATTTTGTACCTTCCACTTCTATCTGTAATTTACCGTTTGTAGGGAAACTTTGTGAGAATTGAAAATTTGACGTCCATTTGTATTCTCCTCCTGATTTTTCAATTCTCGTGAAAAACGAAAAAAGCGGCATACATCCGGTCCTTTTCAGATGTATGCCGCTTGTACAGCGTATTGCTTTCCTCTTTTCAGAGATTCAGTTTCGGTTAATGAAGAATGAAATAAATCAAGTCGCGCAGCAATTCTCCATCGGGCGTGGAAGGATTGCCTATACCTTTCGACCGGGCGTCGCATTCGCGAATGGCATGGATGATTTGCATCACCTTTACGCCTGAATAGCGTCGCATGGCTGCCATGTATTCTTTCGCCTGCCACGGACTTTTCAAGCCTAACTGAGCCGCTATTCCCTGGTCTGATTTCTCTGGCGCGTAATAGGCCAGCATCAGGTTTGAGAAGAAGTTGAACAGAATGGCCAGTGTCATTTGTAGCGGATTGTTCTTGGGATTCTCCTCGAAGTATTTGATGATTTTGTTGGCCTTCAGCACGTCCTTTTCCACCAGTGCGCTCCGCAGCTCAAAGTTGTTGTAATCTTTGCTGATACCGATGTTTCGCTCAATCTGTTCCGGTGTGATGCGGCGTGCGCCTTCCGGCAGCGTCAGGATAAGCTTCTCCAGTTCGCCGGCCATACGGTTCAGGTCGGCTCCTACAAACTCGGCCATCATTTCCGATGCCTTGGGCTCGATTTCCACTTTCTTGCGCTTCAGGTATGAGGAGATGAAACCGGGAATCTGACTGTCCTTAAGCTTTCGCGATTCGAACAGCACCCCGTTTTTCTCGATTTCAGCGGCCAGTTTTTTCCGGCGGTCAATGCTGCCGTGCTTGTAGCATACCACCAGTATGGTCGATTTCTGAGGCTTCTGCAGGTAGAAAGCCAGCTCCTCGATGCGTTTCAGGCTCTGTGCTTCCTTTACCACTACCACCTGGTATTCTGACATCATCGGGTAACGCTTGGCGGCGTTGATGACGTTAGCCACATCCGTATCGGCCCCGTATGTGACGGTCAGGTTGAATTCCTTTTCCGTTTCACTGAGCACGGTATCGATGATGTAGTCGGCAATCCGGTCGATGTAGTAATCCTCTTCGCCCATGAGGAAATATACGGGCGCATAGATGCGGTTCTTCAGGTTGCGTACAATCTCTTCGTAAGTGACTTCCTTTGCCATTTTCGTCGGTTTACCAGTCAAATTTCAGGTGTTTCACGGTCTTCTTTTCATCGATGATCATGCGCAGGGCATCGATACCGATTTCTACGTGTTCATGCACGAAATTCTTGGTCACCATGCTGTCACTCTGTTCCGTTTTCACGCCTTCCGGAATCATGGGTTGGTCGGACACGAGCAGCAGGGCACCCGTAGGAATGTGGTTGGCAAATCCGGTGGTGAACAAAGTCGCCGTTTCCATATCCACTGCCATGGCACGGGTCTTCAGCAGGTATTTCTTGAACTCCTCGTCGTGCTCCCAGATGCGGCGGTTGGTGGTGTACACTGTTCCGGTCCAGTAGTCGCGTGAGTGGTCACGGATGGCCGAAGATACGGCACGCTGGAGCATAAAGGCCGGAAGAGCCGGCACCTCAGGCGGATAATAATCGTTCGATGTTCCTTCGCCACGGATGGCCGCGATAGGCAGAATCAGGTCGCCTATCTGGTTCTTCTTGTCGATACCTCCGCACTTGCCCAGAAACAGGCAGGCTTTCGGATGTACGGCACTAAGCAGGTCCATGATGATGGCCGCATTGGGACTTCCCATACCGAAGTTGATGATGGTCATGCCTTCTGCATGGGCCGAAATCATGTTGGCATCGCGTCCCAGAATGGGCACGTTGAACCGTTCGGCAAAGATTTCGACGTATTTATTGAAGTTTGTCAACAAGATGTACTCACCAAAGTCTTCCAGTTTCCGCTTGGTATAACGCGGGAGCCAGTTTGCTACGATTTCTTCTTTTGTTTTCATTAGCTCTCAGAATTTGTGTTGCCAAATAAAAGGTTATTGGGAAGATGAAATTATCTTCCTTAAACGCAAATGTACAATAATAATGCAAACAGAAAAAAGAATTTGGGATTTTCTCTTACCGGAGACCTTCGGTTTTTGGAAAATAATTCAGCTTTTATGTACTTTTGAGAAAATGGAGTATCTTTGCTTCGTAATAGAAGAACGCTTATGTTTGCATTGAACCTGCCTGCTTTTGAGGCCAAGATTGCCCAGCGAGAGGGAAAGAACGTGATATTTGACGTGCTCCGTCGCCGGTATGTAGCGCTGACTCCGGAGGAGTGGGTACGCCAGCATTTTACGAATTTTCTGCTGAAGGAAAAGGGGTATCCGCAAGGACTGTTGGCCAATGAGATACAAATTAACCTGAACGGGACGAAGAAACGCTGTGATACGGTGCTCTACCGTCGCGACCTGACTCCGCAGATGATTGTGGAATACAAGGCCCCTTCGGTGGAGATTACGCAGGCTGTTTTTGACCAGATTACCCGTTACAACATGGTGCTGAAGGTGGATTACCTGGTGGTGAGCAACGGGCTTCGTCACTACTGCTGCCGCATCGACTATGCACGGAATACGTATTATTTTCTCCCCGATATTCCACGTTATGCAGATTTGTAGAATTCAGCCCTTATCCGTTTCGTTTGTAAACAGATAAGGGCTGTTTCCTTTGGGAGGGATTTAGAGTACAATACTCATTTGCTTTCCGTGGTATTCAATTTCCTTGACGCTTTCTTTGATATTTCCCTCAGCGTCCCTGTCAATTTTAATCAGTTTGATATGTTTGTGGGGATTCATGCCTTCATAGCTTCCTTTGCGGTCGCTGATATGAAAAGTCGATGCTGTATCGTTCCAGCTCAGGTCGTACGTGGCATATTTTCCTATTTCATAATTATAGTTTACTCCTTCATCTTCGTATAGCTGATAACTGCCATTGTTTCCGGTATAGATTCTGATTTCCAAGTCATTGTTCAGAGCCTTTGCGGTGCTTTGTGTGTGGCAGGCTAGCGGCAGGATGGAGCCGGCTTTTACGAATACAGGAATATGTTCGATGGATACGGGAGCCTTATACCAGCCTGTGCCCACTGTCCGATGGCTATAAAAGTCGTACCACCCTCCTTTTACCTTGGGCAGATAGACTCGCCAGCTGGATGGTCCTTTTTCTACTATCGGGGCAATGAGCAGTGATTTTCCGAACATATACTGGCAGTTCACTGACAATGCGGTGGTATCGGTCGGGTAATCCATGAGCAGTGGGCGCATCATGGTGCTGTTCTTGAACGTAATTGCAGCGGCTTCGGAATAGATATAAGGCAGAAGCAGATAACGGTCTGCAAGGGATTTGCGTGCCAGTGCCGTTACTTTCTCTCCGTAATTCCAGAATTCCGTGTCGGTCATATAGCCGTGTACGCGCATCAAGGGAAGATAAACGGATGTTTGCAGCCATCTCAGGAAGCGTTCGTGAAAGTCGGGGTCTGTATATTGTGATTTCCCTGGGCGGAAAAATCCTCCGGCATCGTAGGTCCACCATGGCAGGCCGCATACCGAAATACCCAGTCCTCCGGCTATCTGACGTTTGAAAGTGTCCCAGTCATTGCCGACATCACCCGACCAGGTGGCTACACCGTAGCGCTGTATGCCCGGAAAGGCGCTCCGGGTCAGAATCATGGTTCTCTTTCCGCTTTTATCTTCGCGGCGTATGCCTTCATATACGGTTTTGTTTACCATCAAGGGGTATGCATTGCGAAGCACTTCTCCCGGGAGTTGGGAATGGTTGATTCTGCGTCCTACGAGGTCGTCATTCTCGGGTTCGGTAGCATCCAGCCACCAGGCATCGATGCCGATAGGTGAAATCAGGCTGTCTCTGAAGTTTTGCCAGTAGAAACTGGCTGCTTCGGCATTGAAAAAGTCTACCCATGGAGTCTGAGGAATGTAATATCCTTTTTCGGCCATCTGTTTTCCTAAAACGGAATTCTGGTCTATTTTCGACCATACGGAGAGCATCAACCGCATGTCGAGGGCATGAAGGCTGTCGACCATTGCCTTGGGCGAAGGATAGCTGGTTTCGTCAAAGCGCATGGCATTCCATCCATATTTCCCCCAATACTGCCAGTCCTGCACAATCAGGTCGACGGGCAGGTTCTCCTTTCTGAACTTCCGGGCGGTTTCCAGCAACTGGGCTTGTGAGCTGAAGCGTTCTCGGCAGTGAATGTACCCCATGGCCCAAGAGGGTAGCATCGGAATGGTACCGCTCACATTTCGGAAAGCAGATATGATTTCATCCGGTGTGCCGGCAAAGAATGTATAGTCTATCCCGTTCGATACAGGAGAGCGGAAGGTGGTGGTATCATCTATTTTTCTGTAGAAGATTCTGGGATTGTCTTCCTTGTTCAGCTTTGCCTCGACAGAATGGATGCCTTTATCCAGTTCCACGATGACAGAGGCTGTGGGTGGAAGCCATAAATTGTCCATGTCTATCACTGTACGCTTGTCGATGGTCAGGTGATGGCGGCGGGCCATTACACTGCCCACATCCAGCAGCAAGGCATAGTGTCCTTTTGAATGTATGTTCAGCTGGCCTGTAAAGAAATTGTTTTCACGGGTCTCCTTCACTCCTCCTTTGGTGGAAGTCACGTTTACGGTCACCTTCTCTCCTTCCTTCAGGCTTCTTTTCAAGGAGATGCAATTGTCGGAAGGATTAAATTCAGTAAGTCCGTAATTGTTCCACAGAAGTCCGTATCCTTTATTGGATAGGACAAAAGGTATGGCAATCTGTGTGTTGACCTGTGTCAGCCGTCTGGACAAGCTTCTTACGTTGAGATAACCGTCCTGAAACTGTCCAAGGCCTATCTGGTATTCATCTTCCGGCGAGAAGAAAGACTGCTGTGCCACGTATGTTTTTTCCTGCTGCACGGATGAGGCTTTCAGGGAACAGGCTGTTTCGTGAGTAATTGCTTTGCCGTCGGCAGAAAAGAATCTCAGTTTCCCGTCGGAAACGGTTACCTCCATGCGGAGTTTTTCCAGGCTGATGACATAACAGCTGTCGTTTTTCCCGAGCTCATAACGTGGGTAGGACGAGACAGGAGTATAAATCAATTCTGGTGTGTGATGTGTAAATTCTCTTTGCTTTATGACCCTGACCGCATTTTCTGCCAGAGGGTATATGGAAAGAGTTTCTTTTTTGAGCGAAAAAGTAATCTTCCCCTTTTCCTGTTTCAGCAGCCGGACACCATCGGCATAGCTGGGAGCGCACAGGCAAAGGCATGATAATAGATAGAAAATCTTGTGCATGTTTTTTAGTATTAAATTAATGAAGTGCCAGGATAAACCAAAAAGGGATTCCTCTGACAGGAATCCCTTCTTCTGCTGTCAGACGGAAGTCTGACGCTTATTTCATTTTTGTTTCCAGATGCTTTTCTGTTTCTACACCAGCCAGTTCCGGGTCAATCATGATACGGCCACAGTATTCGCATACGATGATTTTCTTGCGCATGCGGATGTCGAGCTGTTTCTGAGGCGGAATCTTGTTGAAGCAACCGCCACAAGCGTCACGCTGCACGTAAGTAATACCCAGACCGTTGCGTGAGTTCTTGCGGATACGCTTGAAAGCCTGAAGCAGACGTGGTTCGATGGTAGCTTCCAGATTCTTGGCTTTTTCTCTCAGTTTTTCTTCTTCCTGCTTGGTTTCTGAGATGATTTCGTCCAGTTCGTTCTTCTTTACTTCCAGGTCTTTCTTTCTTTCTTCCAGCAACTGTTCGCTCTTTACGATTTCCTCTTCTTTCGACTTGATGCCGGCTGTATATTCACGGATACGCTTTTCGCAGAGTTCTACTTCCAGGCTCTGGAATTCGATTTCCTTAGTCAGTACGTCGTATTCACGGTTGTTACGTACGTTGTCCTGCTGACTCTTGTACTTTTCGATAGAAGCCTTGGCAGTTTCGATTTCGATTTTCTTGCTGGCTACGTTTGACTTCAGTTCTTCGATTTCAGCCTTGATTTTCTCGATACGTGTGCTCAGACCCGTTACTTCGTCTTCCAGGTCCTGCACTTCCAGCGGAAGCTCTCCTCTCAGTGTCTTGATTTTGTCAATCTCCGACAACATGGTTTGCAACTGGTAGAGTGCTTTCAGCTTTTCTTCCACACTCAATTCATTCGGATCTTTCTTTGCTTCTTTAGCCATAGTTTTCTACAAGTATTTTATGGGATTGGTATTGACACGCGTCAGCTGGGCGTCGAGTGTCGGAAACTTTTCCCGTATGATTGAATATAATAAATCTTTTGTATATTGTTCGCTTTCGTAGTGTCCTATCTCTGCAATGAGAATGTCGTTCTCGTAGCTGAAATAGTCGTGGTATTTCACTTCGCCTGTCAGGAACACGTCGGCATGGGCTCTTACGGCCTTGGGCAGCAGGAAGGCTCCTGCTCCTCCACAGAGGGCGACAGTCTGGATGAGGCGTCCTGTCATGCGCGAATGTTTTACACAGCCCACCTCGAACAGCTTCTTTATCCGGCGAAGGAAATCGGTTTCGGTTTCCGGTTCTTCCAGTTCACCTACGATGCCCGCTCCTGCCTGTGTCCATTCATTCTGCAAGGGATAGAAGTCGTAGGGCGGTTCCTCGTAAGGATGTGCTTCGACAAGGGCTTTTTGCACCTTCCCTTTCAGGAATGCCGGTAGCACGGTTTCAATCCGTACCTCATGCTCTTCGTGCAACTGGCCGATTTCTCCGCAGAAAGGATGTGTGCCCGGCTGTGCGCGGAAAGTGCCCTTTCCTTCCAGGTTATAGCTGCAGGAATCGTAGTTGCCAATGCACCCGCATCCGGCTTCAAACAAGGCATTACGTACCTCGTCGGCCTGTGCCTGCGGCACGAAGGTAACCAGTTTCAGCAGCTGGTTTTCTTTCGGTTCCAGGATTCTTACGTTCTTCAGTCCGATTTTCTCGGCAATCTTGAAGTTGACGCCCTGTGGTGCGTTGTCCAGGTTGGTGTGCATCGAGAAAATCACGATGTCGTTCTTGATAGCCTTCAGGATGCAGCGTTCCACGTAGTCACGTCCGGTAATCGATTTGTAGCCCTTGAAGATGAGCGGATGGTGAGATACAATCAGGTTATATCCCAATGCGATGGCTTCATCTACCACGGCTTCGGTTACGTCCAGACACAACAAAGCCCCTGTAGCTTCCGCGTCTGTCAATCCGATTTGCAGTCCGGCATTGTCAAATCCGTCCTGTAAAGGCAGAGGCGCGAATATCTCAAGGGCATTCACAATTTCCTTAATTTTCATATTTCGCGAAAAATTTCATGCAAAGATAGGATTTTTCGCGCACATATCCATGCAGGAAGTATTCGTTTTTGTATTTTTTCATGAATATTCCTTCACTTGCGGGCATGAGAAAGCCCCGCTGCACCCTTCCGGACGTAGCGAGGCTTCTCACTTATACACCTTTAAACAAAATGAATTTCTGTATTATTTGCGAGCTTCTGCAATGTAAGCCAATGCTTCCTTACATTTTTCTGTGACGTAAGTCCAGTCTTCAGCAGCTACCTTGTCTTTCGGGAACAACTTAGAACCCATACCTACGCAGAATACACCTGCCTTAATCCATGAAGTCAGGTTCTCCTGAGTCGGTTCTACTCCACCGGTTACCATCAGTTTAGACCATGGCATCGGAGCCAGCAAACCTTTTACCAGTTTCGGACCCAGTACGTCGCCCGGGAAAATCTTGCAGAGGTCGCAGCCCAGTTCCTGTGCGAAACCTACTTCTGATACGCTACCGCATCCCGGAGTGTAAGCCACTAGACGACGGTTGCAGACTTTTGCGATTTCAGGGTTGAACAACGGACCTACTACGAAGTTAGCGCCCAGCTGGATGTACAGAGAAGCAGTAGCAGGATCTACGATAGAACCTACACCCATTGCCATTTCCGGACATTCTTTTGCTGCGAATTTCACTACTTCAGCAAATACTTCATGTGCAAAGTCACCGCGGTTGGTGAATTCGAATGCACGTACACCACCGTCATAGCAAGCCTTTACCACTTTCTTTGCTACTTCTGCATCCTTGTGATAGAATACAGGAACCATACCTGTTGAACCAATCTTGTTCAACACTGCAATTTTATCGAATTTAGCCATTTTTTTTAACCTTAAATGAAATGTTGTTTGTTTGAGTGATTATCTCTGTACGCGACCGCTAGCGTCACCACCAGCCAGTGCTTCTACTTCTTCTACAGATACCAGGTTGAAGTCGCCGTTGATAGTGTGCTTCAATGCAGAGGCTGCCACTGCGAATTCCAATGCTTCGCCCTGAGTAGCTTTGGTCAGCAAGCCGTGGATAATACCACCTGAGAATGAGTCACCACCACCTACACGGTCAATAATCGGGTCGATGTCGTAACGCTTAGAAGTATAGAATTCTTCACCGTTGTAAATCATAGCCTTCCAGCCGTTGTGGGTAGCAGAGAAAGATTCACGCAAAGTAGAAATTACATACTTGAATCCGAATTCCTTAGCCATGGCTGTGAAGATTCCCTTGTAGCCTTCTGCATCGGTTTTACCGCCTTCTACGTCAGCATCTGGTTTGAAGCCTAAGCAAAGTTCAGCATCTTCTTCGTTACCGATACAAACGTCTACATATTGCATCAACGGGCGCATGATAGACTGTGCTTTTTCTTTTGTCCACAGTTTTTTGCGGAAGTTCAAGTCAACAGAAACTGTTACTCCGTGACGTTTTGCAGCTTCACAAGCCAATTTAGTCAGTTCAGCAGCCTTGTCAGAGATAGCCGGAGTGATACCAGACCAGTGGAACCAGTCAGCACCTTCCATGATAGCATCAAAGTCGAAGTCGCAAGGATCAGCTTCAGCGATGGCAGAGTGAGCGCGGTCGTAGATAACCTTGCTAGGACGCATAGAAGCACCTGTTTCCAGGTAGTAGATACCTACGCGGTCACCACCACGGGCGATGTAGTCAGTCTTCACACCGTATTTGCGCAATGCGTTTACAGCTGACTGTCCGATTTCGTGTTTCGGCAATTTGGTTACGAAGTATGCTTCATGACCATAGTTGGCACAGCTCACAGCTACGTTTGCTTCACCTCCACCGTAAACTACGTCAAAGCTGTCTGATTGAACAAAACGAGTATTGCCCGGTGTAGACAATCTCAACATGATTTCGCCTAAAGTAACAATTTTTCCCATTGCTAGATATTTTTATACTTATGTGATTAATAATGTAGTTCTTAACTCGTATCACAAAAACGATTCTTTCATCGGTTGCTTTTGAAATATCTATTTTGTGTACGCACACAAAGGTACGGTTTATTTTTTAAAAACCAAAATAAGTTATATATTTGTATCGAAAAAATTGAATTTTTACTGAATGCACAGATTGTACAATATAATAAGGTAAGAACGCATGGAGAAACAGCAAGATAGAATCCGAATCAAGGACATCGCCCAGATGGCCGGAGTATCGGTGGGAACAGTAGACCGTGTACTTCACTCCCGGAGCGGTGTGTCCGAATCCAGCCGCATTAAAGTGGAAGAAATATTGAAGAAGCTGAACTATCAGCCCAACATGTATGCCAGTGCGCTGGCTTCGAACAAGAAATACAGATTTGCCTATCTGCTTCCTTCGCACAATGAGGGAGACTATTGGAAAGATGTGGAGCGCGGCATGCAACAGGCCATCACCCGCTTTTCCGATTTCAATGTTTCTCTGTCGGATTATTATTATGACCAGTACGAGTCGGGCGCCTTTATAGAAAGTGGTATGCGCATTCTGGACGCACAGCCCGACGGGGTCATCCTTTCGCCTACCGTGGAAGAAGAAACGGAGCAGTTTGTCAACCTGCTGCGTGAAGCCGGCATTCCGTATGTGTTTATTGATTCGAATATTGCCCGATTGGAACCGCTGGCTTTCTACGGACAGCATGCCCAGCGGAGCGGATACTTTGCCGCCCGCATGTTGCGTCTGCTGGCAAAAGGCGAACCGGAGATTGTCATCTTCCGTCAGATAAACGAAGGACGTCTGGGTTCGAACCAGCAGCTCCATCGTGAAGAGGGTTTCTATGAATATATGAAGGAGCACTGTCCGGAACTGAAAATGTGGGAACTGAACCTCTATGCCAAACAGCCGGGTGAAGATGCTTCGTTGCTGGACGATTTCTTTGCGGCGCATCCGAACGTGAAGTGCGGTATCACCTTCAACTCGAAGGCGTACATTATCGGCGAGTATATGCAGCGCCACGGACGTACGGATTTCCACCTTATGGGCTACGACCTGCTTCGTCGTAACGTGGCTTGCCTGAAAGCTGGAAGCATTGACTTTGTCATAGCTCAGCAGCCTACCGTGCAGGGATACAACAGCATAGAATGTCTGTGCAACCACCTGATTCTGCGCAAGAAGGTGAAGGACTGCAACTACATGCCTATCAACCTGATTACGACGGAAAACATCGATTTCTATTTCGATGCACATGTCAACGAATAACCTGATTACATTGCTATTAATATGAAAACAACTTATTTGAGAATCAACCCGGCCGATAACGTGGCGGTGGCTATTTCTCCCCTTCATGCAGGAGAAACCATCGAGGCAGACGGACGGGTGATTACCCTGCGCACGGATGTGCCTGCCGGGCACAAAGTGACGCTGAAGAATTTCCAGGCTGGAGAGAATATCATTAAATACGGCTACCCTATCGGTCATGTTACCGTCGATGTGCCCGAAGGTACATGGGTGAGCGAGAAAGAAATCAAGACTAATCTGGCAGGACTGCTGGATTATACTTACCAGCCTGTGGAGGTGCACACGGACATTCCGGTGGAACACCGTACGTTCAAGGGCTATCGCCGTCGGAACGGAGACGTAGGCGTGCGTAACGAGATCTGGATTATCCCGACCGTGGGCTGTGTGAACGGTATCGTGAACCAGTTGGCCGAGGGCCTTCGCCGTGAGATGGACGGAGGCAAGGGAGTGGATGCCATCGTGGCTTTCCCACATAACTACGGCTGTTCGCAGTTGGGCGAAGATCATGAGAATACAAAGAAGATTCTGCGCGACATGGTGTTGCATCCCAATGCCGGAGCCGTGCTGGTAGTAGGATTAGGATGTGAGAACAACCAGCCCGATGTGTTCCGTGAATTTGTCGGTGCGTATGATGAAGACCGTATCCGCTTCATGGTGGCACAGAAGGTAGACGATGAATACGAAGAAGGTATGCGCATCTTGCGTGAACTGTATGCCAAGTGCTGTCAGGACGAGCGTACCGATGTGCCCCTCTCCGAGTTGCGTGTGGGACTGAAATGTGGTGGTTCCGATGGTTTCTCGGGCATTACGGCCAATCCGTTGCTGGGCATGTTCTCCGACTACCTGATTGCACAGGGAGGAACTTCGGTACTGACTGAGGTACCCGAAATGTTCGGGGCAGAAACCATTCTGATGAACCGTTGCCGTACTACGGAACTGTTCAACCAGACGGTGAGCCTGATTAATGATTTCAAGGAATACTTCCTTTCACACGGAGAGCCTGTGGGTGAGAATCCTTCGCCGGGTAACAAGGCCGGAGGTATTTCTACACTGGAAGAAAAAGCATTGGGTTGCACACAGAAATGCGGAAAGAGTTACGTATCGGGTGTGATGGCTTACGGAGAACGCTTGCAGACAAAAGGCTTGAACCTGCTCTCGGCTCCGGGCAATGACCTTGTAGCTGCTACGGCCCTCGCCTCTTCCGGCTGCCACATTGTGTTGTTCACTACAGGACGCGGTACGCCATTCGGTACCTTCGTACCTACCATGAAGATTTCTACCAACTCCAACCTGGCGGCGCACAAGCCCGGATGGATTGACTTCAATGCCGGTGTCATCGTAGAAAACGAACCGATGGAAACTACCTGCCGTCGTTTCATCGATTATGTGATTCAGGTGGCCAGCGGAGAGCCTGTGAACAATGAGAAGAAGAACTACCGTGAGATTGCCATTTTCAAGAATGGTGTCACACTTTAAAGAAATCTCTGAAAACTAAAAGAGAACGCGCAAGGATATTTTCATATACCCTTGCGCGTTTCTTTTAGATAGAGAGTGTTTTTATTTCTTTTTGGTAGTGATGAGAATCACGCCATTCTTTCCTTTTTCGCCATATATTGCGGTAGCATCTGCGTCTTTCAATACAGTGATTGATTCAATACACTGAGGATCGAGCTTGTTCATTGTTTCGGTGGAGGCCTCCGTTTTGTCTATCAGCACCATCGGCAATGCTTCTTCTTTTCCCTGACCGTCCTTTCCGTTCTGAAACATCTGGACGATTGCTGCCGGAACTTCGCTTTTCTGAGGAGCCGGAGTGACTCCATATCCCACTACTACGACGTCATTGTCGCTTGCCTTCGGCTTGTTGTTGGTTCCCTCCAGCATGAAAGTCACCGGGAGAGTAAATTTCACGCTGACCGGCTTTCCGTCCTGCATGCCCGGCTTCCATTTCGGCATGGTGCTGATTACGCGGATAGCTTCGGCATCCAGCCACGGGTCGACCGGACGGAGCACCTTGAAATCGCTCAGCGAACCGTCTTTCCTTACCACAAACTGCACGATGACACGCCCCTGCTTACCGGCTTCCTGTGCCTTTACAGGATACCTGAGATTGCGTGCCATAAATTCCAGACCAGCACGCATACCGCCCGGATATTCCGGCATCTGCTCCACTACGCTAAACGTTTGGTCGTCCGACACCACAGCTTGCAGAGCAGGCGCTACCACCTTCACATCTTTCTTTGTGTCGCTTTCAGTCAAGACAATTGTCTGGTCGGCTTTCTTCAGACAGTCTTTGACCGACATGGTAACCGTACTCATACCGATGTAGGCCACCTGGATGCTTTGGTCGGTGCCGACTTCCAGCGTGAAATTACCGTTTTCGTCGGTAATGGTCCCGTTGGTCGTATTCGCCACAAGTACGGTTGCTGCAATGATGGGTGCTCCTTTTTCATCCACCACCTTCATCTTCAGTTTGGTCTTTTCGGCGGGGTTCGACACATTTTTATCGGCATACGTTTCCAAAACTGCCGATAAATCATTAACTTTGACACTTGAAATCTCATCGAGTGGTTGAGAGATTTCAGGACGGGCAAAAGCAGCTACGGTAACGGCTGCCAACGGAAGTACATAGAGGTACTTGGCACGTGCCCACGGATTGGATTTTTTTCGAATCATCATAGTGATACGTTTTTTAAGTGAACTGTGATTAAAGCTGTTGGCAATAGAGTAGAGCCTTGCGCCAACGGCTTTTTTTATTAATAGCATTTGATATTCTTTCGCATTGATGCCCTGACGGAGTACTTCTTCGTCGGCTTCGTATTCGTGGATGTTCTGCAACTCCTGCTTGAGCAGCCAGATGGCCGGATTGAACCATTGCAGCCAGGCACAGGCTTCGGTCAGCAACAAGTCCCATGAGTGACGGTGATGGATGTGGGCCATTTCGTGCACTAGAATGTGATGTCCGCTTTCCTTCAGGTCTGTTTCCGAGATCACGATGTAGCGCATCCAGCTGAAAGGAGCCAGTTTGCGACGGTGAACTACCAAGCATACACCGTTGTCTAACCTTTCACACCGGCTGTGACGAATGAGATAAAGCATGCGTCCCAGCGACCAGAGGTGACGGGCGATGACAAAAAACAGTCCCGCAAAATAGACTAACACCAGCCCTTCCTGCCAGTGGAACGGGCGACTTCCCTCTTCCACCACTACCGCTTCGCTATTCCATTGGTACATCAGCAGCAAGTCCTCCATCGACATCACTTGTGCATTTACCGGCGAAGCCTGTTCCACCGTCACCTTTACCAAAGGCAGCAGGCATGAGAGCAGCATTACTCCCAGCAAAGCCATCCGGTTGAAACGATGGAAAGTTTCCTTGCTGAGCAGCAGGCGATAGAACAGATAGAACATCGCCAGGCAGACAGCCGACTTGAGTATATAGACTAAAAAGGTTCCCATGACTTTTATGTGTGTTTACAGTTATTATTCCGTACTGACCAAGGTCTTCGCTAATTTCCGCTTATTTTTCGGCCGATAATTGCCGGATGGTTTTCAGTAGTTCGTCACGTTTCTGCTGGTTGGTGCCTATGGTGAGCTTTCGCACCACCCCCTGCTTATCGATTACTACCGTGGTGGGTGTCTGCTGTACGCCGAACATCTTCCACAATGCAGAATCGTTTGCTACCTGATGAAAGCGGAATCTCTGACGCTCCACAATCGTCTGTATCTGTTCGGGAGTGTTCCAGGTGACGGCCAGGTAATTCACATCAGGGCAGGTATCCAGCCATTTGCTCAGCTCGGGCATCTCGCGGATGCAAGGGCCGCACCCCGTGTACCAGAAGTTGAGCACCAGCGGCCGTCCCAGGGTATTGCGGTCAGTCCAGCGGGTACCGTCGGTAGCCTGTACGCTGAAAGGTTTGATGCGCTCCCCTTCCTTCATGGCCAGTTTAGAAGTGTGAGTAATCATTGACATAAACTTTACGTTTCCCTTCGCTTTCTCCAGCCAATAATCTGCATCCTTCACTTCGGACAGAGGAACGGCGTATTTCTTTGAATTCTCGCTTAGTTTGACGCCTGTCACCAGCATCATCATCCGTCCGTCTTCGTTCTTCAGAACAGCCATCTTGAGTTTTGCCCCATTCAGTTCGGAGGGCGTCTCCATGAAGAAACAGCCGTCTATCAGCAGTTTCGGGTTCTTTTTACTTTCCGTCTGTCCCCAGGAAGGCAGCATCAGACCACATAACAGCCACGCCGCCAATAATATGCGTTTTCTCATAGCCGTCCCTCTTCTACTTTCTGTATCAGTTCCTTGAGTTCCTCCACCGAAATGTCTTCTTCTTTCACCAGCGAGGAAACAGCCCCTAAGAAAGAGTTGTTGAAATATTTGGAGATGACCCCACGCAGGGTTTTCCGTCGGAATTCCTCTTCCGACACTACGGCATGATACTGGTAGGTATTACCAAACGCTGTATGCGACAGGTAGCCTTTTTCTTCCAGTCCTCTTACGATGGTCGACAGGGTGTTGAAGTGCGGTCGTGGCTCTTCGTAGAGTTCCAGCAACTGCTTGACGAACATCGGACCTTTCTCCCAGAAAAATCCCATGATTTCTTCTTCTTTGGCAGTAAGTGTTTTCATTTCCGTTTCAATTGGTTATTGCAAAGAACTAAAATTTTTAGTTCATAAACTAATATTTATAGTTAACATAACTAAAGAGAATAGTTTTTATAGCGACTTTTCTATATGAATTAAAGGTGAGCCGCTAATCAAGAAAAATTTACTGGTTATTCTCCCTTGGATTCTGAAATATTACTAGTTCAGAATTGAGGAGGAAGATGCTTACGATGCCCGGGAGCATCGAACTTTGCAGATTTTCTACCACGTTTTTTTTTCGCATGACCAGGAGGAATCTCCTTCTTATGTGGTGGCTTGGGTGCATGGCGATGCACCACGCAAGAGCTTCCGCCCAAACACAAGAGTAGACTGAATAAGGCAATCAACAATTTTGTTCTCATAACTTTCAATGGTTTCTACAAAGTTAGAAAAAACACAGATATAATCTTCTGCAAACCTTTCCAATTGTAGAGAATAAAAGCACCCTCAGCTCTTTTCTAAAATGCAAGTGCCTTTGTTGTGAAACACACAGGCGTTTGAATCAAAACGCAAGTACGTTCAAGCTCAAACACAAGTACATTCGAACCAAAACGTAAGTGTGTTTTTTCACACAGACATGCAAGTGTGTGAAAAAGATGCAAAAACAGTAAGAAAAAGCGTGTTGAGAGATTTTAAACAAATCCTCCAAACAATAATAGGAGGAATGCCGAGGAAATGATATCTCTTTGATTTACAGAAACTAATCAGCTATAGAAGCATAAACGAACAGTGGAGAACTTGACAGGTTGACGGGTTGGCATCGGTTTTTCTAACTTTTTATATATAGGTGTGGAAAAATATAAATCTTGTATTTTTCCACACCTTGTGTATATATAGTTTAAAAAATACCTGCCAACCCCGACAACCCGTCAAGCACACGGCCGAAAACAGCCAATAAAAAACCTCCTTCACTTCATCTTTTCAGAAGCAAAGGAGGCTTTCAAATTTCTTTTATTCATTTAGAACGGCAGGTCGTCTTTCTCGTCTGTCATGGAGAAATCGGCCGGAGCTGCATTTACCGGAGGGAATGGAGCTTCTACCGGAGGCATCTGAGGAGTGGCTCCCACACGTTCCACCTTCCATGCACGGATACTGTTGAACCAGCGTCCTTGCCATTCGCGGGCGTCAATGTCGAACGATACGTTCAGTTCCTCGCCCACCTGAATATTAAACTGTTTGATTTTGTCGTCACCAAAGACATCAAAGCACATACGACGCGGATACTGGTCGTGCGTTTCGATGACATATTCTTGTACCTTCCATTCGTTGCCGTTCCGCGATGTACCGCCTTTCGGTTCCAGAACCGCAATCACTCTTCCTGCTAATTCCATAAATAGTATTTTTAAATTCGGTGACGAAATTACGACTTTCCATAGAAGAAAACTAATTTTTAAGACCTTTTTTTGTGGGGCGTATGCAATCTTTTCGTAACTTTGGCAATTGGTTTAGGGCATCCGAGGATGCATTTAATAATAAAAACAGAACAAAAACAAATATAAAAACAGCTATGAAGTTTATCGTTTCAAGTACTGCTTTATTCAGTCATTTGCAGGCTATCAGCCGAGTAATCAACTCAAGAAATTCATTACCCATTCTGGACTGTTTCCTCTTCGAACTGAGAGACGGTACGCTCTTTATGACTGCTTCGGACAATGACACTACGCTGTCTACTTCTATCGAAGTGAATGAATCGGACAGTGACGGCCGTTTTGCCGTTTCTTCCAAGACATTGCTCGAAGCATTGAAAGAGATTCCGGAGCAGCCGCTGAGTTTCCACATCGAACCCAGCAATATGGAAATTACCGTGGAATACCTGAATGGAAAATATAGTCTGATGGGACAGAATGCCGACGAATATCCGCAGGCACAGGCGTTGGGCAGCAATGCCGTACAGGTGACCATGGGAGCAGAAATCTTGATGAACGGCGTAAACCGCAGCCTTTTTGCGACTGCCGACGACGAACTTCGTCCGGTGATGAACGGTATTTATTTCGACATCAGTACGGAAGACATTACACTGGTGGCTTCCGACGGTCATAAGCTGGTACGTTGCAAGACCTATGCCGCACGAGGAGCAGAGAAAGCTGCCTTCATCCTTCCGAAGAAGCCGGCCAACCTGCTGAAGAACCTGCTGCCGAAGGAACAGGGCGACGTACAGATTGGCTTTGACGACCGAAATGCCATGTTCACCCTCGAAAACTATCAGATGATTTGTCGTCTGATTGAAGGACGTTATCCGAACTATAACTCTGTCATTCCGCAGAACAATCCGCACCGTGCCATCATTGACCGTGCGCTCTTCATCAGTGCCCTGCGCCGTGTGTCTGTGTTCTCTTCACAGTCAAGCAGCCTGATCAAGCTGAGCTTGTCGGAAAACCAGATGAAGATTTCTGCACAGGACATCGACTTCTCTACTTCGGCTGAAGAAACCATCGCTTGCCAATATGGCGGCAACCCGATGAGCATCGGTTTCAAGTCGTCGTTCCTGATTGACATTCTGAACAACATTTCTGCACAGAACATCATCATTGAACTGGCCGACCCGTCACGCGCAGGTGTCATCGTTCCTGAAGAACAGGAGGAAGACGAAGACCTGCTGATGCTGCTGATGCCGATGATGCTGAACGACTAATCCTTTTTTGTTACACACAGACTCATGAAACTGAACTTGAAAAATCCGCTCGTGTTCTTCGATTTGGAGACCACGGGCACTAATATTAATACAGACCGTATTGTAGAAATCTGCTACTTGAAGGTTTATCCTAACGGTAACGAAGAGGCCAAGACCTTGCGCATCAATCCGGAAATGCACATTCCGGAGGCATCGACAGCCATTCATGGCATTCACGACGAGGATGTGGCCGACTGCCCTACTTTCAAGGAAGTGGCAAAGGACATTGCCCGCGACATTGAAGGGGCCGACATTGCCGGTTTTAACTCCAACCGCTTTGACGTGCCGGTGCTGGTAGAGGAATTCCTCCGTGCTGGTATCGACATCGACCTGACCAAGCGGAAGTTTGTCGACGTGCAGGTGATTTACCACAAGCTGGAACAGCGCACGCTTTCGGCTGCCTACAAGTTCTACTGCGGAAAGAACTTGGAAGACGCGCATACGGCAGAAGCCGATACACGGGCTACCTACGAGGTGCTGAAAGCACAGCTCGACCACTACCCAGACGTGCTTCAGAACGATATCAACTACCTGTCGGAATATTCCAGCTACAGCAAGAACGTGGACTTTGCCGGAAGAATCGTGTATGACGACAACGGGGTGGAAGTGTTCAACTTCGGAAAATACAAAGGTATTCCGGTGTCGGAAGTGCTCAAGAAAGATCTGGGCTACTATGGCTGGATTATGAACGGAGACTTCACACTGAACACGAAGAATGTATTGACAAAAATCCGCCTGCGCGAAACGGGGCTGGTCAAGTAAACGGAAGGTAGCATGAATACACTACAAGGCAAAAAAATTGTACTGGGTATCACGGGTAGCATTGCGGCCTACAAGGCGGCCGTGCTGACACGCGGACTGATTAAAAAAGGCGCAGAGGTGCAGATTGTCATCACGCCGGCAGGAAAGGAGTTCATCACTCCCATCACGCTTTCGGCGCTGACCAGCAAGCCTGTCATCAGCGAGTTTTTCTCACAGCGTGACGGCACATGGCACAGCCACGTGGACTTGGGATTGTGGGCCGACGCCATGGTCATTGCCCCGGCTACGGCTTCCACCATCGGAAAGATGGCGCACGGGGTAGCCGACAACATGCTGGTGACGACCTACCTGTCGATGAAGGCTCCGGTGTTTGTGGCTCCGGCCATGGACCTGGATATGTTTGCTCATCCTTCTACCCAGCATAACCTCGACATTCTGCGCAGCTATGGCAACCATATCATCGAACCGGCTTCGGGCGAGCTGGCTAGCCATCTGGTAGGAAAAGGACGCATGGAAGAGCCTGAGAAAATCATCGAAGTGCTGGAAGCGTTCTTTGCCCGTCAGCAAGACCTGGCCGGACGGAAAATCGTCATTACCGCAGGTCCTACTTATGAGAAAATTGATCCGGTGCGCTTTATCGGCAACTACTCTTCCGGAAAGATGGGCTATGCCCTGGCTGAGGCTTGTGCTTCACGTGGAGCGGAAGTGGTGTTGGTGAGCGGTCCGGTTACCCTGCAGACGGTTCATCCGAACATTCATCGCATAGACGTGGAGAGTGCGGCTGAAATGCACCATGCAGCTGCCGATGCCTTCAAGGATGCAGACGCAGGAATCTTGTGTGCGGCCGTAGCGGACTTCACGCCGGAGCAGGTGGCCGACCAGAAAATCAAACGGGAAAAGGACGACCTGGTGCTGCGGTTGAAACCGACTTGCGACATTGCCGCTTCCTTAGGAAAGGAAAAACGTCCGGACCAGCTGTTAGTGGGATTCGCGCTGGAGACTTGCGACGAGGTTAGCCATGCCCAGGATAAGCTGGCACGCAAGAACTTTGACTTCATCGTGTTGAACTCGCTGAATGACAAAGGAGCCGGTTTCCGTTGCGACACCAACAAGATTACGATTATAGACCGCACTGAAGCTGTTTCCTACCCGTTAAAGCGCAAGCAGGAAGTGGCCGAAGACATTGTGGATAAACTTTCCAGTCTGTTTCATTCCTAAACCGTTATGCTACAGTCTATCTTTATACAGAACTATGCCCTGATTGATAAGCTGGACATTGACTTTACGTCCGGCTTTTCGGTGATTACCGGTGAGACCGGTGCCGGAAAGTCCATTATCTTAGGGGCTATCGGACTCTTGTTAGGACAGCGTGCCGACGTGAAATCCATCAAGAAGGGGGCTTCCAAGTGCATCGTGGAGGCGACTTTCCGGATTGCCAACTACGGCATGGAACCGTTCTTTCAGGAGAATGACATCGAATTCGAACCGGACGAATGTATCCTTCGCCGTGAAGTGTCGGCCAACGGGAAGAGCCGTGCTTTCATCAACGATACGCCGGCTTCGCTGGCACAGATGAAAATGCTGGGCGAAAAACTGATTGACGTGCACAGCCAGCACCAGAATCTGTTGCTGAACAAGGAAGGTTTCCAGTTGAACATTCTGGACATTCTGGCACAAGACGAGCAGGCATTGTCGGCCTATCAGTCGGTATACCTTTCTTATAAAAAGGTGGCAAAGGAACTGGATGATTTCATCGCACAGGCTGAAAAGAGCCGTCAGGATGAAGACTATATCCGCTTTCAGCTGGAACAGTTGGAAGAAGCCGGGTTGAAGGACGGAGAACAGACAGAACTGGAACAGGAAGCGGAGACCCTGAGCCATGCCGAAGACATCAAGGCCGGACTCTATAAAGCCAGCCAGCTGATTAACGGCGAGGAAGGCGGTACGGTTTCACTGACCAAGGAGTGCATGCAGACTCTTCAGAGCCTGACACAGGTATATGCGCCGGCTAAGGAATGGATGGAACGGCTGAACAGCTGCTACATTGAACTGAAAGATATTTCCCGCGAAATCGGCAATGCGGAGGAAGAAGTGGAATTCAATCCGGCACGTCTGGATTTTGTCAACGAACGGTTGAACCTGATTTACTCCTTGCAGCAGAAACACCGCGTGCAGTCGGTAGAAGAACTGATTGAGCTGACGGAAAACTATCGCAGCCAGTTGAATGCCATCACTTCTTTCGACGACCGGATTGCGGAACTGGAGGGTGAAAAGAAGAAATTGTATGCCGAGGTGCTTCGTCAGGCCGAAAAGCTGACCGCGCTTCGTACACAGTCGGCACGGCACATTGAATCGCAGATGGAATCCCTGCTCATCCCACTGGGTATGCCTAACGTGCGTTTTGCCGTGGAACTGACTCCTAGAAAGGAACCCGACAGCAAAGGGATGGACAGCGTGACGTTCCTGTTCTCAGCCAATAAGAACGGAACTTTGCAGAACGTGGCTTCCATCGCTTCGGGAGGTGAAATTGCCCGCGTCATGCTTTCACTCAAGGCCATGATTGCCGGAGCCGTCAAACTACCGACCATCATCTTCGATGAAATTGATACCGGTGTATCAGGCTCCATTGCAGAGAAAATGGCACTGATTATGCAGGACATGGGACGCCAGAACCGTCAGGTAATCAGCATCACTCACCTGCCCCAGATTGCCGCACGCGGAATTGCGCACTACAAAGTGTACAAGGAAGATACTGACACCGGAACCAACAGTCATATCCGTCGCCTGACGGATGAAGAACGGGTGCAGGAAATTGCCCACATGCTCAGCGGTGCCACCCTGACAGAGGCTGCCGTACAGAACGCCCGTGCCCTGTTAGGCTTTAAACAATAACAAGAAACAAACAAGACCATGATAGAAAAGAACGAAATGATTTTCGGCGTACGCGCCGTTATCGAGGCTATCCAGGCCGGAAAAGAAATTGACAAAGTATTAATCAAGAAAGACATCCAGAGTGACTTGTCGAAGGAGCTTTTCGCCGTGTTGAAAGATACGTTCATCCCCGTGCAGCGTGTACCGGTGGAACGCATCAACCGCATCACCAAGAAGAATCATCAGGGAGTGGTGGCCTTTATCTCGCCCATCACTTACCAGCGTACGGAAGACATCGTGCCTTTCTTGTTTGAGCAGGGCAAGAACCCGCTGCTCATCTTGCTGGACGGCCTGACCGATGTGCGTAACTTCGGAGCCATTGCTCGTACGTGTGAATGTGCCGGTGTGGATGCCATCATCATTCCGTCAAAAAACAGTGTCAGTGTCAATGCAGATGCCATCAAGACCTCTGCCGGAGCTTTGCATACCATTCCGGTGTGCCGTGAGAGCAACCTGACAAATACCATCAAGTTCTTAAAAGACAGCGGATTCAAGATTGTAGCAGCCACAGAGAAGGGTGACTACGACTACACCAAGGCCGATTATCAGGGTCCTACGTGTATCATCATGGGTGCGGAAGATACCGGTGTGCCCTACGACCACCTGGCACTTTGCGACGAATGGATCAAGATTCCGTTGTTTGGCAACATTGAGTCACTGAATGTGTCCGTGGCAGCAGGTATCCTCATCTATGAAGCCGTGAAACAAAGAGGATTCGGAGAAGAATAAAACAATAAAACATACATACTACCATGAAAATAGGAAAAATTACCCTCGTGCTGACATGCTGTGGGATAGCTTTTCAGACCGGAATGGCTCAGGAACTTCCCAAATGGGCCAATAAAGCCAGAAAAGCTGTGTTCTCTGTCATCACGTACAATAAGGAGAATCAGATTCTCAATACCGGAAACGGATTCTACATTGATGAAAATGGTACGGCCGTATCCGATTATACGCTGTTTAAAGGAGCCGAACGTGCCGTAGTCGTGACTGCCGACGGAAAGGAACTTCCAGTGGAATACATTCTGGGAGCCAACGATATGTACGACGTAGTAAAGTTCAAGACAGCAGCCGATAAGAAGATTGTGGCCTTGCAACCGACATCTCGTCCGGGTGCAGTCAGTGAAACGGTGTACGTACTTCCTTACTCTACACAGAAAGCCGCTTCGGGTACACACGGCACCATCTCCAAAATCGATACCATCAGTAACAACTCTTTCTATTATACTCTGAACATGAAAACGGGCGAAAAGACCGTAAGCTGTCCGGTGATGAATGCAGAAGGAGAAGTAGTGGGATTGGTACAGAAGAACAGTGACAAGGAAAGTACATCAAGCTATGCCATCGGAATAGGTTATGCAAAGAGTCTGTCTATCACCGCACTCTCTGCCAATGACTTTACGTTGAATACCATCGGCATCAAGAAAGGATTGCCGGAAGACGAGTCTCAGGCACTGGTGTACCTTTACATGTCTTCTTCCAACCTGTCAAAAGAAGAATACCTGAACCTGCTGAACGAATTTATCCAGCAGTATCCGAAAAACAGTGAAGGTTATTCCCGCCGTGCCATTTGTTACATAGGATACGGTGACGACGCACACTATGCACTGGCAGAAAAAGACCTGCAAACCATGGTGGAAGTGAATGAAAACAAGGGAGACGCATACTATAACCTTTCCAAGTTGTTGTATAATTATGTGCTTGGTCTTCAGGGAGCCAAACCGTATGGCGACTGGACCATGGAACGAGCACTGAAAGAAATCAATACGGCCTTGGAAAACGACAAGCAGGGACTGTACTACCAGCTGCAGGGAGATATTTATTTTGCCATGCAGAAATATCCGGAAGCATTTGCCAGCTACGAAGCAGTAAACCGCTCGCCGTTAGCTTCTGCCGCTTCTTTCTATGCCGCCGCCAAGACCAAGGAACTGATTGAAGGTGCTTCAAAGAAGGAAGCCATTACCTTGATGGACAGTGCCGTGGCTAAATACAATCCTCCCTATGGAAAAGAAGCTGCTCCTTATCTGTACGAACGTGCCCGCATGAAAGCGGAAGACAAACAGTTCCGCGAAGCAGTGGTAGACTACAATTTGTTCTATGACGCCATGATGGGGCAGGTATCGTCTGATTTCTATTTTATCCGTGAGCAGGTTGAAATGCAATGCCGTATGTACCAGCAGGCCATCAATGACATCAACAAGGCTATTGAGATGGAACCGAAGAACGTGGAATACTGGGTAGAAAAAGGAAGCGTACATTTGCGGGTAAACCAGCCGGAAGAAACGGTGAAAGCCTTGAACAAAGCTATTGAACTGGATGCCAAGAATGCGGCAGCCTATCGTATGCTGGGTTACTGCCAGGTACAGCAGGGAAAGAAGAAGGAAGGTATGGCCAACCTGGAAAAAGCAGTAGAACTGGGTGACACCGTAGCCAAGAACCTGATTGAGAAATATAAAAAATAACTGATTGATATGCAAAACAGCGTCTGTCACCTTTTCGGCATCCGCTACCCCATCATTCAAGGTGGAATGGTATGGTGCAGCGGATGGAGACTGGCTTCAGCCGTGAGCAACGCCGGTGGACTGGGGTTGTTGGGTGCCGGTTCCATGCACCCGGAGACCCTGCGTGAACACATCCGCAAGTGCAAGGCTGCCACCGACCAGCCTTTCGGAGTCAATGTGCCGCTGATGTATCCGGAGATTGAAACCCTCATGGAAATCATTCAGGAAGAAGGCGTGAAAATCGTATTTACGTCTGCGGGAAATCCCAAGACATGGACTTCCAAGCTCCAACAGGCAGGCATTAAGGTGGCTCACGTGGTATCTTCCAGCCGTTTTGCCATGAAATGTGAAGAAGCCGGAGTAGATGCCATTGTGGCAGAAGGCTTCGAAGCAGGCGGCCACAACGGACGAGAGGAAACTACGACTTTCTGTCTGATTCCGGCCCTCAAAAAGGTGTGCAGTGTACCTCTTATTGCGGCAGGAGGAATTGTATCGGGTGAAGGTATCTTAGCCGCCGAAGCGTTAGGCGCAGAAGGGGTACAGATGGGTACCCGCTTTGCTCTGACGGAAGAGAGTTCGGCACATTTCAATTTCAAGGACCGCTGCCTGCGATTGAATGAAGGAGATACTCTTCTGACACTCAAGCAGCTTTCCCCTACCCGTCTGATTAAAAATGATTTCTACAAGCAGATAGAGGAGGCGGAACAGAAAGGAGTCTCAGTAGATGAGCTGAAGGCTTTGTTGGGAAAAGGCCGGGCCAAGAATGGAATCTTCGAAGGCGACCTCTACGAAGGAGAACTGGAAATAGGACAAGCCGCATCCCAGCTTCGTAAGTTACAGACGGTGGATGAGGTGATGAAAGAGCTGGTAGAAGACTACCGGACAGCACTTCGCCAGATGCAGGACAGACAGAGTTGGTAAAACTTTCGCATACTAAGCATGTAAGTTCTTGCTTACAGACTTTTCAAATTCAATAAATATCCTTTTAAAATAAAATGGCAAATGAAGGTGACAGTGTAAAATCATCTTCATTTGCCATTTTTATATGGGTTTCTGTATCTGATTTCATTTTTCATATTCCCGGAGAAACGCTTGAACATGGTTTCTACCCGGAAATGGAACACAGATGTGCTTTCTCGCAGAAAAGAATCTGCATCTACTAAAAATCAGCTTCTTTTATTTATTACGTTTCAGGAACAAAGAGTTCGTAATGGTAGCGGGCAGTTCCTCCTGATAGTGGGTTACCATAATCAGGGTTTTATCTTTCCGGGCGCAGAATGCTTCGATGACATCCTTCACCAACCGGCGGTTACGCATATCCAGTCCGTGCAACGGCTCGTCCAGAATCAGCAGTTCCGGATCTTTGACAAACGCACGGGCCAGCAACACCATACGCTGCTCTCCGCTGGAGAGTTGCAGGAAACTGCGGTCTTTCAAGTCAGCAATGCCAAAGATATCCATCCACCACACGCACGTATCTACATCCTTCTCCTGTGTTTTACGATACAGTCCGATGGAATCATGCAATCCGCTGGCCACAATGTCAATGGCTGGCAAATTCTTCAGATAAGCGCGGTGCATTTCGGGACTCACATAACCGATGTGTTTCTTGATTTCCCAGATACTCTCGCCACTTCCTCGTTTGCGACCGAACAAAGAAATATCGCAGGCATAGCTTTGTGGATTATCAGCACAAATCAAACTAAGCAAGGTAGATTTCCCTGCCCCATTTTCGCCGCTGAGCGCCCACTTCTCACCGCATTTCACCGTCCAGTCGAGCTCTTTCAGAATCACCCGTTCTCCGTAACGGATGCTTACCTTGTTCAAGTCTACGATATGCTCCGTGTGGAACAGGTTATCAGCATACGGCAAGTCCAGTATCCGCTGCCGTTTCTCCTCAGACAGCACATGAGCAGGGTCTGGTTCACGGTGTGCTAGATATTCCTGCAAGGTGATTTTGGGGCCACAATGACGGTCTTCTACCGGTATCACGTGCGTAATGAACGTCGGGATATCGTCTGTCTTCGACAAGACCAAAATCACCTGCAGATTGGTCATTTCAGTCAGTTTTCCCAGCAATGTGTGCAGCAGTCCCCGGGTCCGTGCATCCAGTCCGATAAAAGGATTGTCCATAATCAACACCCTCGGGCCACTCAACAAAGTCTTGGTCAGCTGAAACTTACGGAGCTCTCCGCTCGATAGCAAAATAATATGCTTGCTGAGCATCTCCTCAATGCCAAACAAATCGTACAGTGCTTTTCGTAATTGTTCGTCCTTGCAGGGAGGAAGCAAATCGGCTACGATAGGCGTATCGTCCAAATCCTGGGAATTCCAGCGCTGCTGGTAATAATAATTCCCGTCGGCATCCCCGTACGAGTCACGGAACGTGATGTATTTGATATTATCGCAAGCCATCTTCGATTCCGAAGGAGAGAAGTCGTATTTCACTTCATTCATCAGCAACGGATAGCGTCCGGTAATGGTGTCTACCAGCAGACTCTTTCCGCCACCGTTCGGTCCTACGATGGCCACATGTTCTCCTGCTGCAATCTGCAAGTTCACAGGCTCTTTCATCCGGTACAACGGATGACGAGTTACTCCGTTCTCAATTGTAATTACATTCTGCATTGTCTTTCTCTGTTTTTATTTTGTTTCTTTAAGTAGTTGTTCTCTTGGTTTATTGATGCACAATCATGGCCGTACGAGGCGCTACCACCAGTTTGTTGCCGGTCAGCGTGCCCAGTCCCAGCACATTATCTATGCGTCCGTCACGACAGGCTATCCAGTAACGTCCTTCAGGTACGTCAATCTGCACTGGTTCCGTACGGGCATTGAGCACCACAATCGTGTTCAGCCACGAATCGCCAGCTGGACTTCCCTTGATACGGAAAGCCACCACATTGCTGGCTGGTACCGGCAAGAACTCCAGGTGTTTGGCAATCAAGTCCGCATCGCCCATACGGAAAGAAGGATGTGCCTTTCGCATGGCAATCAGGCCCCTCACATAATCAAAGAAATCACGCTGCGAAGTCTTCCGTCCCCAGTTGATGGCATTGATTGCGTCCGGGCTCTTGTACGAATTGGCTACCCCCTGCTTGTCGCGTAGCACTTCGTCGCCTGCATACCAGAACGGAATGCCCTGCGAAGTAAATACTGCCGTAGCTGCCAGTTTGGCCAAGGCATTCATCTCTAACGCAGAAAGTCCCGGCAACGTCGCCTTCAGGCGGTCGGCCAGACAAAGGTCATCGTGACAACTCACATAACTGATCATCTGCTCCGGTTGTGCAGCCCAGAAAGCCGGAACGGTGGATTCCTTGTCGCTGACCAGTTGCGGATGTGCAATTCCTCCCGCCAGTCCGAACTTCACGCCTGCAGCGTATCCCATGCGTCCGATGACAAAAGCTCCCTTGGCATCGTTTCCCCACGGGCCACGCAGGCTGTCGCGCATTTCATCGCAGAACATGCCGATGTGTGGCAACCGAGCCGCATGCTTTTTCATGGCCAGCAGACTATCCGGCAATTGCGGTTTTCCGGCTGCCCAGCCTTCTCCATACATGCATATTGTAGGGTCAATCTTGTCGAGTGCCTGGCGGATGGCATTCATGGTCTCGATGTCATGAATCCCCATCAGGTCAAAACGGAATCCGTCTATGTGATACTCTCTGGCCCAATAGCAGACCGACTCTATCATGAAACGCCGCATCATCGGTCGTTCGCTGGCCGTTTCATTGCCACAACCCGATGCGTTGGCCCATTTCCCTTCCTCGTCCGTGCGATAGAAATACCCCGGTACCGTCCGTTCAAAATTGCCCCCTTTCGTGATAGCCGTGTGATTATACACCACGTCCATCACTACCCGGATGCCTGCCCGGTGAAGCGCCATGACCATCTGCTTGAACTCGCGGATACGCACTTCGGGCTGATAAGGGTCGGTGGCATACGAACCTTCCGGCACGTTGTAGTTTTTCGGGTCATATCCCCAGTTGTACTGCGGTTTGTCGAGCTTGGTTTCGTCCACCGAAGAAAAGTCGAACGAAGGCAACAACTGTACGTGTGTCACCCCTAACTCCTTCAAATGGTCAATGCCCGTTTTCTCGCCCAGATAGGTATGCGTTCCTTCCTCCGTCAAAGCCAGGAATTTTCCTCTGTGCCGGATGCCGGAGATGGTATCGATAGAGAAATCGCGGTGGTGCAGTTCATAAATCACCATATCGGAGAAACGTTTCAGCGGCGGACGCTTGTCTTCGTTCCAGCCCTCCGGATTCGTCTCCTTCCAGTCAATGACGGCTGCACGCTCGCCGTTCACCCCCACAGCCTTTGCCATGAGTCCGGGCGTATCTCCCTGCCACACGTCGTCTATCTTGACATTGAACGTATAGAACTTACCTTTCAGGTCTTCGTCCACATGAGCCTGCCACATACCATCGGATTCCGGTTCCATCTTCACCATGCGGTAGGCAGAACCTCCCTGTCCTTTTTCATACAGCAGCACCCGCACTTCCTGAGCCGAAGGAGCCCAGAGAGAGAACCGGGTTGAAGCTGGCGTGTAAGCCATTTCCACCCATTCACCCTCGTACACCGGATATTCATCAAACGGCGTACTGGTATGCTGCTGTGAAGAAGTACACCCGGTAGCCACAGCCACGGCCGACATCACTACAAGCTGTTTTAAATTCATGGTTATAATCTCCTATTTCTTTATGCGTCCCGGATTTTTTGCAATGAAATCCTTCCAGCTGGAATAAGCTTGCGGCATTTCCGGACGTCCCATCTGCAAATAATGGCAATAAGCCGCTCCCAGCGCATCCGTTGCGTCCATAAAGGGGCCCATTTCCGAGTCGGGTATGTGCAGCATGCGTTTCAGCATATCGGCCACCTGCTCCTTGCTGGCCTGTCCGTTGCCGGTAATGGCCATCTTGATTTTCAGCGGGGCATATTCCGTCACGGGAATGTCACGTGTCAGCGCGGCCACGATGGCGACCCCCTGTGCACGTCCAAGCTTCAGCATGGACTGTACGTTCTTCCCGAAGAATGGAGCTTCGATGGCCAGCTCATCCGGAAGATACGATGAAATGATGCCCTGCACCCGTTCGTAGATGTGCTTCAGCTTCAGATACGAATCGGTACATTTACGCAGGTCGATGACGCCCAAGGTCATTACCTCCGGCTTGACACCCGTCACCTTCAGCACTCCGTATCCCATGATGTTCGTACCCGGGTCGATACCGAGAATAATTTTTTCCTTGACCGGCTGTATCACCTTATCACCTCCATTAATGTGGGGAAACCGATGACCTTATCCTTGAACACCTTCATCATCTCCGCATTCAGTGTCGCCCCCTGCTTTACGTGCCAGCGGTGCAGTGCAGCACTGTCTTCCACTTCCCACTGCAGTGAGAAGCATTCACTATCCTGCTCCTTGTGGCTCAGGATACGCAGAATACGGGGATTCTTCAGTTCACCCAGATTTTCCACTTCCGGGATGTAATATTCATTCAGCCAGATCACAAAGTTACGGGCATCGCCCATCTCTACATGAAAAGTAGTATTATAAATCAGCATATATTTTTCTGTTTTAGTTTGATTACAAAATTAAAAAATCCGATGCATATAGCCTAATCAGGAATACCGGCGCGGATAACGGAACAAGATGCTCAGTATGGCCACTACCCCCAATGTCATAGGGTAATACAAATAGCCTATGATGTTGATGGGCGACAGACCGGAAAGTTCGGCCGCAATCAACAGCTGTGCTCCGTAAGGAATAATGCCCTGAATGACGCATGAGAATGTATCCAGAATGCTGGCACTCTTCCGCTTGTCTACCCGGAACTGCTCGGCAATGTCGTTGGCCAGCGGACCTACGGTAATAATGGCAATCGTGTTGTTGGCCGTACAGATATTGGCCAGACTTACCAGAGCCGCAATACTCAGTTCAGCTCCGCGTTTACCCTTTACGTGCTGTGTCAGGCGGTGCAGCACATAGTCCACTCCCCCGTTGAAACGTATCAGTTCCAGCATACCTCCTGCCATCAGGGTTACGATGATCAGTTCTCCCATGCCCGTCATACCTTTTCCCATGGCGCCGAACCATCCGAACACATCGAACGTGCCGTATGCCATGCCTACGATACCCGTAGAGATTAGTCCCAGCAACAGCACCAGCAGTACGTTGACGCCTGCTACTGCAGTTCCCAGCACTATGATGTATGGAATCACCTTCATCCAGTCTACGTGAGGAATATCCTGTGCCACTTCGATATGGCTTCCGTAGATAATGTAATAGATGAATACGAGCAAGGCAGCCGGAAAGGCAATCAGAGAGTTCACCCGGAATTTGTCGCGCATCACGCACCCTTGCGTACGGGTAGCCGCGATGGTAGTATCGGAAATAAAGGACAGGTTGTCACCGAAAAAGGCACCACCCACTACTACTGCCGTCATGAAAACCACGCTGACATCCGTCTTGGCCGCAATACCGGCAGCTACAGGAACCAGCGCGACAATGGTACCGACCGACGTACCGATGGAAAGAGAAATGAAGCACGATGCCAAAAAGATTCCCGCCAGCAGCAGATTGCCCGGAAGCAGCCGCAAGGTCAGGTTTACTGTCGCATCAATAGCCCCCATGGCTTGAGCCGACTGTGCAAAGGCCCCCGCCAAGATGAAAATCCATATCATCAGCATGATGTTCTTGTTGGCCGCTCCTGCGGAATATTGCAACAAGCGGTCGTTCAAGCTCAGACCTTTCGTCGTAGCCACGGCATAAATGGAAGATACCATGAAAGCTACGGTAATCGGAATCTTATAAAAATCATTGATGAGCAGGGAAGTCACCAGATACAGGCATAAAAATACCACCAGCGGACTCAGGGCCCACGCATTGGGTTTGTTCACAATGGGAGTCAGTTTCTGAAAATTCATTCTTTTGCTATTATTTTTATTCAATCGGCAAAGATACGAATAAAATTAGATACATCGAGAATTGCAGCTGCAGAACCGCATTCTAAGGTGGGAAATTCATCTATCTGCCCTTGTTCCAAACGGAAGAAATTCTTGTCAAATAGTCTATTCTCTCAAAAAAATGCCAAAGAATGAAAAGAAATCAGACAACTTTTATTATTTTTGCGCACATTGTGTCAAACATTGTGCAATTTGAAAATGGAAATACAAGACAGTTTTATACAACTTGTTGAAGAAAGCATCCGTGCCAACTGGGACCGTGATGCACTGACAGACTACAAAGGAGCTACGCTGCAATATAAAGATGTAGCCAGAAAGATAGAAAAAATGCATATCCTGTTCGAACACGCAGGAATCAAAAAAGGGGATAAAATCGCGCTGTGCGGGCGCAATAGTGCAAACTGGACGGCTACCTTCCTGGGCGTCGTTACTTATGGGGCAGTAGCTGTACCTATCCTTCACGAATTCAAGGCCGACAACGTACATCACATTGTCAACCATTCGGAAGCACGTATGCTTTTCGTAGGCGATCAGGTGTGGGAGATGTTCAACGAAGCAGCCATGCCTAATTTGGAAGGTATCATTGAGCTGAAGAATTTCGACTTGGTGGTGTCACGCTCGGAGAAGCTGACGTATGCACGCGAGCATCTGAACGAGGAATTCGGAAAGAAATATCCCTGCCGCTTCCGTGCCGAACAGGTTTCCTACCGTCGGGAAGAACCGGAAGAACTGGCCGTTATCAACTATACCTCAGGTACTACCGGTTACTCTAAAGGAGTGATGCTTCCCTACCGGAGCATTATTTCAAACATTGTACATATTGACCAGAAAGTGGGACTGAAAGCGGGCGACAGCATCGTGTCCATGCTTCCGCTGGGACATATCTTCGGACTGGTGTTCGACTTCCTTTACGGTATCACCAAGGGAGCGCATCTGTGGTTCCTCACCCGTATGCCGAGCCCGAAAATCATTGCAGAATCGTTTGCCGTAATCCGTCCGCGCGTCATTGCCTGCGTGCCGCTGATTGTGGAAAAGATTTTCAAGAAGAACATTCTCCCGAAGGTGGACAACAAGCTCGGAAAGCTGTTGCTGAACCTGCCTATCATCAGCGATAAAATCAAGGAACAGATTCGTCAGCAGGCCATGGAGGTGTTCGGCGGAAACTTTATTGAAATCGTAATCGGAGGAGCACCGTTCAACCCCGAAGTAGAAGCCTTTCTGCGTAAAATCAACTTCCCCTACACCATCGCATACGGTATGACCGAATGTGCGCCGCTTATCTGCCACAGCCGCTGGGATGAGATTCTGTACACTTCGTGCGGAAAGACCGTGGCCAACATGGAAACCAAGGTGATTTCGGAAGACCCTGAACGGATTCCGGGTGAACTGGTGTGCCGGGGTATGAATGTCATGCTGGGATACTACAAGAACGAAAGTGCTACTGCACAGACTATCGATAAGGACGGCTGGTTGCATACCGGCGACATGGCCATCAAGGATGCGGATGGAAACATCTTCATCAAGGGCCGTTGCAAGAACATGCTGCTTACCGCTTCCGGGCAGAATATCTATCCAGAAGAAATTGAGGCTCGCCTGAACAACATGCCTTACGTGAACGAGTCGCTGGTGATTCTGAAAGAGAACAAACTGGTGGCGCTGGTTTATCCGGACAATGAAGACGCCTTCTCACAAGGGATGAATAAGAAGCAACTGGAGGAAGCTTTGGAGCAGAACCGTATTGAGCTGAACAAGGTGCTTCCGGCTTACTCACAGATTACACAAGTAAAACTCTATCCGGAAGAATTTGAGAAGACTGCCAAGAAGAGCATCAAGCGCTTCCTGTACCAGTAATAAAACGGACATAAAAAATGCCCTTGCGTTTGCTTGAAAACGCAAGGGCATTTCAGATAAAACGCAAGGACGTTTGAAATAAAATGTCTTTGCGTTTTGTTTTAAACGTAAAAGCGCTTTATTTCAAACGTCCTTACATTTTTTATCCCTCAATTTCACTCAGTTCCAGCCAGCGCATGGTCTTCTCGTCCAGCTCATCGTTGAGCAGAGGCAGACGCTTGGATTTCTCCGTCAGTTCGTCTACGCTGAGTGTACCGCTGCACAAGTCTTCTTCTATCTGTTTCTTTTCCTCCTCCAGTGCCGCAATTTCTTTTTCCAGCTGTTCGAATTCCTTCCGTTCCTTGAAGGTCATGCGGCGCTTGTCGTTCAGGCGGACACGCTGCGTCTTTTCTTCCTTGGGCTTGGCAGCTTCCTTTTCGTGTTCTGCTTTGGCCAGCTTCCAGTCGCGGTAGTCAGAATAGTTGCCGGGGAAATCGCGGATGTCGCCCTGCCCTTTGAATACCAGCAGATGGTCTACTACCTTGTCCATGAAGTAGCGGTCGTGGCTCACCACGATGACGCATCCCTTGAAGTTCTGCAGGTATTCTTCCAGTACCTGTAGTGTCACGATGTCCAGATCGTTGGTCGGCTCGTCCAGCACCAGGAAGTTCGGATTCCGCATCAGTACCGTACAGAGGTACAACCGGCGTCGTTCTCCCCCGCTCAGCTTGTACACATAGCTGTGCTGCGTTTCGGGTGTAAAGAGGAAATGCTGCAGGAATTGTGAAGCCGTCAGCCGTTTGCCGTTGCCCAGCTCAATGACCTCGGCGATGTCCGTAATCACGTCAATCACCTTCATCTGTTCGTTAAACTGAAGTCCCTCTTGCGAGTAGTAGCCGAAGCGCACCGTTTCGCCGATGTCCAGCGTACCGCTGTCGGGTTTCTCCAGTCCCATCAGAATCTTGATGAAGGTAGATTTACCCGTACCGTTGTTGCCCACGATACCCATCTTCTCGTAGCGGGCAAAGATATAGGAGAAATCATCCAGAATCTTCAGGTCGCCGAAGCGCTTGCACAGGTGGTCGGCCTCGAAAATCTTGGAACCGATGTACGAAGCCTTGACATCCAGTTTCACGTTCGCATCGTACGTGCGCTGCTTGGCCACCTTCTCCAGTTCATAGAAGGCTTCTTCGCGGTAACGGGCCTTGTGTCCGCGTGCCTGCGGCATACGACGCATCCATTCCAGTTCTGTGCGATACAGGTTGTTGGCACGGGCAATCTCCGCATTGGTCGCTTCGATACGTTCCTGCCGTTTCTCTAAGTAGTAGCTGTAGTTTCCTTTGTAGGAATACAACTGACGGTTGTCTATTTCAATGATTTCCGAGCACACACGGTCCAGGAAATAGCGGTCGTGTGTCACCATGAGCAAGCTCAGGCTACCACGGTTCAGGTACTCTTCCAGCCATTCCGTCATGTCCAGGTCGAGGTGGTTGGTCGGCTCGTCAAGAATCAGCAAATCCGGTTCGGTAATCAGGATATTGGCCAGTGCCACGCGCTTCAACTGCCCGCCGGACAGATGTCCGATTTTCTGGGAGAAGTCGCGTATCTTCAGTTGCGAAAGAATCTGCTTGGCACGTCGTTCATAGTCCCACGCCTTTTCGTGTTCCATTCGCACCAGCAGTTCGTCCATGCCGGGGTTGCCGGGTGTTTCCATGCACCGTTCATATTCCTTAATCAGCTCTACGGTAGAGTTGCCGTGATAAAAGCAGGCCTCGAGCACCGTCAGCTCTTCAGGATATTTCGGGCTCTGTTCCAGATAGCCCACGCGCAAATCGCGGCGGAAAGTGATTTTTCCTTCGTCGTAGCCTTCCTTACCGGCCAGTATATTCAACAAGGTGGTTTTTCCCGAACCGTTCTTGGCTATCAGTCCGATGCGCTGTCCTTCTGCAATGCCGAAAGATATGCCGTTAAAAAGGACCAAGTCGCCGAACGACTTGGTCAGGTTTTCTACTTGTAAATATGGAGTCATAATCTAATTCGTAGCTGCTAAAAATAGGATGCGGACAGGATTAGTCCATCACCGCTTCCACTTCGTTCTTTATCCGTTCGAATTCCGCTTTCAGGTCGCATGGCTGTCCGCTTTTCGCCTTGTCCCATATCAGGAAAATCGGGTTGACCATTACTTTTGAATCGCGGAAACGCAGTGCCGGAAATTCTTTCTGTCCGTCGATGACCGTCACCCATTCCATGCCGTCCATCTCGTTGACCAGAATCACGCCGAATGCTGTACCGAAGCTTTCCCACGCCTGACGCTGTTTGGGGTTAAAACGTCCGCTGTCGATTACTTTCTGCAAGTTTTCCAAGTCAGCTTCTGTACCGGTAAAGTCCTTGGTCAGTTGTTTTTTCACTGTAGAAACAGCCCAGTCATAATTTTCGTTTATCTGGTTGATTTCCAGGATACGGACTGGAATCACTTCTTTCACCGGCTTGTCGGATGCATTGCGTACCTTCAGGGAAGCTACGATAGCCTCGCCAGCCTTGGGACTCTCGCCCTTGGCCACGGTGAACGAGCACTCCACGGATATTTCTCCCCGACCGGTCACCCAGATGTGAGTGGTGTACCACACGCCATTCTCCTGAAAGCTTTCGGAAGAATAGGCACAATCCCATGTACCAGCTTTCACCTTCTTGGCACCACGTACCTGATGTAGTTCGTCTTCCAGACATTCGTTGGCATAGGCTGACGAATTGCCCCGGTAGGCAGAAATACGGAAGTTTCCGGTCCATTTGTCAGGGTTGTAAAACAGAAAACAGTCTTCCGAATCTTCAAACTCACACCAGTTGTCGGGATATTCCAGTGAAAACCAGGAACCCGGAGAAATGTACTTTTTCATAACGTTTTTTGTTTTTAGTATTAGAGATAAAGGTTTATTTCAGCGGAAGAATCTCAATCCAATAATCGTCCGGGTCATTGATGAAATACAGTCCCATCTGTTCATTCTCGAAGCATACACAGCCCATTTCCTTGTGGAACTTGCGTACTTCATCGTAGTCGCCTGCCACGCGGAGACAAAGATGGCTTTCGTTTTCTCCCAGTTCGTAGGCTTCCGTATGGTCGCGCAGCCAGGTCAGTTCCAGTGAGAAACCCGTGCATCCGTCGGTAAGGTACACCAGGATGAAAGAGCCGTCGGCCGCTTCCTTGCGGTGAGACTCATGCAGTCCGAGCGCCTTTTCGTAGAATTGGATACTTTTTTCAAGATTAGTTACGTTGATATTGAAGTGGTCAAATCTTCCTTTTATTTCCATTGTCTTTTTATTTTAAGTTGATATAGTGGTCTAAGTTCAATGTTTCGCCGCGACGGACAGGAGTAAGAACCTGAGTCCCTTCCGATGCGGCCAAAGGTGCAAAAGCCGAAGCCTTCTCAAAAGCTTCGTCGAAGTGCATCGGTACAAATATAGTCGTTTTTATCCGTTTCACAAATTGTAAAGGCCCTCGCATGTATTCCTTTCCTAAACGAGGGTCGACCGGAAACAGCACGATATCCATTTTTTCCTTGCAGACGGCAATGTCTTCCAGCTCACGAAGGAAGAAAGCTTCGTCACGTTTCCACTCCTCCTCCGGACTTTCGTCCATCCAGTGCCAGTTGTTCAGGTCGCCGGCATGGAATACGGTAGCTCCTTCCGGGGTTTGGATTAAAAAAGAGATGCCTATGTCCGTCGAGCCGAAAGCCCGCACGGTGAGATATTCGTCACGATAGGTGTCTCCTTTCGCCAGTGTGTGGAGATTTCCGTTTTCTTTGTCCTTGTCAGAAAGAGGAATGTCAGTCGAAAGCAGATAGACGATGTCAGGCCGAAGCGCTTTCCAGGAGAGTATCTGCCGGTTAAAGTGGTCGGCATGCGCATGACTGGAAAACACATACAACTGTCCTTCACGTGAAAGAAGCTGTTCGTGCACGATGCCTTTGTCGGCCGACACGGAGTCTTCGAAATAGTCGAAAATAAGCGTGTAACCTTCCCCCAGCAGGGCGAAGCCGCTATGATAAAGATAAATCAGTTTCATGAGATTGAGGTCTTATTTGGCCGCAATGGGCTGCACATACGCGCGGGTAGCCTTGTCTATCTCCAGGAACATGTAGTTCACTTTGCCCGAATGAATCAGGTCCTTGTGCTCGTTGTAAATGCGGGTAGCATATTCCTTGGATTTCTCAAACATGAATTTTGACACGCTTTCCTGCGATTTTCCCGCCATTGTGGAGTCGAGTTTCTCTTCCGGGAAGAAGTCATCCAGGTTCACGTCGCCAATCATGGATGTTTCTAGGAAATGAATCTCCTGGTGCAAACGGTCGGTGTAATAACCTACAAACATGTGGCCCGGTACGCGTACCAGAATCGGATTGATGTTGATGGCTTTCAGCAAGGATGCAAACAGTACGCTTCCGTCCACACAGTTAATCTGTGCCGACTGCAGGGCATCGTCGAAGGTACGTACGCGCTGAGTAAAGACCACGTTGGACGACAGGCTGCTGTTGCTGATGGAGCTGTATTTGAACCCTCTTTTCTGCAAGACATACCATAAGGCATACACCTGCTTGTCTACGACTTTCGGGTCCTTGCTCTGGTATCCCCAGAAACGGTTGACAATGCGTGAATCCAGTGCCTCACGCAGCACCTGGCTGATGTTGGGGTTATCTTCGTTGACATAGGCTGCAAAGAAATCGCCCGTGTCGTGAAATTTCATTTTACTGTCGATGTAGCCTAACAGGCATTCATTGATGCTGCGTACGGAATACGTATGTACCGCCGAATATGTCCGGTTGTTATTTACCTTTGCCTGTATGGACACGGTAACAGGCATGGCCTGGGTATTTTCCAGCAGAGCTTGATAATTCCATATCACATCCGGGAAAACCAGGTATTCCTTTCCTGATTCCGGCAGAATGAATTCAGAAACCGAATGAGCAAAGAAAGGAGTTTCTGCCAATTCTATGTGAAGTTTGCTGTTGGCATGCGGACTGCGTATCTTAATACCGATACACGATTTGGGATTTCCCAGATAAGTACTGTCGGCCGGCACAATCAGCTGTGCATCGGTCGTAGCCGTAGACAGGATGGTGACCGGAAAGATATTTCCTCCTAGTTCGTCGGTAATTTCCAGTCCGGACGAGAAAGGCTCGTATCTGTAAATATATAAAACCGAAGCCGTTACTGTCAGAATGGCCAGTATGAAAGTGGCCAGTTTCCATTTGTTCTCTCCCCAAATTGTACGCATGTTCAGTTGCATTGTCACAAAATTTCCTGTTAAACAAATTGGGAGCAGACCACAAGGGCATTCCCCTTACGGCCTGCTTCCTTTACGGTTATCTTACCGCAATACTTTCAATTTCTACCAGCACTCCTTTCGGTAAAGCTTTGACAGCTACCGCAGAACGGGCAGGATAATCGCCTTCGAAATACTTGGCATATACGGCATTCATTTCACCGAACAGTGCCATATCTGCCAGGAACACAGTGGTTTTTACCACATTGGCAGTTGTCAGTCCGGCTTCTGCAAGTACATTCTTGATATTTTCGAATACCTGAGTAGTCTGTTCAGTGATTCCACCTTCTACCACTTCGCCTGTAGCCGGATTTACCGGAATCTGGCCCGACAAGAATACCATGCCGTTTACTTCTACTGCCTGGCTATAAGGACCGATGGCAGCAGGAGCGTTTTCTGTAAAAATTACTTTTTTCATAAGCATTAATGTGTCAATTAAATTGTATTTTCAACGCTAATTTAGCACAATTCTTTTAATCCGGGGACAGAAACTGTAAAAAAAGTCCGCATTTATTCGTGTTTATAACAAAAAACACTTACTTTTGTACTCGCAATAATGCAAAAAGGTAGTTGGAAACGTGTTTCGTATCCAATCCGAATTCAATAAAAAACAATCAAAAATCATTGATAATTCAAATGTGTGAAAGAGGAAAGAGACCTCTGAACGGTTTGTCATGCTTCACACACCCAATATTAATAATTCATTTAACCTATTTATGTACAATATCATTCAATTAAACGACAAAAATTTGTCTGAATTGCAGCAGATTGCCAAAGAGTTGGGTCTGAAAAAAGTCGATTCACTGAAAAAAGAAGAACTGGTGTATCGCATTCTGGATGAACAGGCAATTGTCGGTGCTACAAAAAAAGTGGCCGCACAGCAAAACAACGAAGAACGCAAGGAAGGACAGCCACGTAAGCGCTCGCGCATCAGTATAAAGAAAGAAGGGGATAAGGTTTACACGGCAACCAAAGACAAGGCACAGAAGCTGGAGGCTAATACTCCTGCCCTTCCTGCACCAACTCCTTTGTTCAAGGAAATTCCTGCGTCACCGGAAAAAACGGAAATCGTTGCACCGGTTGCAGAGAAAACAGCTCAGCCGGAAGTTATTGCTGCTCCTGCCACTGAAGAAAAACCCAAAGCCAAGCGTGGACGTAAGCCGGGTTCCAAAAATAAATCTACTCTGGCAAAAGAAGCGCAGGAAGCCGCTGAAAGTACACCAGCTGAAGTTACTGCCAAACCGGCCCCGCTTCCTATCGATGATGACGACATGGAACTTCCACCGCTCGACTTGAATAATAACGATTTTATTCCTATCGAAGACCTCCCGTCTGAAAAATTCGAGATACCTTCTGAATTGCTGGGTAAATTTGAGGCTACCAAAATGGAGGTGCCTATAATGCCGGCTAAAGAACCTAAACAGAAAAATCAGCAGCGTCAGGCTCGTCAGAATAATCGCAACAACCGTCCTAATAACAACAATAATAACAACAATCAGGGAAAGGACAACAACCCGCAGCCCGCTGCCAACCAGAATGTACCAGAGCAGCAGCCATCTTCTCCTTCTACTGAAACTCCTGCCAATAATACTCCGGCACCGGCTCCCAAACCGGTAGAAAAAGTCTACGATTTTGATGATATTCTTCAAGGTACCGGTGTATTGGAAATCATGCCCGACGGATATGGATTCCTCCGTTCTTCAGATTATAACTATCTTTCTTCACCTGATGACATTTATGTGTCACAGTCACAAATCAAGCTGCTCGGCTTGAAAACCGGTGACGTGGTAGAAGGTACTATCCGTCCGCCTAAAGAAGGTGAAAAATATTTCCCGCTGGTAAAGGTTTCTAAAATTAACGGACTCGATCCGGCTTTGGTGCGCGACCGCATTCCGTTCGATCACCTTACTCCGCTCTTCCCCGATGAAAAATTCAAATTGTGTAAAGGATATAATGACAACTTGTCGGCTCGTGTAGTTGATTTGTTTGCTCCTATCGGAAAAGGACAGCGTGCACTGATTGTAGCACAGCCTAAAACTGGTAAGACTATCTTGATGAAAGATATCGCCAATGCCATTGCGGCCAATCATCCGGAAGTGTATATGATTATGCTGCTCATCGATGAACGTCCGGAAGAAGTGACCGACATGGCTCGCAGTGTGAAAGCTGAAGTAATCGCTTCTACTTTCGACGAACCGGCAGAACGTCACGTGAAGATAGCCGGCATTGTGCTGGAAAAAGCCAAACGTATGGTAGAATGCGGACATGATGTCGTAATCTTCCTGGACTCTATCACTCGTCTGGCTCGCGCCTACAATACGGTTTCTCCGGCATCTGGTAAGGTGCTTTCCGGTGGTGTGGATGCCAATGCGTTGCACAAACCCAAACGCTTCTTCGGTGCGGCACGTAACATCGAAGGTGGAGGCTCACTGACAATCGTGGCTACTGCATTGATTGATACGGGTTCTAAGATGGACGAAGTTATCTTCGAAGAATTCAAGGGAACAGGTAACATGGAGTTGCAGCTGGATCGCAACCTGAGCAACAAGCGTATCTTCCCGGCTGTGAACATCGTGGCTTCAAGTACTCGTCGCGACGACTTGCTGCTTGACAAGACTACACTTGACCGCATGTGGATTCTCCGTAAATACCTGTCGGACATGAATCCTATCGAAGCAATGGATTTCGTGAAAGACCGTCTGGAGAAGACAAAAGACAACGAAGAGTTCCTGATGAGTATGAATTCTTAAAAGAATATAGCATTTACATAAAGAAAAGCAGGGAGAAAATCCATGAGTGGGGTTTCTTCCTGCTTTTCTTTATGATTCATTTTTGGGAGATAAAAAAGAGGGTTGTCGGACAAGCAACTTTCTTGTATCTCTACAGATGAACGAATATAAAAAATAAAGGCTAATACTCTTCATTGTCAGAATATTAGCCTTTAAACACTGATGAGCGGCAAGCGGGACTCGAACCCGTGACCCTCAGCTTGGGAAGCTGATGCTCTACCAACTGAGCTACTGCCGCGACTTTGGTGATGCAAATATAGAATTTATTTTTTAGAATCGTCCGTTTTCTCTGATTTTTTTCGTGCGGAAAATAGAAAAATTCCCTTCTCCAGCTATTCCCAGAGCTTATATAATCCGGTTTCTCCCCAATAGTGATGTACGGAGGTAGCGATACAGTTTTTATAGCGGAAGAAAAATGACCCCGATACTTCTCCACCTTTTAAATTACAGACTGGCGTTTGCAGTGAAACTGCTTCTTCCGTAGGAACAATGTCAAAGTAACGGTACTCATATCCTTTCAGGCATAAATCGCGATAATGTGTCTGACGGTATCCGCTGCACGGACGGTTGTCTTTCACGATGACTGAATAAGGCAGAATTCCCGCCATTTCGTAGGCTGTACCTCCGGGACGTGCGGTTAGTGTCTGTCCCAACAAGGCCATTCCTCCTCCTTCTGCCAGCAATTTTCCTCCTTTCTCTACGTATTCGCGCAACTGCTCCATCAGGCGTTTCCGGCGATGCAACTGACGGGCAAACAATTCCGGATAACCTCCGGGAAGATATACGATATCCGCTTCGGGAAGTTCACTGCCATATACCGGACTGAAACGTGTGATGTCTCCTTTTGTCTTGTCTATGCTCTGGCGATACAAGAAAGGAAAAGCTGGATCGGAGGCCAAAGCGATTCGCTGTTTGCGCTTGCCGGTCCACATATCCGTTTCTGTTTCGGAAATGTAAGGAAGCGAATAGGTACAAGGGAAAATACGGGTGGAAAGGTTCAGCAGTTTGTCAATGTCTACATGCTGTGCCAGTTGTTCCGCTACTTGATTGAGAAGCAGGTCAAGGCTCTTCCTTGCAGGAAGTGTCAGTGCCTGATGACGAGGTGGAAGGCCTGTTTCCTCCAGATAAGGGAGATAGCCTAAGCATTCCACCCCGGCCTCGGCACAGGTTTCGCGCAGGAAACCGTATTGTGCAGCCGAAGTGACCTGATTGAAAATCACTCCGGCTATTTTCAGTTCTGTATTGAAGTGTTTGAAGCCATACAGCATGGCAGCAGTGGAGTAGCCCGCATTGCGTGCACTTACCACCATCACCACAGGAATCTTCATCAGTCGGGCCATTTCGGCGCTGCTTCCCTGCGTTTTCCGGAATCCGTCGAACAAACCTGCCCGTCCTTCTACTACGCACACGTCGGCCTTCTCTCCATAACGGTTGTAGACGGTTTGCAGGTGGCTGCGTGAGCTCAGCCAGGTGTCCAGGCTTACCGGTTCACGGTCGGCAGCCAGCGCATGATAGCGAAGGTCTGCCAGTTCGGGTCCGCATTTGAAAGACTGCACACGCAGGTTGCGTTGACGCAACGCACGCATCAGTCCCAAGGCAACGAGGGTCTGCCCGCTTCCGGGCATCATGGCTCCGACAAGAAACTGTGGCTTCATCTGCTTATGACAATCCTTCTATTTCTCCGTTCACAATGTCAATGTGCAATGCCTGCGGTTCTTTCGGCAATCCCGGCATACGCATCATTTCACCAGCCACTACTACCAGCATTTCTGCACCCGCATTGATGACGATGTCGCGCACGGCAAAGTTGAAGCCGGAAGCCACTCCGTAGAGTTTCGGGTCGGTAGAGAATGAATACTGTGTCTTGGCAATGCAGACAGGGAAGTTGGTGTATCCCAGATCTTTTATCATCTGAATCTTCTTGCGGGCAGCCGGGCCGAACAGCACTTGTTTGGCACCATACAGTTCGCACGCAATCTTGGTAACTTTCTCTTCCACTGAGTCAGTTTCGTCGTAAGTGAAGGTCAACGGCTGTGACGGGTTGTTTTCGATGGTGTTTACTACCAAATTGGCCAGTTCGATGGCACCGTCTCCGCCTTCCATAAACGCGTTGTTGATGGCAAAACCTACGCCCATTTCTTCACAATGCTGACGTACGAAGTCAAGTTCCTCATCGGTATCGTTAGCATAACGGTTGAAAGCTACGACTACAGTCTGTCCGAACGACTGGAGGTTCTCGATGTGCTTGTCGAGGTTCTTCACACCTTCCTTCAGGCCGTCCATGTTTGGTTCCTTGATTTTGTCTACATCTACCCCACCATGCATCTTCAATCCCTGAGCTGTAGCCACGATGATGGTCAGTTTCGGCTGAAGTCCGGCTTTGCGGCATTTGATGTTGTAAAACTTCTCTGCACCCAGGTCGGCACCGAATCCGGCTTCTGTCACTACATAGTCACCGAAGGTCATTGCCAGTTTGGTAGCCAGTACCGAGTTACATCCGTGTGCGATGTTGGCAAACGGACCACCGTGAACGAAGGCCGGTGTATGTTCCGTAGTCTGTACCAGGTTAGGCGACAAGGCATCTTTCAGCAATACCGTAATCGCTCCGGCTACTCCTAAGTCTTTTACCGTGAAAGGCTTGTTGTCGATGGTGAATCCTAACAGAATGTTTTCGATGCGGCGACGTAAATCGTTTTCATCTCTTGCCAGACAGAGGATAGCCATGATTTCCGATGCCGGTGTGATGTCGAATCCCGATTCACGAGTGATACCGTTGGTCTTTCCGCCCAGTCCGGTCACGATGTAGCGCAAGCCACGGTCGTTCACGTCGAGCACACGGTTCCAGAGCACTTCTTTCATGGCAAAACCATTGTCTTTGTTCTGGTACATATAGTTGTCGAGTAAGGCCGTAATCATGTTGTGAGCCGAAGTGATGGCATGGAAGTCACCTGTAAAGTGCAGGTTGATTTTGTCCATCGGGAGCACCTGTGCATAACCACCTCCGGCAGCTCCACCCTTCATACCGAAGCAAGGACCAAGTGACGGTTCGCGCAAGGCACAGAAGGCTTTCTTCCCGATTTTGTTCAGTCCCAGTGCCAGACCGATGGATACGGTAGTCTTTCCGATACCGGCTTTGGTCGGCGTGATGGCCGTTACCAGAATCAGGTTACTCTTTTTCACCTTTTCTTCATCGATCAATGTTTCGGGAACTTTGGCAATGTAGCGTCCGTAGTTAGAGATTTCTTCTACGGGAATACCATACTCGCGGGCAATCTGCTTGATTTTTGTCAGCTCGATACTGCGAGCTATTTCAATATCTGATTTCATAGGTTCAATTTTTTTATTGTGGCGCAAAGATACAAAGAAATTCTTTAACTTTGTCGTACTACATGTAAACCCTATAATTTATAATAGATATGAATAACTTCGCTTTTTACAGCCCTACCGAATTCGTGTTCGGAAAAGGAACGGAAAGCCAGACCGCCGAGCTGGTGAAGAAATATAAAGGTACGAAAGTGATGATTGTATACGGAGGAGGTTCCGTGGTGCGCAGCGGACTACTCGATAAAGTAAAAAAATACCTTGATGAAGCAGGCATTGCTCATGTGGAACTGGGAGGCATTCAGCCTAATCCTACCGACCCGAAAGTGTACGAAGGTATCGAGCTGGGACGTCGCGAAAAAATCGATTTCCTGCTTCCGGTGGGAGGCGGTTCGGTCATCGATACAGCCAAAGCCATTGCAATGGGTATCCCTTACGAAGGCGATTTCTGGGATTTCTATATAAATAAGGTAGTGCCTGAAAAAGCCATTCCACTAGGTGTGGTGCTTACTATTCCTGCGGCTGGAAGTGAAGGCTCCGGTAATACGGTCATCACGAAACTGGACGGACTGAAGAAACTGAGTGTCCGCACGCACGGGTTGTTGCGTCCTACGTTTGCCGTGATGAACCCGGAACTGACCTATACCCTTCCCGCCTGGCAGACAGCTTGCGGGGTGACCGACATGATGGCACACATCATGGAACGCTATTTCACCAATACAGAAGATCAGGAGGTGCCCGACCGTATGTGTGAGGGAACACTCAAGGCCATTATCACGGAAGCCCTTCGGGTAATGAAGGAGCCGGAAAATTACGGAGCCCGTGCCAACCTGATGTGGGCCGGTACCATCGCACACAACGGTACGTGCGGCGTGGGAGCCGTGGAGGACTGGGCTTCTCACTTTATGGAACACGAGGTAAGTGCCGTGTACGACGTGACGCACGGAGCCGGACTGGCTGTTATTTTCCCTGCCTGGTTAACCTACATGGCCAGCCATAACGTGGGTAAGGTAGCACAATATGCTCATCGTGTGTGGGACGTGCCGGAATCGGACGACAAGAAGGCTATGGCGCTGGAAGGTGTAGCCCGTCTGAAATCTTTCTTCCACGCCATCGGTATGCCTGTCACCTTCAAGGAACTGGGTATTGAGTATCCAGACATCGACCTGCTGGTAAAAAAACTGCATGAAAACAAGGGTGAGTACGTGGGTAATTATGTCCGTCTGGATGCACAGGCTACCCGTGAAATCTATGAACTGGCCAACCAATAAGCACTATCATTATGGAATATACGAACCAAGACGTGCGCCGGCAGGATCGTCTGCTTGATGAAGCACGTGCATTTGAAATATTAAAGGAAGGTGAATTCGGTATCCTGTCCATGCGGACTGAAGAGGGAGACGGTGCATACGGTATTCCAGTCAACTATGTGTGGGACCGTGGCAACTCCATTTATATCCATTGTGCGCCGGTGGGGCGTAAATTGCGTTGCATTGACGCCTGCCCTAACGTGTCTTTCTGTGTCACCGGTCGCAGTAAGGTCATTCCCGACAAGTTTACTACAGGGTATGAAAGCATCGTACTGCAATGCACGGCACATCATAGCTTGCACGAAGCCGAGCGGATGTCTGCCCTCTCCCTGCTGATTTCGAAATACTGTCCGGAGCATAAGATGCAGGGCATCGAATATGCCAACAAGTCTTTCCATCGCACGGAGATTATCCGTCTGGATATTCAGAAAGTCAGTGGAAAATGCAAAAATATGGGATTCTAATCCTATTTTATAGTATTTTTCAGGGATTTTAAACGCTTAACAAAACGCCTTTACGTTTGATTCGAAACGCAAAGGCGTTTTGTTTTAAATGTACTTGCGTTTTACTTAAAATACACTTGTGTTTTGGGCCAAACACAAAGGCATTTTTTTTGGTCTCCAAAAATGGACGGATAATCCCGTTTTTAGACATGATAACCTAAAATATCACTCTTTTACGCTTTTTCATGTTTTGTAAAGTTTTGATAATTTGAGATAGTTTTATACATTTGTGAACAATCACAAACGAAAGCAGGCTTTTCTCTTTATATATTATAAGAGAAAGCGGTTCCTCTGCTTCCGGAATAAAACAAAACGGTTCAAGGGAACAGAACCTTAATCTAAAAAAAGAGAATTATGAAAAAGTTTTTAATGACCGCTGTATTGGGAATGTTTGCATTGGCTGGTTTTTCTCAGGTAAAATGGGATGCACGCGTAGGCATGAACTTTAGTAACATGACTAAGGCTGAAGGTACAAAAGCATTGCCGGGCTTTAATTTAGGAGTTGGAATGGATTATGGCTTCAGCGAAAACTGGTCTTTGCAGTCTGGTCTGATGATTTCTTCTAAAGGTTATAAAATTAAGGATTATTCAAAAGATAGACCTATTTATTTGGATATTCCTATTTTGGCTGCTTACAAATTCAATATCAGCGATAATACAAAATTTGTTATCAATGCAGGTCCGTATTTGGCATTTGGATTAGGTGGTAAATGTAAATTCGATGAAGGTGGCGATTACAAATTGTTCAAAGGAGAAGATGGAGAGGATGCAGAATACAGCCGTTTTGATTTAGGTATCCAGTATGGTATCGGTCTTGAAATTGGTGACCACTATTTGGTTAACTTGACTGGTCAGAATGGTTTCATCTGTCCGTTTGACATTGATGAAGGTGACAAACCTAAGAACATGACCTTCTCTATCGGCGTAGGTTACCGTTTCTAATTGGAGAAATAAATCTCATATTCATCCATAAAAACGAAAGGTCGGCATAAAATTTCTTAGTGCCGACCTTTTTTATGTGACTAATAACCAGCCATTCAGAAAAGAATTGAAAAAATATTGTAAAATAAATTTCGAAAACGTTTGGCTGTTTCGTGTAAAAAATATACCTTTGCACTCGCAAATGAAAATAGTGATGCACTCTTAGCTCAGTTGGTAGAGCAACTGACTCTTAATCAGTGGGTCCAGGGTTCGAATCCCTGAGGGTGTACCGAAGCCGTGAGGCAAAATGAGGAAAGGCTCTGAAAATCGATAGATTTTCAGAGCCTTTTTTAGTATCCTCCTACTCTATGTACTAGACCCCGGAATACCTATATATGATGAGAAAGAGACCTTACATTACCTAATTTTGGCGATTGACACAGCTTGCCAATAAGGATACCTTTGCGCCTGAAATCATCAGGATATGAAAACAATCGTTTTAGCCTTTTTCGCAAGTGCCAGTCTGACTGCCTGGGGGCAGTCGCATAAGGTAGCAGGAACCGTGCTCGATGCCAAGTCGAAAGTACCGGTGGAGTTTGCGACTTTGTGGATTGAAGGAAGTGGTATCGGTACCATGACCGATTCGCAAGGAAAGTTCGTCATTCAGCATCTGGCAGAAGGAAAGCATGAGGTGCTGGTGCGTTGTTTGGGCTATTCTGAATATAAATTACAGCTGGACGTCAGGAAGGATAAGGAGAACATCGTGGTATATCTTTCTGAACAGACGTTGGCCCTGAATGAAGTGACCGTTACAGCAGAAAGGAAGACCGCAGATGCTACTACGGCATACACGCTGGGTCGTACAGCATTGGATCATTTACAGAGTGTCAGTGTATCTGATGCATTAAGTCTCTTGCCAGGAGAACAGACCAGCAAGTTCAAGAGTCTGACTTCTTCCGCACAGGTAATCACGCTGCGAGGAGAAAGAACTGAAATGGGAAAACCTGATTTCGGAACCGTAGTTGAGATGGACGGGGTGCGTCTGTCGGGTAATGCTACGGCCGCTTCTACTTCCGGAACGGATACCCGTAACATTGGCAACAGCAATGTAGAACGGATTGAAGTTATCACCGGTGTACCTTCTGTGGAATATGGTGACCTGACCAACGGAGTGGTAAAAATCGTGACACGCAAAGGAAAAAGTCCGCTGATTGTCGATGTGGCTGTGCGTCCTACCACCCAGTCGTATGCCGTAAGTAAAGGAGTGGAACTGGGGGCAAAAGCTGGCGTACTGAACCTGTCCTATGAACGGGTTCGTTCTGTGTCAGACATTGCATCGCCCTACACCTCGTATGTACGCAATGCGTTTGGCGTGAGATACTCTAACAGCCTGCATACAAAGACCGGAAAAACCTTGTCTGTCGATTTTAGTCTGAACGGTAATGTGGGAGGTAATAATACCGAGGCCGATCCGGATGCCTTCAAGGAAACTTATACCAAGAGTCGGGACAATGCGTTATGGAGCAGTCTCTCGTTTAACTATATGCTGAATTCGCCCTGGTTATCCAATTTGCGTGGAGGAGTGACCTTCTCGTACGCCGACAACCGGGTGGAAGAAAAGAAAAACCAGTCGGCTTCGTCCGTCCAGCCTGCACTGCATACTACCGAAGAAGGGTATTTTGTGGCTTCCAAATATGAAGAGGATCCCTCCTCACCTATTATTTTGTTGCCCACCGGCTACTGGTATGTGACGTCATTCAACGACAGCCGTCCCATAAATTACACTGCCTACCTGAAAGCGCGCTGGAGCCATAAAATCGGGAGCATAACCAGCAACCTGCTGGCAGGAGCAGATATGAAAGGAGAAGGCAATCTGGGTAAGGGAACGTATTATGAAGACATGTCGGTAGCTCCCACCTGGAGGGAATACCGTTACGATGAGTTGCCTTTCATGCACAATCTGGCTGCGTATGCAGAAGAAGAGATAACCTTGCCTTTCCGTCATTCGCAGCTGCTCCTTAAAGGAGGACTCCGAAGTGACATGACTTTCATCCCGGGCACAGTGTATGGCACCGTATCCAGTCTGTCTCCCCGTTTCAGTGCCAAGTATTCATTTGGCGAAAAAGAGCATGGTTTCTTTCGAGGGGCGACCCTTCGTGCCGGATGGGGAAAGGCGGTGAAACTTCCTTCGTTTGAGATGTTGTATCCTCGGGAAACGTATGTAGACCGCCTGACTTTTGCTCCTGGAGCAATGGCCGACGGAACAACCTATTATGCTTATCACACCCATCCTGTGCTTCCTGTCTATAATCCGGAGTTGCAATGGCAGTACAGCCTTATGCGGGAAGCCGGAATGGACATTCGTCTGAAGGGAGTACGGATTTCGTTGTCGTTCTTCTACAACACCCTGTCACAGCCTTATACCAGTACGCGTATCTATACTCCGTTTGATTATAAGTTGACCGACCAGAGCGCGCTCAATGATTGCCTGATACCTTCGGCTGACAGGGTGTATAGTATTGATCGTACAACAGGAGTCGTGACCGTGTCCGACAAGAACGGGATACTTCCCTCTCAGACGCTTGCCTATAAGGAGATTCATGATTTCCAGTCGGCCGTCATGAATGTGAATGGTTCTTCCTCTTCACGGATGGGACTGGAATGGGTGCTTGATTTTGACCGGATAAAGGCAATCAATACCTCCATCCGCATAGACGGGAAGTATTATCGCTACAAAGGAATTGATGAAGTGATGGTACCGTCTACCAGCAGCCTGACCGATACGGACGGACAGCCTTATAAATACATCGGTTATTATGTAGGAGGCAATGGCAACTATAACGGATTCATGACGCAGCGACTGAACACCAACCTGACCCTGGTGACGCACGTGCCGAAAATCAGAATGATTTTCTCTCTGCGTTTTGAGGGCACTCTTCTGAATACGCGGCAGAACCTAAGTGAATACAGCGGTGGAACCCGGAGCTATGTGCTCGACTCGCAAAGTGATTATCTGCCATCGTCCACCCAGACGGATATTTATAACGGAGCCAGTTACGTGGCTACGTATCCGCTGTATTATGTATCGAGAGAAGATATGGAAACCCGTATACCGTTTATGGAAAAGTTCCTGTGGGCTGCCGAACATGACAAGGAGTTGTATAACGAACTCAGTAAACTGGTGGTAAAAAGCACCACTGGCTATATGTTCAGAAAGCAGGGATATTCCCCCTATTTCTCAGCCAACCTGAACGTATCGAAAGAAATCGGGAAGTACCTGACGGTGTCATTTTTTGCCAATAACTTCTTCTACAGCATGCAGAAGATAAAGAACTGGCAGACGGGTAATGAGGGAAGTCTGTTTGCTTCTTCGCTGGTCACTCCCTTTAACTATGGCATATCATTTAAATTAAAACTATAAACACGTATGAGTATGATGAAAAAGATGTTATTTGCGTGCTGTGTCTTAATCCAGATACTGCTTTTCAGTGCCTGTAAGGAGAAAGAAAACAGCGGTTATCAGGTGAGCAGTGTAAGCATTCGGCTGGTGTATCCCGAGGGAAGCGGATTTGAACCAGTGGAGGGAGTCAGCGTAACTTTGAAGAATACGTCGGGCAGTACCACCTTCAGTCAGTCGACCAATGCGGAAGGAGTGGCTGTTTTTGAAGTGCCGCAAGGTATCTATGAAGCCTCGGCTTCCGACAAACGGGTGGCCGATGCCAAAGTGTATCTTTTCAATGGATTGAATACATCGGTCAATGTGACTCAGGAAACGGTAGAAGCTACCATCACACTGGAAATGTCTTCAGGAGGTTCCGTGCTGATTAAGGAACTGTATGTAGGAGGATGTCCGAAAGACGATGGCTCAGGTACGTTTGCCATGGACCAGTATGTCGTGCTGTATAACAATTCTTCGGAAACACTCGACATCAGCGACTTTGCATTGGGTATGGTCAATCCTTACAACCCTCATGCGTCGAATAAGGACTATGTGAACGGTGAACTCTTTTATGCGGCAGAAGGATGGATACCGGCCGGAACGGCTGTCTGGTATTTCGACAAGCAGGTACAGCTGGAAGCCGGAAAAGAACTGGTGATTGCACTGAATGGAGCCATCGACCACACACAGACCTATTCTCAGTCCGTAAATCTGGCCAACAGTGCCTATTACTGTCTGTATGACATTGAGGACTTCAACAATGCCAAATACTATCCGTCGCCTTCCGAACTTATTTCTACCGACCATTACTTGAAGGCCTACAAATATGGTTTGGGTAATGCATGGCCTGTCAGCCAGTTCGGACCGGCATTCTTTGTGTTCCGTCCGGAAGGTACTACCCTACAGGCTTTTGTAGACGATGCATCCACCACCAACCTTTATGGAGGAAGTGCCAGTCAGCCGCGTAAGAAAGTGCCGGCAGAGTGGGTGGTAGACGGTATCGAAGTCTTCGTGCAGGGAGCCGACGGCAACCAGAAGCGCCTTCTTCCCTCGGTAGATGCAGGCTATGTGGAACTTACCCGCGGCATAGGATATACCTTGTATCGCAACGTGGATAAAGAGGCTACGGAAGCACTTGCGGAGAATGAAGGAAAGCTGGTCTATAACTATTCGCTCGGCGTAGGAAATTCAACCGATGCCAGCGGAATAGATGCCGAGGCATCCTTGAAAAACGGAGCCAGAATTATTTTCCAGGATACAAACAATTCGACAGCTGACTTCCATCAGCGGAGCAAATCTTCTTTGAGAAACTAAACATGAAGCATTATCGTATCGCTTGCTTTTTTCTTGTACTTGTGGTGGGAGGCAGGTCCTGGGGAAGTGTTCCCTCAGGGACCTCCTCTCCTCTTCGTACGGACTTTCAGGAAACCTTGTGGAGGTATGCGGCTTCTGCCGGAAGCAATCCTTCTTTTCTGTCGGGGATGGAGTGCGGACGCATCTCCTATCTTCAGGCGGAAGGCAGTTACGGAAGCGGGAAACTGGTGAATTATTATCAGTCGGACAGCCGGCTGGGCGGATTGGTCTCAACCGAATCCTACTGGCGGCTGAACTCGCGGCTGGTATTAGGAGGTGCCATGGCATACGGCACGGAAAAAGGCAAGCACATGTCGGGTTCGGCTTTTCTGCATCCGGAAGAAACGCCTTTTGACATTGTAGAGATGGACGACTCGGGAGCCGGTACGAAACGGCATGAATGGTACATGCTCAGAGGGGAAGCAGGCTATCTCCTCACTCCTCGCCTTTCATGGGGAGGGCTACTGGAATACCGTACGGAAAACTACGCCAAGTTCAAGGACTTGCGGCATCAGAATTCCCTGATGAACCTGCATTTGTCGACGGGCTTCTCGTATGAACTCTTTTCCGGATGGCAAGTCGGACTTTCTTACGGGTATTTGCGCAACGTAGAAACGGTAGGCTTCGGCATCTATGGAACGACCGACCGTCAATACACTTCTCTCATCAGTTTTGGAGGTTTCTACGGGCGCAGTGAGGTGTTTGGTGAAAGTGGATATACTTCGAACACGACACCCTTGTTTACTCAAACGCATGAAGTAGCCTTTCAGGGACAGTATCATCGCGGAGACCTGAACTGGTTTCAGGAGGTATTCATCCGAAAGACTTCCGGACGCTTTGGAAGCGGTTCTTCGACTTCCATCACCTACTCTACTCATACAGGGAGTGAGGTGGGTTACCGTACAAAGCTTACCTGGCAGCAGTCCCGACTTTTTCAGGCGATGGAACTGGGCATTGCGCTGAAATCACTGGAAAACAGGGAAAACTCATATAAGGAGAGTACGGACGAACTGGGCGTATCGCAGATTGTCTATTACGGTAGCAATGAAGTGATGAGCAGGGACCAGCTGCGTGCCTGGCTGGCGTATCAACTTCTTTCAGGAGGTAAAGAGAGCCGTTCAGACTGGTCGGCCGAAGTGCGGATGGACTATCGTTCCCGCTCTGTGACGGCATCGCAATATCCGTTTTTCCGGAAGCAGAGTCTGCACGTCATGGGGCTATGGCTTCAGGGTACCAGAAACTGGTATAAAGGCCGGCAGGTATGGACTGCTTCCGCCGGACTGGGCTTGCAGGGCGGATGGGGCTGTATGAAAGAAGACGGACAATATGTCAGTGTATCGGAGGACCAGCAACGTCCGGCAGAAAGAGCAGACTTACTGGTGCAAGAATACGATTACCAGACAGCTGTCCGGCTGGTGCCATATGCGGTCGTGGGGTATGAAAGAGAAATTACTCCTGCCTTGTCCGGTTATGTCCGGTGCGAGGTGACGTATGCCAGGGCTTTTACGACTACAATGGCAGGAAAGGATTTCGTGCAACCCGTCATCAAGGTAGGGGTAAAATTTTAAGAACTAATCATTTAATCGTGCTACAATGAGTAAAATAATAGAGTGTGAAAATATTACGCATTATTACGGAAACCGCTTGATTTACGAAAATCTCAGTTTCGACGTGGAGCAGGGAAAGGTATTGGGCCTGTTGGGAAAGAACGGCACTGGGAAAACCACCATCATTAATATTCTCAACGGTTACCTGAAGCCTCGTTCGGGCCTGTGCAGGCTGTTTGGTGAAGACATGGAACACCTCTCGCCGCTTACCAAATCGAAGGTGGGACTGTTGCTGGAAGGGCATGTGCAACATGCCTATTTTACGGTTTCGCAGATAGAGAAATTTTATTCGGCCTTTTTCCCGAAATGGAAGAAAGAGGCCTATTATGAATTGCTGAAAAAGTTGCAGGTACTTCCTTCACAGAAACTCTCTACCATGTCGTGCGGACAGCGCTCGCAGGTAGCGTTGGGACTGCTTTTTGCCCAGGACCCGGAACTGCTGATTCTGGATGATTTTTCCATGGGACTGGACCCGGGCTATCGCCGTCTGTTTGTGGAATACCTTCGGGAATATGCGTCGGCAGAGAACAAGACAGTCTTTCTCACTTCGCACATCATTCAGGACATGGAACTGCTGATAGATGATTGCATGATCATGGACTATGGCCGCTTGCTGTTGCATAAGCCGGTAAAGGAAATCATGCACCATTTCAAGCGATACCGTTTCACCCGTCCGGGAGATATATTTAAGCTGGAAGCCGATGAAGATTTCTGGCATCCCTCTGCATTGGGCGATAAATGGGAAGTATATTCTTTTCTGCCAAAGGCCGAAGTCGAACAACGGTTGAAGGCGATGGGTGTCACGGAAATTACAGAAGAGAATCTTTCGCTGGAAGATGCATTTATTGGTTTAACAGGTAAATATTAATGTCATGAATTTATTCAGAGCCTTGTCTTATAAAGAATGGATGAAAACCCGCCGCCTGATTGGGGTGATGCTGTTGCTGATGGCAGCAGCTGTGGGTTATACCTACATCGACCTTACCCATGAAATCCGTTTGAATGAAGCGGTCAATGTGTGGTATGGCTGTCTTTTTCAGGGCACATCGGTTGCCCCGTGGATGATGTATCTGCTGCCACTGGCCGGAATTGCATTGGGAGTCGTGCAGTATGTGCCCGAAATGACGCAGAAACGGCTGAAGCTGACACTCCATCTTCCGGCAGGAGAAACACAGATTATGGCCTCCATGCTGTGGTATGGTTTCAGTGTCATCTTGTTGCTTTGTCTGCTGCTTTCGCTGGTCCTTTCAGCTGTGGTTCGCCTGTTTCTGCCTTCCGAAATTGTAGGAATGATGCTCCAGCAGTTGCTTCCCTGGATGGTGGCAGCAGTGGCAGGATATGGCTTCACTGCGTGGATTTGTATCGAGCCCCAGTGGAAACAGCGGATGCTATGCATTGTGGTATCGGTGGGATTGCTGTCCATGCTGTTTGTTTCCTCCTATCCTGGAGTCTATTCACAGTTCGGAGCAGGAATCTGCTGGATACTGACAGCTTCTTTTATCTTTCCATTTTCATCCTGCATCCGGTTCAAGTATGGTGTACAATAAAAACAATGAACAATGAAATATAAATCTCTCATTTTTTCAGTCATTCTGGTGTCTGTCACCCTGTTGGCTTCCTGGACGGTACCGACACTGGTACAGAAAATGACCGACGATTCGCACAGCTATCCGCTGATGTATTATAGTGCCCGGTTGAAGGAACTTTGTGTGATTGACTTCCGCGAGCATAAGAATTCATTTTATGATATTCATGGCAACGAGTACCCTCGCGCGCAATACGATTCACTGCTTCCGTTGCTGAATTATCGCCAGCTGGCCATGGAAGGCCAGTTGCCCGATTCGCTGGAAGGACAGGCCATCGACGTGAAAATCCTGCGGAGCAAACAAGTGATGTTCCGTTTTCGTCCGGTCGATGTATTCTCTCCGCAACCCGCTATGGGGGTGTTGCTGGAAGCCATGCCCAAACGTGGAAATCTTACGCTTCCCGGCGACTACTTCCGGATGGACCGTGAACTGACTTTTGTCGATGCGCAGTCCAATTCGGTAAATCGGCAGAAGAGTGAAATCTTCACCAAAGAGCTTATCAAGAAAGGGTTTAGCTTTCCGGTAAAAGCTTATTGGGGAAACCCTACAGTGAGAAAGCCTTATGAGGAGGGCTATTTCTGTCTGGACAGCAAAGGAGCTCTCTTCCACCTGAAGATGGTGAACGGACGGCCTTTCGTGAAAGATACAGGTATCGGTTCGCAGCTGGGCATCAAATGGTTTGTCATGAGTGAGACGAGCGACAAGCGTTTCTATGGCTATCTGTTTGGCGAGAAGGGTGAAATGGGCTTACTGGAAAGCACGGACGAAGGCGGTTATCGCTTCCTGCCGTTCGACATCCGTCCGATAGACATCACGAAAGACGAAATCAGCATTCTGGGGAACCTGCTTTACTGGACCGTACGCGTATCGGATGCGGAAGGAATGGACTGCTACGGACTGGATGCCGTGACGCTTCAGTCGCTTTCTTCCTATCATCAGGACCGGAAGCGAGTTTTGTGGGATGAGTTGTCGGAATGGCTGTTCCCGTTCCGTTTGTCACCTTCGTCCGAAACGAGTTCCTTTGTGAATCTCTATGCGGGCAATCTTTCTTCAAAGGGATTGGCGGTGAGCTTCTTTTTAGCCCTCCTGACTTTCTTTTTGTGCAGAAACAAGGTATCTTTGTACAGACGGATACTGATGGCGCTATGCGTGTGCGCTGCCGGCTTATCCGGGATAGTGGCACTGTGGTTTCTTCCTTGGAATAAATATGAATAACTATAAACTCAATTGAAAATGAAAAAACTGTTTTTTATCGTAGCTGCGGCCTGTCTGCTGACAGCTACCTCGTGTGTGAACAATAGCAAAAAATCAGAGACCTCTCAGGAACAGCCTACTGCCGCTCTGTCGGCCAATGAGGCAAAATATGTGGAAGACATTCTGAAGGATGCAGAAAAGAATGTAGATAAGGAGGTGGTGCTGAAAGGATTCATCACGCATACCTGCAAGCATTCTGGACGCCGTTGCTTTGTGATGGGAAAAGACCAGAAGACTTCCGTGCGTGTGGAGGCAAAAGGCAATATCGGCGGATTCAACCGTGAGCTGATTGGTTCAGAGGTCATCATCAAAGGGATTCTTCGCGAGAACCGTCTGACCAAGGAATACATTGACCAGGCGGAAGAAGAATTGAAGGAAAAGCAGGGAAAAGCAGAAGGAAACGGTGAAACCTGCGATGCGGAGATGAACAACATTCAGAGCATGCGTGAATGGATGAAGGCCAATAACAAAGACTATTATTCCATTTACTACATAGACGGCACGGAATATGAAGTGGCGGAATAAGAGTCTCTCCTACTGGCTTCGTGTGCTGCACCGTGACCTGGGCTACCTGATGGTAGGAGTCTGCCTGATTTATGCCGTGTCGGGCATCCTGCTGAACCACATGAATGGCAAGGATCCGGCTTTCCGTACCACGGAAGCGGCCGTTCAACTGGAAAAAGGCATGCAGGCCGAAGAACTCCTTGCGGCATGGAACCGACAGGAAGATTTGCCTCCTGTAAAGCGGGTGCTGTCTATTGATGAAAGCCATCATCGCCTGATGCTGGAAGGCGGCGTGGGTGTGTATGACGCTGCCAGCGGTTGTGTAGATTATGAAGTACACGAAAAACGTCCGGTGGTGTACTGGTTCAACCGGTTGCATTATAACCGTATTCAGGGATGGAATCTCATGGGCGACTTTTTCGCTGTTTCGCTGGTATTCTTTGCCGTTTCCGGATTGTTCATGGTCAAGGGAAAAAATGGACTGGCAGGACGCGGAAAATGGTTGCTTTTAGCAGGTATTCTGATTCCGCTGGGATACATCTGGCTGGCTGCCTGAACTTATTGATAAAATAGATAAAGCAGTCGTCTGTCTCATTATGAAGAGGCAGGCGACTGCTTGTTTTTTACAAAGGATAGAAAACTGCATCAAAGGAAGGCAGGAGAATAGGTATAAATCTGATTGAGAATATAAAAACGGAGAAATACATATACTTAGACAGGAATAATGACAACGTACAGGTACGAAAAAACGATATAGACAAAACCGAAAATAGCCTTGAATTCTTCAATACTGTTCCATAAGGAGTATAAGCAATTACGGGGTTGTTCAAGTCTGAAAAACTTTTGTAATTTCACCTCCGTTATGGCTAAAATCAGTGTAAAAAAAGTAACTTCTAAGTGCGAAATGGATGATTTCGTACGACTTCCCCGCAAGTTATATGCGGGGAATCCTTATTATGTACCTGACCTGGAATCCGACATTTATGACACGTTTGACCCACATAAGAATGCCGGACTGGAGTTTACTGACATTCAACCTTTTCTAGCTTATGATGAGCAAGAAGATGTGGTAGGACGCATTGTGGGTATTATCAATCATCGTGCAAACGAGAAATGGCATACCCTGAATGTCCGTTTCGGATTCATTGAGTTTATAGACAATCCGGAGGTTTCTGCGGCTTTGCTTTCTGCCGTTGAAATGTGGGGAAAGGAGCATGGAATGGAGCAGATACAAGGACCGATGGGAATCTTTGACTTCGACAAAGAAGGCATGCTGATGGAAGATTTTGACCAGCTTGGTTCCATGATTACGATTTATAATCCTCCTTACTATCCTCGTCATCTGGAAGCATTAGGCTATGAGAAAGAGGTGGACTGGATTCAGGTATGTATCGAGATTCCAAAGGAAATTCCGCCAAAATATGCGCGGGTGGCGAACCTTGCAAAAGAAATGTTTGACTTGAACGTGCGTAAGCTGACTCATGCAGACATTTATAAGAAAGGATATGGAAGAAAGGTCTTCGAATTATTGAATCAGGCTTACGCTCCACTCTTTGGCTATACGGAGTTGTCCGGCAGGCAAATTGATGAATACGTGGACCGTTATTTGCCTTTGATTGACAAACAGCTCATTCCGGTGGTGGAAAACGAGAAAGGTGAACTTATCGGGGTGGCCATTACCATGGGAAGCCTCTCTCATGCTTTGCAGAAAGCCAAAGGAAGATTGTTTCCCTTTGGATGGTATCACCTCGTAAAAGCCTTGAAATGGAAACGGGAAGAAAAGGTAGAGATGCTGCTCATTGCCGTACGCCCGGATTATCAGGGACTGGGAGTGAATGCTTTGTTTTTCAATGATTTGATTCCTATTTACAATCGCTACCGTTTCCGCTATGCAGAAACCGGTCCTCAGCTTGAAACTAATGTAAGGGAACTGTCGCAATGGAAACCGCTGAATCCCACGTACACCAAGCGAAGAAGATGTTATAAGAAGAAACTATAAAATCACCAAAAACAATATGGAAAGAAGAGTTGTGATTACAGGCATGGGAATATGGTCATGCCTGGGAACGACGCTCGACGATGTATGTAATGCTCTGTACACCGGAAAGAGCGGTATCGTGTTCAGCCAGGAACGCAAGGATGCCGGATTCCGTTCTGCCTTGTGTGCATCAGTAGAGCGTCCTGATTTGAAACCGTTTGTTTCACGGAACTTACGTCAATTTATGCCGGAAGAGGCGCAATATGCTTATATGGCTACCCGGGCGGCATTGGAACATGCCCGACTGGATCAGGATTACATAGACCGTCATGAGGTGGGAATCATTTATGGCAATGATTCTGTGGCAGAGTCTACAATGCGTTCACTGGATAACTTCCGTGAATACAAAGACACTTCAGCTTGTGGCAGTGGGGCTATCTTCCAGTCCATGAACTCCACGGTTACAATGAACCTGGCCTGCCTGTTCCGTTTGAAAGGAATTAACCTGACTTCTTCGGCTGCATGTGCATCCGGTTCACAGTCTGTAGGGCTGGCTTATCTCCTGATTCGCGATGGGTTGCAGGACTGTATCGTATGTGGTGGAGCACAGGAAGCCAATCTTTACGGAGTGGCTGCATTCGATGGAATTCAGTCTTTCTCTACTCGTGAGGATGCACCGGAAAAGGCCAGTCGTCCGTTTGATGCCGACCGGGACGGACTGGTACCAGGGGGCGGAGCCGCAACCCTTGTCGTAGAAAGTTACGAGCATGCCTTGAAACGAGGGGCACCCATATTGGCAGAAATTGTAAGCTGGGGATTCTCCGGTAACGGCGACCATATTTCTACCCCTAATGTGGAAGGTCCTGCCCGTTCGCTGGAACTTTGCCTGCAGCATGGTGGAGTGACTCCACAACAGATTGGCTATGTCAATGCGCACGCTACTTCTACACGAATCGGCGATGCACGTGAAGCGCAGGCCATTGCCCGTGTGTTTGGAGATTATCGGGTACCTGTCACTTCTACCAAGAGCCAGACCGGACATGAAATGTGGATGGCAGGAGCCAGTGAGTTGATTTATTCCATTCTGATGATGAAGAACGGCTTTATTGCAGGCAATATCAATTTTGAACGTCCTGACGAAAATACAGCTTGTCTTCACATTCTGCCTGAAACACGTGAGATTGGATTCGACATGTTTCTGTCTAACTCCTTCGGATTCGGAGGAACCAATTCTACTCTTATTGTAAGAAATCTATAATTGAAATAATAAAATTGAATTGCCTTATGACACGTAACGACATTATTGAAAAAGTAAACACACTGCTCTCTGAAGAATTTGAAGTTGATTCTGCTCTTTTTACTCCCGATGCCAATGTACGCGACACGCTTTCATTGGATAGTCTGAGTCTGGTAGACCTGGTCGCTCTCATTCAACATACGTATAAGATTAAGATTCCGGTAACCGACTTGCGTAATATTCATACTTTCACTGATTTGTACGATTATATTGAATCACATCTTCCAAATGAATAAGTATGAGATTGAACAGCTGATTCCTCAGCGTGCCCCATTCAGGATGGTTGATGAACTTCTGAATGTGGATGGAGAAACAGCTGTAACTCTTTTTGTCGTTCAACCGGATAATTATCTTTTGGACTCAGACGGGGTGCTGGCGGAAGCCGGAGTGATTGAGCACATTGCTCAGTCAGCTTCGGCACTCGCCGGTTATCTGTCACGAGAACAAGGAAATTCAAGTGTGCCGGTGGGCTATATTGGCGAGATTCGCAATTTCCGTAGTTATGGCACTGCCAGTGTGGGCGACGTGATGAGAACGACAGTGACGCGTGAAGATGTGTTTGGTGATATTGTCTGCGTAAATGGTGAAACGTGGGTATCAGACCGGCGGATAGCAGAACTTCAAATGAAAATATATATCAGTCCTAATGATTAAATATCTGGATAAGATGCTTCTCGAAAACAAATATTATCAAATAAAGGAAATGAAGATGAACCAGCAAGAAGGGATATTTCGTCTTCGTTTGTTACCGGATTGCGATATTTACCGCGGCCATTTTCCGGATAATCCGGTGTGTCCGGGTGTTTGTCATATTGAGACGATAAAGGAATGTGCCATGCGTCTGACGGGAAAAAAACTGTCTATAGTTTCTATCAAGCAATGCCGTTTCCTTGCAATGGCCGCTCCGTCTATTTGTCCGGAAGTTAATGTAACGGTTGGAGTATGTCCCGTGGAAGAAGGGTTCAGGGTAACAGCTCGGATAAGTGAGGAAGCAAAAGTGTATGTAGAATTTAAAGGATTGATGAGGGTATGACAGAATTGTGTTTAAAGGTATACCATTATTTCCGCAGTCACCGCACTGTCTGCTGGATTTCAATGATTGCCTGGTTTGTCTGTTGCGGTTTCTTTGCAGCTCAGATTCATCTGGAAGAAGACATCAACAAATTGTTCCCGGCTTCTACCAACGAAGACGGAAGCACCAAACTGGCTTTTGCCAACCTAAAGATTAAAGATAAGACTTTTCTGCTTTTTGAGAGAAAAGACGGAGCATCTGTGGCCCATATCATTGAAACATGCGATGCCTTTGTCGATTCGCTGCTACAGAAAGAAGCCGCACTGGATTCTTCAAGTCGAATGCTGGAGGATATTTTCTATTGCTTGCCGGATGAATTGTTGCCCGATGCCATTGACTATCTCGGAGCTCATCTGCCAGCATACATTGACACCAGTTTTTATGCCGCAATTGATACCATGCTGACTGATTCTCATCTGGCACGTCAGATGAAAGTAAACCGTCAGGAGCTGGAGTCTTCATGGGGAAGCATGTATCCGGAACTGATACAGATAGACCCTCTCGGACTGCGTAAGGAACTTATGCGTCAGTTCAAACCACTGACTGAAGGCAGCGGGAGTGGCTATAAAATTATTGACGGACATTTTTTTGTTCCTGATTCCACAGTCTGTGTAGCTTTTCTTACCCCTCGCTATTCTGCCACGAATACGGGCCAGGGAGCAAGTTTGTTTCAGATGCTGAATACACAGATTGAAGCTTTCTCCGCATCGAATCCAGACGTAAAAATCTGTTATCATGGAACTCCGGCCAGCGGATTTTACAATGCTGCACAAATCAAGTCCGACTTGAAGAATACCATTGCCGGAGCATTGGTACTGGTCTTGCTGTTCATCTTATTCTGTTTCCGCAATTATGATACCCTGCCCCTCTTGTTGCTGCCGGTTCTTTTCGGAGTACTATTCGGACTGGCGGGCATGTACTTCATAAAAGGAGAATTTTCACTGCTTGCACTTGGTATCGGCGCGGTGGTATTGGGTGTGGCCTTCAGCTATGTGCTTCATATACTTACGCACTATAAGTTTGTCGGCAATCCGGAACAGGTACTTCGCGACCAGGTACGACCAGTCTGTTTGGGCTGTATCACGACCATTGGTTCTTTTATGGGACTCATTTTCGTGCAGACAGAACTGTTGCGCGATTTCGGCTTGTTTGCTTCACTAAGCATTCTCGGAACTACCGCTTTCAGTTTGTTCTACCTGCCACAGTTACTTAATCCTGCGAAGAACAGAATAAACAAACGGGCATTCTCATTGATTGAGAAAGTGAATGCCTATCCGTTTGACCGGAATAAACCGCTTATCGCCGTGCTGGTTGTTCTGACAGTGGTATGTACGTTCTTTTACTTTATGGGAGGGACCCGATTCGATGCAGACATGCACGACCTCGGATATAAAGCCGGGATAACGTCCTATTCAGAAAATCTGTTGCGTACCAAAACGTATACGGGTGACAAACAAAAATATTTTGCCAGTTCCGGACGGACTATGGAAGAAGCCATTCATCATTTTGAGAGCCTGAATAACCGCCTGGACTCCTTGCAGAAGGAAGGGCTGGTGAAAAGTTATACACGCACGGGAATGTTTTTCGTTCCGTTGGACGTACAGCAGGCACGCATTCATGCCTGGAAAAATTTCTGGACAGACCAGCGTCTGCAATGTGTCCGTCAGCTGATTGAAAAAACAGCTCCCGAGGCAGGGCTTCGACCGGAGGCATTTCAACCGTTTTTTGAGTTGGCTACAGCCGATTATAAGCCGGATGCGCTTTACGATGCAGGGATTATTCCGCAAGGTTATTTGTCCACTTTGATGGAACAGTCATACAATGGAGAATATCTTTGCTTTACCTCGGTGAGATGTGCAAACGATTCCGTGCGTAGCAGTCAAAGCGATTATCACCGGATTTGTGATGCTGTTGCTTCCCTGCCCAATTTACTGGTGCTCGACACGTATTACTATACGACGGATACACTCACACAGATGAGCAAGGACTTCAATCTGTTACAATGGATTTCCATGCTTTTCGTGTTTGTCATATTATGGCTGAGTTTCCGCGGGAATATCCGTTATACCCTGCTGGGCTTCATGCCTATCTTGCTGAGCTGGTTCATTGTGTTAGGTGCCATGGTCATCTTTGGCAAACAGTTCAATCTTGTCAGCGTGGTGATTTCTACCTTCATTTTCGGTATCGGGGTAGACTATAGCATATTTGTCATGAGCGGACTCTTGGACAAGGGAAATAATCCGGATTTACTGAAATATCATAAGACTGCCATCTTTTTCAGTGCGGTTATCCTGATTATTACCGTAGGGTCTATGATGTTTGCCCGGCATCCCGCCATTTCTTCTGTAGGATTCTGCACACTGGTGGGACTGGTTTCGTCCGTAGTGCTGTCGTACGTGCTGCAACCTGCCATATTCAGAATGATGCAAGAAAGGAGACCTAGATGAAATACGATGTAATCATTATAGGAAGCGGGCTGGGCGGACTGGAGTGCGCTCATATCCTGTCAAAAGCAGGAAAGCGTGTGCTGGTGCTTGAAAAAGAAGCACAGCCCGGAGGATGCGTTCAAAGCTACAGACGGAACGGTCTGACATTTGATACGGGATTTCATTATGTGGGAGGCCTTGAAGAAGGACAGTCCTTGCATGCCGCATTTAACATGCTGGGGTTAATGGCTCTCCCTTGGAAGAAACTGGATGATGCGTTTGACCGGATACTGATTGGCGAAGAAGAGTTCTCGTTCATGCAAGGCTATGAGAGTTTCAGGGAAAACCTGCAACAGCATTTTCCTCACGAACGGGAAGCACTGCAACAATACGTTCAACTGCTCAAACAGACGGAGCAGACACAGCTTGAACTGCTAAATCCAGAATCAGCATCTGCTCCTTTGTCGCTTTTTGAGACCGGAGCATGGCAATACCTGACCCACACGTTTCATAATTCCATGCTGGTTAATGTGCTGAGTGCTACTTCGCTTAAAATGGAACTGCGAAAAGAGACCTTACCCTTGTTTACATTCTTGCATGGAAATGCTAGTTTCATAGAAAGCAGCTGGCGGCTGAAAGGACCGGGTTCACTCATTGCCGGTTCATTGATTCAGGATATCCGGGAGCAAGGGGGTGAAATCATCTGTCGCGCAAAGGTGGAAGAACTGATTGAAAAGAACGGAGAGCTTACCTATGTCCGGTGTTCCAATGGGCAGGTATATGAGGGAAAATGCTTTATCAGCGATGTACATCCGGCAGTTACCTGCAGTTGGATCAAGCCGGCTGAATCTTTGCGAAGCATTTATCGCAGACGTATAGGAGCATTGGAAAATACGTTTGGCATGCTTACGGTTTCACTGGTTATCAAGCCTCATGTGATGAAGTATTTCAACTGGAACCAGTATGTATACAGACGTGCAGACGTATGGACATTCTATCAGGATACCATTTCTATAAACGGACTTCTGATTACAGCACGTCCGCCGGAGGATGAGAGTGAATACCTGCGGCAGATAGATTTGCTTACTCCGCTGACATGGGATAAATGCATGCGGTGGGCACAGTCTTCCATCGGACACCGGGGACAGGACTATCAGGAAATGAAGCAAAGGCTGACCGATGAATGTATGGAGCTGGCGGCACGTTTTATTCCCAATCTTAAAAAGATGGTGGAACAGGTTTATGTCAGCACTCCGCTGACCTATCGCGATTACACGGGAACTCCGGAAGGAGCGGCTTATGGGATACGAAAAGACTATCGCAATCCGATGATGACTGTACTTTCTCCACGGACTCCCCTACCCAATCTGCTGCTGACCGGACAAAATCTGGTGTTGCATGGAATACACGGGGTTACGATGACTGCCATGTATACCTGTGCAGAGATACTGGGAAAAGAATATATGTGGAACCAATTAAAATAATTTGCTTTATGAAGTATGCATTGGTAACTGGCGGCAGCCGGGGAATCGGGCGTGCCGTATGCGTAAAACTGGCTTGTATGGGCTATTATGTCATCGTTAATTGCGTGAATAATCTGCCTGAGGCTTTGAAAACACTTGAGCTGGTAAGACTGGCAGGACAAGATGGTGAAATCATGATGTTTGATGTAAGTAACGGAGAACAGGTGCGAAAAACAATAGAAGAATGGCAGGATGCTCATCCTGGCTGTTACATAGAGGTATTGGTAAACAATGCCGGTATCAGACGCGATAACATTCTGGCACTTATGCCGCAAGAAGACTGGAATCAGGTGCTTGATATTACGCTGAAAGGATTTTACAATGTGACTCAGTTGCTCCTGCCGTCTATGATGCGCCGTAAGTATGGACGTATTGTCAACATGGCAAGTGTCAGTGGCTTGAGTGGAATACAGGGACAGACCAACTACTCCGCTGCCAAAGGGGGATTGATAGCTGCTACAAAGGCACTGGCTAAGGAAGTGGCCTGCAAGAATATCACGGTCAATGCGGTAGCTCCCGGCTTTATCAAGACGGACATGGTAGAAGGGCTGGACGAGGAAGCCTTACGGAAAACAATTCCGGCCAACCGTTTCGGTACTCCGGAAGAAGTGGCCGAAGTGGTCGGTTTTCTGGTTTCCAATGTAGCTGGCTATATTACGGGAGATGTGATTTCAATCTGTGGAGGACTTTACACATGAGGAAAGGAATCTGTAAATATATCGTATGGCAGTTCGTGCTTATATTCTCCGTTACGAGGGTGTTTGCCCAGTCGGATGTGACAACATTCAAAGCCGATGTGACCCGTACCAGCCATAATGTCCTTTTGGTAAAAGATACCACGGCTGAGGGGCATTTTTATTTCCAGCGTCCGGATAAAATCTGTATGATTTTCAATGACCGGAAAGACATGCTGCTCATGAACGGCACTACCTATGTCATGGTGGAGAAAGGGAAAAAGCAAGTGGCCAAAGGAAAGATGCAAGAACTGTTTGGTGTATTGCAAAAGGTTTTACAAGCCGTGATTTGTCAGACTGCGTTACCCGATATGGCCGGACATTCAGACATTCAGGTAAGCCGTCAAGGTCAGGTCATCCAGATTGTGCCGACCTTGGATGCAAAGGCCCGGAAAAGAATGCCGTTCACATCTTTTGAACTGACCCTCGATGCACGGACACATAAGCTCAAGACTTTACGCATCAATGAGAAGGGAGAAAATTATGTCGTCTATGATTTATCCGGATATGTGCAGAACGGCAGTCTGGATAGTGCAGTCTTTAATATAAACTGACATGAAAGAATTGGAAGATATTTGCCATGTACAGGTGAGGTTCAGTGAGATTGATTCCATGCGCAGAGTGTGGCACGGAACGTATCTCACCTATTTCGAGGATGGAAGAGAATCTTTTGGAAGACATTATCCGGGTATCGGTTACGCCGACATGCAGCGTACCGGAATCTATGCACCGGTTTATGACGTAAAAGTGAGATATTACGCCCCTCTTTTCCTGAATGAGCGAGTGGAGATTCACACACATTATTTGTATAAACTTGGAGCGAGACTGGATTATACTTATCAGGTTTATCGTGAGAGCGATCATACCTTGTGTGCGGAAGGAAGCACGACTCAGTTGTTCATCGATGCACAGGGAGAGTTAATGACCGAACTTCCTTCCTACTATCAGGACTGGCAGCGGCAATACTTGTCGCTGGATGAACCACAGTAAATCACATCACAAAATTCTGAGAAATGAAGAAACGTGTGAACGACCTGTTTTTTATAATAGGTCTTGTGGCCGTAGTCATTATGTGCTGCTCTTTTGAGGTCAGTTTTTCCCAGCTCTGGCTCGATATCCGGAAAGCCGGCTACTGGCTGGTGGCAATCGTAGGCTTATGGTTCATGCTTTACACCTTGAATGCACTGGCCTGGAGAGTGATTCTCCGGAGCAACGGCCGTTGCCCGGTCAGATTTGGAAGGCTGGTAAAATATACGGTAACCGGTTTTGCCTTAAATTCTGTCACTCCAATCGGTCTGCTGGGAGGCGAGGCTTACAAGATTATGTCTGTGTCGCAGTTCATGGACGTGAAAAAAGCGACCTCTTCCGTCATCCTTTTTTCCATGATGCACATATTCAGCCATTTCTGGTTTTGGCTGACGGCTGTGGGAGTGTATTTTCTGCTGGGCATGAATCACCTGGTACCTTTGAACGGAGCAATCGCGTGGGGTATGGCTTTTGCGATTCTCTTTTGTAGCGGGGGTATTTACCTTTTTGTGAGAGGTTACAAGTACGGACTGGCGGTGCGCTTTTTCCGCTTTGTGGCACGTATTCCGGGACTCCGTCGATGGGGAAAACGCTTTGGTGAGAAGCATCATGAAGACCTGCTGAAGATAGATACCCAGATAGCGGAACTGCACCACCAGAACAAACGGTCGTTCTACGCCAGTTTTTTTCTGGAATATGTAGGAAGACTTCTGCAAAGCCTGGAAATATTTTTTATGCTGATATTGTTCGGCATAGACGGAGGTAATGGAGGCTATGGACTTGTATTCTTATACTCTTTTCTGATTCTGGCATTTACCTCTTTGTTTGCCAATTTACTGGGCTTCATGCCTATGCAGGTGGGTGGACGTGAAGGAGGGTTCGCCATGTCGGTAATACTGCTGGGCATGAGTGGTGAGATTGGTATTTTTATCGGAATAATCTGCAGGGTACGCGAGCTTCTCTGGACCCTGACCGGATTGCTGTTAATGAAACTGGAACGAAAATCAAATGAATAATCGATATGAAAAAAGAAGCTGTCAAATCAACGTATAAGTCGAATGATACAGAAGAGTGGCTCGACAAAGTGTGGACACGTCCGATTGGATATTTATGGGCCCTTTTCTTCAAACGGTTGCATGTGCATCCCAATGTGGTCACCGTGCTGTCCATGATTATTGGAGCAAGTTCTGCCATTTTCTTTGCTCATGGCTCTTACCGCACAGAAGGAACTGAGGGGCTTTTATACAATATCATTGCAGTCATCTTGCTGGCATGGGCTAATTTTTACGACAGTGCCGACGGACAGCTGGCTCGTATGACGGGACAGAAGACGCGTCTTGGAAGAATCCTTGACGGGGCTGCCAGCGAGGTATGGTTCATTCCGATTTACCTGAGTCTGGTTTACCGGTTTTATGTACACCATGACCTGGAGTTCAGCTGGCTGGGCATCGCTCATACGCCGTCCAATGCCTGTATTGCTGCATGGGTCATGCTGGCTGTAGTACTGTATTCCGGATTTGTATGTCACAGCCGTCAGTGCGGTCTGGCCGATTATTACCGCCAGATTCATCTGTTCTTCCTGAAAGGAGAATCGGGCAGCGAACTCGATAATGCCGCACAGCAGCAAAAGATATATGAAGAAACGCCCTGGAAAGGAAATGTGCTCTGGAAACTTTTTCTGAAAACTTATGTCAATTACACCCGTACACAAGAAGCACAGACCCCTCACTTCCAGCATCTGATGAACAAAATACGTACCAAATACAAAGGCATGGAGCATGTGCCCTCTTCTTTCCGGGATGAGTTTCGCGCACAGTCACTTCCCCTGATGAAATGGACCAATATCCTTACCTTCAATACACGTGCCATCGTGCTTTACGTCAGTTGTCTGGCAGACCTGCCTTGGCTGTATTTTTGTTTTGAAATCATTGTCATGGGTGGACTTTGCAAATACATGCGCCATTGCCATGAGAAATTTTGCCGGCAGCTTTCCTCTAAATTGTAATTTGAAGCAAAGCTTATGCTATAAGCTTTGCAGTGTAACATTTATCAGTGTGCAATGAATAAAAAGATTTGTTTTCTGCTTATTTACTCTTTTTTCTTTTTGAAATTTTACGGACAGGATATTACTGTGGAAGGACTGGTTACAGATTCGGTGACGGGTGAAGGTCTTCCTTATGCTGCCCTGCAGATTAAAGGTACGACTCTGGGAACCGCAACCGATGCAGACGGACATTTCTCGTTTTCTGTACCGAAAGGAAAGAAAATACTGGTTGTTTCCTATCTGGGGTTCGATTCGCGTGAAATGATACTGATTCCCGAAAAGAAATCCCATCTGGAAATTTCATTACCTCCCAGTGGCATCCATCTTGGAGAGGTCGTAATCAAGCCCACGAAGGAAAAATATCGTAAGAAAGATAATCCGGCAGTACGCTTGGTACGTGAAATCATTGACCGGAAGAAGCTGAACACTCCCTATGCACATGATTACTTCAGTTACGAACGTTATGAAAAGGTGCTTTTTGCCATGAACGAATATACTCCCAAGCCTCCAAAGAAAGGGAAAAAGGGAAAGTTCAGTTTTGTGGAGGAATTCGTGGATACGCTGAATGACGGAACAACCATTCTTCCCGTGTCGGAAAAAGAACGGATCGAGACCGTTTATTATCGCCGGCATCCAAAGTCGGAAAAACACGTAGTGAGAGGCAGTCAGTCGTCGGGAGTAGATGAAGTGTTTTCACGCGACGGGGTACAGCAGTTCCTGGGTGAGGCTTTTCGCGAAGTGGACATATTTAAGAATGACATTCCCTTGTTCTTGCAACGCTTTGTGAGTCCGCTTTCCGGCATCGGCCCTAATTATTACAAATATTACTTGCTGGACACGCTGGCCGTAGAAGGACAAACTTGTGTAGACCTTGGGTTCGTGCCTTTCAACTCAGAGACTTTTGGATTTACCGGACACTTGTATGTCACGCTCGATTCAACCTATTTCGTCAAAAAGGCTGTGCTGAACGTGCCGAAAGACATTAACTTGAATTTCGTATCGCACATGACGATTGAACAGACTTTTGAGCGGACGGCAGACAGTACCCGTCTGATTACGAAAGATGATATCAAGGTTAACTTTAAGCTGAGTGAGAAATCCAAGGGCATGTATGCACGAAGACTGAATATTTACCGCAAGCATTCGTTCGACGTACCCGATGCGGAAACTGCACAGGTATTTGAGGAAAGTGCCCCTACCCTTTTTGCGGCCAATGCCTATCGTCAGCCGGATAGTTACTGGAACACGATTCGTCCGCCCGAAGCAGTACGGAAGAATCCGAATTCCGTGAATAACCTGATGACCAAGTTACGGTCAGTTCCTGTGTTTTATTTCACGGAAAAGGTTGTCAGCATTCTTGTGTCAGGTTACATACCTACCAATAAGGACCCTCTAAAAAACAAGTTCGATCTAGGCCCGATGAACTCTACCTTTAATGGTAATGCCATTGAAGGGGCACGTTTTCGGGTTGGTGGAGGAACCACTCCCGTGCTCCATAAAAGATGGCTGGCAGACGGGTATATGGCTTACGGTACGAGGGACCAGAAACTCAAATACGACGCACTGGTAGAATATTCATTCAATGACCGAAAAGATTACAGATTGGAATTCCCTATCCATTCTCTCCGGCTGGAATATATGTACGACCTGAACAAACTGGGGCAACAGTATATGTACACCAGTAAGGACAACATGATGCTGGCCATCCGCCGGAAAAAGGACACACGTGCCACCTACCTGCGGAAAGCAGAACTGACTTATACGAGAGAACATTATAATGGAGTGTCGTATGGGGCTGTCCTCCGTAACCTGCGTGAGTATGCCACACCGTATGCTGAATTTAACCGCTTTGAATCCGACGGCTCTGTAAAACCGGTTACCCGTTATGACCTGACTGCCCTGGAACTCCGTTTCCGTTATGGAAAGAACGAAAAGTTTTATCAAACCCGCACACAGCGTGTTCCCATTACATACGATGCCCTGATATTGAATTTAAGTCACGTGATGGCTAAAAAAGGTTTTCTGGGTTCTTCCTATGATTACCAGCGGACAGATGTAGGCGTACAAAAACGGTTCTGGTTTTCCGCTTTTGGTTATGTTGATTTTATTGCCAAGGCTGGGAAGGTATGGAGCAAGGTGCCCTATCCTTTACTCATTCTTCCGAACGCCAATCTGACGTACACGATACAGCCTGAAGCATATACCAATATGAATGCGCTGGAATTCATGAACGATGAATATGCTTCATGGGATGTGACGTATTATATGAATGGAAATCTGCTCAACCGGATTCCTCTGATAAAAAAGCTGAAATGGAGGGAAGTATTTACGTTCAGGGGACTTTGGGGACATCTAACGGACAAGAACAATCCTATGGTCGCTTCCAATAAAGAAGGACTGTACATGTTTCCTGAAGGAACCTTCATGATGGGAAAGGCACCTTACATGGAAGCGGGAGTAGGTATTGAAAATATCTTCAAGTTCTTGCGTATAGATTACGTATGGCGCTTGAATTACAGGAACAATCCGGACATTCAGAAATCAGGTATTCGCATGACGATGAAGTTGTCTTTTTAAGGGAAGTCGTGGCTTCATGCATGTTTTATAAGCCTCCTTGGCATAATGGAAAAAGAAGCCGCTTCTCTCCAGGTTTTCCCCGTGCGAGCCGTACGTTTTCCGGTGCAGAAACATACGGTTTACGCAAGGCAAACATACGGTTCTGCATCGGGAAACATAAAAGGTAAAAAAAGGCTTGCAAATAATCTTCTTTGCTTTTTTACATCATTCTATCAAGAAACCTGATTATTCTATGTTCCGTATGAATTTGGCCGGTACACCTCCCACCACGGTATTGGCCGGCACGTCTTTCGTTACGACGGCTCCGGCTGCGATGATGGCATTGTCGCCAATGGTGACTCCCTGCAGAATGGTGCTGTTAGACCCTACCCATACGCGTTTTCCCAGTACGATGGGAGCCGGTGTCATAGCCGCACGCTTTTCCGGATTCATGTCGTGATTAAGTGTGGCGAAAACCACGTTGTGCCCAATCAGGCAACCGTCGCCCAGTGTCACTCCACCCTGGTCCTGGAAATGGCAGCAGGCATTGATAAACACATCTTTTCCTATATGGATATTTTTCCCGAAATCCGTATAAAAAGGAGGAAATACCCGGAAAGTGTCGTCTACCGGCCGACCGAAAAGCTGGGACATCAGTGCCCGGATTTCATCCATGGTGTGATACGATCCGTTCAGTTCGAATGTGATGCGGCGGGCTTCGTCACTCATGCGGTTCAGCAATTCCATGATCTCGGGTGTATCAAGCGGTTTCCGCATGGCTACGTGAGCCAAAAAATCATTTAGTTCCATGTGCTATGTTTTGAAAGGGTTATACAATTTTTATTTTACAAAAATATTCTGATTTTTCGGAAAACACGATATACATATTACGGATAATCATACCCCAATTACTTGTATACCGACAAAATGCCCCACTTTTGTATCACTTTTTTCTGTTTGTTTTGTTTTTTATCGCGTACATTTGTAAAAACTTTAAATGACACATCATGAAAAAAACGTATGCAATGCTATTTTCCTTCCTTTTGGTCTGCACCATGGGATTTTCGCAGACCCGGAAGGCTGTTTCTATCTTAGGAGATTCGTACTCTACTTTCGAGAATTACCTTCAGCCTGATACCAATGCCGTGTGGTACTTTCAGCAGCCGCGGAAAAACAACGATGTCCGTTCTGTAGACCAGACCTGGTGGTATAAGTTTATTAAGGAAAGCGGATACCGTCTGTGCGTAAACAATTCTTTCTCGGGTGCAACCATCTGCCACACCGGTTACCGGAAAGAGGATTATTCCGACCGCTCGTTTGTGACACGAATGAACAACCTGGGGTGTCCGGACCTCATTTTCATTTTTGGAGCAACGAACGACAGCTGGGCCGGGGCTCCCATCGGTGAATACCAGTATGAAAACTGGACGAAAAAAGATTTGTACAGCTTCCGTCCGGCCATGGCTTATATGCTGGAACACATGCAGTACCGTTATCCCAACGTGGAGATTTATTTTCTGTTGAACTGCGACCTGAAACCGGAAATCAATGAGTCTGTAAAGACCATCTGCGCACACTATCACGTGCCTTGCATCGAACTGAAAGGAATCGACAAGCAGGGAGGGCATCCTTCCATAAAAGGTATGCAGCAAATCAACGAACAGATAAAAGCTTATTTTGCCAGTCGGTAATAAGGAAAAAGAAAACGGCTTGACGAATACGTCAGGCCGTTTCTTTTAATAATTCCAGAATCAGTTGCTCCAGTCTGTCTCTCACTTCATCCATCGGGACTTCTTGCCGTAACTCAGCCTGTAATGAAGTGACTCCCTTGTCTATAAACCCACAGGGATGGATGTAACTGAAATACCTTAAATCTGTATTGACGTTCAGGGCAAGACCGTGCATCGTAACGAAATGGCTGCTTCTTACCCCCATGGCACAGATTTTACGTTCTTCGGGCGTACCCGTGGCCAGCCAGACACCAGTAGCCCCGTGCACTCTGTCGGTTTCTATGCCGTAGGTCCGGCACACACGGATTACCGCTTCCTCTAACAGGTGCAGGTATTCCTTCAAACCCAAGTGAAAATCTTCCAGGTTCAGAATCGGATAACACACCCATTGTCCCGGTCCGTGATAAGTAATGTCTCCTCCCCTGTCTACCTGAAACAGTTCGGCATGAATGGTCTGTAACTGTGTGGGGTTCAACAGCATATTGGCCGCCTTTCCGTGCTTGCCCAGGGTGTAGACATGCGGGTGCTGGCAGAAAATAATCCGGTTGGTATAAGGCTTCCCGTTCAGCTTGGCATCAATGAGTTCATCGAAGAGAGCAGTTTGTCGTTCCCAAGCCTCAGAATAAGAGATGAGTCCCCAGTTTTCTATTGTAATCATGGCATTCAATTCTTAAAAGGTTACATTTTGCAAAGAAAAAATTTTTTGGTGTGAATGGCAAAGATTTACAAAAAGAATTCCTTTTTACATCGCAATTCGGGAAGTTATGCTATATTTGTAGACAGAGAAATCATTTTTTTTGAGAAAAACGTCTGAACATGATGAAAAAAATACAAAGAGGATTATTCCCCTCTGTCGTGTGTGGCTTGTTTTCCACCATGATGCTACCGGGGTGTATCGGAAACGGGACAGCCGGAGGAAACGAAGTTTCAGTGGATTCCATTCTTATGGATACGACTGTGTATCTGGATGAAGCCAATACGGAATCACCTAAATGCCAGATCAAAATCAATTTTAAATATTTAAAGTCGGCCGATAAGAACGATTCACTGACACAGGTAATCAATCAGGTGCTGGAAGATGCTTTTTCAAGTGCACATGCCGGAGCAGCTTCTCCACAGGCCTTTGTCTCGTCTATCAAAGAAAGCCTGGCAGGTGATTACCTGAAGGATGTGCAGGGAAGTTATCAGACCGACTTGAAGAATGGAATGAAGCCTGATGAAATTCCTAACTGGTATAACTACGAATATGAGATAAATTCGGAGCTGCAAGAAGGTAAAGACAGTATATGGAATTATGCCGTCACTACTTTCCAATATACCGGAGGCGCACATCCCAACACATGGGCACAGTGGGTTAACATCGATGCGGCCAATGGGAAAAAGCTGGACAAGAGCGAAGTGTTTGCCAAAGGAACTGAAGAGGATATTTGCCGGCTGATTCTGGACAAACTGCTGGCAGAAGCCAATAAAAAGCTGGAGACAGATACCTTGACCTGTGTAGAGGGACTTCAGGCGGTAGGTATCTTGTTGGACACGGATTTGTATGTGCCCGATAACTTCCTGCTCGAAAAAGAAGGAGTGACATTCCTTTATAACACCTATGACATTGCACCTTATTACATGGGACGCTTCCAATTGACGGTTCCCTACGAAGAAATCAATACTTATTTAATCAAGAAATAATCGTACATGGACATTATCTTAAAATATTTCCCGAACCTGAGCGAGGTTCAGCAACAGCAATTTGCGGCTTTGTATGACCTATATACCGACTGGAACAGCAAAATCAACGTGATTTCGCGAAAAGACATTACCAACCTGTATGAGCATCATGTGCTGCATTCACTGGGCATTGCCAAGGTCATGCAGTTCCGTCCGGAAACTACCGTGATGGATTTGGGTACCGGCGGTGGTTTCCCTGGAATTCCGCTGGCTATTCTCTTTCCGGAAACACATTTCCATCTGGTGGACAGTATCGGCAAGAAAGTGAAGGTGGCTACTGAAATAGCCAATGCCATCGGCTTGAAGAACGTCACTACCCGTCATTGCCGTGCGGAGGAAGAAAAGCAATTGTTCGACTTCGTGGTAAGCAGGGCCGTCATGCCGCTGACCGACTTGCTGAAAATCATCCGCAAGAATATCAAGAAGGAACAGCACAATGCCCTTCCCAACGGACTAATCTGCCTGAAGGGCGGTGAACTGGAACGGGAAGTCATGCCTGTAAAGCACCAGACACTTATGTATGATTTGAAGGATTATTTTGAAGAGGAATTTTTTGAGACCAAGAAAGTGGTTTATGTCACAATCAACGGATAATCGATATGAAAATTAAGACATTTGAATTCAATATGTTTCCGGTCAACTGCTATGTGGTGTGGGACGAGGAAACGCTGCAGGCAGCTGTAATTGATGCCGGATGTTATTATCAGGAAGAGCAGCAGACATTGAAGAAGTTCATTGCAGAAAACGGACTTACGGTGACGCATTTGCTGAATACGCATTTGCATCTGGATCATATCTTCGGCAATGCGTTTATGCTCAGAGAGTTTGGAGTCAGTGCCGAAGCCGGAAAGGAAGATGAATTTCTGTTGCCGAGAACGGCAGAGTATTGCCGCATGTTCGGCTTCCCTCTGAACGAGGAGCCTCCTGCACTGGGCAGCTATGTGCATGACGGCGACCTGATAAAAATAGGAAATATAGAACTGAAGGCGCTTGCCGTGCCCGGCCATTCTCCCGGAAGCATGGTGTTCTATTGTGAAGCGCAGCACTGCATGTTCAGCGGTGATGTATTGTTCCGGGGCAGCATCGGGCGTGCAGACCTGGAAGGCGGAAACTTTGACCAGTTGAGGGAAAGTATCGTGGCACGTTTGCTGACACTCCCTGACGAGACAATGGTGTATCCGGGTCATGGAAACCCCACTACCATCGGCTATGAAAAGATGAACAATCCTTTCTTCCGCTGATACGTTATTCTTTTGCTTGAAAACCATAAATCTTACCTTAATAATCATGAAAACAACGACATTCGCAAACAGACACATCGGCATCGGGGAAGAGGAACTTCCGCTGATGCTGAAAAAAATTGGAGTAAGCAGTCTGGATGAACTGATAGAGAAAACCATTCCTGCCAATATCCTGCTAAAAGAACCTTTGAAACTGGGAGCTGCCATGACGGAACGTGAATTTGCTGAACACATCGGCAAACTGGCAGCCCAGAACAAGCTATATAAGACGTATATCGGATGTGGGTGGTATGACACGGTGACTCCGGCAGTTGTTCAGCGTAACGTATTTGAAAATCCGGTTTGGTACACTTCCTATACGCCCTATCAGGCTGAAATTTCCCAGGGACGACTGGAAGCGTTGCTGAACTTTCAGACGGTAATCAGCGATCTGACTGCCCTTCCGCTGGCCAACTGTTCTCTGCTGGATGAAGCGACAGCTGCGGCGGAAGCAGCTACGATGATGTACGGACTGAGAAGCCGTGCACAACAGAAAGCGCAGGCCAACGTGCTGTTTGTAGATGAAGAAATATTTCCTCAGACGCTGGCAGTTATTCGTACCCGGGCCATTCCGCAGGGAATGGTAGTAAAGGTAGGCAGTTACAAGGACCTGACTTTTACGCCGGATATTTTCGGTTGCATCGTGCAGTATCCGAATAACAGCGGAAGTATAGAAGACTATCGGGAATTTGCCGAACAGGCACATGCTGCCGGATGCAAGGTGGCCGTAGCAGCCGATATCCTGTCGCTTGCCCTACTGGTTCCTCCCGGTGAATGGGGAGCCGACATCGCTTTCGGTAGCTCACAGCGTCTGGGCACACCGATGTTCTATGGAGGACCTTCTGCGGCTTATTTCGCTACACGTGATGAATACAAACGAAACATGCCGGGACGTATCATCGGCCTGTCAAAAGACAAATACGGTCATCTGTGTTACCGTATGGCCTTGCAGACTCGCGAGCAGCATATCAAGCGTGAAAAGGCTACTTCCAATATCTGTACGGCACAGGCGCTGCTGGCTACCATGGCCGGATTCTATGCCGTTTATCACGGACCTGACGGCATAAAGGAGATAGCCAATCATGTGCATGCCGTGGCTTTCTGGCTGGCAGAACAGCTTACGAAACTGGGATATAAATTGCAGAACGAAAATTTCTTTGATACACTGAGAATACAGTTGCCGGACAACGTAACCATTCAGGAAGTGCGCACCATTGCCTTGAGCAAGGAAATCAACCTGCGCTATTTTGATAACGGTGATGTGGGTATCAGTGTCGATGAAACTACTACGCAGGCAGATGCTACGCTGATTCTGAATCTGTTTGCCGTAGCGGCAGAAGAACCGATGCATGATGTCTGTGCCATACCGGAAAAAGCTCCTGTTGCTGCACAGTTCCAGCGTCTGAGCACGTACCTCACTCACGAAGTTTTCCAGAAGTATCACACCGAAACGGAAATGATGCGTTACATCAAACATCTGGAACGGAAGGATATCTCGTTGGCTCATTCCATGATTTCATTGGGCTCTTGTACCATGAAACTGAATGCGGCATCCGAAATGCTGCCTCTTAGCAATGCGGCCTGGATGAACCTTCACCCGTTGGTTCCGGAAGATCAGGCTGCGGGATACCAGGCTTTGATTCACAATCTGTCGGAACAGCTGAAGACGATTACAGGTTTTGCAGGCGTATCTCTCCAACCGAACTCCGGTGCAGCAGGTGAATATACGGGCTTGCGCGTGATTAGAAGTTACCAGGAAAGCATCGGACAGGGTAACCGCCGATTGGTATTGATTCCGGCTTCGGCACACGGCACCAATCCGGCTTCGGCTGTACAGGCAGGTTACGAGCCGCTGACGTGTGCTTGCGATGAGAATGGAAACGTGGATTTGGAAGATTTGCGTGCGAAGGCTGAAGCACATAAGGATGAGCTGGCAGCTTTGATGATTACTTATCCGTCTACTCATGGTATTTTTGAGGAAGAAATCAAGGAGATATGTGAGATTATCCATGCGTGCGGTGCACAGGTTTATATGGATGGAGCCAACATGAACGGACAGGTGGGACTGACCAATCCGGGTACTATCGGAGCAGACGTGTGTCACCTGAACTTGCATAAGACATTCGCGAGCCCCCACGGTGGTGGCGGTCCGGGTGTAGGTCCGATTTGTGTGGCCGAGCATCTGGTGCCTTTCCTTCCGGGACATGTCAGCACGGGCAATCCGCAGAATGAAGTCTCTGCTGCTCCTTATGGAAGTGCCGGTATCCTGCCGATTACTTACGGCTACATCTGCATGATGGGAGCAGAAGGTCTGAGAAGAGCGACTCAAACGGCTATTCTGAATGCCAACTACCTGGCCGCTTGCCTGAAAGATACGTATGGAGTGGTATACCGCGGAAAGAACGGTTTCGTAGGTCATGAAATGATTCTGGAATGCCGGAAGATACACGAAGAAAGCGGAATCTCGGAAAATGACATTTCCAAGCGTCTGATGGACTACGGTTACCATGCACCTACCCTCTCCTTCCCTGTACACGGTACGCTGATGATTGAACCGACGGAAAGTGAAAGTCTGGCAGAATTGGACAACTTTGTGGATGTCATGGTACATATCCGTGAAGAAATTGCAGAGATTGAGACTGGAAAGGCCGACAAAGAAGACAACGTATTGGTGAATGCTCCTCATCCGGAGTACGAGATTGTGGGGGATGCTTGGACTCATCCTTATGGTCGAGCTAAGGCGGCTTATCCGATTCAGAGTGTAAGAGACAACAAATTCTGGATTAACGTGGCACGTATCGATAATACATTGGGCGACCGTAAGTTGCTACCTACACGTTACGGAAGCTTTGAATAAAGTCTTTAAAGTCACGTTGGCTTGACATAGAAAATAAGAAGAGCCACTGCATTTCTTCGTAAAAGAGGGATTCGCAGTGGCTCTTTTCATATAGGACCGGAAATGGCATTCCCTGTTTTTCCGCATAGGGAGGATACATGTACGGTAGCTATCCTGACAAAATTTGAATCATTTGAGTAGTCTTAAAAGAAAAATGAAAGTTTTTGTTTGGTTTTAGTTTATTATTTCTATATTTGTGCATCAAACAACGAAAAATAATATGAAAAACGACCAAATGTACTTGCATCCTGAAGTGGAAACCTTGTCGAGAACGGACATTGAGAAACTTCAGTTGAAACGGTTGAAAGCAACCATCGACCGTTGTATGCATTCTCCGTTCTACAAGGAACGCTTTCAGCAATGCGGCATCAAACCGGAAGATATACAGTCACTGGAGGATTTACAGAAAATTCCTTTCACTACCAAACAGGATTTGCGCGACCATTATCCGTTCGGGCTTTCTGCCGTGCCTTTGGAAGAGGTGGTCCGTCTCCATTCTTCCAGTGGTACCACAGGAACTCCTACCGTGATTTTGCACACACAGCGCGATTTGGAAGAGTGGGCCAATGCCGTAGCGCGCTGTCTGTATATGGTGGGACTGCGTAAGGGAGATATTTTTCAGAATTCTTCCGGCTACGGTATGTTTACCGGAGGACTGGGCTTCCAGTATGGTGCCGAACGTCTGGGTATGCTGACTGTTCCGGCTGCTGCCGGCAATACCAAGCGGCAGATTAAGTTTATCACCGACTTTGGTACCACCGCTCTTCATGCCATCCCAAGTTATGCCGGCCGTTTGTATGAAGTGATGGAAGAGATGCACATTGACCCGCGTCGCGATACCCATTTGAAGACCTTGATTATCGGGGCCGAACCACACTCTGACGAACAGCGTCGCCGTATTGAACAGATGTTGGGCGTGAAAGCCTACAACTCTTTCGGTATGTCGGAAATGTGTGGCCCGGGGGTAGCTTTTGAATGCATGGAACAGAACGGACTCCACATTTGGGAGGATTATTATATCGTAGAAATTGTGGACCCTGTCACACTGGAACCAGTACCCGAAGGCGAAGTGGGCGAACTGGTGCTCACCACCATCAACCGTGAAGCAATGCCGTTGCTGCGTTACCGTACGCGTGATCTGACCCGTATTCTTCCAGGCGATTGTCCTTGCGGACGCCATCACAAGCGTCTTGACCGAATGAAAGGCCGCAGTGACGACATGATGATTCTCAAGGGTGTCAATATCTTCCCGATTCAGATTGAGAACATCTTGCTGCAGTTCAAGGAACTGGGCAATGAGTACCTAATTACACTGACTAACCTTGATGCGAACGATGAGATGACGGTAGAAGTAGAATTGAATGACTTTACCGATGACTATGGATTCCTTCAGAACCTGACCAAGGAAATTACCCGCCAGTTGAAAGACGAAATTCTGATTACCCCACGCGTGAAACTGGTACCTAAAGGAAGCCTGCCCGTACAGGAAGGAAAGGCCGTGCGCGTGAAAGATTTACGAAAAACATTGATTTAAAAATAAAAGAGTATGACCATACACCAATTATCTGTTTTTGTAGAAAACAAGTCGGGCACACTGCTTCAGGTGCTTGAACTACTGAAAGAAGCGCATATCCAGTTGATTGCTTCTACCATATCCGATACCGTAGAGTACGGTATCTACCGTATTATCTGTTCTGAACCATTGCGTGCCTACGAGGTACTGAAGGATGCAGGCATTTCAGCCAACGTATCCGAAGTGTTTGCCATCAGTCTGGATAATGAGCCGGGACGGGCTGCCGATGCCATCCGCAGTTTCAGCGAAACAGGCATAGGTATCTCCTACCTCTATTCCTTCTTGCTGGGAGGAAAAGGTATATTGGTGTTCCGTACCGACAACACGGAGAAAACGCGTGAAGTGATACTGGAAAAGAAACTTCAGTACATTGAAGAAGAAAATCTGATGAAGATGGCCTAACGGAAAGTCAGGCGGCGGTTGCATATGAAATTAACGGCACCGTAGACAAAGAGTCCGAGGAACTGTGCCAGGTATTCATTGCAGTGAAGAAGCTCCACGAGCATAAGAAGAAAAAGGAACTGCGCACTATACGCCAGTGCAAAAGCACCAATAAAAAATAGCATCTGATGCCAGATGCTATTTTTTTTGTCATCTGTTTCAAGCGGAAAAATCCAGTATTTACACCAGATAAAGTTGTGTATCTGTGCTACGATGTATGCGCATATATTGGCTATAATATAACTCTCGCCCTCGATGTGCATCAACAGCCATACCACGAAAGCTGCAATCAGGGCATTGAGCGTTCCTACTATTGCAAAGCGTATAATCCGTACCGATTCCTTCATCCGGTTACTTTCTTGTCTTTTTCCTTGAAACGTTATTAATTATTTTCCTTGAGATCAATTTTCAGATTCAGTTCATCCAACTGTTTCTGGTCGAGGAAGCCAGGAGCATCCAGCATCACGTCACGTCCGGAGTTGTTCTTCGGGAAAGCGATGCAGTCGCGGATAGAATCCAGACCGGCAAACAAAGATACCCAACGGTCAAGTCCGTATGCCAGACCACCGTGAGGAGGTGCACCAAACTTGAAGGCATTCATCAGGAAGCCGAACTGTTCCTGTGCTTTCTCTGGAGTGAATCCCAGAATCTCGAACATCTTAGCCTGCAATGCAGAGTCGTGGATACGGATAGAACCACCACCAACTTCCACACCGTTGATGACCATGTCGTATGCATCGGCACGTACAGCTGCGGGATCGGTATCCAGCAAAGGAATATCCTCGTCTTTCGGGTGAGTGAACGGATGGTGCATAGCCATCAGACGGCCTTCTTCTTCGCTCCATTCGAACATCGGGAAGTCTACTACCCACAGGCAAGCAAACTTGTTCTTGTCGCGCAAGCCCAGCTGGTTACCCATTTCCAGACGCAGTTCGCAAAGCTGCTTGCGGGTCTTCATGGCATCGTCACCACTCAGAATCAGAATCAAGTCACCCGGTTTAGCACCGAATGCTTCTTTCATCTTTTGCAGCACATCTTGGCTGTAGAACTTGTCTACGCTTGACTTCACGGTACCGTCTGCTTCAATACGTGCATATACCATACCTTTAGCACCAATCTGCGGACGTTTTACGAACTCTGTCAACTGATCCAGCTGCTTGCGAGTGTAGTGAGCTGCACCTTCTGCACAGATACCACCGATATAAGCTGCATTGTCGAATACAGAGAAACCATAGCCTTTCAGCACATCCATCAGTTCGACGAACTTCATGCCGAAACGTAAATCCGGTTTGTCACTTCCGTAATACTTCATGGCATCTGCCCACGGCATACGCAGGAACGGTTCTGTAAGTTCCACTCCGCGAAGTTCCTTGAACAAATGTTTGGCCATACCCTCAAAAGTATTGATGATGTCTTCCTGTTCTACGAAGCTCATTTCGCAGTCAATCTGTGTGAACTCAGGCTGACGGTCTGCACGAAGGTCTTCATCACGGAAACATTTTACAATCTGGAAATAACGGTCGAAGCCGGAAACCATCAGCAGCTGCTTCAAAGTCTGCGGAGACTGAGGCAATGCGTAGAACTGTCCCGGATTCATACGTGAAGGAACCACGAAGTCGCGTGCACCTTCCGGAGTAGAACCAATCAGCATCGGAGTTTCCACTTCCAGGAAGCCTTTGCTATCCAGATAACGGCGTACTTCCATCGTCATGCGGTGACGGAGTTCCAAATTCTTGCGTACAGCAGTACGGCGCAAGTCCAGATAACGGTATTTCATACGAAGGTCATCTCCCCCGTCCGTATTATCTTCAATGGTGAAAGGTGGTGTCTGGGCTGAATTCAGAATATTCAGTTCCGATACGATGATTTCAATTTCTCCCGTCGGGATATTGGCATTTTTGCTGGAACGTTCGCTTACAGTTCCTTTCACCTGAATCACGAATTCACGTCCCAGGTGGTTGGCACGCTCACAAAGTTCGGCGTTCACTTCTGTATTGAACACGAGCTGCGTAATACCATAGCGGTCGCGGAGGTCCACAAATGTCATTCCTCCCATCTTACGTGCACGCTGCACCCATCCGGCCAGTGTCACGTTCTTGCCTGCATCGGCGAGTCGTAACTCACCGCAAGTATGACTTCTAAACATATCTTTATTAAATGTTAGTTTTATCTAATTGACGGGCAAAGTTAGCATCTATTTTTCATTTATGCAATAAAAATCCCCCTTCAAAGGGCGAATAAGAATGAATAAAGAATGCATATTTCGGCAAATTCTTTGAATAAATAAAAGGACTATTCTAAAAAATATATACTTTTGCTTTACAATTACTCAAATTAAGACAAACATTATTCCAAATTTATGGCAAAAGAACATGTAAAATGCCTGATCATCGGATCAGGTCCTGCAGGATACACGGCCGCTATCTATACCAGCCGTGCCAATCTTTCTCCCGTGCTTTATGAAGGAATACAACCCGGCGGTCAGCTTACTATTACCACCGAAGTAGAAAACTTTCCCGGCTATCCGGATGGGGTAACCGGTCCGGTGCTGATGGACGACCTGAAAAGACAGGCTGAACGTTTCGGCGCCGATATTCGCAACGGCATTGTGACTAAAGCCGATCTGAGCAAGGCCCCTTATACTTTTGTAGTAGACGATGAAAAGGAAATCACCGCTGATACGGTTATTATCTCTACCGGCGCTACTGCTAAATATCTGGGACTGGAAGATGAAAAGAAATATGCGGGTATGGGTGTCAGTGCCTGTGCTACTTGCGACGGATTCTTCTACCGCAAGAAAACCGTAGCTGTAGTGGGCGGTGGCGATACAGCCTGCGAAGAAGCTGTATACCTGGCAGGACTGGCCAGCAAGGTATACCTTGTGGTACGTAAGCCGTTCCTTCGTGCTTCTAAAATCATGCAGGAACGTGTACTGAATCATCCGCACATTACCGTATTGTTTGAACACAATGCTGTAGGCCTGTTCGGCAATAACGGTGTGGAAGGCATGCACGTAGTGAAACACATGGGTGAAGCCGACGAAGAACGCTACGATGTGGCTATTGACGGATTCTTCCTGGCTATCGGTCACAAGCCGAATTCTGATATCTTCAAGCCATGGGTGAAAACCGATGAAACCGGTTATATCATCACCGAAGGAAATACTCCGTGTACGGGTATTCCGGGCGTATTTGCTGCAGGCGATGTAGCTGACCCGCATTACCGTCAGGCTATTACAGCAGCCGGAAGCGGATGTAAGGCAGCCATTGAGGCAGAACGTTATTTGTCTGCTAACGGACTTCTATAATTTGAATTACTCACAACCTAAATAAAAATTACGATGAAAGTTTTTAAATTAAAAAGAACTTTTGCGGCGGTAATTTTAGTGGGAGGTGCCATGACCGCATTCGCCCAGCAGATGCCGCCCATTCCGACCGATCCCAACGTGCGTATCGGTAAGTTAGAAAACGGATTGACTTACTACATCCGTCACAATGAGTTGCCCGACAATCAGGCCGACTTCTACATTGCACAGAAAGTGGGTTCTATCCTGGAAGAAGACAACCAGCGTGGTCTGGCACACTTCCTGGAGCACATGTGTTTCAACGGAACCACTCACTTCCCCGACAACCTGCTTCGTGAATACCTCGAAACCATCGGTGTGAAGTTTGGAGCCAACCTGAACGCATATACTTCAGTTGATGAAACTGTGTACAACATTTCTAACGTACCGGTTATCCGTGACGGAATCGTAGACTCTTGTCTGTTGATTTTGCACGACTGGGCCAACGACCTGACGCTTGCTCCGAAAGAAATCGATAAGGAACGTGGAGTTATTCACGAAGAGTGGCGTACACGCACAGGTGCCATGATGCGTATGTATGAAAAGGTATTCCCTGCCATGTATAAAGACAGCAAGTATGCCTACCGTCTGCCTATCGGAACAATGGAAGTGATAGACAACTTCCCCTACCAGGCATTGAGAGACTATTATGAGAAATGGTACCGTCCAGACCAGCAGGGTATCGTGGTAGTGGGCGACATCAATGTGGACAGCATTGAAGCAAAAATCAAGAAGATGTTCTCTCCGATTGAAATGCCGGCCAACGCTGCAGAACGTACCTACTTCCCTGTGCCCGACAATGATGAACCTATCATTACCGTGGCAAAAGACAAGGAACAGCAGGTGCCCATCGTATATCTGTTCCACAAACACGATGTAGTGCCTAACGACCAGAAGAACAACATGGGTTATTTGGTTATGAACTACATGGTTTCTTCAATCGAAAGCATGCTTAACAGCCGTTTGAACGAGCTGACCCAGCAGGCTAATCCGCCGTTCATTGAAGCAGGTGTACAGGATGGAGATTACCTGGTAGCTAAGACAAAAGGAGCATTTGCAGCCTTTGCCGCAGCCAAGGAAGATGGCATCATCCTGACCACAGAAACATTGATGCGCGAAATTGAACGCGTGCGTCAGTTTGGTTTCACAGCCAGCGAATATGCCCGTGCGAAAGCTGATTACCTGCGCGGACTGGAATCTGCTTACAATGAACGTAACAAGCAGCGTAATGCAAGCTATGTAAATGAATATGTACGTCATTTCATTGACAATGAACCGATTCCGGGCATTGAAAATGAATATGCCATCATGAACCAGATTGTACCGAACATTCCGGTAGAAGCCGTTAATCAAGTAATGAAGCAGCTTATTACAGAGAAAAACATCGTGTTGAGCGTATTCTGTCCGGAGAAAGACGGTATGAAATACCCGACTGAAGCTGAACTGAAAGCCGTAATCGACAAGGTAAAAGCTGAAAAGCTGACAGCTTATGTAGACAAGGTATCTGATGAACCGCTGATGAAGGAAAAACCGCAGGCTGGAAAGGTAGTGAAAACAGAACAGGGTGTGTTCGGTTCTACTATCCTGACACTGAGCAACGGTGTGCGTGTCATCTTGAAGCCGACAGACTTCAAGGCTGACGAAGTACGCATGCAGGCCTTCAGTCCGGGTGGAACTTCTTTATTCAACGATAAAGATGTATTGCAGTTCGCTCTGATCAGCCAGATTGCTTCATTGGGTGGACTGGGCAACTTCAATTCTGTAGACCTGGATAAAGTATTGGCCGGAAAGATGGCATCAGCCAGCGCAATGGTCAACACCTATTCAGAAGGATTGTCAGGAAGCTGCTCTCCGAAAGACTTGGAAACCATGCTGCAGCTGACTTACCTGCGCTTCACTGCGCCGCGTATGGACCAGGAAGCCTTCACTTCTTTCATCACACGTAACAAGGCTGCTCTGGCTAATCAGGAAGCTGATCCGATGACTGCATTCAGCGATTCTATCAACGTAGCACTTTACAACCGTCATCCGCGTGCGTTGTCTATGAAAGCCGACATGCTCGACAAGATTGACTACAACAAAGTGATGGAACTCTACAAGAACCGTTTTGCGGATGCCAGCGACTTTACCTTCATTCTGGTAGGTAACGTAGATGCAAAAACAGCTACTCCGCTTATCGAACAGTATTTGGGTGCACTGCCTGCTACCAAACGTAATGAAAAATTCCGCGATACAGGAATGGCCATCCGTAAAGGACACTTCGAAAACAACTTCGTGAAAGAACTGGAAACTCCGAAGGCTACTGTACTGATGGTTTACTCTGGCGATTGTAAATATGATTTGAAGAACAACCTGCAGATGAGCATGCTTGGTCAGTTGCTGAACATGGTTTACCTGCGTACCGTACGTGAAGATGCCGGTGGAACATACGGTGTAAGCTGTAACGGAAGTTTGAGCAAATATCCGACAGAGAAAGGTGCTTTCCAGGTATACTTCGATACTGACCCGAACCGTCGTGAAGAAATGGTGAAACTGATTAACGAAGGTATTCAGGAATTCATCGAAAAAGGTCCGGTTAGCGAAGACCTGAGCAAGGTGAAGGAATACATGTTGAAGACTTACAAACAGAACCAGAAAGAAAACGGTTACTGGATGAATATCCTGAACACTTATTACTGGGAAAATCTGGATATGAATACCGGTTACGAAGCCACGGTAAATGCTATTAGCGGTGACGACCTGAAAGCCTTTGCCAAGACCTTCTTCGGACAGAAGAACGAAGTGGAAGTCAGCATGAGTTCTCCGGTACAGAAATAATGAAACCGTGAAATTACTCCGATTATGTTATTGACCGAAATACGGAGGAATCAAAAACTTGCCGCAAAGCGGAACCCGATGTACGACAGGAACCGCTTTGCCAAGTTTCTGATTTATCTGTTTACTGCATTCTGGGCAGCGTACCTCATTCTGATTGGGGTTACGCTGCCCATTGCTTTTGAAGAAGGATTCCCCACAATGGAACCCTACGATATGCTCAATGCCTGTCTGCCAGGCTTCCTGTTCATTGATTTTCTGCTGCGCTTTCTTTTTCCTACTCCTGTGCAGCAAATCAAACCCTACCTGCTGCTGCCGATTAAAAAGCAACAGCTCATCAATGTCCTGCTCGTACAGGTGGGACTGAAAGCATTCAATCTCTTCTGGCTCTTTTTCTTCGTCCCCTTTGCCGCCATGACCGTGGTACGCTTCTATGGTGTAACCGGTGTGGTGTGCTATGCACTCGGAATCTGGCTTCTGATGGTGGCCAACGCCTATTGGAGCGTACTGGTGCGCACATTGCAGCGTCGCCACATAGTCTGGGTACTGCTTCCCGTGGGATGCTATGTCCTGCTGGCAGTAGGAGGATTTTTCTATTCATACGTCAGTGATTTCTCCATGGCGTTAGGCGAGGCTCTCATTCAGGGGAAAATATTGACCTATCTGGGAATACTGGTCGTCATAGCCCTGCTGGCTTTTTTGAACAGCCGTGTGCAGATAGCCTGTATTTACAGTGAACTGAACCGCCGGGAAAAAATGCCGCAGGTAAAACATGCCGGACGCTACCGTTTTCTGAACCACTTCGGACTGACAGGCGAATACATGAAACTGGAACTGAAGATGATATTCCGTAACAAGGCTCCTCGGAAGAACTTTCAGATGATGAGTATTGTTATCGTGCTGTTTGCCCTTGCCTTGTTTGGTATGAGCCACACGGAAGAAGCAACCTGGTTCACGCTGTACTTGTACTCCATTTATTGCTTTACGGGATATGCCATCAGCATTCTGTCACGCATCATGGCCTACGAAGGAGCTTATCTTGACGGATTGATGATGCGCCGTGATTCCCTGCTCCATCTGTTCAGGGCAAAATACTATGTCTATTGCCTTTTGCTGCTTATTCCGCTGGTATGCCTTTTGCCTTCCGTTATCTGGAGTAACTGTTCCGTCAGTATGCTTGTCAGTCAGCTGGTTTACACGGCCGGCGTTACTTTTCCGGTGATTATGCTGCTGGCCCTTGTAAACCGAAAGACCGCTCCATTGGACGCTTCCCTCATGGGAAAAGGCCAGTGGAACTCTCCTTTCCAGATGCTGGCTGTAGCTTTTGCATTCTTTGTACCGATGGCACTTTGTCGCATACTACTCTTTTGGATGGAGCCTTCCACAGCCTATCTGGTTTGCACCCTGCTGGGTGTGCCGGGCATCGTGCTTCATCCCCTTTGGTGCAAGCTGCTCTATCGGAAAGTATTTCAGAAGCGGCATTCGCTCATGGAAGACCTTCGCGAAACAAGGTGATTTTTTATCTGTAACCAATCAATGAATTTTTATGGAAATCAAGATACATAACCTGAAAAAGACCTATGGCAGCAAGACGGCTGTCGATATTCCCGACTACACCCTACAGGGGCCTGAAATTCTGGGATTGATGGGCAATAACGGGGCTGGGAAAACCACTCTGTTCCGCCTGATGCTCGACTTGTTGAAAGCCGACAGCGGAAATGTATGCCTAGACGGAACCGACGTGTCACAATGTGAAGACTGGAAGTCGCACGTGGGAGCCTACATGGACGAGAGTTTTCTGATAGATTACCTCACCCCCGAAGAATATTTCCAGTTCTGCGGACGCATGTACGGATTCGATGCAGCCACCCTTCATGAACGGATTTATCGCTATGAACGTTTCCTGGGTGATGAAATCCTGAAAGAAAAGAAATACATCCGCAACCTTTCGGCTGGGAACAAGCAGAAGACGGGTATTGTCACCGCCCTGCTTCACAATCCGGAACTCGTCATTCTGGACGAACCGTTCAACTTCCTCGACCCTACTTCACAGTCGTTGCTCAAGCATCTGCTCAAGCACTATTGTGAAGAACAAAAGGCCACTATTCTTGTGTCCAGTCACAACTTGAGCCACACCGTCGACCTCAGTACCCGTATCGTACTGCTGGAACAGGGGCATCTGCTCCGCGACCTTGACAATACCGACGGGGCCGCCGGAGTAGAGTTGGAAAACTATTTCGAGGTAAAAGAATAAAATAAAAGAATCTTCAACAGGTTCTAAAATACCCTAAGTACCTATCCATGTAACGAGGATATTATGTACATTTGTTCAAAACAAACAACTATGTACAGATACCGCTTCACTCGTTTTTCAGTGTGCATGCTGTTCGCGGTGTGCACACTTTTGTTATCCTCGTGTGGCACACGTGCTCCGCGCGTGGACTACCGTGAACTGGCGCGTGCAGCTGTGCGACTGGATATGGACATCGATGCCGACGACAATCATCGTCTCTACGTGGAAGTGGCCGACTGGATTGGCGTACCCTACCGCCACGGAGGAACCACTCACCGTGGAACGGACTGTTCAGGCTTCACGTCTGCTGTCTATAAAAAAGTGTACCACAAGAAACTGCAACGCAATTCCGACGCCCAGCGTACGGAAGACTGCCGAAAAATATCCAAGCGCCAGCTAAAGGAAGGCGACTTGGTGTTCTTTCATAACGGACGGCGTAAACGCGTCGCCAATCACGTAGGCATTTATCTGAAAGACGGAAAATTCGTGCATGCCAGCACCAGTTCCGGCGTCATTGTCAGCCGGCTGGAAGAGCCTTACTATCGCAAGTGCTGGATGCAGGGAGGACGAGTAAAAGGACTATAAACACGCGCACGGCATGAACTACTCTTTACATCTAACATCCCGGCTGACTCTGATGCTATGTACAGTCGGTATCCTGCCCGCCATGAGCCAGCAGCAGGAGAAGGAACTGCAACTCAACATGGATGCAGTGAAAATGATTCAATTCGATTTCAATTCCCTGCCCAAGCAGGAAAACCAACCGCTGGAAGCCCCGCTGAACAAAAAATGGATGGACTTCAAGGTGGACCTGAAAGTGCCCCGCAGCCTGATTGATACCACCAAAGTATGGAAACCGGAAAGTTATGTCCGCATGGAACCTTACACCATCTGGACCCGTTTCGGAGAAGACCCGGTGTATGATGTACTGATGGCCGGACGGCCCAAGCAGTGGAAAATCTCCTGGACACTCAATCCCAATCGCATATATGCAGACGAGGAATACGGACGCAGCATTGTACCTTCTACCGGACGAATGTATGAAAGTGTGGGAGGCTCTGCAGGTGTAGGCATCGGTATCGGCGGACTCGATTTCATGGGCTTTATCTATGACAACATGACCCGCCGCGGGCGCATGCTGGCACACAACCGCAAGCATGCCAATGCCTGGAAAACCTATGCTGACTATCAGCCTACGGCAGCTGACAGCATGAAAGTGCCCAACTTCTACCGTCAGCTCCGTAAACAGCAGGCAGCCGACAGCACGCAGACATTGCTCACCTTTCAGCCGGCTTTTTCGGCAGCTCCTCTCCTGCCCGTTTACGCCGTGCCTGATTCCGTAAAGAAACAAGCGGAGCCCCAGCCTGATACTGTAAAAGTGGAGACAAAGAAAAACCCGCAACCAGCGCAGACGGAGGATGCGGGAAACTTGTATGAATACATTCGCCAGAAAGCAGCCGAGGACTCCATCCGACGAAAAGAATTCTTCCGAAAAGATAAAGTCAGAAACAATCAGTACGACGTGCAGCGTGAAATCCAGCGCTTACGTGAACAGCAGAACTGACAAGCGTCTTATCTCACTTCTTGAATACGAAATACACAGCCAGTATCAGGCAGAAAAATGCAGCCAGATGGTTCCATTTCAGTTCCATCTTGAACGCAATCATGGAGAAAATGGTAAACACGGCTAGCGTAATCACCTCCTGAATCACTTTCAGTTGCATGATGTCAAACGGTCCCCCACTGTCTCTGAACCCCAGACGGTTGGCCGGAACCTGCAGACAGTATTCAAAAAAAGCAATGGCCCAGCTGAACGCAATCACCCCAATCAGCGGCAGTGAAGCAAACCAGCTGAACTCTTCACGCATCTTCAAGTGGCCGTACCAGGCAAACGTCATGAAGATGTTCGAGAAAATCAGTAAAACAATCGAATAAATACCTTGTGATAGCATATCTTTTTCCTTATTTAAAAATCGGCTGCAAAGATACGTTTTTTAAATGAAAAAGACATGCTATCCTTGCGTCTTTACTCATTCAGTACGAAGGAATTTCCACACCAGTGCACTGAAAGCTGCTCCCACGAAAGGTGCCACGATAAAGAGCCAGAGCTGTTCGATGGCCTGTCCGCCTTCCATCAGAGCCGGTCCGATGCTTCGTGCCGGATTCACGGAGGTGCCCGTAATCGGGATACACACGATGTGAATCAGTATCAGCGTAAGTCCGATAGCCAGTCCAGCCAGGTTGCCAGCCCCCTTCTTCTCGTCCGTAGCAGCCAGCGCCACCAGCACAAAGATAAAGGTAAACACGGCTTCGGCCAAAAACGCCTGCCCCATGGCATCAGATGCAAAGCTGTTGGAGCCTGTAGTCGTCGGTCCTCCGTGTGCACCGGTCGATACCAGCAGCGTGAGAATCAGCGAACCGATAATGGCACCCACAACCTGAAACAGCATGTACATCAACGCCCGTTTCGTTTTCATGCCTCCCGACAGCCATACACCCAGTGTAATGGCCGGATTGATGTGGCAGCCGGAAATGTTTCCTATGGTATATGCCATGGCGATGACAGAAAGACCGAATGCCATGGCCACTCCGATGGTTCCTACACCGGCACCCACTGTGTCGGCCACTCCTCCTGCAAATACGGCGCTACCGCAGCCCAGCAGTACAAGAACCATAGTTCCGATTAGTTCAGCTACATACTTTTTCATAGGCATTACATTTAAAATTCACGATGCCCTAATTTAGTATTTTCACCGGAGAAAAGCAAGATTGCTAATGATTTATTAACTTAAAAATCAGACAGAAAGAGGTCTGCTGGAAAACTCAAGTACGTTTCAGGGAAAACGTAAGGACATTTGAGCCCAAACGTACTTGCGTTTGAAGTAAAACTCTTTGACGTTTTGAGTCAAACGCACTTACGTTTTTTACGCCTTTGGTTCGTAGGTACAATACACCAGGTAACTTCCTTTCGCTGTAATGCGGAAACTGCTGTGTTCCACTTCATTAAGCGTACCTTGCCATAAAGAGTGAAAATCATAGATAGGATATTTTAATCCTTCGCTTCGAAGTTGTATTGCCCCCAAATTAAAGACAGATACCTGCTGTCTGGGGAATCCGGCAAATACCTTATCACCTGTGGCAGGAATGAAGAAACCATAGTCGGTCAGCATCACCACTTCCGCCCCCATCTGCTGATATTCCATAAGCAGACTGATATTTCCCAGTGTATGGTCCTCCCGTTTACCCGTAGCCCCTATGAGGACAATTCGCTTTATCCCTTGCGAAAGCAGAAACATCACCGCCTTGGTCTGGTCGTTGGTCTCCTGGTCCGGAATACGATGAATCCGGTCCTGAAAACGAATCCGGTTCTCCTCCGAAAGTGAATCACCGTCGCCCACAATCCAGTTGGGCGCACGTCCGCTGTCGGCCAGCGCATTCGCTGCCCCGTCGCAACATACCACACAAGGTGCCTGATCGAGCACAGCCAATGGGAACGGATGTGAAGGGAAGTCTCCGTTTCCTACTATCACCGCTTCAGGAACAAACGGCAAAGTCAGTCGTTCATTTTCATTCTTTACGTCATTCATTGTTTCTACTCTTTATTAGTTTGGTCACATGCCTGTTCCGTCATCAGGTTCAGCCACTTTCTCCATCCGAAAAAAGCCACTACCGCATAAAGCCCGTACAGTGCCGAAGTGAAATACAGCCCCTTGTAGATGTACAGTCCGCAACACACCCAGTCCACAATCATCCAGGCTCCCCACTGCTCCACATATTTGCGGGCCAGCATCCACATGGCTATGATGCTCAGTGCCGTAGTGAAACTGTCCGTCCAGGGCACACTGCTGTCTGTCCATGTAATCAATATCCAGGCGATAACCACCCAGCACAGAATAAACACGGCTGTCAAGGGGAAATATACCTTGTACGGCATGCGTGTAATGGGTGTTTCTTCTTCAGCCTGCTGTATGTTCTTCTTTTTCCTTCCTCTGCTCCAGGCTATCCAGCCATACACCGAAGCCAGCAGGTAATACACGTTGATTCCAAAATCGGCATACAGTCCGGCCTGATAATACACCACCAGATAGACGGCAGGCATCACAATACAGGCAAGCCACAGGTAAATGCTGGCACGGTACTCCAGCCATAAATAGACTAACCCTACGAGGGTTCCAAACACTTCCAGGTAATTCATGGTGCAAAGATAGTATAAGCCGAGTGCAGCGGCAAATAGAAAGAATTGTTTTCCGGATACTTTTTCTTTTTGAGGGATATTTTCTATCTTTGATGCAGATTGAACATTTGGAAAGAAGGAAATATAAAATAGTACAGTTTTATGAGATTTTTAGTGATGGCAGGTTTGTAGAATTGCTTTTTGGGTATGGGATTTTAAATAAAACGTCGGTTAAATCCATATAAATACTCACTGATTCTAAGTTGTTTGAGAGAGCAGAATGAAATAACATACTTAAGATAAACCCTATCCCTGATAGCCTGTTGCATGATGGATGTTTTGCAAAAAAATTAAATAGAAGGAATGGGTTAAAAATACATTTTTTCGAAAGGATAACCCTTTTAATTCTAATCTCAGGTTGATACTTCAAATAAAAACATTATTTTTGTTTGAAGTATATAATCCTATGTATTAATGTAGGGAGAATAAAGATTTGAATTGCCTTAAAGTCGTTTTGCCCAAAAGCAAGCAACGAACAAGTGGCTCAACACGCTAACATAAAATGAATAAGAAAAACAGCCCATATACAGCAGCCATAACGGGAGGAGGTTTTCTATTTGACGAAACCGTTACACTTCTACCTTTATTGCAGGCAACCAATAGCGAAGTTCTATTGAATGAGGAGAAGGTGAACAACCATCTGTTGCAAATAAATGCTGAACGCTCACGTGCAAAAGCCATTCTCGAAATAAAACGCCGTTATGAAGCAATGCCGGCCTATTTCTGGAATGACTTTTTGGAGATGAATGATTCTGACAAAGTGGTTGCTCTTTTTTATGTTATCCTGAAAACCTACAAAATATGCTTTGATTTCCATGTCAATGTAACCATGAAAAAATGGAACAGCATTTCAAGAAGCGTAAAGAAAGAAGACCTCATGATGGAGTTAAATGAGATTTCAGCGAATGATGAGTTCGTTGATTCCTGGAGTGACAACACTAAAGATCGGGTAGCAAGTGCTTATCTGACTATTCTCCGAAAAGTCGGTATGCTGGACCGGGAGAGCCATTTGAACGCACTCGTTTGCAGCAACTTCAGCTATTATCTGGCCAAAGGTGCATCCTGGTTTCTTGAAGCCTGCCTGTTGCAACCCTACGAAATAGAAAATATAAAGAAAACCCTATTATGACCCTAAAAGAGCTTGATGACAAATTGAACAGTCCCGGTTTTCAGGACCCGGAAAATGGAGACTTGTTCTACAACTTCTTTATCTACCAATATCCGGCAGACAAGGAATACGATATCCGCAGGCAGATACAAGAGTTTAAAGCGAATCTTATCCGCCCAATCAACTATGTGGATGTGCTTACGTTGAACCTGTTTGAGGAGTTCTGTCACTTCTTGGATCAGAAGAAGTTCCTGCGTCATCCGTCCATGCTGAAATATTTGATGGAGAAAGAACAGCGTGATCCGTCTACTGCAAAAAATACGCAGGATACGCTTACCCGTAACGCACATTCTCCAGAGTTTGTCCGGTTTATTCATCAACGTATCATTGACCATATCACCATCAAGGACCAGTATCGTCGCCCGTACGTTTTCATGTACGGTATCGGCAGTATGTATCCCTATTTGAGAGTCAATGAGTTTCTGGCTCTTTATGAAGATTACAACGAGACAGAGAAGTATAAGATTATCGTGTTTTATCCGGGTCATCGTGACCAGAACTCTTTCCGGTTGTTTGACACCCTTCCCGATAATCATACCTATCGCGCCACCCTTTTAATTAACGAATAACCCATGAAACTGAAAGAACTATATAGCAAGCCCATCGACCGTGCAGTCAATCCTGCCGTAAGTGCCACCAAGTTTGACCCGGAAACAGAACGTGTTGAAATACAGGAATACGTGTTCACCGATGAGATTATCAACGGTCTTTTCCGTATTCTCGATGCGATAAAGAACAACCGGCCATACGACCATGTAGGCATTTGGATTGACGGCTACTATGGGTCGGGAAAATCTCATTTTTTGAAATACCTTGACTATTGCATCACTCCGTCTACCCGTGACGAAGCTTTTTCCCGTTTGCTGGAAGCTGTCAAGGCTATCGACCCCCTCGATGAAAAGCATAATCTGGGGTTCGATTATGAACAGTTGGCATCCATAGCCAACTGGATGAAGCGTGCCACCATTGATACTTGCATTTTCAATCTGGAAACCAGTTACGACAATTCAACCGACAAAAAGAAAGCTTTCCTTCATGTCTTTTGGAACGAGTTCAATGGTAAACGTGGCTTTAATAAGTTCAACATTACGCTGGCTCAGAATTTGGAAAAGCCCTTGGAAGAAAAAGGTGTGTTTGAAGCTTTCAAGCAACGCATTGCCGAAGAAGGTGGCGATTGGAATGATCCGGGTATGGCAGCCGATTTAATTGACAATGAACTTGATTGGGTGCTTGACATAGCCAAGGAACTGGCCCCGACACTCTCTGTCGATAGTATCCGCGAACGTATCATCAAGCGTGATACGAACATGAGTATCGACCGTTTTGGTTTGGAACTGGCGGCTTATTTGAAAGACAAAGGCGATGACTATCGCCTGATATTCCTTGCCGATGAAGTTTCACAGTTCATCAACAAGGAACGTGACCGTTATCTCAACCTTCAGGAAATCATCACAAAACTGTCCGAAGCTTGTGATAACAAAGTCTGGGTGGCTTGTACCGCACAGCAAGATCTCTCGGAGATTATGGACGATTGCCATATAGCCGAAGAGAAAGACAAAGAAGGTAAAATCAAGGGGCGTTTCGAAGTGAAAGTGTCGCTTAAAGGAACACAACCGGAAGTGATTACGCAGAAACGTATCCTCGACAAGAAGGAAGAGGTAAAGCCTGTGCTGGCTAACTTATACAATAAATACAGAGCCGGTTTTGACCTTCAGTTCAAACTTCCCAATTCATACAGTAGCTATGATTCTCAGGAAGATTTTGTAGACTATTACCCTTTTGTGCCTTATCAGTTCAAATTGATTATGCAGGTATTCAATTCTTTCCTGAATTTAGGCTATGTAGCCAAAGAAGTAAAGGGAAATGAGCGAAGCATCATCAAGGTGATTCACTCTACAGCCAAAGCCAACGCCGAGGCTGAGCTGGGTAAATTTATCTCTTTTGATGAGCTCTATAACAACATGTTTGAGGAAGGCTTGCAGGCTCGCGGGCAGAAGGCCGTGGACAATGCCCTCCGCATGGCACGCACCTACCAGGCAGATAAGCCCGAAAAGACCCGTCTGGCTGTTCGTGTGGCCAACGTACTCTTCATGATTTGCAATATTTCGCAGACCGACCAGTTACTTTTCCCGGCTACCGTGGATAATGTGACTTCACTTCTGGTAAACAATATGGAAACGCCCCGTCTGACCATCAAGAATGAGGTGGAGAAAATTGTGGAGTTTCTTTGCGATAACAACATCATCCGCCGCGAGCAAGGTAAGCAGGGCGCACCAGACACATTCACTTTCTACAGTGAAGAAGAAATGAAGGTGGCGCAACTCATTCAAAGCCAGGTGGTGGACAACAATACACAGGCCGAGAAGCTGAAGGATATTTTCAATAAATATATCACAGCCCTCCGTAATAAGGAGCAATACAAGACTCGCAGCTTTTCGGTAGGACTGACCATCAAACAACGTACTTTCCTGAGCAACAATCCGGATGTGATGGTGGAATTTGTCATGGATCCGGACTATGATACCGCCGAGCAACTTGCCCTGCAGAATAATAATGCCAACCGGATGGTCTATTATGTAGGCCCGCAATATCGTGAGAACAGACGTTTGTACAACGCCTTCTACTGGTACTGTCAAGCTGAACGTTACATGGCAACTCCTGTTCCCAACGAGGATAATGCCAACACCCGCAAAGAATTTGCCAAACGTGCCGAGGAACTCTACGAAGGACTTATCAAAAAAGAATTTGAAAAGATTCTCGACACTTGCCCCATTGTTTCGGGGCTGAGTGTGATTGACGAGGCGGAACTGGGACAAAAGAAAGGAAACGACCGTTACCGTGCAGCCATCGAGAAACATCTGGCAGGAATTTACACGAAAGCAAACCTGGTAGATTCTCCAAACGTTCCCCGTACCACGGAACAGTTGAAGAAAGCCATTCTGCGTAATATTGAAGCAGGGGAATATGAAGGCATGAACGCTGCTCTTACCGATGCAGAGCACGAAGTGGAAATCTACCTGAACAAGCAATTTGCAGAGGTGAACGTATCGGATGTGCTTACCAAGTTCTCAAAAGCGCCATACGGATGGGACAATATCTGTACCCTCTATGTCATCAATGAACTGGTACGTCGTCACAACCGCGACTATTCCTATGCGAATAATCCGAACGTAGAAATAACGACCGTAGCCAACCGTATTGTGAACGAAAGCAACAAGTTTACACTCCGTCAGGCACAAGTTATTTCGCCACAGGTCATTCAGAATTTCATTGCTGCCTGGAAAGAGATATTCGGCATATCTTCCGCTCCATCCACTACCGACAGCACCCAACTGTTCCGTACTTGCCGTGATATGGAAAGTGAGCGCAGTCTTGCCAGATTAGTCAAAGGTTATAAGGATATCGAACAACAGATAATTTCTTATCCTTTTGCCGGGCCAATCCGCCAGGCTGTTGAACTCTTTGAATCATGGCTTGATGAGCGTGATCCGTTGAGATTCTTCAACCTCCTCATCGCGTCAAAGGATGAAGCCAAGACTCTTACCGACAAATGCAAGGAAGTGGTGCAATTCACGCACGATCAGCTTTCTACCTACAAACAGCTCATTCAGTTTGCAGATGACAATGTCTACAACTTCCCGTTTGTACCTATGGAGCAACAGGAAGCTGTCGGTGAATTCTGTAAAGTGAAGGACAATCCATGGCCTATCGGCAAGACATTCCGTAACTACATCAAGCTAATGAACCAGCTTTCAGGAATCTTGGATGATGTACGAAACCATTTGCGTGAGAAAATCAAAGCGGCCTACAATGATATGTTCAACTATCTCAAGCAGGTAGCAGAACAGCAACATGTGCCTGTGAGTGTATTGTCCGACCGTGAAGCGACGATTCAACTCAAGACCTCTCCGACCAATATTCTGGTGTTGCAGAACAATGTCAATACCGATGCCTTCTATCAGGAACAGGTAGAGAGAATCATGTCGTATATTCCAACAACATCACCGGAACAGGAAAAGAGAATCCGTCAGGCCTCACTGCAGACCAAGACCAAACTGCCTATTACGAATGCAGAAGATATCGAACGCTATCTGGACGGACTGCGTCAGCAATTGGAACGTCTGCTTGTGGACCACGATGGAGTAATGATTATCAAATAACAGCAATCCTAAAACCTAGAATATATGTCACTGTCAAGAATATCGGAAGTAAATATCGATCTTTGGAACAAACAGAAAGTCCTGTTCCAGGCCCATCCCGATGTCAACATAATAATGGGGGTAAATGGAAGTGGAAAAACCACATTTCTGAAAAAACTCTACGAGTCACTGGTGGCGGATAACCATGAACAAAGTGAAAACATTGTTTATCTGCCTTCCATTGATAATATTGCCATGCGAGATAAGCGGAAGACAGCTACGGCATTAGCGCAAGATCTGGAGTATTTCATCTATGATATGAAAACCGGTCCTTCGCTGATGAGCCTTCGTATGTCCATGATAGACAGTTCTGCTGAGAAACAAGAAGAATTAAAATCACAGATTGCTGATTTCCAGAAAACTGTCAACGGATTATTCGCTTTAACCCGCAAACGGATAGAGATAGAGGGAAGCAAATTCTCTGTAATCACTGATAACGGTACGCTACCCGTGGGAGCACTTTCCTCCGGAGAGATGCAAGTACTGTTGATTCTGCTCCGTGTATTTTTATTGGGCAAACGTGAATCTATCGTTCTGATTGACGAGCCGGAAAACTCACTGGATATAGACTGGCAGTTTGAACTCATCAACCTGTTGGTTCGTTTCAATCCCAACGCTCAGTTTTTCATTACGACTCATTCCCCTGCCCTGTTTGGAGATGGATGGGGAGATAAAGTCTGGTATATGGAACAAATCACAAAGTAACACGGTGTATGGAAGGAATCAATTGGATAGAGAAACAAGCCAAGCTTTATCGGAATCTTGCCCTGACGGGACGTTATCAAGCCGTAGTACATCTGGAAGACGAGGAAGATGAGACATTTTGGGACTATCAACTTCAAACCATTAAGCCGGGGCGTTACCGCTATCTGTATTTCAGCAAAAGTGATGACGGAAAAGACACCCGTGGATGTGAGCAATGCCTGAAATTCAGACCTTACCTTACTGCGCGTTTCTTTATCTGCATAGACAGTGATTTGCGTTTGTTAAGAGGTGAGACTGAACTTTTAGCAAGGAATTTCATTGCTCAGACCTATGCCTATTCGTGGGAGAATCACTTATGCGAAGCCTCTCATCTCAATGAACGCATGAAGCTGATACAACCTGAAACTGATTTTGACATACAGGCATTTCTGACGTCGTTTTCAAGAATCGTTTATAAGCCGTTGTTGTATCTGATTCGGTACGGTGCAGACAGCCATCTCAATCAGTTATGGAATGTATCAAAGTTCAATGCATGCATTCCTCTGCAGCCTAAACGTACTGATTTAGCAGATAACGGCAAAGAATATCTGAAAACCGTTCAGTCTTTATTTGATACCGCTACAGGAAAACTGACAGAGGAACCAGCACAGACCAATGAAACTTTGACTCCGGAAAATGCCTATTTGCACATTCAAGGTCACCAACTGTATAAACTGATACTGCACATCGGGACCCTGCTGTGCAAAGGAACAGGCATTGCGTTCAGGACAAACATTCTTGATAAAGGACTGCATACCACAGGATATGATGAGATTGAAGAATTACAGAATGACTTGAAAGCCATTTTGGATAATTAACTCAAGAAGACAACGAAAAGTATATGGACACCAACAGAATAAAACGCTTCGCAACCGAAGCACGCAACATATTGAAAACCGGCATCGCTGCCAAGATTATGACACTTGGTTTCGACCGGAAAGGGAATGTGGCCGAGGAACACCGGCCACAACTTATGCAAGGCGGTACACTTTGGAACGGGAAATTATATACAGAGGGATTCTACCATCAGTGGATGTCCCTCTTCAATCGTGTACAGGAGAAAGGTATCAATGAAGTATACGAAGAAGCTGCCTATACGTGGTTCAACCGATTATGTGCCATCCGCATCTTGCAGAAGAACAATCTCTGTTCTCCTGTACTCCAGTATACCGATGCCGCACGTACACCGGTTATTGTGGACCAAGCACGCCAAGGCCACCTTCCTCCGATGAAAGAAAATCTTCGTCAGCGCATCATAGAGTTACTTGACGATGATACGAAGGTAACCGAACAGTTTGCCCTGCTCATAACCGCATGGTGTCATGACAATCCCATCATCAACCAGTGTTTCGGCTCTATGGCCGACTATACCGAGCTGCTTCTTCCGAACAATATTCTGACAGAAGGCTGCTTTGTGGACATGCTCAATCATACGGAATTCATTACCGATGAGGATTTCCAGTCGCCGGAACTGATAGGCTGGCTCTACCAATTCTATATTTCAGAACGTAAAGACGAAGTATTTGCCAAGAAAGGCAAGTTCGAGGCAGACGAGATTCCTGCCGCTACGCAGATATTTACTCCTAACTGGATTGTGAAGTATATGGTGCAAAATACAGTGGGCCGTATCTACCTCGACAACAATCCATACGAAACAGCGCTACAGAAGAAGTGGCAATATCTGGTGGAACCTTCTGAAAAGACTCCGGCAGAAAGCATTTTAAGATACGAGGAACTGACAGACCTGAAAGTAGCCGATTTAGCCTGTGGTTCAGGCCATATTCTGAACGAGTGTTTTGATTTGCTCTACGATCTTTATATTGCCGAAGGCTATGGCCGTGGGGAAGCCATAGAGAATATTTTTAAGCATAACTTGACCGGAATAGACATTGACAATCGTGCCAAGCAATTAGCCACTTTTGCCCTCTTGCTGAAAGCTTGCCAGAAGGATGCTTCATTTGCTGACGCTCATTGCCTGCCTCATGTGTGGGCCATGCCGAAGCCTTGGGATGAAGAAAAGAATGGTCTGGTCAGAGAATTCCTTCCTCATTTCTTCTTGGGGCAGGAAAATCAGACTCATGTCAATGAACTCATCGCTTGCTTCGACTTGATGCAGCATGCCGATTCGTTGGGCTCTATCATGAAGTTTGAGCTTAGCGATAGTACCCGATTGCTGGTAAAACAGACGGTAGAATATTGGCACAATCAGGACTTTATACCGGAGGCCATTCGTGCCCAACTTCCTGCATTTGAACTGATTCTGGCCTTGACGGAAAAGTATCATGCATTAGTGATGAATCCGCCTTATATGGGGGCAGGTAGTATGAATGAGGTGCTGAGTAAGTATGTAAAGAAAAACTACTCGAATTCAAAAACAGATTTAATGGCTGTTTTTATGGAAGTTTGTATTCTTCATCTTTACGAAAAAGGTAAATATGGTATGATTAATCTTCCTTCTTGGCTGTTCTTGTCGTCGTTTGAGGCATTGCGTAAGGACCTGATCAGTAATTATCACATAGACTCATTGTTACACATGGGACGTGGTATTTTCGGCATTGATTGGGGTTCAACCTGTTTCATTGTGACAAAGACAAAATCTTCAGCAAAAGGAGTTTATTTTAAGTTACACCAGCGAACTTTCCAACATATCTATTTTACTCATATCGGACAACTTTTCCTACAAGTACAGAAGAATCACGAATTAAAATATGACTTTACTACTTACCGCGATGAAGATGTGACAAATATAGATATTTACAACTTCAAGCATTCGGACAATGGTTTAAAACTATATTTTGAAGCAAATCAATCTGACTTCGAGAAAATTCCGGGATGCCCGATTGGATATTGGATTTCACCCAATATCCTAAGAATATTTACATCAAATCTCGCATTGTCAGCAGTTTGCAGCCCAACGCAAGGGCTAGCAACTGCTGACAATGCGAGATTTCTCCGCCTTTGGTTTGAGGTCAGCCGAAGCCGTATAGGCTTCGGCTTCGAAAATGCCGCGTCAGCGGCTCGATCTGGGCTAAAATGGTTCCCAATAACTAAAGGAGGACCATTTAGACGTTGGTATGGAAATATGACTTATGTTGTTAATTGGGAGAATAATGGGAAAGAACTAAAAAATTTTAAAGGCTCTGTTATACGTAATGAAAAAAGATATTTCACTTTATCAGGATGTACATGGTCAACCATATCATCAGGTAAACCTTCTTTTCGCTATTTTGATAAAAGTTGGCTATTTGAGACAAAAGGTTCTGTATGCTTTCCCAATGATGAAAATATCATCTTTATTTTAATGGGATATTTAAATTCTCCTATAACTTTTGCTTGTCTTCAAATGTTATCACCAACATTAGACTATCATGAAGGACCAATGGGTAAGATACCGTTTAAAAATATTATGGATTTAGAAAGTATCAGCACATTAGCATGCAAAAATATGAAAATTTCCAAATCCGACTGGGACGCTCACGAAACCTCCTGGGACTTCCAACACAATGAACTATTGAATATGGATGTCCAAATTCCAAGGGAAGAACTACGTTTGGACAGTATAGAATGGCGTATGGAGCAATACAAGAAAAAGTGGGAGCAAATGTTCTACCAACTGCATGAGAACGAAGAAGAACTCAATCGCCAGTTTATCGAAATATACGGTCTGCAGGATGAACTTACACCCGACGTACCGATTGATGAAATCACCATTCTACAACAGGGTGAAGTCTCCTTTGTACCATCTGCGGAAGGTGAAGATGCGCCTAAGGTAATGAAGTGGAACGACGATGTCATTATCAAACAACTCATCAGTTATGCCGTAGGATGTATGATGGGGCGTTACCGTTTGGACAAACCGGGACTACATATCGCACATCCAGAACCGACCGCAGAAGAGATTGCCCCCTACTCTTATCACGGAAGGAAGTATGACATAGACGATGACGGCATCCTGCCTTTGATGAACAGTGACTGTGGCTTCAGTGACAATGCTCCTCTGCGCATGGCAGACTTTGTTCGCATTGCATTTGGAGAAGAAACGCAAGTAGAGAATCTGAATTACATGGAGCAATGCTTGGGTAAAACATTGGAACAATATTTCGTGAAAGACTTCTGGAAAGACCATAAAAAGATGTATCAGAACCGTCCGATTTACTGGCTGTTCGCATCCAAGAAAGGTACCTTTCAGGTAATAGCTTATATGCATCGCATGAATGCCTATACAGTGGAACGTATCCGAGCCAAATACCTCCTCCCCTTCATAGAACACTTGGAGCAGGAGACTAAAAAACTCGATATGCGCCGGGCAGAACTGACTACCAAGGAAAGCAAGCAACTCCAAACACTTCAGAAGCAACTCGATGAGTGCCGTGAGTATCACGAACGTTTGCAGGTGGTAGCCGAACAAGCCATCAGCTTCGACCTCGACGATGGTGTGGTAGTCAATTATGCCAAGTTCGGGGATGTTTTACAGAAAATAAAGTAATTCAACTTTGAATGTTATCACGCAAGCAGATTTTATAAGCGAATATAAAGTAATTGTTTTATGAGTTTTACTAGTCAAATAATAAATATCTTAGCTGGTTATGATGTCATTAAAAAGGAAAGACAGCTTAATCAGTCTCTAAGTGAAAAAGATAAAGTTATCTCCAAGCTACAAGGAGAGCACGTTAGATTAGCTTATAAATATGAGAACTGTAATACACAACTAAAACAAAAAGAGTCTGAATGTGCAGTGTATGTGGAAAAAAATTCTACTCTGGAAGCAGAATTAGAACAAATACATAAGCAATTTTTAGATTTAGAAAATAGATTTCAATATTTTCAAGCCAAACTTTCTCAAAAAGAAGATGAAAACCGTGAACTGGATAACAAGTTACAAAATGCAGTAAGTGAAAAAGAACGGTTACAAGCACAAAATGTCGAATATGAGGATAAAAATAATCACTTGTTATCTTCAAACAAGCAATTGAATAAGGAAGTGTCATGCTTAAATAATCAAGTTAAGGCTCTAGCAGAATCAATTTCTTTGAAAGAGAATGAAGTTTCTGACTTATCTCAGAAAAACAATTCCCTTTCAGAATCTTATTGTGTACTGCAAAAAAACTTGCAAACTGCATCCGATGAGATACAGGAAATTAAACTTATCAACAAAACATTAGAATTAGATTGCAAAAAATACATTGAAAATAATAATCAGTTACAGACTAGGAACAAAGAATTACAAGAACAATTAGATGAAGTAAATTTAAAATCTGAAGAATATATTAATCAAAACTGTTCTGAGGAAGAAATTAAAAACTTGGAAAAACAAATTCAAAAGAATGAAGAAGAAATTTCATCTCTGAACAGGACATTAACAATTAAAGAGGATGACATAAAGAGAATCAAGGAGGAAAATAAGCATCTTATACAAGCTATAGAAGATGAAAGAAATAAGATTATTTCCCTGAGCACTAAAGTTTCTAAGTACAATAATCTTAACAACATACTATACGAGGAGAATAAACAGTTGAAAAATCGTGTATCCATCCTCGAAACAAAACTTCAAAATGAGAATATATCTGAAAAAAAATATTCGAACCAGGCAGAGTCATTCATAAATGATTCTTTGGAGGGTATGCCTCAAAATCAAGAAAATAATATACAAAACTCTATTGATTCCACCCACACTAATGATAAGCCAATAAAAACGCTTAGTCCTAAAACTTCGAAGTCTGTAATAAGCAAAGAACAAGAAGCCCTTCAGCTAAGTGACGGGAATATAGTGGATTTTCCAGAAATCGTCAATAATGCATCAGACACTACTATAAGATCGATCAGATATGTTTATAACGAGAAAGGAGAAATAATAGATGTAGACCTTTTTTTCCAAAAAAGCAGTGCGGAGGAGATTTCACACGTCAGTAGAATGCTGTCAGAAGCAGATATAAAAAATGGTAAATATTGGACTTGTGGTATATGTAGATCGCGAGTTAAAATTGCTCACAGAAGATACCGAAACGACAAAGAATCTTTGTTTTTCATTCATGCGCAAAAGAACGTAAATTGTCCATGGACTATATCTGCCGATAAGTCAAAAGATTACTATACAGAAGGGATAGATATTGAAGAACTGACAGAAGATGAAATTGAAACAGAATTAAACTCAGATTCAAAAGTTATCTATAGGAATTTAAAACTGAAGATTGTATCTCTTCTTAATTCAGAGAAGAGTAAAGCTATGGGAGTAGCTGAGGTCTGCATAGACAAAATAATACGCAGCAACTCTCCATATATGAAATGGAGACGCCCGGACATATCCTTTAACTTTAAGGATAGAAAGGTTGTTATCGAACTACAGAATAATAATGTGGATTTGGATACAATCGTTGATAAAGATATATTTTATAGGCTCAATAATATACAGGTAATATGGGTATTCGGAAATGGAGAAGAAAGTAGGTATGACTATATGAAACTGTTCAATTATAAGAATACTCTTTTTGCCAATCACAGGAATGTATTTGTACTTGATAAGCAAGCAATGGAAGAATCAACACTAAGAGATGAGCTTTTATTGAAATGCAACTGGCTGGATGAAAATAACATGTGGAAGTTCACCATTGAAAATTCAAGCACTAACGGGATTCTCATATTATTAAATGAACTGACATTTGATGATGAGTTTTGCAAGCCTTATTATTTTGATGCAAATGAACCTTACTTCAAGAAATATCCCGAAGCACGTACGGAATATATGGATACACTCATAAGCCGTGAAGGATTGAAAAAATCCATTGAAGAAAAGTGGGTGAACAATAGTCTTTATCAGGATGCTCTCACTGAAATGAGAAAATCGGGAAGTTATGCTGAAATCTCAAAATATGGTGATTTGTGGGGATTCCGTTTCAATACTAAGTCTCTGATTAATCCGATATTCACTTGTGAGCCCAAGTTACAGGACAACAAGTTCTATAAAGTAACATTTAATCATAAACTGGGCATCGTGGATAAATTCGGAATGAAGATTGTTGATTGGGATAATGATTTTGATTACGATGACATTTATTATGATGACATAAACAACTGCATTATATACATCAAAGATTATAAGGCTGGTGTAGCAGATAAATTAGGAAATGAAATTATCCCTGCAATCTACAATTCTATAGAGCCATGGAGTAACGGAATATTCAAGGTTCAAAAAGAGAATAGATTTGGACTTGTTGACTTAAATAACAATATTATAGCCGACATTAAATACAATGAAATAGGGAAACTTGAGACAGGTCGTGCCAAAGTGACCATTACCCACCCGGTTCAATCTTGGAGGCAATTAGAAAATTATATTGATAATAAAGGAAAACTGGTATCTAAATATTCGAATTTAAATGATGACTACTTTCTGGTTCAAGAGTTCGGATTGTTTGGAGTCAGTGATAAACAGACTAACATAAAGGTTCCATGTATATATGATGAAATAAAATTATGGGTTGATGATTTGGTAAGAGTAAAGAGTAATGATAAATGGGGAGTAATAAAGGTATCTGACAATTCTATTCGCATTCCTATAAAATATGAAAGTATAGGAAATTATATACATGGCATTGCCAATGTTACCTACGTAGGAATTAAAAGTTGTATAAACATAAAAGGGGAAGAAGTTGTTGAAAAGCGTATTCAGCTGCAGAATACACTTGTGAAAACTCTTAAAGCGGGTAAATGGGGAATTGAAGATAAAAATGGCAATGAAATAGTTACACATATTTATGATGAAATTGGCTCATTCAGAAGACGCTTGATAGGTATAATTAACAATCGTATTGTTAAATTGGATACGTATTATGATTATCCTATTCCGATGATGGGTAAACTAGAAAATGAAGAAAATAATAAGTACATAATTGCTGTTGCAGGACTTAAATGTTACATGTCAGTGAATCAGTTACATAGTTTTGGTTATAGTAAGAATGATTTATTTGATAAAAATAATATGTGTGATAAATTGGGCTTTATGAATATGAACTTCCACACTGGTAGTTATGCGATAAGATATCTGGATGAGAAAAATCTAACAAGAATGTTATCGTTCGGAGATAGAAACTCCAACTTTGCATTGAATGAAGTGGTGGAAGGTTATATTGCACGAATAAAAAGGAAAATTAATAAATCAGGAGAAAAAAGGATCGTGAATGTTACTGTGAAATTTCCCAATCATCATATGACTTTAGTTTCTGTATATGATTTCACAAATTCCAATAAAGACATTCACAATTACAAATTGAATGATTCCATTAAGTTAAAGAAAATAGGATTTAATGACAGCTTAGACAGAACTGTTTGGGAAATCTTATAGAAAGATAGTAAACGTAAATATTGCATTGAATGATACAAGACAGAATATACACTTACTTTGAGCGCAATCCTCAACTACATGTGCTCTTTATCTTCGACAAGATGGGCATTATCCAGACAGAGCTTGAAGACGTAAAAGATTGGTCTGACGGATACGTCTATAAAGTGTTCGATGGCGCTTGGTTCAATACAAAATATGCCATAGAGAATACTTGGAAGGACAAACGCATCGTGCTGCTTTTTCCTGTGGGAACCTATCCGCATTCAGAAGAACAACAGCTACAGTTTCCATTGCTCGATATGCTTAAAGCCAACATGGAATACAAGGAAGATGACTATGCTTCATTTATGCAGCAATATAATCTGCCGGAACGGTTTCGTGGTTTTATCAAGAAGAACATTGAGGAAATCATGTCCTCTAAAATCCAAAATATCCTCAATGGCCATATCGATTCCACTACCTTCAGCGAAGACCTTGTTTGCCGAGCTTTTATCTCCAATTACCTCGGCGACAAGAAACTTCTGGACTGGGAAACAATCATTGTAAAGATGATTATCCTTGACGCTACCTGGGAGGAGAAAAAACGTACGGACTTCTGGCATAGGCTTTCAAGGAACTTGGATGCCAGCAAGACAGCTAATGACAAACTGATGAAACTCTTCGGTGTAAGCTATAACCTGAATGCTTCTCAAAAGATGAAAAGCGTTGCCGAATGTTTGAAATACAATTGCATTACACAACTGTTGGATGTAGTGCTGGGGGATTCATACAAACAATATAAAATCAGCAGCTCTGCAGTTCTTGACCAGATAAACAAGATTTATGAATGGGGCACGCACGACCGTCTGCTTAGTGAGAAGTTCATCCAATCCATGAGAATTTTGGCTTCAGATATTAAAGAAGAGGAAATCATTAATATCTATGGCATTGATGCAAACTACTTTTATTATACAGAAGCTCTTTGCTGGCCGATTCTGCAGGAAATAGTTGAAAAGAAATTGATGGCTGATCCGGAAGATGTGAACGACCGTATGCGTGAATTATCCCTGAAACTGCCCGCAGACAGTCATATTCAAATCATTATCCGGTTTATTGAACAGTCGGCCCTGTTTTATATGCAGGTACGTGGACTGGGTACACTTAAACTTAACCACACGAAGGAATACGTAACTAAATATATTACAGAGTTTTATCTGGTAGATATGTCCTACAGAAAGACACTCGAAGCTTATCATGAACTGATTACGAAAGAGAATCCTATCGAACACATGTTGAATGTGGCCAAAAGGCAAATGGATCAGGAATATGCAAAGGTTGCCAATCTTCTTAATCTGGAATGGCTGACCTGTGTAGAAGAAAAAGGGGCTTGGTTTACGGAAACAGGATTGAAGCATCAGGAGGAATTTTATGCTAACGAGTCTGATCCGAATGTGAAACAGGTAATCATTATCAGTGACGCCCTGAGATACGAAGTGGCTATGGAATTGATGCAGAGACTGGCCAGGGAAAAAAATATGGCTTCAATCGAAGCATATCAGGCCATGTTGCCTACGGAAACAAAATTCTGCAAGCTCTCACTCCTACCGCATCACTCTTTGGAACTGATTGGTACGGATATGGCGGTGGACGGAACCGTATTAGCAACTACAGAACAACGGACAGTTCATTTGGATAAATATCGTGAAGGAGGAGTGTGTGTACGTTATGAAGATGTGATGAATGGTGACCAGATTTCAACGCGGGAACTGTTCAAAAGGCCTTTAGTATATATCTTCCATGATACGATTGATGAAGCAAGCCATTCTCAAAGCCCGTTTGAGGTAATCAGTGCTTGCCGCAAGGCCATAGACCAGTTGTCTGTATTAATCAAACGTCTACATGCTACTTGGAATGTGACCAATGTAGTGTTGACTGCTGATCATGGATTTCTGTACAATGACATGAAATTTGAGGATAAGGACAAGCACAATATCACTGATGTATCAGTAGAGAAAAAAACGAGGTATTATCTCACAGACAGCGATGAATATGTGGAAGGAATCGTCAAATTCCCTCTTGAAAGAGTATCTGCCATAAAATGTCAGATGCCACTTTGGATTGGCGTACCAGTCGGCACCAACCGGTTGGCGGCTTCGGGAGGCTACAACTTTGCGCATGGTGGTGCATCCCTTCAGGAGATGATTATACCGGTAATCAGGAGTCAGCAGAAGCGTACGAACAAGACTGAAAAGGTGGGTATCTCTTTAATGAATCATAACCTGAATATGGTCAGCAGCCGGTTGAAATTCCAACTTATACAATCGGAAGCCGTGAGTATGACCGTGATGGAACGTAAGGTGGTATGCTGTATTTACAACGGCGATGATCCTGTGACTCAGGAAAAAGAGCTGACCCTGAACAGTACGGATGCAACGAACCTGAATAACCGGGTATATGAGGTTACGCTCAATTTGCAAAAATCGGTCAGCGCAAGTATGTTGCAGCTTCGTATTTATGATACTGATGACCGGTTGAATCCGCTTATCCGTGAGACAGTGAAGAATAATACAATGATTGAACAAGATTTTTAGGAGCTTAAGATATGGACTCACAGCAGAAAGTATTAAATGCCTTTATTGGCAAGGTGGTAAGAAAAGATCTGGCGTTTTTGGTTAAGGGTGGACTTCCTGTGCCGACTTACGTACTGGAATACTTGCTTGGCCAGTATTGTGCCAGTGATGACGAAGAAATCATTAACGAGGGACTGGAGAAAGTAAAGGATGTCATCAAAAACAATTACGTACATCGGGCTGAAGCAGAGTCTGTAAAAGGACTTATCCGTGAGCATGGCAAGCATCGTATCATTGATAAAGTGACGGTGGTGCTTAACGAAAGAAACGATGAATATCAGGCTACTTTTGCCAACCTAGGATTGACGGGAGTACCTATCGGAACAGACTATGTGCGCAAGAATCCAAAACTACTGAGTGGTAACGGAGTATGGTGCATCGTCACTATTGGTTATGTCAGTGGAGAAGATGTAAAGGTGAGATGGGAAATTCAGACTCTGAAACCTATACAGATTTCAAATATCGATTTGCAAGAGTATATTGACCAGCGCAAGAACTTTACCACAGAGGAATGGATGGATTTGCTCATGCATACGGTAGGGTTAAATCCGGACTCCATGAACCGACGGGAAAAATTCATCACGCTTGCCCGCCTTCTCCCCCATGTGGAGAATAACTTCAACTTTGTAGAGCTTGGCCCTAAAGGAACTGGTAAATCGCATGTATTCCAGGAGTTGTCACCTTATGGTGTACTCGTATCGGGTGGAGATGTGACCAGTGCACGTCTTTTTGTCAAAATGCAGGGAAACAAAGAAATTCTGGGTCTTGTAGGCTATTGGGATGTAGTGGCATGGGATGAATTTGAGCAACAGAAAGGACGTAACGTGGATGCCGTGCTCATTGATACGATGCAGAATTATCTGGCTAATAAATCGTTTAATCGTGGCAAGGGGACGCATGAAGCCAGTGCCTCGATGGTGTTTGTAGGAAATACAAAGCATACTGTTCCCTTTATGTTGAAGAATACGCATCTGTTTGAATCCATACCTACCTCTTTCATCAAAGGTGCTTTTCTTGACCGGATCCATCTGTATAATCCCGGATGGGAGATTAGAATGTTGAAAAAAGACAGCTTCTCCAAAGGTTACGGACTTATTACTGATTACATTGCTGCGGTACTCCATGCCCTGCGCAATGATGACCGTACGGCAGTTTTGAAAGACTATGCCAAATTCGACGGTTCTCTTTCGGAGCGTGACCATCTGGCCATCCGCAAGACATTTTCCGGAATGATGAAGTTGCTTTATCCTGATGGAAAGATGACTGATGCGGAAGCGTACGAATTGGTTGATTTTGCTGCTGAAAGTCGTAAACGTGTAAAGGATCAATTATATGTAATTGATGAAACTTTCAACGCTGAACCAGCCAAATTCAAATATATCAATCTAAAAACAGGTATAGAAATGAATGTTGAGACATTGGAAAAAGTTAGCAATCCTTTTATAATTCCAATAAACTCAACGATAAGTACAGCTACTGAGAAGCTAACCGATGCAGAGGCTCAGCCTTTGAATGAAGGAATTACAGAAAAATGTTCCGCAGAGGAAGAAACCTCGACTTGTCAAATTGCAAAGCGTCCCCGTATTCATATGCTGCAAGAAAAGAGCATGACCTTTAGAATGGGACAAACCGGTGTGAGTTACGAGAAATTGTTTGCTCCTTATATGGCAGGAGCAAATAGTATCACTGTGGAAGATCCCTATATACGCACTTCATGGCAAATTAAGAATTTTATGGAATTTGCTTTAATGCTCATTAATACTCGTCCGGTAGATGATTTGAAACTCAATCTTATCACTAATGAAGAGGAAGAAAAAATTCCTGAGTTGATAGACAAGTTTGACGATATCAAAGATGACCTGGCATCGTACGGCATAGAGTTTGAGTACAAATTCAGAGATTTCCATGATAGATGCATTAAGACTGACACAGGATGGACAATCATGCTTGGACGCGGATTGGATATATTTGAGAAATACAATACTTACTCTATCGCTTCGTCTAGACAAGATATGCGAAAATGCAAAGAGTTTACGGCTACATTTATGAAAGGAACGACAAGCATTAGCTGAAATACATAATAAATTTATGTCTATAGCGTGCAAAATCAGAAAATAGCTGGTTCCCCGTCATTGATAAAATTGGCATCGATGGCGGGTTTCCTTTCAAAGAAATTGTCAATAAAAAATAAGGCTATATAGAAAACACTTTCCACAATTCGGGTATAAACATCTGTAAATGGTATACATTCTCCCCATATTAATCGGTTAACTTTGCCATTGAAAAAGAAGACAAACCAATAACTCATACCATTATGAAAATACAAATGGTCCTTGCGCTTGCCGCATGGGTAATAAACAGTACAACTATTATGGCACAGGAAACGATTAAACAGACAGCTGGACGCGATCAGCTGGGAGATTTTGCTCCTAAATTCGCGGAACTTAATGATGATGTACTTTTCGGTGAGGTGTGGAGCCGTACCGACAAACTCGGTCTGCGCGACCGGAGTCTGGTCACCATCACTTCACTTATCAGTCAGGGGATTACCGACAGCTCGCTGACTTATCACTTGCAGACTGCCAAGCAGAACGGCATCACCCGTACGGAAATCTCGGAAATCATTACGCACATTGCCTTTTATGCCGGATGGCCGAAAGCATGGGCCGCTTTCCGTCAGGCCAAGGAAGTGTGGGCGGAAGATGTAACCGGAGAAGAGGCAAAGGCAGCTTTCCAGCGCGAAATGATTTTCCCAATCGGAGAACCGAATACAGCATTTGCACAATACTTTATCGGTCAGAGTTACCTGGCTCCGGTTTCGAAGGAACAGGTGCCGGTATTCAATGTGACCTTTGAACCAGGATGCCGCAACAACTGGCATATTCACGGGGCGACTAAAGGCGGCGGACAGATGCTTATCGGAGTAGCTGGCCGTGGCTGGTATCAGGAAGAAGGCAAACCTGCCGTGCAGATTCTGCCGGGCACGGTGATTCATATTCCTGCCGGCGTGAAGCACTGGCACGGGGCAGCAGCCGACAGCTGGTTTGCACACCTGGCATTCGAAGTGGAAGGAGAAAACACTTCGAACGAATGGCTGGAACCTGTCTCAGACGAAGAATATAGTAAACTGCAATAATCTATCCAGCGTCATCGGCTTCTCGCTTTTGTCGGGGCCGATGACCTTTCAGTCTTCCCTTTTCTGTCACCTACATTTTTATTTATGAAGAGAATCTTGTTATTCCCGCTTCTGCTTTTTGCCGGCATGACCCTGTTTGCCTGCAATCCTTCGGACGATACCCCGTCTGCACCTGAAACGAACACCCCCGAACAGTCGGGGAATGCTGGAGACAGTGAAACCAATGAACATCCTGAAAACGATGAAAATGAAGATACTCCTATGGAAAATAATACACTTAAACTGACCGTGAACGGTCGCTCTTTTACAGCTACATTAGTAAAGAATTCATCTACAGAGACGCTGATGAAACAATTGGCGCAAGGAAGTGTAGACATTCGCATGAATGATTACGGAGATATGGAAAAGGTGGGCTCTTTAGGCTTTTCCTTGCCAAGAAATGACCGGCAGACAACCACATCTCCCGGCGACCTGATTCTGTATCAGGGCAACTCGTTTGTTATTTATTACGATACGAATTTATGGAACTTTACCCGCTTGGGAAAGGTGGATGGCGTGTCCAGCCGCAATGAGATGCTGGATTTGCTGGGTGGCAAAGGAGAAGTTACCGTAACCCTCTCGTTAGCAGAATAAAAAACTTGATAAAAAGAATTAGAATAAGGTTTTGCTCAGGGGCAATTATATTGGCTCTGAGCAATTTGTTTTTTTATAGGATTTTTTACTTTTGCATCCTTTTACGTGCATACATTTAATTGACGACTTGAATGAAAAAACGAACGATACCTGTTTTACTGCTCGGCCTGGCCTGCCATGCAGGAATGGCCCAGAAACCACAACGAGATACACTTTCATTGACAAGCAAGATTCACCAGATAGATGAGGTGGTAGTGACCGGAGCACGCCATGAAACGGATGTGCGGCATCTTTCACAGACCGTGTCGGTCGTAGGGCGCGCCCAGATAGAAAGTGCCTTGCAACCGTCTTTGCTGCCCGTGCTTACTGAACAGGTGCCCGGACTCTTTGTCACTTCGCGAGGCATCATGGGCTACGGCGTATCTACCGGAGCGGCGGGTGGCATTTCTCTGCGCGGACTGAGTGGAGGTACGGCCCGGTTGATGGTCATGATTGACGGTCATCCGCAATATGCAGGGATTTTCGGTCATCCGATAGCCGATGCCTACCAGTCGTTTCTGGCCGAGCGTGTAGAGGTATTGAGAGGGCCAGCCTCGGTACTTTACGGTTCGAATGCTATGGGAGGCGTGATCAATATTGTGACACGGAAGATGCAGGAAGACGGGGTCGATACACACCTTCATGCGGGTTATGGTTCGTATAACACGCTGGAAACGGAACTGACCAACCGTGTCCGCAAGGGACGATTCTCGAGCGTGGCATCGGGCTCCTACAATCGTACCGACGGGCATCGGACCGATATGGGATTTGAACAGTACGGCGGATATGCCAAGTTGGGATATGAAGTGGCTGAACACTGGAACCTGCATGGAGATGTAAACGTGACACATTTCAATGCCTCCTATCCCGGTCCGATAACTGCCCCGTTACTCGACGGTGACCAGCGCATTACGCGCGGAGTCACTTCTTTTGCCATGGAGAACCGCTACGAAAAGACTTCCGGCGCATGGAGTTTTTTCTATAACTGGGGGAACCACTGGATTAACGACGGATACACTCCTTCTGCCGGAGAGGGTCCGCAAGATGCCCGCTTCAACTCCCGCGACCACATGATGGGTGTCTCGCTCTATCAAAGTACCCGATTCTTCGAGGGAAACCGCATTACCTTTGGCTTTGACTGGTTCCGCTACGGAGGACATGCGTGGAATGAGTATGTGAGTGGAGAAAATGCGGGTACGTCTGCCGACTTGGTGGATAAGCAGGAAGATGAACTGGCTGGATACGTGGACTTGCGTCAGGACATCCGTTCGTGGCTGACGTTCAATGCCGGACTCCGGGTAGACCATCATTCGCGTGTGGGAACGGAATGGGTGCCGCAGGTCGGTCTGGCTTTTCATCTGCCACAAGCTATGGAACTGAAGGCATCGGCTTCAAAAGGCTTCCGCTACCCTATCCTTCGGGAAATGTACATGTTCCCGCCACAAAACCCTGACCTGCAACCGGAATCTATGTGGAACTATGAGCTGGCCTTCTCACAGCGATTGATGCACGGCAGACTACAGTATGGTGTCAATCTGTTCTTCATTGACGGAAAGAACCTTATCCAGACGTTGCCGAATCCTCACGGAAGCGGTATGCTGAACCAGAACTCCGGAGAGATAGAAAATGCGGGTGTAGAAGTACAGGCTGCCTACCGTATCGACTGCCACTGGTCGGTAGACGGAAATTACAGCTATCTTCACATGAAGAATCCGGTCATCGCCGCTCCGGAACATAAACTTTATGTCGGAACCAGTTTCTCGCAAGGGCGGTGGAACGTATCTACGGGTCTGCAATACATTGCCGGACTTTATACGCAGACGGACCCCGTGGTGACTGAAGATTTTGTGCTTTGGAACCTGCGTGCCACCTTCCGTGTGAACCGCTGGCTGGACATCTGGGCACGTGGTGAAAACCTGTTGGCACAGAAATATGAAATCAATGCCGGGTATCCCATGCCGCGTGCCACTGTGATGGCTGGAATCAATCTCAATTTTTAGGATAAGTTTGTGAAATTCATAAGTTCTGCCTATTTTTGCTCTCATTATGAAAAAGACAATCACTTCTCTCCTACTGGTGTGGGCGATAGGCTCATGCGGTACATCTTTCCTTCAGGCACAGACCGCCGTAGAAAAAGGTCTGAAGAGTATCAACCGCCCTTCTGCCGAGGCCATTGTAGGCTTTCTGGCCGATGACGCGCTGCAAGGACGTGAAGCCGGCATGATTGGTTCGCGCGTGGCAGCCCGCTATCTGGTTTCCTGTCTTCAGGAAGCTGGCATCGCCCCTTTGTATGATGATTCATATTACCAGCCTTTCGAAGCCTGTGCCAAGGAACGGCAGCAGAAAGGTCGCTGGCAGGTACACCCCGATTCCATTGCCCAATTGAAGCAGGGCACGCACCGCTCGCTCCGCATGGCCAATGTATTAGGCATGATTCCAGGAGAACGGACCAATGAGTACGTAGTGGTAGGCGCACATTTCGACCATCTGGGCATTGATGAAACACTGGCAGGTGACAAGATCTACAACGGAGCCGATGACAATGCGTCGGGTGTATCGGCCGTGATGCAGATTGCCCGTGCTTTTCAGGCCAGTGGCAAAAAGCCCTTGCGCAACGTCATCATCGCATTTTGGGATGGAGAAGAGAAAGGACTCTTAGGCTCTAAGTATTTCATGCAGCACTGCGATTTTATAAAGGATATCAAAGGTTATTTGAATTTCGATATGATTGGCCGGAACAATCGGCCGGAACAACCTGAGCACGTGGTGTATTTCTATACGGAAGCACATCCGGCACTGGGCCAGTGGCTCAAGGATGACATTGCCCGTTACGGGTTAAAACTGCAACCGGATTACCGCCCGTGGGACCGTCCGGTGGGAGGAAGCGACAATGCTTCATTTGCTGTACACGACATTCCCATCATCTGGTATCACACTGACGGACATCCGGATTACCACCAGCCCTCTGACCATGCCGACAAGCTGAACTGGGAGAAGGTGGTGGAAATTACCAAGGCTTCTTTTCTCAACGCCTGGAACCTGGCTAACGAGAAATCGTATTAAGCCGTCAACAGATACCGAACAGTTTCATGTCCGCTTCGGGGGTAGTAATGCCTCCGATGCCGAACTGTTCTACCAGTACTTTGGCTACGTTTGGTGAGAGGAAGGCTGGTAAGGTAGGTCCCAGGTGAATATGTTTCACGCCCAGACTCAACAGGGCCAGCAGGACGATGACCGCCTTCTGTTCGTACCAGGCAATGTTGTACACAATGGGGAGTTCGTTGATGTCGTTCAACTGGAAGACTTCCTTCAGCTTCAGGGCAATGACAGCCAGTGAGTAGCTGTCGTTACATTGTCCGGCATCAAGCACACGGGGAATTCCTTGAATATCGCCTAACGGAAGCTTGTTGTAACGGTACTTCGCGCAACCGGCCGTAAGGATGACCGTATCTTTCGGAAGTGCCTGAGCAAAGTCGGCATAGTAATCGCGGCTTTTCATGCGTCCGTCACATCCAGCCATGACCACAAACTTGCGAATGGCACCGCTCTTCACGGCTTCTACTACCTTATCAGCCAGCTGCATTACCTGATTATGGGCAAATCCGCCGATAATCTCTCCCTGCTCCAGCTCTACAGGCGGCTGGCATTGTTTGGCCAGTGCGATGACCTCTGAAAAATCCTTGTGACCGTCGGCATCCGTGGCAATATGCTTGCATCCGGGATACCCCGTTGAATTAGCCGTAAACATCCGTTCCTTATAAGTCGCATTTCCCAGTGGCGGCACGATACAGTTGGTGGTGAACACAATCGGGCCATTGAATGCCGTAAACTCTTCACGCTGCTTCCACCAGGCATTTCCATAGTTCCCTACAAAATGCTTGTATTTCTTGAAAGCCGGATAATAATGTCCCGGGAGCATTTCGCTATGCGTGTACACATCTACTCCCGTACCTTCAGTCTGGCGCAAAAGCTCCTCCAGGTCGTGCAAGTCGTGTCCGCTGATCAGAATACCCGGATTCTTCCCTACTCCGATGTTTACCTTCGTCAGTTCCGGATGTCCGTAGCGGGTGGTGTTGGCACGGTCCAGCAAAGCCATTACCTGCACTCCGTGCTGTCCGGCCTCGAGTACCAGAGCCACCAGTTCATCCGCTCCCATTGTTTGTGTGGTAATACGCGCCAAAGCCGATTGCATAAAGGCATGAATGGCCTCGTCGGCAAATCCCAGACGCATGGCATGTTCGTGGTAAGCTGCCATTCCCTTTAGTCCGTACATCAGCAGTTCTTTCAACGAGCGAAGGTCCTCGTTCGGTTCTCTCCACACTCCTACGGAAGCTGACTTGGACAGGTATTCTTCCTCCTTACCGTTCCATGTCAGTTCATCCGCTTCCGGTAGTACGATACCTGCTTCTACGGCACATGCCTTCAAACGATCGCGCAGTTCCAGTCCCTTTCTCACACGAGCCAGGATACTTTCATCGTCAAAATTGGCATTGGTAATTGTAGAGAAAAGTGCGTCGGTGACAAACTCATTCGTACCGGCTTCCACTTCGTGTCCCTTCGTGCGCAAGGCATCGGCAGCCACCGACACGCCGCGCACCACAAAGAGCAACAAATCCATGTAGCGTGCGGTGGTATCTTTCTTTCCGCATACTCCTCGCAACACACATCCAGTGCCTTTAGCCGCTTCCTGACACTGGTAACAAAACATATTTCCTTCCATATTCTTTCTTGGGTTATTATTGATTTTTCATTAAGTTTGCGCAAAGATGAGGAATCCTGCACGGGATTTCTGTCACCTATGTGACATGCAACCCAAAGAAAAGTTAAAAGAAAGATGCATACCGAAATTTTGAGCCGAATGAGCCTGTTTGAAGGCTGTGACCCGGAGGCACTTTATCAGTTGCTCCGTGAAGCCCCGAACAGTCTGCGCACATATAAGGAAGGAGAATTCATTGCCCGTCAGGGTGACGTGTGCCGCTCCTTGTTTATTCTGATAAAGGGACATGTGAGGACACAAATGGAGAATGCCGAAGGCAAGCAACTTACCATCGACTGGATTAAGGCACCCGACATTCTGGCACCGGCTTTTATCTATGCCTCGGAGAATCGTTTTCCGGTAAATGTGGAAGCCACAGAACTTTGTGAGGTACTTGTAATGGACCGGATACGTTTTGAGGAGTTCATGCATGCCCAGCCGGCTGTAATGCGGAATTTCATTGCCACGATATCCGACCGGAGTTTGTTCCTGAGTCGAAAACTCAACGAGTTTGCCTTGCAAAGCTTGAAATCACGCCTATTGAACTACCTGAAAATGCACGGAGGCATCCACAACCAGCAGGAAGTGGCCTTTATTTTAGGAGTGGCACGTCCGTCACTGGCCCGTGCCTTGTCAGAACTGATTGCCGAAGGAAAAGTCACCATGTCCGGCAAACAGGTGATTCTTCATTCTGCCGACTGACATTTATTTGAGTGAGCCGTTTTCTTCTATTTCTATCGGAAGCATATCGTACTGGATGTTGTTCATGCTTCCCCACAAGCTATAGCGAGCCTCCGGATTCATGGCTTCCAGGCGTGCCAGCACCTCTTTCATATCCGAACGGTGAGAATCTTTCTCGTACGGGCAGTTCTTCACCTGCTTGCGGAAACCACGGAGAGCGGCCATCTCTTTCAGGTCGGCTTCGTGTACCAGGCACATGGGGCGGATAATGGTCATGTCGAACTTACGCATCACCAGGCGCGGCGGCATGGTGCTGAATGCTCCCTGAAAGGTCATGTTCATCAGCAGGGTTTCCAGTATGTCGTCCATGTGATGTCCCAAAGCGATTTTGTTGCATCCCTGCTCTTTGGCCACAGTGAAAAGGGCCTTGCGGCGATTCCATGAGCAGAGGAAGCACGGCGACTTTCGCGTATCGGTCGACGGATCGAACTCCGTTTCATAACACACGTAGGGCACTCCCAAACTTTCGGCATATTCGCGCAAGTAAGTCTGGTCGGATTCATAAGCAATGTTCTTCATCACCACGTGCGCCGCCACCACCGAAAACTTCGGCTTGTAGATGCGCGAACGTCGGGCCAGCAACTCCAGCAAGGCCAGCGAATCCTTTCCTCCCGAAAGCCCCACCAGAATACGGTCGCCCTCTTCTATCAGCTTGTAATTCATCACTCCTTTCATAAACCGCTGGTTGATGCGGCGCATCAGGCGGTCTTCTTCCGTCATTTTTCCCATATCGTATGTTGTTAAAACGGCGACGAATTTACGAAAAAACGCCCGAACCACAGGTCCTCGTTACAGATTTTTATCAAGTCAGGCCAAGCGTACGCTTTGACAATAGCGCATTATTTACTACATTCGCAAAAATAAACACAGAAAAGTTCTGCCTGAATGAAAAATAGCAGAACAGAAAATGGCATAATTCCAAGAATATTCCTACATTTGAGAAACTTTTAGACACAGAAACGATGAAAAAAAGATATTTGCTTCCTCTGCTGGCTCTTTGTTGCGCAGGAGGAACTTCTGCCCAAAGCTTAAGCCAGGCACAAAAATGGTTCAACAATAAAGAATTCGATAAGGCCAAACCCGTGTTCAAGCGCCTGGTGAAACAGTCTCCTTCGAATGCCAATTACAATTTCTGGTACGGCGCCTGCTGTTACGAGACAGGCGAACTGCAGGAATCACTTCCTTATCTGGAAAAGAGTGCCGAACGCAAGGTAATCAACGGTTATCTTTACCTGAGCAAGGCGTATGCCGACCTCTACCGTTTCGACGAAGCCATTGAGAATTTGGATGAACATATCTACTGGCTGGAAAGAAAAAATCGTGATGCTTCTGAAGTGGAAGGCTTGATGAATCGCTACCGCATGGGAGCTCGTATGATAAGAGGCGTAGAGAATGTGGCCGTAATTGATAGTTTTGTAGTCGATAAAGCGAATTTTCTTGAAGCTTATAAAATCCACGAAGAATCTGGAAAAATCGGTTTGACAGGAGAAAGCGACTGCACGGAATTTACGAACGGGATGAAGGACAAGAAGATACTTTCCCACCGTTTGCCGGGAACCAACCAGAAGGTGCTGTACTCCAGCGCTACATTAGGCGGAGACTGGAGTGTGCCGGAGAAAGTCAAAGGACTGGAAGAGGTGGGTACCGACCTGAACTATCCATTCATGAACTCCGATGGCATTACCTTGTATTTTGCAGCCAAGGGCGAAGCCAGTTTAGGCGGATACGATATTTTCATTACCCGCTATGACGCAGAGGATGGAAGCTACCTGAAGCCCGACAACATGGGATTACCGTTCAACTCCCCCTTTAACGATTACATGTATGCCATCGACGATTTCAACGACTTGGGCTGGTTTGCTTCCGACCGCTATCAGCCGGAAGGAAAAGTCTGTGTGTACGTGTTTGCCCCCAACAATTCCAAGCGGGTGTACGACTATGACACCACCGATCCTGCGCTGCTGACCAACGTTGCCATGCTGAATGGTATCCGTCACACCTGGAACGATGCCGACAAGGTACGCATCGCCAAACAGCAACTGGCACAAGTGATGTACGGAGGCAATGAAACCCAGAAGAAAGGTGACTTCCGTTTCGTGGTGGACGATAATGCTATTTATCACACACTTAGTGATTTCCGATCGGCTGATGCACGAAAGAAATATCAGTTGCTCCAGCAGAAGGAAAAGGATTTGGATACGATGATTGATGCACTTGACAGAGTACGGGCCAAGTACGCTTCTGGTAATCAGAGTACAAAAGGTCAGCTGACTCCCGGCATACTAGACCAGGAAAAACGGGTAAAGGAATTGCGCGAGGAGATAGCTCGTCTGACCCTCGACATCCGGAACACGGAAATCCGCAAACTCAAAAATCCTTAATACTCACATAACCATGGAAACACTGATTATCATTGCACTCATCGTAGGCGGATTGATACTTTTTGCCATAGAGGTCTTCCTGATTCCCGGCATCAGCATAGCGGGAATCGGGTCGGCGGTATGCATCCTGTATGCCATCTATTCCGCCTTTACATCACTCGGTTCGGAGGCAGGATTCATTACCTTAGGAGTTTCCCTGCTGGGTATCATCGGCGTAACGTGGTGGTTCATGCGCTCTAAGACCGTAGACCGCCTGTCGCTGAAGAAGACACTCGACTACCGTCCCTCACCTTTTGAAGGAATGGACCTGAAACCCGGTGACAAAGGCATGAGCGTCACCCGCCTGACCCTGATAGGTAATGCCGACTTCAACGGACACATCATCGAGGTGCAATCGGCCGACGGATTCATCGACGAAAAAACACCGGTAGAAATTGTCCGCATCAACGAAACCACTGTTTACGTGAAGCAGGCATAATCCCTCTCTCCCTTTTTGTATTCACTTTTAAATCTAAGTTATATGATTAATCCCGCTTATCTTCCGTTTATACTGGCCGGAGGTGCCATTATCTTCCTGGTCATATTCTTTCACTATGTACCTTTCTTTCTTTGGCTTTCGGCCAAGGTGTCAGGAGTAAAGATTTCGCTTATCCAGCTGTTCCTGATGCGTATCCGTAACGTACCGCCTTACGTCATCGTGCCTGCCATGATTGAAGCCCACAAGGCCGGACTGAGCACCATTACGCGCGACGAGCTGGAAGCTCACTACATGGCCGGCGGACACGTGGAAAAAGTGGTACATGCGCTGGTATCGGCATCAAAAGCCAATATCGACCTGTCTTTCCAGATGGCCACCGGAATCGACCTGGCCGGACGTGACGTGTTCGAAGCCGTACAGATGTCAGTCAACCCGAAAGTCATTGACACACCTCCTGTAACCGCTGTAGCCAAAGACGGTATCCAGTTGATAGCCAAAGCTCGTGTAACCGTACGCGCCAACATCCGCCAATTGGTAGGTGGTGCCGGTGAAGACACCGTACTGGCTCGTGTAGGCGAAGGTATCGTCTCCTCCATCGGTTCTTCCGAAAACCACAAATCGGTACTCGAAAACCCCGACTCCATCTCCAAACTTGTGTTGCGTAAGGGACTGGATGCCGGTACTGCCTTCGAAATCCTTTCCATTGATATTGCCGACATCGATATAGGTCGTAACATCGGAGCTTCCTTACAGATAGACCAGGCCAACGCCGACAAGAACATCGCTCAGGCAAAGGCTGAGGAACGTCGTGCTATGGCTGTTGCCCTGGAGCAGGAAATGAAAGCCAAAGCCGAAGAAGCCCGTGCCAATGTGATTCAGGCAGAAGCTGAAGTGCCTAAAGCCATGGCAGAAGCCTTCCGCACCGGCAACCTCGGTATCATGGATTATTACCGGATGAAGAATATTCAGGCCGATACCGACATGCGGAGCAGCATTGCCCACCCTGATTCACACCCGGCCGGACATGAACCCATCGGCAAATAAAAAGACAGAAACAAAACACTTAACTTGCTAACTAAAAACAAATGCGTATGAAAAAGTATTTTCCTCCTTCAGAACTGATCATCAATGAAGATGGTTCGGTGTTCCACCTCCACGTGAAACCGGAACACCTGGCAGATAAAGTCATCCTGGTAGGCGACCCCGGACGTGTAGCTCTCGTAGCCTCACATTTCGACACCAAAGAATGCGAAGTGGAAAGCCGTGAGTTCCGTACCGTGACCGGTACTTATCAGGGCAAACGCATCACGGTAACCTCTACCGGTATCGGATGCGACAACGTAGACATCGTAATGAACGAACTCGACGCACTGGCCAACATCAATTTCCAGACCCGTGAAGAAAACGATACCTTCCGTCAGTTGGAAATTGTGCGTATCGGTACCTGCGGCGGTTTGCAACCTTATACGCCTGTAGGCACCTACATCTGTTCCGCTATCTCCGTAGGATTCGACGGCCTCCTGAACTTCTACGAAGGACGTAACGCGGTGTGCGATCTGCCCATGGAACGTGCTCTGCTTAACCATTTAGGTTGGACGGGCAATCTCTGTGCACCGGCTCCCTATGTGATTCATGCTAACGAAGAACTGGTAGACCGTATCGCCGGTACAGACATGGTACGTGGTGTGACAGTAGCCTGTGGCGGTTTCTTCGGTCCGCAAGGACGCCAGCTCCGTATTCCACTGGCCGACCCGCACCAGAACGAGAAAATCGAGAGCTTCGAATATCAGGGACACCGCATCACCAACTTCGAGATGGAAAGCTCTGCACTGGCCGGACTGGCACGTCTGCAAGGCCATAAAGCTACCACCGTATGCATGGTCATTGCGAACCGCGTAGCTAAGGAAGCCAACACCGGATACAAGAACAAAATTGACGATCTGATTAAAGTCGTACTCGAAAGAATCTAATAAACTTATTATGAATCAGCAGGTTCTCTTCTTCGGGAGAGAACCTGTTTTTATGTCTGAAAACTCACTCATATGGAAGCAAGTTTTAAATCCACCCTTACTGACAAGCGTCAGCGATACGCTCAGTTCCTCGAACAGTTCGCCCCTCTGATTGAAGGCGAGAAAAACGAAATCAGCGTACTGGCCAACACCAGTGCCGCCCTGAAAGAAGCCTTCGGATTCTTTTGGGTAGGCTTCTACCTCGTACACGAAGGCGAACTCCACCTTGGTCCGTTTCAGGGCAGCGTGGCCTGCTACCGCATCAAGAAAGGACGTGGCGTATGCGGCACCGCCTGGGCTGAAGCCCGTACCCAACTCGTGCCCGACGTAGACCAGTTCCCCGGGCACATTGCCTGCAGTTCCCTCTCCCGTTCCGAAATCGTCGTGCCGATGATAGCCGCAGGAGAAGTGCGGGGCGTGCTCGACATCGACAGCGACCAGCTGGCTACATTCGATGAAACCGACCGTGAATACCTCGAAAAAGTAGTCGACCTGCTGGTGAAAACCCTCTACTAGCCCGCATAAATCTGTCGGCTCCGCTTCCGGATGTAACCCGAAAACCGTATCTTTGCAAGGATTTTAAAAAGACATACACACGTGAACATATTACAAACTGAAGATACCATCTGTGCCATTGCCACCGCTCAGGGTGGAGCCATCGGCACCATCCGCGTGTCGGGCCCGGAAGCCATCACCCTCACCGACCGCATCTTTAAGCCCGTTTCCGGCAAACCATTAGCCGAACGCGCACCTTATACCCTCACCTTCGGCCATATCCTCACGCCCGAAGGAGAAATCATCGACGAAGTGCTGGTCAGCCTTTTCCGTGCCCCCCACTCTTACACCGGACAGGATTCCACAGAAATCTCCTGTCACGGCTCGAGTTACATCCTCCAGCAAGTGATGCAGCTTCTTATCCGCCAAGGATGCCGTGCCGCCGGACCGGGTGAATATACTCAGCGTGCCTTCCTGAACGGCAAGATGGACCTGAGCCAGGCCGAAGCCGTGGCCGACCTCATCGCATCCACCTCTGCCGCTACCCACCGCATGGCCATGAACCAGATGCGCGGCGGATTCAGCCGTGAACTGGCTGTCCTGCGCGACAAGCTACTCCACCTCACCTCCCTCATGGAACTGGAACTCGACTTCAGCGACCACGAGGAACTGGAGTTTGCCGACCGTTCGGAACTGGAAGACATCGCCCGTCAGATTGAGCAGGTTATCCATCACCTGGTAGATACGTTCAGCGTGGGCAATGCCCTGAAAAACGGAGTGCCCGTGGCTATCGTCGGCGAAACAAATGCCGGTAAGTCCACCCTGCTGAATGCCCTCCTGAACGAAGAACGTGCCATCGTGAGCGACATTCATGGCACCACCCGCGACGTCATTGAAGACACCATGAATCTTGGAGGTATCACCTTCCGCTTCATCGATACCGCCGGTATCCGCGAAACAACCGACACCATCGAAAGCTTAGGCATCGAACGGAGTTTCCAGAAGCTGGATCAGGCCGACATTGTGCTTTGGGTTATTGATGCCACTTATGCCGAAGAGCAATATCGTCAGTTGGCTGACAAGATTCTTCCTCGCTGCGAAGGTAAGCACCTGGTGATTGTCTTCAACAAGGCAGATTTGCTTTCATCGGCAGATATGGATACTGCGGCTTCGAAGGATGCACAGTTTGATCGCCTGAAAGCGGCTCTCCCCGACTTGCCGGAGGATGCTTGTGTGCTTTCCCTTTCGGCCAAGCAGAAAGAGGGACTTTCTCAGCTTCAGAAGCAGTTGGTGGACTTCGCTGCCCTGCCCGACCTGTCGCAGAACGATGTAGTGGTGAGCAACATCCGCCATTACGAAGCACTAAGCCGTGCGCTGGAAGCTATCCACCGCGTACAAGACGGACTGGCCATGCAACTTTCCGGTGACCTGGTTTCACAAGACCTTCGCGAATGTCTTTATCACTTGGGAGAAATCGTGGGCGGAACGATTGAGACGGATGAGGTGCTGGGGAATATTTTTAAGCACTTTTGCATCGGTAAATAGCTGATTATCAACAATATTACAATATATCGCTAACTGTCTGAAAGCCACCGTTTTGGTGGCTTTTTTCATTTTAACACTTTCCATTTGAAACTTGTTACAACCAGTTTTTAAGGGTAAATTTGGCTCAAATATCGTTCCTATCCCTAAATTTTGCGACCAAATGGCAATGGGAAAATGACATATATGGCACCTTATGCAAAAACTGCAAAAGTGATAAATGTGCGCCCGTTGACATGTTGGACACCTCGTGAAAATTCCTGCAAATACCTGAAAATTGCTGCAAAGGAAATGGACGATTTTAACATGCCAAAAAGATGAAGATATTAAAGAAATGTTTAACATGTGGAGCAGAGTTTATTGCATCCAAGATGTCAAATAAATACTGCTGTAGAGAGTGCGAACGTGACGCATCTCGCAAACGTGAAGCAAAACGTAAAAAAAGTGTCCGGGAAAGTGAAAAAGAAGCAGCTCTTGATAAAGAAAGAGATGCAGTTGCTTCACGACCATTTTTGACCCCCTCAGATGTTGCCTTATTACTTGATATGAGTGTTAGCACTGTGTATAGATGTTTCTATTCCGGAATCATCAAGGCAGTGAGAATACGTAGAAAAACCCTTGTCCGTCGTGAGGATCTTGACAAATACTTTGAGGATGCAGGACCTTATAGAAAAAGAAGTTACAAGCGTAAGCAAGAACAAGAATACTATACCCTACAAGAGATTATGGATAAGTATAAAATTGGACGTAAAGCTGTATGGGGGCGTTGTGACAGATTAGGCATCCCTAAAGTTTACGAAGGGCGTAATACTTTCTACAGTAAAAAGCTTATTGACGCAAATTTCTCTGAGCTTCTTGATGTCATCGACATTGATAACTATTACACATTGGGTCAAATCATGGAAATGTACAATATGACTCAGGGTGCGGCTCTTTGTTTTGTAAAATACCATGCGGTTCCCAGGGTAAAGAGAAATGGCAGGTCTTATTATTCTAAGGTTCATATAGATTGTATAAAACACAAGACCGATGAAATTGATCCTGACTGGTACTCTTATGAAGAAGCTATGCAAAAGTATGGCATAACTAAAGATCAGGTAAGTTATACTCTAAAGACCTATAGCATTAAGACTGAAAAGCGTGGAAAATTCACCATGATTTATCGGACGGATTTTGATAATATCATGCATCAACGTCTTCAAAATTCAACTCCACTAATAAAGTCAAATGGTGAAGAAAAGGTTGTTTTCACGGCAAAGCAACAGGGAAAAATCTGTCCAGCAACTCCTGAAGGATACTATTCTACTGATGAAGTAGCAGAGATGTTTAAAATATCAATAAAGCATGCTGGAGTTATAACAAGAGAGAACAACATACCTAAGATAGCACTGAAAGGATTTAATTTCTATGAGAAGGGATCCATTGACCTGTTATACAACAAAAAGAATAAGTATGCAGAAATCACAGACTGGATAACGCCAGAGGAAATGCGTACAACATATAAAATGACAGCAGATGGTGTACGCTCTTTTATTCATAGACATAAGATTCCAGCAAAGGTTGAGTATAGTAGTACCTATTATTCCAAACAACACATAGAGGAAATAAAGAATGGATATTTTGTTGGTAGAGACAGGTATTATTCCGTAGAAGAAGCTACAAAGAAATATAATCTTACAAATTCACTTGTCTTCTATTACGTCAATCACTATAAGCTCACCAGAGTAAAGAAGCAGAAATTCATCTTTTTTAGAAAAGAAGAATTTGACCGGTTAATGGAAAAACGGTTCTCAGAAGATGATTTTATAGCAAATATTGATATATAGTAATATTTACTTTCAATTTACCGATGTCAGCAATATATCATTCGAGAATTTTGATACATAAAACTATAAAAACGAATAATATGCAGTATTGTAAATCAGTAACTCTCCGTATGCGAGATAGACGAAATGGTACTAAATCATTATTTCTGGACTTTTGGCCAGGCTATAGAAATCCTGAAACAATGGAACTGATTCGTCGTCGTTCGCTTGGCATGTATATATATGCCAACCCCATTTCTACACAACAGAAAAAGTATAATGAAGCTATTCTGGCAAAAGCTGAAGCTATTCGGTGTAAGGTATTCATAGAGGTAATTAATGAGAAATATGACTTCTTTAACCAGGACCGTCTAAAGGAGGACTTTCTTGCATACTTCAAGAATATTGTCAACAGAAACTTTGCGAAGTGTGATGCAGCCTATAAACATTTCAGCAGGTACTGCCACAACAAATGTACATTTGAAATGCTTGATACCGTATTCTGTAACAAGTATAAAGAATATCTCTTAGACACGAAAGTATCAGCAAGAGGCAAAGTCATGGTTAACAAGCCTATATCACGAAATACAGCTTCAGCATATTGGAATATCTTCAAACAAGTTTTAACTAAAGCCTATAGGGAAAGAAGACTTGTAGATAACATAGCATCCCTTTTGGATAATATTCCATGCACAATACCAGTCAAGCAAAGCCTTTCACTGGAGGAAGTCAGAAAACTATACAACTCAGAATGTTCAGTTCCAGTAGTAAGAAAAGCCGCTATATTTTCCTGTTTGAGTGGATTACGTATAAGTGATATACTCAATTTAAAATGGGAAAATATCCAAACATATGCAGATGGCGGACATTATCTTGATTTTAAATGTGTAAAGACTCAGCGTCAGACACAGGTTCCAATCGGTGATGATGCTTATGAACTAATTCAGCCACAAACAACAGATAAATATATTTTTTCAGGATTTAATCGTACTATGACATATAGAGTCATGCAAGATTGGATTAAGGAATGTGGAATAAAAAAACATATTACCTTTCACTGCTTTAGGCATTGTATCTTTTCTTATTCATTGAAAATAAGTAGTTTATACGAATCGCTTTATTAAGCAGGTAACGATTTAGAAACGAGCAAAGTTCCCTTATCTGTTTTATTCTGCATTATTGAATAAGAACGCTTTATCTAGATACAAAGGTAGTATTAATTGACACTGTCCAAAATTTTGTGTAAATGGAAACAGGATTCAGTTGTAAGTTTGTTCTTATATCTGAATTCTGTTTTCAAACATAAGCATAAATTGATTCATAATCAAGCCCCAGTTTGAAATAGGCATTGTCCATTTCTTTTCAATCTCCATAAGCGAAAGATAAACGGTCTTTTTTACAGCATCATCCGAAGGGAATGAAAGCTTTGATTTGGTGTACTTTCTGATTTTTCCATTTAGATTCTCAATGAGATTAGTTGTGTAGATTATTTTTCTGATTTCCAGCGGGAACTGGAAGAAAACAGTCAGATCATCCCAGTTATTCCTCCATGAAAGTATAGCGTAAGGATACTTTCCTCCCCATTTCCTTTCCAGATTGTCAAGTTCTGCAGCAGCAACCTCTTTGTTGGGTGCATTATAGATATTCTTCATATCCGCCGTAAACTCTTTCTTGTCCTTATAAACGACATATTTACAGGAGTTTCTGATTTGATGCACCACACAGATTTGGGTGGATGACTGAGGGAATACGGTACGGATGGTATCCGTAAATCCATTCAGGTTATCGGTACAGGTAATCAGTATATCCTGTACTCCACGAGCCTTTAAATCGGTCAGAACACCCATCCAGAAAGAAGAACTATCCGATTTCCCAACCCACATGCCAAGAACTTCTTTCAGACCGTTCTGTTTCAGTCCGACGCAAAGGTAAACGGTCTTGTTTATGATCTTGCCGTTATCCCGTACCAAGACAATACCGTCCATCCAGACAATGAGATAAACAGGATCTAAAGGCCGGTTCTGCCACTCCTGAGCGGCCTGGTTTACCTTGTTGGTAATGATGGAAATGGCTGATGTAGAGAGTTCTATTTCATAAATCTCACGCATCTCTTCCTCTATATCAGAAACACTCATTCCTTTGGCGTATAGGGAGATAACAAGCTTTTCTATAGAAAGTCCACGAC